>Ga0181571_10000694_pt1 | contig 22834 bp, 24 predicted proteins | sample 101ome_17_FD_132440 | JGI IMG/M metagenome (GOLD analysis project Ga0181571, IMG submission 132440) | Coastal salt marsh microbial communities from the Groves Creek Marsh, Skidaway Island, Georgia - 101407AT metaG (megahit assembly) | ecosystem: Environmental > Aquatic > Marine > Intertidal... | reverse complement strand
TAGACGACTTTTTTCATTGGATAAGCTAAGCTATTAGTTCGGTCAAGAGAATCAAAAAAAATCTATTTTTTCGATGCTTTTTGGAGCATTTATTCTATGAAGTTAAAGTCGAGAAGCTTAAGATCTACATTACCCGTTGCCTTGAAAAATATTAATAAATTTATTAGTCACTAAAAAAGTGTTATCTTCACATTGCATGTTGTGATTTAAAAAAATCATTCTTTAGTCGAAAAACTATAATTATAATCTTTTTAGTCGCAAAAAAAACAAACAAAAATTATGAAAAATCTTTATTATTTATTAGCGCTATTCGCTTTTAGCTTTTCATTATCAGCTCAGCAAATTAGCGGTTCTATCTCAGATGAAAACGGAGATCCCTTACCAGGAGCAAGTATCGTGGTAGATGGGTCTTCAAGAGGAGTCACTTCAGACTTTGATGGTAATTTTACCATAACAGCATCTAATGGTGATAAACTAGTAGTCAGTTATGTGGGATACAAGTCTCAAACGATTGATGTAGGTTCGTCATCTACTATTTCTGTTCAGATGCAATTAGGTAGTGCTTTAGATGAAGTGGTTATTTCGGCTTCAAGAAGGGCTGAAAAAGTTCAAGATGCTCCAGCATCTGTGTCAATCATCTCTTCTGAAGACATAAGTAATTCTGCCAACTTTGTAGATCCTGTAAGAAGTTTAATAAACATTCCGGGTGTTCAAGTTCAGCAGCAATCTGCCAACTCTCTTAATTTCGAAATGAGAGCCGGCAGTGGGGTTTTTGGAACCTCAACCTTTCCAATCCTTGACTACAGATATCTTATAACGCCTGCCGCAGGATTATTTATCTCTTCACAAACTGGATTATCAAACATTGATATAGAGAGAGTTGAGGTGGTTAGAGGTGCTGCATCTGCACTTTATGGTCCCGGTGTTACTTCTGGGGTAGTGCATTTTTTGTCTAAAAAAGCAATTGATCATCCCGGAACAACCATTGAGTTATTTGCCGGCACCCAAGCATCCATGGGAGGGGCGATTCGCCACGCTTATGCGAACCAAAACAAAACTTTTGGGTATAAAATAAATGCCAGGTTTAGTAAAGGTGATGAATGGGAGTTAGACCCCATAAGGGATGCTCAAACAATTGAAGGGTTTTTTAGAAACATTAGACAGCCCGCAATAAATAACCAAATGGTTGATGCGTCTAGGCCAGGAAAAAAACTTTTAGGCATGGGTGATTTGGATCCAGATGGTGACGGAAACCCTTTGGCTAATGAATACAGTAACTACTCAGTTAATGCACATTTAGAATTCCGGCCAAATGAAATTACATCAGCTGTACTCTCCGGAGGCTTATCAAATGGAAATGGTTTATTCTTCAATTCCCAAGGGTATGGCTTAGTTCAAGGAAACGACTATTGGGGCCAAGCTAGAGTTCAGTCTGGCGGTTTTTTTGGGCAAGTTTATTATAACTACAATGATGGTGGAGATGAAGAAAACCCTACTTTTTTATATAGCTCTGGCTACAGACAAGTAACAAAGAGGTCCTCTCTTGAAGCACAATTACAGTATAATTTTGATCTAGAAAACTTCCTAAACTCTACTTATACAGTTGGGATGGATTATAGAAATAATGGTACAGATTCAGAATACACTCTATTTGGAAGAAACGATGATAACGACCCATATGTTATTACTGGTTTTTATGGCCAAGGAACTTCTAGGTTTAGTGACAAGCTAGATCTTACTTATGCTTTACGCTATGACAAAATCAATTTCATAGATGAAGGTGCTATAGCTCCAAGGATTGCATTGGTCTGGAAGCCTTCTGCCTCCTCCAGTTGGAGACTTTCTTATAACGAGTCTACATTTGGACCAACTGCACTAGAAACCTACATTGATTTTCCTGTTCAAACACTAGCCCCAGGAGTTGCTGACGTATGGTTATCTGGACAAATTGATGCCCAAGGCTTTTCTTCAAATCCCTCAATTGAACTTTTAGGTCTTGGCACTTCCCTGCCTTATGGCTCCACAAGCGTTCCTAATGCTCTTACATATAATGTTCTTCAATCACCTAGTATTGGTTTTTTTGATGCGTTCTATGCTGGAATTCAAGCAAGTGATTTTGCAGCATTCCTGCCTGCAATTCAAAACTTTTTTAACAACTATACTCCATCTGGAAGCTTTGGCACCTTAACTCCTTATAACGTTTTTAATGGGCAGCCAATGGATGAATTAGTAGGGACTGGGGCAGCAGAAATCGGCAGAATGAAATCTTGGGAAATTGGATATAAAGGGATGATTACTGATAAGATTGCTCTTGGAGTAGATGTTTATACTTATGAGCGCTCTGGTTTTACTCAATTTACCGCAATTGGCCCCACATACAGGTTAGGAGGGACATCTTCTTATCCTACTGAATTGGGAAGTCTTGTAGCGGGAGATTTTACAAGTGACCCTACAATTAATGCTATTTTGAACGGCGCTGTTACTGCTCAAGTAATGCCATTGGTTCAGCAAGGTGTTGAAGCTCAATATGCTTTACTAGGTATCCCAGAAGTTTTTTGGGCTACTGGCCTGCCAGCGGATGCATTATTCCCTGGATCAGCCGCAGTTCCTTCTGTTGCTGATGCAACTGCTGCAACTGCTGCGCCAATTATCCAATCAACTGTTTCGGACTATTTAGCTCAAGCTTATGGTTTAGTTGCAGATGGGTTTGCTCAAGGGGCTCAAGGTTTTCTTGGAGCTATTAATCCGGCCGCTTTTGGTATCGTAGAATCCGATAGAGTTCCAAATGACAATATGAGTCATATCTCCGCGGGCTATCGCCGTTACGGAAATGCCACGAGAAGTCATGTTGGAACTGACATCGCGTTGGAGTATTTTGCAACTGATGAAATTACCTGGTGGGGTAATGCTTCGCTCCTGAGTCAAAACGTTTGGATCCCTGGTGAGGCGAATGATGATGATCTTCCATTTTCATCTTATTTGAATGCTCCAAAATTTAAGTATAGACTAGGAATGAATTATAATGGCAACAACGGTATTAGATTTAGTGCTGCATACCAGCATGACGATTCATTCGAGTCGGATCAAGGGTTTTTTGGAGGAACAGTACAAGAAAAAGACCTTCTAGATGCAAATATTGGATATACGTTTAACAATGGGATCTCATTAGACCTATCAGGAACCAACCTGGCAGACTTGAAATATCGTGCGTTCCCAGGAATGCCAATTATTGGACGACGTTTGATTTTAAAAGCGACCTACAACTTTTAATATTTCCTTTTTTATTTTCAAAAGGGCATCTTTAAGGTGCCCTTTTTTATTTTTAAACTTGTTGAGAAAAGCCCGTATTGACTTCGCAAATTCGACAACATTGCTGTATATTTGCGGTCGAAAAACGATTTTGCTCTATAATTATAGAAAACAGTTAAAATGGCACAAAACACAGGTAAAGTTTCACAAATCATTGGCCCCGTAGTCGATGTCGAATTTTCGGGAGAAAACACTAGCCTTCCCAAAATTTACGACGCCCTAGAAATCAAACAAGCAAACGGCAGCACCTTGGTGCTTGAAGTTCAATCGCATATTGGTGAAGACACCGTGCGTACGGTTTCTATGGATTCGACCGACGGACTAAGCCGTGGCGCCGAAGTAACCGCGACCGGAAGCCCTATTCAAATGCCCATCGGTGATGCCGTGTACGGTCGTTTATTTAATGTGATCGGTGATGCCATCGACGGGCTCGGGAACTTGCCCAAAGCCAACGAAGACGGACTACCTATTCACCGTCCTGCTCCTGCCTTTGAAGACCTTTCTACCTCAACCGAGGTTTTGTTTACGGGAATCAAAGTAATCGACCTGATCGAACCCTATGCCAAAGGAGGTAAAATTGGATTATTTGGTGGTGCTGGTGTAGGTAAAACGGTTTTGATTCAAGAATTGATCAACAACATTGCCAAAGGACACGGTGGTCTTTCGGTATTTGCCGGTGTCGGTGAGCGTACCCGTGAAGGAAACGATTTACTTCGCGAAATGCTTGAATCGGGCATCATCAAATACGGAAAAGATTTTCTACACTCCATGGAAGAAGGTGGATGGGATTTGAGCAAAGTCGACAAAAAAGCCATGCTCGATTCCAAAGCGACCTTTGTTTTTGGTCAAATGAACGAACCTCCAGGAGCTCGTGCTCGAGTAGCGCTATCGGGACTAACCATCGCCGAATATTTTAGAGACGGTGCCGGAGACGGACAAGGAAAAGACGTGCTTTTCTTTGTGGACAACATCTTCCGTTTTACTCAAGCCGGATCAGAAGTGTCTGCTCTCTTAGGCCGGATGCCTTCGGCGGTAGGGTACCAGCCCACCTTGGCTACCGAAATGGGGGCCATGCAAGAGCGTATTACCTCTACCAAAAAAGGTTCCATAACCTCTGTACAAGCAGTGTACGTGCCTGCCGATGACTTGACAGACCCCGCCCCTGCGACCACCTTTGCACACTTGGATGCAACTACGGTACTTTCGCGCAAAATTGCGGAGCTGGGTATCTATCCCGCGGTAGATCCTTTGGATTCTACTTCACGGATTTTGACACCAGAAATACTTGGTGACGACCACTATAACTGTGCACAACGGGTTAAAGAGTTGTTGCAACGCTATAAAGAACTGCAAGACATCATCGCCATTTTAGGGATGGAAGAACTTTCTGAAGAAGATAAATTGGCCGTAGCTCGTGCACGTCGTGTACAACGTTTCCTCTCTCAACCCTTCCATGTGGCCGAGCAGTTTACTGGAATTCCCGGAGTATTGGTCGACATCAAAGACACCATCAAAGGATTTAATATGATTATGGACGGTGAACTCGATCACCTGCCCGAATCGGCTTTTAACCTTAAAGGAACCATCGAAGAAGCGATTGAGGCTGGAGAAAAAATGTTAGCTGAAGCCTAATGTATTTAGAAATTGTTTCCCCCGAAGCCACGCTTTTTAGTGGTGATGTAGAATCGGTTACCGTGCCGGGCATCGAAGGCTCTTTTCAGATGCTCAACAACCACGCTCCCATTGTTTCTTCGCTAAAGCAAGGAACGGTCATCATCAAGGGATCGCTAACGCTGAGCGAACAACAAAAGGCTGTTTTTAAACAAGAAGGAGGCGAAACTTTACTAGACATTACTTCAGGAACAGTTGAAATGAGCCAGAATAAGCTTATTCTCTTGACTGACTAAAAAACCCTGCACTTTAAGCATTTCCAATCCCTATTTAAGGGGTAACTCCCGCAGAGCCGAATAAATTCGGTCTGCTTCCCATCCTCTGTATCGGAGGGCATCGTGTATTTTTTTCTTTTGAAGTTCGCGGCTAGGCAGCGCTTGGTATTTGGCAAATAAGCGATCAAAAAGTTGTTCAAAAACGGTCTGGTATTCATTCTCATCGATTTGGCCCAAAGCATGTTGGATGTTCCAGCGCGAAATGCCCTGGGCTTTTAAAGCGCTTTCGATCCGTTCTTTGCCCCATTTTTTGGTTCTGAATTTCCCCCCCGAAAACTGTACTGCAAAACGGGTTTCGTTGAGAAAATCCCGTTCGATCAATCGGGCGATCATGGCGTCGTGCTCCTGTTTGGAAACCCCCATGTGCCAAAGCTTTTGTATCACTTCTTGGTGGCACCGCTCTTGGTAAGCGCAATAGTACTCGAGTTTTTTAAGGGCCTCTTCGGGAGACAGCATGGGTCGTCTTGGATTAGGACTAAAATGTAGTGATTTTTTGATTTTTTTGGGCATAAAAAAACCGCCATTACAGTAGTAATGGCGGTGAAGGTCAAACACGTATTCCTTTTCTGTTCTCGTCCAAAAATCGGTATTCGAGATAAAGGTACGCGTCACGCGGTATGATGCGAATCCATTTGTTGTATTGCAGATACCACTTGGTGCGGATGGATGGAAATCCTTGGTTGAGATAAGCAGCTACAAAAGGGTGAAGATGTAAAAATATCTTTTTGTTTTTGTGTTGCTTTTGCTTGACGATTTTGTCAAGTTCTGCGTTGATTTTGTCGATCATTACGATGGGGGCTTCAACCTCTCCTTGAGTGTTGGGGTTGGGCTCCCGGGTTTTGATGTTCATTTCGGGCCGAACCCGTTGACGGGTAATTTGGATTAAGCCAAACTTACTCGGCGGTAATAATTTGTGCTTGGTCCGGTCCTGGTCCATTTCGTTGCGGAAATGGTCAAATAACTTTTTGCGATTAGCACTCAAATTAAGATCTATAAAGTCGACCACAATAATCCCACCCATATCGCGCAGGCGAAGTTGTCGGGCAATTTCGGTCGCCGCCAGAAGGTTGACTTCCAATGCGGTTTGCTCTTGGGTCTTGGCCTTGTTCGAACGGTTGCCACTGTTGACGTCGATGACGTGCAGGGCTTCGGTGTGCTCGATGACCAAATACGCGCCTTTTTGAATCGAAACGGTTCGGCCAAAACTGCTTTTAATCTGTCGATCGACACCGTATTTTTCAAAAATCGGCGTGTGTTCTTTATAGAGTTTTACAATCCCCTTTTTGGCGGGGGCAAAGGTTTCGAGATACTCGACAACTTCGGCTTTAATCTGAGGGTCGTCGGTATAAATTCCTTTAAAACTGTCGTCAAATACATCCCGCAAAAGGGTAGACGATCGGTTGATTTCACTCAATATTTTGGTGGGGTACTGATCGATTTTTTTAAGCATCGAACAGAGGGTTTTCCAGCGTTTGAGCAATTGCTGCAAATCGGCGTCCAAGGCCGCTACTTTTTGGTCTTTGGCTACCGTACGTACGATAACGCCAAACCCTTTTGGGCGAATGCTCTTCACCAACCGTTTGAGGCGGCTTTTTTCTTCTTTGGATTCGATTTTTTGTGAAATCGAAACACGATCAGAAAAAGGCATAATGACCATATATCGCCCGGCCAAGGACAATTCTGAACTCAAACGAGGCCCTTTGGTCGAAATGGGTTCTTTCACCACTTGAACCAACAAGGTCTGTTGGGCTTTGATGACCTGGTCAATACTTCCGTCTTTGGGAATGTCCTGGTCTAGCTTGATGTTTTTGAGTGTGTAATCTCTTGTTTTACCTGTACTTACTTGTTTAACAAAATGTACTAACGAAGGCAATTTGGGCCCGAGGTCGTGGTAGTGTAAAAACCCGTCTTTTTCATGACCAATATTTACAAAAGCCGCATTGAGACCCGGTAAAGTTTTTCGGATTTTGGCGATAAAAATGTCGCCCACTGAAAATTGGGTGTCTTCGGTTTCTTTGTTGAGCTCAATTAATTTTCCATCCTTGAGCAACGCAAAATCAACAGCAGAGGAATTCGATCGGATTATCAATTCTTTATTCACTCTGTTGGGTATTATACTACAGCCCCTGGGGGTTGTAGCTGATTAAACAATATTTTTTCAGGTGATAACCTGTTGCTTATTTAAAGCAATTTCAAAGAACGTAGGGGGTGATTTGGTGTAGTGCGGTGCACTATTTTTTCTTGTGACGGTTAGCTCTTCTTCTTTTTTTACGCTTGTGCGTAGCTACCTTATGTCTTTTTCTTTTTTTACCACTTGGCATATGGCTAAAATTTAACGATTAGTATACAATTTAGGCGACTGGGACTTTAGATTTGACGCTTTGTACAAATATTTTGGCAGGCTTAAACGCCGGAATGTTGTGCGCCGGAATTTTAACGGCTACGTTTTTGGAGATGTTCCGGCCTGTTTTGGGGGCGCGCGTTTTGATTACAAAACTACCAAACCCACGCAAATAGACGTTTTCTCCTTTTTCTAAAGAAGTTTTCACTTCTTTCATGAATTTTTCGATCGTCGCTTGAACATCCGTTTTGTCAATGCCCAACTGATCTGCTACATTGGCTACAATATCCGCTTTTGTCATTAGGATTTTATTTTGTTTAATGATTTGATTTAGAGGCTTGCAAATATAAAAATTAAAATGATAAATCGTTCTGAATAACCATTTTATCTTTGTAGTCCACCGTAGAGCAACTATAGAACAAAACCTTGTCCTGGCAACAACACTTATTAGACTGGTATCACCAAAATGGTCGTGCCTATCCTTGGCGTAGCTCCAAAGATCCCTATCGGGTTTGGCTTTCGGAAATCATTTTACAGCAAACCCGTGTACAACAGGGGCTCCCCTATTATCATCGTTTTTTGGAACACTTCCCAACCGTAGAAGATTTGGCCGCTGCTACCGAAGAAGAGGTGCTTAAGTGCTGGCAAGGACTGGGCTACTATTCCCGGGCCCGCAACCTCCACCACACCGCTCAAAAAATTGTCACAGACTATGGCGGGCGCTTTCCTACAAACTTTGAATCTCTTCGGGCATTAAAAGGCGTGGGCGATTATACCGCCAGCGCCATCGCTTCGATTTGCTTTAACCTTCCGCATGCGGTGGTCGACGGAAATGTGTTTCGGGTGTTGACTCGCTATTACGGAATAGAGACCCCGATCAATACTTCGCAAGGCTTTAGACAAATCAAAGCGCTTGCAAGCAAACTGCTTCGAGGTCATGACCCTGGCCAATTTAACCAAGCGTTGATGGACTTTGGCGCGCATCATTGTACCCCCAAAAAACCCTTGTGTGGAGACTGCCCTTTTCAAAAAAACTGTGTTGCCTATACCACGCAAAATGTGGCAAAATTGCCGGTAAAAAAAGGGAAAACGGCTGTCCGAAAACGGTATTTACATTTTTTGGTGGTTCAAACATCCCAACAAACCACAGCCCTTGAACAACGTACTCAAAAGGGAATTTGGCACAAATTGTTTCAGTTTCCCCTGTTAGAAACTAATGATGAAACACTTCCTCCCCAAGAAAAAATTTACCATGCCATCACCCATTTTGCCGATCAGCCCCAGGAGCTTTTACTGGTCAATCCAGAGCCGCTTATTCATCTTCTTAGCCATCAAAAGCTGCATATTTATTTTTGGCAAGCCACTGTCCAAAACATCCACACCCACGAAGTCGCCCTAAAGACCCTTTCCGAATACCCCGTGCCGGTTGTCCTTGAAAAATTCATGGCCAATTTTTTTAATCTCTAAGGAGGGATTAGTATATTTGATTACATCCAAAAATCTTCTACTATGAGCGGAACACTAAACAAAGTAATGCTTATCGGCCACCTGGGCGATAGCGTCAAAACCCACTATTTTGATGGCGGCGGTTGTATTGGTCGTTTTCCTTTAGCCACCAACGAGACCTACACCAACAAATCGACTGGCGAAAAGGTGACCAACACCGAATGGCACAACATCGTTGTCCGAAACAAAGCAGCAGAAATCTGCGAAAAATACCTCAACAAGGGGGATAAAATTTACATCGAAGGACGACTGAAAACCCGAAAATGGCAAGGGGACGATGGCAAAGATCGTTACAGCACAGAAATCAATGTAGACGAATTTACCTTTTTGAGCACCAAAGGCGGCGCCAACGAGGGCCAATCGACCTCTTCAAAACCCCCGGTTGTGGAAGAAAGCCCCCCAGAGGACGACCTTCCTTTTTAATCAAAACGCTATTTATTGGACCCAGACTCCTTTAGTTTAATTAGTTTTTTACTCGTTCTCGACGGGAGTATGGCCATTAAATTTGTCGTACTGCTACTGTTGCTTATGGGCTCGGCCTTGATCTCGGGCGCCGAAGTCGCTTTTTTTTCCCTAACCCCGGCTCAACTGAGCCTGCACGAAGTACAAGAGGAGGAAAGTGTACAAAAAATTCAACGCTTACTCAACCGCCCAAAACGGCTTTTGGCCATTATCCTTGTTGCCAATAACTTTATCAATATCGCCATCGTACTGCTGTTTGCCTCCCTAAAGAGTCTCTACCTCAGTCCCGACATACATCCTTATTTGGCACTGACCATTGAAGTGGGGGTCATTACCGGGATCATACTGATTTTTGGGGAAATTCTTCCCAAAATATACGCCAACAGAAACCCCTTTGGTTTTTCCAAACTCATGGCAAGCCCACTAAAAATTTTGGATCGCTCCCTATTGTTTATACTCACCGTTCCCATGAGCCGGCTTTCGGGTTTTTTGGAATCTAAACTGGGGCGGGCCAATAATGAATTTTCAGTCAACGAACTCTCCAAGGCCCTGGAAGTCACCACCAACTCAGAAACTACTAAAGAAGAACAAAAAATCCTTGAGGGTATTGTGAATTTCGGCAACACCGAGGTCACCCAAATCATGTGCCCGCGTGTAGATATGTTTGCGTTGTCCGACACCCTGAGCATGCAAGAAGTGCTTCCCAAAATCATCGAAAACGGCTATTCGCGTATCCCTGTTTACAAAGAAAAGCTCGACCATATTGTTGGCGTGATCTACACCAAAGACCTCCTGGCGCATATCAATACGGCCAATTTTGCCTGGCAGTCGTTGATGCGTAAACCTTTTTATGTGCCCGAAAACAAAAAACTCGACGATTTGCTCGAAGAGTTTCAACAGAAAAAAATTCACCTGGCCATTGTTGTCGATGAATATGGTGGCACTTCGGGACTCATCAGCCTCGAAGACATTATCGAAGAAATTGTAGGAGACATCAGCGATGAATTTGATGACGACGCCTTGTTTTATTCCAAGTTAGACGACAAAAACTATGTCTTTGATGGAAAAATAAGCCTTAAGGATTTTCTTAAAATTATCCCCGTAAACGATCTCGACACCTTTGAAAAAATCAAGGGTGAATCCGAAACACTGGCGGGCTTTTTGCTCGAACTCTCCCAAACGCTCCCCCGAAAAGGCCAAAAACTCACCTTCGAAACTTGGACCTTTACCATAGAAGCCGTCGATCAAAAAAGAATCAAACGGGTCAAACTCACGCTCTAAATGATTAGGTTTTCCCCCCTCGTTCTGTTAGTGTTGGTTTTCTGTGCCCTTGGAGCCTGTGAAAAAGCCTTACAGCCGAAGCCCAAAGCCGGTTTGCGCCTCACGTATCCTGAGCCGCAGTACGTCCCGCTTACACAAAAACTCCCCTTTCGTTTCGAATACAACAACCAAGCGAGCGTACAACCCACCCTAAAAACAGCCCCCAACCTGTTTTACCCCAAACTAAAAGCCACCTTGTATCTGTCTTATCGCCCGATCCAAAACAATTTAAATAGCCTGTTGTCGGATGCCTACACCCTACCGAGCAAACACCTGCGAAAGGCGGATGAAATCCCCGAACGGCTATTTGTCAACCCTGACAAAAAGGTCTATGGAACTCTGTTTAAAATTGTCGGAGATGCCGCCTCTCAGCTACAGTTTTTCCTAACCGATAGTACCCGGCATTTTATGATAGGAGCCCTTTATTTTTATGCCAAGCCCAACTATGACTCTATTCTTCCGGCCATTGATTATATAGAAAAAGACGTCATTCGCCTTATAGAAACCCTCGAATGGGAACAAGCTTCAACGCCCTAAATTCTTTTTGCATCCAATGAACAAGGACATCAAAAAATGGGTTTATCTCTTTGTGCTTTCGATTATCTGGGGGAGCTCATATATTTTAATCAAAAAAGGGCTGGTCGGTTTAAGCCCGCTTCAGCTGGGCTCGATACGCATCCTGTTTACTTTTGTGCTCTTGTTGCTGATGGGCGCACGAAGTTTGTCCAAAATCCCCAAAGACCGATGGGGCTGGTTGGCGCTTTCAGGCTTTTTGGGCACTTTTTTTCCCAATTACCTTTTTGCTTTTGCCGAGACCGCCATCGACAGCTCCATTGCCGCTGTATTGAATGGCCTTACACCTTTGTTTACCCTGTTGTTAGGCCTTTTGTTTTTTAAGTCAAGACTCTTAAAAAAGCAACTGGTCGGCGTGCTTGTTGGTTTTGTGGGCACCCTCATTTTGGTGTCCGAAGGGGCGTCTGTTGCCACTACCGGAAAAAGCCTTTATGCCTTTCTTGTGGTGATTGCGGCATTTTGCTACGCTCTGAATGTGAACATCATCAAATACCGTTTACAAAATGTCAGTGCAATGGGGATTGCATTGGGCAACTTTATCGCCATCGTTGTCCCGGCAATCTTGGTCCTAAGCACCACTTCTTTTTCGGTGAATGAAGCTATGCAAAACCCCGAAATTCAAACAGCGCTTGGGTATATCTTTATTTTGGCCCTCTTTGGGACAGCCCTGGCCAAGGTGATGTTTAACGAATTGGTGGCCATTTCTTCACCGGTTTTTTCAATTTCGATCACCTATTTATTACCCATCGTGGCGATCGGCTGGGGGATTTTGGACGGTGAAACTTTTGGGCTACTCCAATGGGCGGCCTGTGGCCTTATCCTGCTGGGGGTCTTTTTGGCTGCAGAAAGAAAAAAAGGCCAAACAAGGAAAAATTAAGCAGTTTCCCTACATTTATACAAAACAAAACCATGAGACAATTATACATCCTTGGGCTTTTGGCGCTTTTGCCTACCGCCCTTTTTGCACAAGCACGTTATACCAAAATCCTGTCCGAAATTGATGGACAAACAGCTGCCTATACTACCGTAGCACAGCAAATATGGTCTTGGGCCGAAATGGGCTACCAGGAAACACAAAGTAGTGCTCTCCTTCTACAAACGTTGGCCGATGCTGGATTTACCATCGAAAAAGGAGTGGCCGATATTCCAACGGCTTTTGTTGCAACCTATGGGTCGGGCTCTCCCGTGATTGCCATTTTGGGAGAATACGACGCCCTACCGGGGCTCTCTCAAAAAGCCGTGGCTTATAAAATCAGTAACGACACCAAGGCCGGTCACGCCTGCGGGCACCACCTTTTTGGCACGGCAAGTGCCGCTGCAGCCATTGCTGCCAAAGCCTATTTGGAGAACAATAACAAATCGGGAACCATCAAATTTTTTGGTTGTCCCGCCGAAGAAGGAGGCTCAGGAAAAGTCTATATGACCCGTGCAGGCCTTTTTGACGATGCCGATGTAGCCCTACACTGGCATCCTTCCAGTGTCAATGCGGCCAATCCAGCCAATGCGTTAGCCAATAAATCGGCCAAATTTCGGTTTTATGGCGTTTCCGCCCATGCCGCTGGAGCACCCGAAAAAGGACGTTCGGCCCTGGATGCCGTTGAAAGCATGAACTATATGGTCAACCAAATGCGCGAACACATTCCCTCAGACAGCCGCATTCACTATGTAATTACCCAAGGCGGGGAGGCTCCCAACGTGGTGCCCAACTTTGCCGAGGTGTATTATTATGCGCGCCACCCACAACGCGATGTGGTCATGGACCTGTTCGATCGGATTGTTAATGCCGGTAAAGGCGCTGCTTTGGGTACCGATACACGCATGGAACATGAAATCATCGGAGGGGTGCACGAGCTGCTACAAAACGATGTTTTACAAACCTTGGTCCATGAAAACCTAAAAACGGTTGGAGGCTATTCCTACACTGAGGAAGAAAAAGCGTTTGCCGAGCAAATTGCCGAAACCCTCGGAACGCCATTGGATACTCGTTATGTCAATGGAGTGATGCCCTACACCACAACGGCCAAAGCCGGAGGCTCTACCGATGTGGGCGATGTGAGTTTTGCCCTGCCTACCGTAGGTTTTGGAGCGGCAACTTGGGTGCCCGGTACTCCGGCACACAGCTGGCAGGCGGTTGCCGCAGGCGGAACTTCTATCGGCACCAAAGGGATGATGACCGCCGCAAAAACCATTGCCCTCACCGCCATGAAGCTTATCGACAACCCTCAACTGGTTAAAAAAGCCAAAGAGGAATTTAATCAAAAAAGAGGGGCCGATTTTAAATACATTCCGTTGATTGGCGATCGTGCCCCCGCCTTAAATTATAGAAACTAATGCCTATGAAACCCTTTTTTACTTCCAAGCCCCTCGCGTTTTTAACCCTCACCTTTTTGGGCTTTGCACTTATGCAAGCCCAGGTCTATGAATACAGCACCCAAGTAAATGGTCAAACACAAACCCATCGCATCTTGATGGATGAGGCGTATATCGTCGAAACGGTTTTTGTCGCCGATCCACCCCTATTTATCAAAGCCGTTGGGGGTTTTTATAAAAGCGATGGCAACCATATCAGTGCTGACTTAGAGTTTAATTCTGACTATGCAAAAGACAGCCTTAGCAAAGGGCATTGGATGCGGACTGCCGACTGGAAAAAAGTCGATGCCTCCCCGCTTGCGCTAAACGGCAAATGGTTAATGGCCGGACGGGTAACCGATCAGGGCGAGCGCCGTAGAGACCTTAGTGGCCCCAGAAAAACGATGAAGTTTTTGGTCGATGGCCATTTTCAGTGGATTGCTTTTAACACGACTACCTTCCAGTTTTTTGGATCTGGCGGGGGAACCTACACGGCAGTAGATGGGAAATACACCGAGCAGATCGAGTATTTTTCGCGGGACAATTCACGAGTGGGGGCCACGCTTCCTTTTGAATTTATCCAAAAAGAAAACGACTGGTACCACAAAGGAAAAAGCAGCAAAGGCGATCCGATGCACGAGGTTTGGACCAAAAGAATGCAGTAGATCGGTGGCGGTAAATACCCAAAAAATCACTGCGGCTTTTCCGGGCTTGGTGACCCTTTTTGCAGCGCTTGCGCTGATTCACCCTCCACTGTTTACCTGGTTTTCTGGGTCGTTAATCACCTTGGGCTTGGCCGGCATTATGCTAGGCATGGGCCTTACCTTACAATGGGCAGATTTTCGGCAAGTCTTTAAGACCCCCCGTTGGGTGATTCTCGGCTTGTTATTACAATATACCCTTATGCCCTTGATGGGCTGGGGGTTGGGCTACCTCTTTCAATTACCCCCTTTTTTTGCCGTAGGCTTAATCCTGGTTGCTTCCTGTCCGGGAGGAACCGCCTCCAACGTCATTGCCTATTTGGCGCGTGCCCACGTGGCTCTGTCCGTAAGCATGACGGCCATCTCTACGGTGACTGCCATCTTTTTGACCCCTTTGTTGACCGCTAGCCTCTCGGGAAGTTATGTCGACGTGGCGGCCTGGGGCCTGTTTATGAGTACCCTTAAGGTGGTGGTTGCCCCGATTGCTTTGGGTGTTATCCTCAACCGCTACCTCCCCAAAACAACAGCCGCTCTAATGCCTCTTGCACCACCCATGGCCGTTTTGCTGATTTGCCTTATTGTGGCCAGTATTATGGGGCAGGGCAAAGCCATTATTTTAAGTTCTGGTCTCCAGCTTTTGGGTAGCCTGATGGTCTTACACTTTATGGGTTTTGTCTTGGGGTATTTTTTTAGCTATTGGATTTTTAAAAACAAAGAGGTCGCCAAGACCATATCCATAGAAGTCGGTATGCAGAATTCGGGCTTGGGTGTTGTTTTGGCACAAGAAAATTTTAGCAACCCCATGGTTGCCATCCCAGCGGCCATCTCCAGTCTTATCCATTCGATTTATGGCAGTATTTTCGTTACCTTTAGTAAAAAATAATTCCATGAATCATTCCGTTGTAGTAGTGGCTGCCAAACGTACTCCTATCGGTTCTTTTATGGGGGGGCTTTCAACCCTTACGGCTCCTGTATTGGGAGGAAAAGCGATTTCGGCCGCACTGTCTGCTGCGGGTATTTCGCCCGACCAGGTTGATGAGGTATTTATGGGGCATGTGCTTCAGGCAGGAACAGGACAGGCCCCTGCTCGCCAGGCCGCTTTAGCTGCCGGGCTTCCCGAACAAACCCCTTGTACCACCGTCAATAAAGTCTGTGCTTCGGGCATGAAGTCTATCTTGTTGGGTGCCCAGGCCATTCGCTTGGGAGAGGCTCAAATCGTTGTTGCCGGAGGTATGGAAAATATGAGTTTGAGCCCTCACCTGAGTTCTTTAAGAACCGGTCAAAAGTTTGGCGCTTTGTCCCTAAGTGACTCCATGCAAGTTGACGGCCTGACTGATGCTTATAGTCAACAAGCCATGGGTGTTTTTGCGGATGCAACCGCCAAAAAATACACGATCGACAGAGAAGCGCAAGATGCTTTTGCCATCACTTCCTACCAACGAAGTCGTGCGGCTTGGGAGGCCGGCCACTTTGATGCAGAAATTGTCCCTGTCGACGTTCCGCAACGCAAAGGATCTCAGTTGGTTGTCGACCGTGATGAAGAGTGTTTTCATTTTGCCCCGGAAAAAATTCCACAATTAAGGCCCGCTTTTACTCCCCACGGAAGTGTGACTGCGGCCAATGCCTCGACCATTAACGATGGAGCAGCGGCCGTGGTGTTGATGTCTGCTGAGAAGGCCAAAGAACTGGGTATTACCCCCTTGGCAAATGTCTTGAGTGGGGCCGATGCGGCTCATGAGCCCCAATGGTTTACTACAGCCCCAGCCAAGGCTGTCCCGATTGCGCTGGCCAAAGCCGGCTTAACTGTTGCAGAAATTGATTGTTTTGAAATTAACGAAGCCTTTGCGGTCGTCGGTTTGGCCAATATCGCGCTACTCGGTTTGGATCCTAAAAAAGTTAACCCCAATGGAGGGGCGGTCTCCCTTGGACATCCTTTAGGCTGTTCGGGGGCGCGCATCGTCGTAACCCTACTTCACCAACTTCAGCGCCAAGGGCGTTATGGAGTAGCGGGAATTTGCAACGGCGGTGGTGGAGCTTCTGCGATGGTGTTTGAAAAAGCTTAATTTTTTTCCCGTTGAAAAAAAGCCTTTATTTCCTTGCTTATTTTATTCTCGTCTTTTTTGTTTTTGGGGCTTGTGGTAAAGAGGCCCCTTCAGCAAACACCGAACCCCCGCGTGAAAAAAAGGTCTCCTACCTCATTCAGGGACCTGTATTTACCGTTGATTACAACGAGGTATATGAGCAACCCAATTGGATTGCTTATCAGGTACGCGATATCGTGAAGGTCGCCGACCGAGGGAGCATGAACTTTTATTTGGTCGATACCGTCTATACGTCCAATGATGCAGACTATTATGCCAACCAGTGGGACAAAGGGCATATGGCGCCTGCCGGCTCCTTTACCGATTCTTACGACAACCTTTATGCGACCTTTAGTTACCTAAACTGTGCCCTACAACGGGACGAACTCAATCGGGGAGAATGGGCTGAACTCGAAGGCCAAGCCCGAACTTGGGCCAAAACCTTGGGAACCATTGAGGTGCGTATTGATCTTGAATTTGGAGATGGGCACGAGGTGCTGACCACCGGGGCCCATGTCCCCACAGCATTCTACAAAACTTTCCGTTTTGGTGATGGCAGTACCCGTTGTTTTTATTTTCCCAATACGCCCACCGAGGGCCCTTGGGAAGACTATGAAATAGATTGCCTCTAGATCAACCTCAAAAATTTGCAAACAAAAACTATCTTTAAAAAAAATCCCTCATGAAAACATCTTTTTTCAGTCTGTTGATGGTCATGGTTTCCCTTTTTTCTTGGAGCCAAGCAGAAGACCAAAAAGCCTTTTTTAAAGCCCCTGAAAACAGTGTCCTTGTCGCTACCGATTTACACATCCACACCGTATTTTCGGATGGGTCGGTTTGGCCAAATATCAGGGTCGATGAAGCCCTACGTGAGGGCCTCGATTTGATTGCGCTGACCGAACACCTGGAGTATCAACCACACCGCGAAGATATTCCGCACCCGGACCGCAACCGTTCATATCAAATCGCCCAACACCATTTGGGCAACAATCCTGCCCTTCAGGTCATCAATGGCTCAGAGATTACCCGGAGTATGGCCCCCGGGCATATCAATGCGGTTTTTGTCGAAAACGCCAATCCCTTGTTACAAAAAGACTCCCTGTCTGGAATTGTTGAGGCCAACAAACAAGGGGCCTTTGTTTTTTGGAATCATCCCGACTGGCCTGCACAACGATTGGATGGAATTGCCCGACTCGAACCCTTTCATCAGTACTTGATTGACAACAAACTTTTGCATGGCATTGAGGTGGTTAATGAACATACTTTTTCCGAAGAGGCTTTAGAATTGGCTCTAAAGCATGGACTTACCATTTTGGGGACTTCAGATATCCATGGATTGACCGGCTGGTCGTTTAATATTCCTGAAGGCGGGCACCGACCAATGACCTTTGTTTGGGCGCAGACCGCCACCAAAGAAGCTGTGAAACAGAGTCTTAAAGACCAAAAAACCATTGTCTGGTATAAAGACCTCCTCATTGGCGCTATGGTCCATATTGAGCCAGTGTTGCTGGCCAACCTGAGTGGAACGGCCTTGGGCTATGAAGGAAAAAACCTAATCGCCAAAGTACAACTGACCAACCACAGCGCCTTGCCGATGATTTTGGATTATCAAGGCGATTATAGTTTTTTGGAGCACGGTCCTTTGGTCAAAATTCCCCCTTATAGCAGCACGACTTTACGAATCCGAACACGGACCAAGAAAGACCAACTTAACCTCCCATTTAAAGTTCGCAATGTATTTGTTGGGGCAAAAAAGAATCCTGTGTTGCCGATAAGTGTGGTTTTTTAAATCCGCCTAAAATTTGATATTTTTGGGGTGAAAGAATTGGTATGATTGCAAAAAGTGAATGGCGCCCGCTACCCCCTTTCTTAACGATTGCCCAAAGTCGTATTGAAGGCCTAGGCCTTTTTGCCACGCAAGATTTACCCGCCGGGCACGATCTGGGTATTTCGCATGTGTACGATGCCCGTTTTGCAAATGGCTATATCCGGCTTCCTTTGGGGGGATTTGTCAATCACCATGAAATCCCCAATGCAAAAGCCATCGTAGCTCAAGAAGATCCTGAATTAGGCCCCTTAGATCATATCCGACTGCTTACCTTAAAACCCATTCGAGCAGGAGAAGAAATCACCGTGAAGTATATCATCAACCATCTGGACAACCCCAAATGGGAATTTGAATACGAGGTGTCTCAATAAAAAAAACCGCCTTTCCGGTGCGAGCTATCGTCGAAAAGGCGGAGACAAACTTAAAATGATTAAAAGCCTATTAACTTTTTTAAAGTTAAGGATGATTCATAAACACAAAACATTAAAAAAGGTTAAAGTCACGTTAAAATCATGCGCCTGAAGTCATTCCCCTTTTCTGCTTTTGGTTTTCTTTTTTTCGCCGCCTTTGGTTGGGGCACGCAGTTTGCCGCCGGACAAGTAGTACAGTCTGTTGCTGCTCCCAGCAAAACAAGTATTTCGATTTATATCGTCGACGATCCCTCTATGGCCGACTTGTTGGTCTTTCGGGTCGATACACAAGCGCAGAGTGCCGGCAACCGCGGAAGGTGGTATTTTCAGGATGCACGCACCTACCCCGATAAAAAAGTGTTTTTTACCAATACCCCCCAAACAGCCGATCTACAGATTTTCTTTGTGGATGCCCCCGATCAAGCAGGGTGGGTAACCCTCACCAAAAAAAAGATTTTTGAACAATGAAAAAAACCGCCTCTTTTATCCTCTTTATCCTCCTTACTTTGGGATGCTCCCCAGTACCTCAGGATTTTAAAGTTGCCCAGTCCCTTTTTGAAAATTTTGACACCCTTTTAGACCCAATGGCCTATGCGGCTACGCACTCCTATCGTCAGGATGAGTCAGGGCGATGGGTTACACCCCAGGGGGAACTTGTTACGATGGACATCCCCTACCGCAATCACTTTTTTACTTTTGGTACGCGCTATGCCGAACAACAGCCCGGGGGAACGGCCGGGGTATGGTCTCGCTATGTTTTGCGCTACCAAGAAGGAGTCATCACCCTACGCGTCTATGCGCTTGAACAACTAAAATTTGGTGGACAACAATATTCCCTAGCCTATTATGTGGTGCGCTTTGACACTGCAGGAAAATTTGTCTCGGCCGTTCTCTATGATGCCCAGGGAGGTGTTATTCATGAAGAAAACATCAATTTTTTGATCTCCTAGCTATGCTTAACCGCCATGCGGTGTTTTCTCCCGACCGAAAAAAACGGTTTCAACTGCATCGGGTTTGGCAGGCTAAGGGCCCGCTGATTCTTTTTATCATGTACAATCCATCGCAGGCCGATGAACAACAAGATGATCCCACCCTCCGTCGGGTCATGCGTTTTGCGCAAGACTGGGGCTATGGCGGGCTTATGGTGGGCAACCTCTACCCACAAGTAAGCAGTAATCCTGCTGCTGTAAACACAACGACCCGTCCCCAAAAAGAAAATTATCTGCACCTAAAAACCATGATCGCAAAAGCCCAGCGTGTCGTCTATGCCTGGGGAATGGGACATGCGGTGCCAACATGGTTGTCACGTCTGGTAAACGAACCCTATGTTTTGGGGCTTTCTAAAAAGGGAGTGCCTCGACACCCGCTATACCTTAAAGCGACCACTCAGCCAGAACCTTATTTGGCTAGCGGCAAGGAAGGCGATTTATAGCTTAACTTTAAACAGGCGAGGGCGACCTTTTTTTTCGGCCTCGCTGGTTATCCAAAAATGGTGAGCATCACTAATTTTGATGGCTTCAACTTGGGCTCTCCCGATGGGCAAGGTATATTTTTGAAGAGTTGTCAAACGGGGGTTTTGGGCGTCGAAGTGATCCACTCGACAAATGAATTGTCTCCCTTGAAAGTCATAGCCCACCAACATGAGTAATTGAAGGGATTCGTTGTAGTCGGCGGCGGTAATCAAGCCATCGACCAGGATGGAGTCTTCGGGGGAGAGGACATAGTCACCCGGGGTTTTGGGAAGGGTGAATACTTCGGTGGTCAACGTGCTGCGGTTTTTGGAAAAAAGCAATAGCCGGTCTTGAGCTGCCGCCAAAGCTTCGGCATCAAAGGGGTGGCGATTACGGGCAAAAAAGTTTTGCTGTGCAGCATAGCGAATGGCTAAGGTGCCCGTTAAAATCAAGCTGTCTTTTTCTTCTTTGATTTGAAAAATTTTGAGGTCTTTTCGGTTGCCCATATTGTTTCCTGTGTCGGCAATGTATAGGTGTTGATCATCGGCCGTGATGTCTTCCCAATCGGTGTTTTGAACCCCCGCAATCGTATAGGTTTTGTGGGCCATGCCCAAGCTGTCAAACTGATAGAGTTTCGACTTACCGCCCGAGTCGTTGTGGGTAATTAGTTTCCCTTTAAAAAACTCCAAGCCCGAGGTTTCTCTGATTTTTTTGGGGAGCATTATCGTCTTTAGTATTTCTTGTGCCTGGAGCTGTGGACCAATTCCCAAAAGCAAAAGTGCCGACAACAGCAGTTGCCCGAGCTTAAAAAAAGAGTTAATGCTTGTACAAAATCGGACTTGTTTTTCTTTGTGAATCATGATAAAAGTATATTTTTGCCGCACTATTCAATTATTGAATTGGTTTATGGTTAGAAGTCCTTGTCATCTTCGCGATACAAGGGCTTCTTTTTTTATTGGACTAAAGGTATAAAAAACCTTGATTAGGCACCACAAAGCTCTTTGGTGATGGCTTGTATTTTGCGCATCACCGTGGGGTCGGAGACCACCGCATTATTCATAAAACGCTGGGGAGTGTTGACCTTGCGGAGCAAAATCAAATCCCGCTCCAGCAGGATTAGGTACTGGATGTCTTGAAAGCCTTCGCAATTGGCCTCTACTTTGATTTCTAAGTCCTTGAGGTTTGGCCGAAAAAGCGCGAGTTGGATGATTCGTTTTTCCAAACGCGCATAGTCGTATTCGTAATTGCGGTTGATGCCTACGTTGTTGTAGACAAACTTTTCGCGAGACTGATTGACCAGCCGGCCAGCATTGTATTGGCGAGACTCAAACGAGTTGGTCGCTACATAGGCACTTTTGTTATCGGTAAAAAACCCTTTGGTCCCCACGACTTTCAGCCATTTGGGGTTTTGCAATTTTTGGATTTTTCGTTTTTCTTGTTTGGTCCAAGCCGTGGAGGTCAAGGACACTTCTTCTAGGGGAATGGCTTGGCTTGTGTCGGTGGTGGCTTCTTGGGCGGTTCCAAAAAAGCTTCCAATCAACAGGCCATAAAGTAGGATTTGAATTCGCATAAGTCGTTAGATTAATAATAAAATAAGGGTCATCACCATCCCGGCAAGGCTAAAATAAAGACCTTTTTTAAACACCGAGGTTTGGGGCATAAACATCCAAAAGGAGGACACCACAAAAAACAATAAAGAGGCTCCAAAAAATAAGTTAAGCCAATACACCGGGCTGTCGGTTGTCGCCTTGTGAAGGTGTTCCATTTTGTCCAACAGCAGGGGTAGTTTTTTTACGGTATAGTGGGCGGCTCCGGTTTGGGCGTTGTAGCTTCCGTCTTTAAAATACAGTAAATCCCCTTCTTGACGAGTAACGGCAAAACCACGGATTTTAAGGGCCTGGCCAACTGCTTCGGGACTAAGGTTGGGGGAAAGTTGTTGGTCGATTTCGACCGTTTTTTTAAAGGTGTCAGTATTTCTAAATACCATCATCATACCGCTCAGGGCGTACATGGCCATGATGCCTGCCAAAAAAAAGCCCAAATAGCGATGAATGACCCGCATCTTTTGTCCGGTGTTGTTGGGTTTCATAGGGGGTGCTGTGTTTAAGTCGTAGATAAAGCTACGGATTTTTGATATCGTTTAGTCCTTGGATGGATAAAAAGTATTTTGGTTTAATTCATACTGGTCGTCTTTATTAAACAACAAAAACTGTTACAAAACCTCTCTGGTTTCGTCTTATCTATAAACAACCCTTATGAAACCCTTATTGTTTGCCTTTTTAATGATCAGCGCTTTAACCGTTGCGCAATCCACTTCCGAAAAAGACCTGTTAGGCTCCTGGACCCTACAAGTCGACCTAGAGGAACAAATAGAAGAAGCGACCGAAGACCTTAATTTTTTTGAGCGAATCTTAGCGCGCAGTGCGTCGGGTTTGGCCACTGCCGTTTGGGAAAGCGTCGAAATCACTTTTGACTTTAAAGCAGATCAAGTGCTTGTCCTAACGGTAGTCGTAGACCTGGACGAAAAAGAAACCGAAATTGAGGAGCTGATGTGGAC
>Ga0181571_10000683_pt1 | contig 22964 bp, 14 predicted proteins | sample 101ome_17_FD_132440 | JGI IMG/M metagenome (GOLD analysis project Ga0181571, IMG submission 132440) | Coastal salt marsh microbial communities from the Groves Creek Marsh, Skidaway Island, Georgia - 101407AT metaG (megahit assembly) | ecosystem: Environmental > Aquatic > Marine > Intertidal... | reverse complement strand
TCGTTTCTTTGCATGTCTCGTTTCTAGCTCAAGTCAAAAGAACCGATCCCCTCGGTGATCGCGTAACCGAGTCGCTCCTTGAGAACGTCGACGCAGCTGTAAGGCGGCAGCTTGAGATAGCTCGCGCATGTCATCGCGGAGGGCAGGTCGGCGTCCGCCAGCGTTGTCCCGGATGACAGCGGCTGCGACCCGGCGCCCGCAGCCCCGCCCGCGGCGCCGGAGGGTTGCTTGCACACGACCGTGAGCCTGGGCTGCAGCGCAGCCAGACCGCCCGGGGGAAGACGCGGCGCGCCGGTAACGAAGCGCAGGAACGCTCGCTGCTCTTCCGGACCGTATCCGCACATCACCTCGACGAGAGCCTTGATGGGCGGGGACTGGGCGTTGTACCCGTGGTCGTACGTCATGCACTCGCCCAGCAGCTCGGGGGTCCAAGCCTGGCCCTGACCGCAGAGCATGCGGTCAATCTCAGGCTCGGTAAACATGCCGAGCGCGGCGGGAGGAAGTACATCCGCGAGTCCGCCGCGGAACGCGTCGAGCTGACGCGAGATGCCGCCTCCGACGGACGCGTCAACCACGGCGGCGACGTAATCGCCGAGGTTCTCCACCGTCACCGCAACCTCCGCTCCGCCGGACATCAACTCGAAGGTGTCATCACCGGGGAGGGTAAAAGTTAGGCACAGATCTTCCACGGCTGCGCCGCCCACGGTTATGGCGCGCCACTCCTTCTCGGCGGCGCCCGATCTCTTGAGCGCGTCGATGCGTTTCGCGGCTGCAGACAGCTGTGACAGGGTGCGGCCAAGCTCGGGATCCACCTCCGCGAGGTCATCCAACGCGAGCGTGCGGCCTGAAACGGCGCGGAAGAACACCGGGCTCAGTGCCATGTCGAGTAGCCTTCCGTCCTGGAGAGCCTTACCGACCGCGCGACCGAGCATCCTGAAAAGATCGCCGCGCTTGATCCCGCCGGGGGCTCCTGGCACCGTCGCGTCAAAGTCCTTCGCAGAGACGGGTGAGGGGAACAATCCGTGGGGTGCGTTCACGAACCCGTCGGCGGGACCGGGCTTGCCGTCCACGGGCGCGTCCCTCCAAGCCTTGAGCGAGCGCTGGGTAACCTCCTTGGACATGAGCGTGTAAAACTCCAGCGTGGGTCCGGTTCCCGTGCCAACCTCGTTAAAGAACTCAACCTCGAGAACCATCTTATGTGCGCCCGGCATCTCGTACACCTTCATCGCAGACTCCAGAATTCGCTGTCGAGATACGCGGACCTTTTGTCGCTGCAGGCGACCAACACGGAGGTCGCGTCCACCTCCGCCACCGTTGTTGTCCTGCGACTGGCCGTGCATGCGGTGAAGCGCGCGGGCGAGACCAAACGTGGTGCAGTAGAAGAGCTGCTGCCGCACCTCGAAAGGAAACAGGAAAGGACATGCTCGCGCCAGGGTGGTGCACCAAGTGGGCAAGCTACCGCTGCAAAGAGCTAGGGTGTCCTGGAGCTGCCGCACCATCTTACCGGCAAGCTTGGAGCTGAGGAACGCATCCGCTGGAAGCGAAAGTGCCGTCACCTTCACGTCATCAACCTGCTCCCCGAGATTGATGATTCTGGACGCAGACGTGGAAACCGTGTGCAACACCGAAAGGACGGTGAGAATCGATCGTGTGGCATCCGATACGTTCGCAACGCTCTCGCGATCGCACAACTTGCCGCGCAGGGCGGAGAGAACACCCCCCAAAGCCGCGCGACGCTCCACGGATCCGAGCGCCGCGAGAGCCTCAGCCGCGTCAGCGGTCTCTTCCGAGGAGAGGACCGCGGCGCTACCAGAGCTCGGGGGCGGAGAAGGAAGGGGCTGTCCCTTGGGCGTGACGCCGTATTCGAGGGTATGAGTGCGCTCCCAGAGGCTGGCCGTGCTGACGCCGCTGCCCTCACCGTCCTCGTGTCCGTCACCTTGCTCGTCCCCTTCTGCTGCGGCTGAAGCGTGCAACGCAGCGGCGTGAATGGCCTGCAACACGCTCGTCGACGGATGGAAGGGACCCACTCCGGGCGCGCGGAACAGCAGCCGGGGCGGTGCTGCCGCCGCCACCTCTGCGGCGCTTCTCGCGGGCGTCGGAGGGGGATCGGATCTGGCCGCATTTTCCGCCGGGCTCGGGGTTGGCGCCGTGGGTGCACCTCCCGCAGCTCCCTCAGCCGCCGGATCCACGTCCGCGACATCATCCGCGGTGGGCGCGTCCTCCTCTCCGTCCTCCTCGTCATCCAGCTCCTCGTCATCGAAGTCTTCCTCGCCGTCACCTTCTTCCTCCTCGTCCCCTCGCATCTCATGGTCCTCCTCTTCCTCCTCGTTTGCGTCCATGCTCTCCGCGCCGCTGGCGAGCCGACCAGAGCGACGGGTGGGCGCGGTGCCGGATGCGGAGGCTCCCCCCGCCGGCGTCGCGGGACCCGACGGGGGCTTGTGCACCCGGGGGTAGAGGAAATCTTCGATGGCGTTGAGGGTGGCTAGTGGCTCGACCAGTATGATGTTGGAAGCGTAGTCCTTCAGCTCCGCTCGCTCGCCAGAGGCGCGGCGCAGGCGAAGCTTGAAGGGACGGGCAAGGATGCTGAGCCCGTCTCCTGCCGCCCCCGCTCCCGATCCTGCTCGCGGTGTGCCACCTCTGTTACCGGCCGATGTTCCGACACCCGAACCTCTCGCACCGGCGCTAAGCTGCATGGGTAAAGTCTCGGTTACAGCCAGCGCTTCAAGAAGTCGCTCCGTTAGAGAGCTTATGGCCCGCGGCGGAAGATCCGTTGAAGCAGCTCGCACAAAAGCCGACAGGCGAGCAGAAATTGAATCGCTCCATCTGTCTCCTTTGGGCAAGTCGGAGCCCGTCAGAAACGAGCTCAGCACCTCGACACCACCGCTCTCGATAAGCTCGAATGTTGACGTTCCTTCACCCTCATCGAGAGTGTTGAGAAACTTCATTGCAACCGCCGACGCCTTCAAGGGGTCCTGACCGGCGTTACGGAGCGGAGCGCACACACCCTGGAGACGCTCAACCGTTCCACCCGTAGCTGCTGCGCTGAAGTGAGCTGCACGTAGGCTGACGGCGCGATCCATGGCGGCGCGGCGCTGAGGAGTGTCGGACATTTTCCGGCCAGAGTTTGTCAGCGCCATCCTCGCAACGATTGATGCAGCGCTGCCACTTCCGACGCCAGACGGCACCACCTGTCCGCGCGGGGTGATGTCACCACTGGACCCCTTGCTGTCGCCGGAACCGTCGTTGCTCGCGGCGTGCATCTCGCAAAGCTGTTCAATTGCGTGGACTGTACCTTCCTTCCTGAACGCGCGACTGAAGGTATCCGGTAGTTTTTGCATGAGGAGGTCCACGATATACAGGGCCACCTGAGCAATGGCTCCGTCTCGAGACGACACCAACCCTGCCAGGAACGACGCCATCTGTCCGGGCTGAAGCGCGGCCGATCCGGAGATGAGCATCTCAGGTGGTGCGTGGTGCAAAAACTTGGCAAGAGCCGCCAGGCACTGAAGCTTGACGTTTGTGCCGACAGATGCGACCACCACCTGCATGAGGGACGAGGTGAGGTTGGATCCGTACTCGCGAAGCAGCTCCGGCTCAGCCTTCAGAATCCCCTCAAGGGCGACGCCGGCTGCGTTCGCCACCTCCGAGGCCACAGCCGCGCTGCGACGTCGCGAGTTTGATCTCCTGCCGTTCTCCGTGTTTGGCACATTGACTGGCACTGCAGCGTCAATGCCCAGGGACTCAAGGGGAGACTCAGAGGCTCCGCTTCCGGGTTGAATCGAGGGTAGCAGTTGGTTGGCCAACGTCGTCACCTCCAGGAGTTGATCCGCCGACACGATCGGTGAAGCAGGCGAAGCAGAAGCGGTCGAGTTGGCGAGAACTTTGCAGCCGGCGAGTACTGACTTTAGGGTTCCCGGCAGCCCGTTCCTGAGCAGCTGCTCGGCCACGTCAGCCGAACCCTTACAGCACGTGCCGATGAGACGGATCAGACCGTGATACGTCGACGCGCCGACGGGTGCCGCCGTGGCCGAGCCCGAGGGGGATATGAGGCGCGTCGCGTTGGGAATCAATCCGTGAGAGCAGAGCGCCTGGAGCTGCTGCGGCTGAGAGCTCAGGTTCGCCGCGATGAGCGTCAGACAGGTGCACGCGCTCTCAACCAGCCGCGCGTCATCGTGCATGAGCAGATTAGTGAGAACTGGCACCGCGTCCGAGAGCTGATCCCAGCAGTCGCTGGCAGGCAACTGGCGGCACACGTTTGCCGCTGTCTGCAGAGCCACGCGCTGCATCCCGAGCGAGAAAAAATCGAGGTAGCTCAGGCAGGCCATCATCGCCCCCTCGCGCAGGCAGCTCGATCCGTGGTCCTGCGACAGCTTCTCCAGCGCTTGCAGGGACTGCTCCGCGAGGTCGATGTACTCGATGGTGAGCAGCCGGCTGCAAAACGCGGGCAGCGCGCCATAGTGGACGATGGCGCCGCGGGAGTTGGGCAAGATGTCAGCCATCGACGTCAGCGCGCGCGCCGCGAGCAGCATGCAATCGGGGTTATGCTCCATCTGCATGAGGTTCACCAGCACCGGCACGAAAGCGTCGACGGACAGGGTGATGAGGGACTCCTCTGATGAGATGACGAGCAGCTCGCACAGCTCGTTTAGCGCCATGATCTGTCGGGTGTCGTCGCCATCTGCGCGGAGTCCGCCGAGGATCTCCTTCAGGCGGCCGCGTGTCTGGCCCGCCGCGGGGATCATATCCTCCAGCCCGCCGCCGAGGCGACGTAGGAGCGCCTGAAGCCCCGAGGGATCGTGTTCGTCCCCGCCCTGCTCGTCCTCGTCTTCCTCTTCGTCCTCTTCGCGGTCCTCGTCCTCCCCGTCGCGGTCCTCCTCGTCGTATTCCTCGTCGTCGTCGTATTCCTCCTCATCCAGGTCGTCGTGATCGTAGGCATCCTGGCGCATCGCCTCGAGTTCCTCGCGGCTGACCATGCTTCCGCCGGTCGACGATCTCCTGCGTGTTGCCCTGCTGCTGCTGGAGGTTTTTTTGGGCGTCCTGGTGGAGGATGCCTTCTCAGATCTCCTGTTGGACCTGGAGGGGGTGCCGCCGCCGCCGCCGCTCGCGCCTCTCGCAGGTAGCTCGGTGAGCACTCGAGTAGCGCGTCTCGCGGACTTCTGGCCCTCGGCCCCTTTCTTGGGTTTGCTAGTGCTAGAACCTCCTCGCCTGCGCGACTGGGATGAAGCGCCCCGCTCCGAGGAGGTTTGGTTTTCTAGGTGTGCTGCCGAGGCTCCGACGCTCCCGCGACGGGCACTCGCCTTGGGATTGACAGACTCGGGGACAACAGACGCGTTTGCTGGCTCACTCGCCTCGCGTGGTTTATCCTCCCTTCGAGTACGCTTTCCTCCCGACACTGACGCGGGCCCGGTCGATTCAGCACCTCTCTTCCTTGAGCGCATCGGCATCGGAAACAAAAACTAGTGCCATGATACTGCGGAGTGCTCGTCGCCACTCGTCTGCGGTTGATGTGTGAGTATCGGAGATTGACTCAGGTGTCGACGTGCCAGAGTGTTCCTTTGTTACGCAAGCGCGGCGCGGTTTGGTAGCTCGCGTTTCTTCAACGCCAGATCGGGGGAAGGCTTCAGAAGATATAAGGGCGGAAACGTGAAGATGGCATGGATACTCTCAATCGGTGACGTGCGTGCACCTCGGCAGGTACATCCAGTTTGGGGTGATTTTGGGGGGTTGGTCGAGTGCGGAGGACAGGCTACTCGCGGGCGAGACGGATCCGGCTGCGACGATACGAGTACGTTGCACGACAACGACGAAGCTAAGGAGTGCGCCTCGCCCCCTTCCGTTTCCCCGGGTTTCCCCCGCGATCACGCCTCGGGCTCCGCCGCGACGGGGGCGGGTGCGGCGAGGGGAACTTCGCCGGATGCGGTGACCACGACGTCGTTGACGGGCCTGTCGCCTCGCGCGGTCGGGGTCCTCTCGATCTTCCTGACGACGTCCAATCCCTCGACGACGTTACCAAACACGACGTGCCTGCCGTTCAGCCACGGGGTGGCGGTGGTGGTGATGAAGAACTGCGATCCGTTGGTGTTGGGTCCCGCGTTGGCCATGGAGAGAACGCCCGGCCCGACGTGGTTGAGCTTGTCCAGGGGAAAGGCCTCATCCGGGAACTTGCGGCCGTAGATGGAGTACCCGCCCGTGCCGTTGCCTCGCTCGAAATCACCGCCCTGGATCATGAAGTTGGGGATGACGCGGTGGAAGATGGAGTTCTTGTACCCGAAGTCCCTCTCGCCCGTCGCGAGCTGCCTGAAGTTCTCCACCGTCTTCGGCACGTCCTTGCCGAACAGACCGATGACTATTCTCCCCTGGGGCTCGCCGCCGATGGACACGTCGAAGTACACCTTGTTGGTGACCTCGGCGTTGCATAAAAGAGGCGCCGTGTCCGCTGTGGGACACGAATCAGCGAGCGCGGGGGCAACAGCAGCGGCGGCGGCGGCGGCAGCAGAGCCCATGAGGGCGACCCTGCGGCTGGAGGTGGAGGTTTGCGCCTCGTCGCCGGTCGCGGCACGCTTAACAACCTGCTGCTTGGAGCGCGACGCGGCTGGTGCGGTGCCGATCGCCTTACGCTGGGTCTTCGACACACGTCTGCAGGCGGAGATGGGCGGGAACACCGTCAGCGCCGTTCGGGTGGAGAACAGGATAAAGAGTTCCGATGGATTTCGCGGTCGGGGACGGGCAGTACGACGGGCACGGGGTCGGAACGCACCGGGTGGGAGCGCCGACGCGTGCGGAGTTGGGAGTGACTATGGCGAGTGACGTCATCGTTTTCGCGCGTGCGTTCAATACAGCTCCTGATGTTATGCCCGGCCTACGGGATCCAACCGTGCCACGTATGCAGACCTCGTTTCGAGCCTGCGCGGGAAGAACTCCTTTACCACATATAAGTGACATTACCTCACGTGATATGTGTGCAGTGTATTACCTGATCGGCTTATTTTGTCATTTCCAGTTTCCCCAGTGGGATAAATGTCTAATTCTACGAAGTTGGCAACCTTCACCGCTCCCTCCTTGCCGCGATGGTCGACGCCTGCATGACGACGTCTGCGGCGAGCTTCTCAGCCTCTTCCACCGCGGCCCAGAGCTCGGGAGGAACGCTCGGCGAGGCGGATCCGCTCGCGACGGGCGCGGTCGTCGCCGCCTCGACCGGCGCCGGCTCGACCGAGCGCGGGGAAGCCGTCTCCTGGAAGCCATCCTCCGCGATGGCGTCGCCGCTGCTCGTCGACGCCAGTTTCTGTCCGCCCAAGACCTCCGGGTAGAGCCCAGCCTCGCGATCGTCGTCCCACTCCTCGCTGTCGAGCACGGACGCCACGGCTCTGGCGGCGGCGATCACCGCCGGGTCCTCGTCGCTGTCAAACACCCACCCGCGCTCCCCCCGCTCGGTCGCCTCGGGCGTCGATCCCTTCTCCTCGTAAGAAACCTCCTCCTCCGCCGCCGCGGGGACGGGGACGGGGTCGGTGTCGGTGTCGGTGTCGGTATCGGGGACCGCCGCGTCGTCTTCCTCGGCGGCGGATCGCGTTGGCGGTTCCGCCTTGTACTCGGTCGGCGGCCCTTCAGGGCGGCTGTACTGCGGCGGCGGCTGGGTCGCCGTCGCGGCGGCTCCGATGGCAGCCGGGTCGAGGTAGCGGTCGTACAGCTCCGCGGGCAGGATAGCCTTGAAGATCTCGCGGCCCGGCGCCTCGGCGGCGATACCCCGCTCCTCCAGCGTCTCCACCATCCCCTCCGCGCGTCGGACCAGGTCCTCCGCCTTGTCGTTGATGGGCCTGGGATCCTGCAGCAGCGTGTTCAGCTCCCCGGGCGCCTGCGCCAGCACCCCGAGGAGCTGGCCCTTCTGCAGGAGGTCGAGAGCCTCGGTGGCGCCGCCGAGGGCGAGGCGTGGACCCATTACCGCCGCGGCGAGGGGATCCTTCATGATGCGCTCCAGCGGAGACGGCCTCCTGGGCGGCGACTCGAAGGTCGACGCTCCATCCGAGGCGGCCGTCTCGCTCGGTGCCCTGTCGCCCGCCGCGCGCGTCGGCGCGGCGCGACGACCGGCGGGGTTCGCGCGGCGGCGGTTCACCGCGACCGTTAGGATGTTTACGGACGTGATGACCGATGCCATCGTCCCTTTTCCCGTACAGAGCGGTGCGCTCCGCTCTCTCTGGGGGATTGCAGTGGAAATGGACGATAAAATCCATCAACTCCTGAGAGATTTTGAGATCTGTTCGAGCATCGAGGGTCACAGGTCAAGTCGACTGGTCGAGGTCGGGCCTGCCGCCGACGGAGATGGCAGGTGAAGATTTGGAGTGAACGGTCGAAGAGTTTTTTCGCCGGTGGTTGACCAATAAGAGGCTGCCAAGGCGTTGCGCGAAAAAATATCAGGCGGCCGCTTCACACCACTGCGCGGCTTTGCCGGTGGCGGTTCGGACCTCGACCAGCGCATCGAACGTCCATGGCGTCCATCATCCTCGCGGGAGTCAACCCCGTCGCGCGCTCGCTTCCCGCACGCCGCCGCGCGGTGGGCCGCGCTGCTGGCGCGAAGCTTGCGTTCGTTGCTAGTGCGGCTCCCGCTGGCCATTCTTCTCGCGTCGCGGGCCCGGCTCCACGCGGTCCCGCGGCGTTGGTGATGCCCGGCGCCGCGACCGTTCGAGGCGACCAGATGATGGCCCGCGCCGCTGCGCTCGACATCAGCGCGCCAGCCGCCAACGACGATAAGAAGCAGGTGAGCCACGAGCGCCACGTCCACTCCGTCAGTGGCAAAGCGAATCCTGCCGCTCTTCTTCTCCCCCCGTCCGCCCGCGAGGACCCCCGGCTCCTTTGACGCCACCACGTATCTGACACCGCCGTTCTCTCCACGATGCGCAGCTCCTGTTCAAAATCGCCGTCGGCTTCACCGTCGCCGCTCTCGCTCTCGCGTTTCCTTGTGAGTCCTCGCGCGAACCTCCACGCACCGTCCGTCGCGTCCTCGAACCGTCGTTCGTTATGCGTGAAAAATCTTGCCCGGCGGAACACGAACGCGCGCCCTGACCGATCGTTCCTCACTCCTGCCCCCCAAAACCCCAGGCGCTTCTCTCGCGGCTGCGAAGGCCAAGGGTGCGGTGACCGCCGCGTATCCCATATCCTTCCTCCCGTACACGCACAACCAGATACTGCACGCCGTGAACCTCGGCTCGCTCCCGGCGTGGTTCTCCCTCCTGGTCCTGCCCCGGTGGCACATGACGAGGAAGATCACCGCGGCGGTCGCCGTGGCGTACTCCGTCCTGTACGTCGCCCTCGCGTACGCGCTCTTCTCGGAGTCAATACTCTCCATGGACTACTCCTCCCTGTCCACCACCCAGGGTTTGAGCAAGGCGTTCTCCGACGCCACCTCGGTGCTCGCAGGGTGGGCGCACTTCATCGTGTTCGACCTGTGGACCGCGCGATTCTTCGTCCTCGACTCCGGACGGTCCGGGATCCCGCACCTCGCGATCGTCCCCGCGATTCTCGGGTGCATGTTCTTCGGGCCCGTCGGTCTCCTGACCTACCTCGCCGTGAAGAGGGTGTACGAGTCGCTGCAGATGAGGAACCCAATGTCCACCAAAACGTACAACTTCTGAACGAAGGTCGAGACGTGACGTAGCGCGTTTCCATTAGACCCCCGAGGATAGCACTCACCTCTCCTTGGGGACTTTAGCTTAGCATTGCTTAGCCGCCGCAGCTGTATTACCAAGTCTTCTAAAAGTTCATCGACAGCGGTCATCGTCCTCGCCAGAAAATCGTCGTGGCGGGTGCAGCACAAGAAAACACAGCTAGAAAACACACGGAAGTCTGGAAACACTCTCGTTTATAAAGCCAGAAATCCAACAATCCCAAGAATGTCAAATGACTACCTCCGCGTCGTAGCGGAGAGCGATTCTGGTTATCCAGGATCGTCCCCCGTAGTCTAGTTGGTTAGGATACGAGACTCTCACTCTCGAGGCCCGGGTTCGATTCCCGGCGGGGGAAACCCAGTTTTTGTTTTTTTTCGGACGCATTCGGGACCTCCAACATTTGCGGTTTTGCCCCTTGGACCTTGACCATCTGACAGTGGTTTGGTCAATCACGAAGGTGTGCTCACGTGTATTAAAATTCTCCAAAGGCGCCCGCACTTTCAAACTCGGACGTGCCTCAACGGTGTATCCCCTGATGATTCCCATGACTCTCTTCACACCGTCACGGCCTGCTCGTTGAGAAGCCTCTCCGCGATGAACATGTCCTCTGGGGTGGTGACCTTGATGTTTACGTAGGAACCCTCGGTGATCTGCACCCGCTCTCCCATGAACTCCACGATGGAAACATCGTCGGTCACCTCGTATCCTTTCTCGTTGACGAGCTTGAAGCCCTCCTTGAGCAGATCCGGCTTGATCACCTGCGGGGTCTGCATCTCCCACAGCTTGCTTCGGTCCAGCGTCTTCGCGATGGACAGGTCGTCGTTCGCCTCCTTCACCGTCGCCTTGCACCTGACCGCCAGCACCGCCGCACCGTGCTCCATCGCATCCGCGCAGCACCTCCTCACGTCCGCGAGGTCCACGAGGGGCCGGGCGGAGTCGTGTATGGCAGCCAGCGCGGCGCCCTCGCGAACCTCGGAGAGCCCGTTGAACACGGAGTCCTGGCGCTCCTTGCCTGGCAGCGCGAACTTGACGGGCTTCGACACGGGGCACCCCTCGAAGATGTCGCGGTACGAGGGATCACACACGACGACGATCTCGCCGACCTCCTCCATCTCGGCGAACTTCTTCAGGCTGTACAGCGCGATGGGGGTGCCGAGGAGAGGGAGGTACTGCTTGGGCATGTCCGCCTTCATGCGCTTGCCGACGCCGCCCGCGAGGAGGACGACGCTGACGGAGTCCTTCTCAACGGCAGCCGCCGCCACGCATCGCACGGGGCCGCGTACGGCGCGTCGAACGGCGGAGGAGCGTCGGCCGACGGAGGAGAAGGTCCTTACGGAGGTTGCGCTGGCGGAGAGCGCGACGCAGGTCATCGCTTCTGATCACGGCAGCTTAGTTGGGACGACGGACGAGGCAGGTGGCGCTCGCGTTGATTGGTAGGCTCGGTCCGGGTAGATGCCAATCGTTGGTTGCGTCTCGCCTTTCGTGCGAGGGCGCGGGTCGTTGTGCGCACGCTGCGAGGGCGGGGTCGAAGAGGGTATCGGCAATGGATAGATTTTAGCGAGTCGCCAATCACGCATCTTCTGTGGGTGGCTGGATAAAGTCCACCAGCCACCAGCACCAAGATGACATAAATAAAAACGCGATCTAACTATTTGCCTGTGAAGAATTGATGCTCGTTACCCATTAGATGGGCGATGGGAGGTCCGGTGCGGGATTCGAGGCCTTTTCAATTTCCCGAACTGCTGCGACGTCTTCTCCACGCCATCCGTGCGACAGTCTTGACAGCGCGTTGGGCTTCAAAGTTTTCAACACGACCATGACGGCCAGTGGCGTCGCGATGCGATGCATCTCCGCAACGACGATGTTTGCTCCGGCAATCTCCAGGACGAACGCGGGCTCCTCCAGAAAGGTATCACCTGCGAAGATCTCTCGTCGATCGGCGTCCCGCGCGACCAGGGTGGTAGTCAGGGCGGAAGAGGAACCCGCGCGGGCGAAGGGTCCCTCGACGAACCAGATGCTCGTCTTTGTACCGCCCCACCCCCTCATCAACCACTGGCTCGGCATCGCTCGCAACGCGATGACCCCGCCGGCCATCTTCCGCAGCACCCTCGGCGAGCTCGGCCGTCTCCTGGTCTACGAGTGCGTCCGCGACTGGCTCCCGACGTTCACCGCCGAGGTGGAGGGTCCGATGGCGACAGCCCAGGTGGAGATGGTGGATCCCGGGCAGCCCGTCGCGGTGGTGCCCGTGCTTCGCGCCGGCCTCGTGCTCCTGGAGGAGTGCAAGACGGTGCTCCCGGCGTCTGTCACTTACCATCTCGGGTTCGTCCGCGACGAGGAGACACTGGAGGCCAAGATGTACCTGAACAAGCTGCCCAAGCAGTTCGCCGAGGGTCAGCGGGTGCTCATTTCCGACCCCATGCTGGCCACGGGCGGGACCATCGTGCAGGCCATCGAGGAGTGCCTCAGCCGCGGCGCCCTGGTGAAAAACATCCGCATCGTCTGCGTCGTCGCGTGCCCAACCGCGCTCAGCGTCCTCTCTGACAAGTACCCCGGGCTCAGGGTGTACGCAGCCATGATCGACGAGGAGCTGAACGACCAGGGATACATCATCCCCGGCCTCGGCGACGCGGGGGATCGCGCGTTTGGAACTGAGTGATGTGCGCCAGGTAGCTGGAAATTCATTTAAATAGTTTGTTACTCTTCTTACACACCGCAGCTCGGGGTCCGCGGGCGACGCGTACAGCGTCCTGCTAAAATATCTACGAAGCCCTTCGTCACTTCCCACCTGTGAGTCCACCCAAACCGCTGGCCAGCGAGTACGCCGGGAAGACGATATTTGGGAACTTCTTGGAGAGGTTGACGAACTCGTCAAAGGAGATTTGCCCGTCGCCGTCAGTGTCGCACTGCTTCATGAGCCACTCCACCTTCCTGTTGAGCTGCTTCTCGCTCGCCATGTTAGTCGCCTTGACGATCTTCCGGAGTTCCGATGAGTCAATGGAGCCAGATCCGTCCAGATCGAACACCTGGAACGCGAACTTGACCTTGTTCTCCCGCGCCTCCGTGCCCACGTTGGACAGGCCAACGACGAATTCTTTGAGGTCTATGAGCCCGGTGCGGTCGCTGTCGAACATGGAAAACAGCCTCTCCACGAAAGGAGAGCGCTCGACGCGCAACAGGCGGCAAAACTCGTTGATGTCCACCATGCCGGACTTATCCTGGTCGATGGCCAGGAACTGCTTGTAGATTTTCTTCAGCGCCTCGTTGTTGAGTCCATGGGACTTCTGGAACGACTCCATGTCCGCTACGGGGTTGCCGGGCGGGGGGGGCTGGAACTGCGCGCCACCCATCCCCATAGACTGCTGTGCGCCTCCCATCCCGCCCCCCATCGACGCGTTGGGGGGAGGAGGCATCCCCTGGAAGGAGTTGATGAGCTTGAAAAACTCGTCGAAGCTGATCTGACCGTCTCCGTCCAGGTCGGCCATGAGGATCATCTCGTCCACCTCGTCGTCAGTCGCCTTCTCTCCCATACTCTGCAGAACGTGCGCAATCTCCGCCGCCCCTACGAAACCGTTCTTGTCGAGGTCGAACTCCCTGAACGCCTCCTTGACCTCCTCGGGGCTGAGCGCGAAGCCTCCTCCACCCCCGCCCCCGGCCGGCGCGCCTCCCGCCCCCATGCTCCCCATTCCGCCGCCTCCCATTCCCATGCCCGTGCCCATTCCACCGCCGGGAGCCTTGTCCCCTCCGAACATCTTTCCAAACATGGCGAAGGGAGCGTCGAGACCTCGACCAAGCCCGCACGTTCAAAATAATGTCAGCATCCTGTCCCGGACTGCCGGATCTACCGGACGAGCCCAAGTTTTTGGGGATAAAAGGGCAGAATGCCTCGCCACTCCCCCCAACGGCAAAGCACAGCCGGTCGAGATGGGCGCGTGGAACCCGCGCGTCGCGGTCGCGGCGCTATTCGGAATCTTGTTGTTCTTCGCCACCGGGGGCGTCGTCGCGGTATCCTCGCCCGACCTGAGCGACCTCTCCGAGGTGCTGGGGTGGCTCGAACAACTCGGTTCACTCGACGCCGACACCCAGAGGGCGATGCTCCGCCTCTTCGGGCAGCAGATGGTGGACAGTGGGGTGACGAAGTGCAACGTCTTCGGTGGTAGGGAAAGCTGCATAGAGCTCGACCCCAGCTCGAAGTTCGCCCACTCCTGCGTCAACTACCCCCTCAAGGTGGACTGCGCGTTCTACCGCGGCGCGTTAGCGGAGCAGGACGAGGACCCGACGTCGGAGCTCGAAGCGGAGGTTGAGGCACAGAAGGCTACGATGTGCGACGGGTGCAACGCGAACTTGAAGGACCTGTACTGCGCGCAGACCGTGCCGCCGTGTGGGTCGTTCCAGGACCACATCGAGCTCGCCATCGTCCCTCCGCTGCAGAGGATCGTCCAAGGGCAGATTGACGGGGACAACATTGTCGACGCGGTTGCAAAAGAGGTTCCCAACCTCGTCAAGACACTCGCGCTGGTCGCGCCGTGCAGGAGGTACTGCGAGGCCATCACAACATCGTGCGGGTGCGGTCGGAAGATCACAATCGGCCAGGTGCTCGCTTCGAACAAGACGAAGAACATCCTGCCCGCGCCTCCCGACGGAATTTCCTACGAGCAGCTCTTCGCGCAGGTCAAGGATACGCCCTTGTGCGACCTTTACGCGGACGAGACGGAACCGGGGTTCTCGGGGCACTGCCCGAAGGACCCAAACGCCTTGATCGGAGACACGTGCGGCTGGTGCTCGGACAACAACGAGATCCCAACCTTCGTGGAGGAACACCTCGGCATCGCACTCATCGACGGCGTCTGGGGGTGGTTGATCGGGCCCGAGGGGTTGCTGGTGGACGCCGGGTTTCTGTCCCGGGACAAGAACGTCCCGGAGATACCGAGCGAAGGGAAGGTACGCGGACCAAACCGCGGTCGCAGGGTACTGTCGTTCTTTCTCTGGCTCGTCGGGCTCGGAGGGTTGGGTGTCGGCGCCTTTTTCGGCCTTCGCGCATTTCGCCGCTTCCGGGAGGAGCGCGGAGGTTTCCGGCACGAATACACGCGCGCGGACTTTCTGGAGGAAGACGAGGGAGAGTACACGGCCGCGGTGGACCTCGATGAGCTCTGAACGTTGTAAAGATGCGAATTTTCTAGGCGCACTCGCTGCCTCTCGCTAAGTGTTAGGAACAGAAAATATGGTGAAAATCAGACGTCACCGATCACGGACCAAGAGGAAAAAGGAAAATCGATCGAATTCGCCGGTAGATCCACGACGGCGTCATACTTCGGGGCGTCACGGCGAGCTTTCCTTTGAAATACCATCGTATTGTGCCGAGGTGCACACTCGCTTGCGCAACCCCTCACAGAAACAAGGCGAGATGGCCGAGGAAACGGTGAGCAGACGGCCCGAAATTTACCTTCGTATCTGATTGTACCCGAAACACCCTTCAGCCGTAATATGCTGACATTCCCGACTTCCTCTATCCATGAAGCAGGATGACAACAAGACGGAGATAAGGAACTCCGCGTTCATTCCACTGGGGATGAACTTCGTTAAGGAAATCGCCAAGGAGCTCATGCCCGAGGCTGAGCGAAAAGGGCTCAGCGACTTCATGCGGATCATCCGGCTCCTCTTCCATTTCGAGTACCTCGAGTCACGCGACAAGTTGAAGCGCAACTTCGACATCGTGACGGCGCACCAAGACGACAACGAGGCGCTCATAGACGTAATGAAGGAAAGTAAGATGACCCCCTCGGAGTTTCTGGACGTGTCTGTGGACTTCGTGAGCGACTTTTGCACGCTCTTGGCCGACGCCAACTTCTCGTTGTTGACGCAGAAGGAATGGGAGCTGGCGAAAGCGGAGGATTTCATGTTCACGCTGCCGTGCGACATCGCCTGGGATAAGTTCGATAAGGAACTCCTTGGTACCTTTCTTAAGCAGAATCCCGCTCTGAGCGAGGGCCTGACCCAATTTGCCGACGCCGCCTTGCTGTTCAAGCGTGGCAATGGCGTGGCGAAGGCAAAGGGCATGTTCATCATGGAGAAGGTCGAGATGTTCCTGGAGATGTGCATCATGGAGCCTCTGCTGGCAATCGTAGGCAGGCCCAAGACGGTGTTCGCGTCCCTAGGCGGCGGTGGAAAGAAACGCTCTGCGATGATCAAGAAGGACGGCGCTGGCAAGGGGTTGATTGAGGAGGAGAGGCATGACGTCACGGTCATCGAGCGTCGAACTCTTCGCCGTTTGCTGCCAAATCCCCTGGCGATTCTCAAGAACCTCTTCAAGACCATGGAGCTTCAAGAGCCAACGTTCAAGGAGGTCGTACTCCTGTATCGCATGGCCAAACCGGTGGAGGACCGTCAGGCTGGCCCCGGCGGAGTCGGACCCCTCATCCTCAAGTCCTTCCACGACATTCCCATGGCGGACCTGGAGATGATCTTCCCCGAGGTGAACGTCACGGTGAAGTTCAAGGACATGCTGATAAACGTGACGCTCGCGATTATCGCCATCATCACCTTTCTTTGGACCCTCATGACGGGAGGTTGGACCAAGGAGGTCATCACGCTCATCTCCGTTCTCGGTGGCAAGGTGGCGCAGTCTATCACCGCGCTCATGGCTGCGCAGACGCGATACACGGGAATGATGGCCAAGGAACTCCAGGCGAAGAGCGCCAACAGCCAGACGGGCATGCTGATGCATCTTATGGAATCGATGGAAGATCAGGAGTGCAAGGAGATGATCCTTTCGTACGCTGTCCTGGCTGCAAACGGGAAGAGCATGACGCTCAAGGAGATTGACGCGAAGTGCGAGTACGAGCTGTACGATCGTTTCCGTCTCAAGATCGATTTCGACGTGGAGGGCGCCATGGTCAAACTTCTTCGGGAGGGCCTCGTCGAACAGAGGGCTGGCGTGCTGTACACGGCGACCCCACTGAAGAAGGCGCTCAAGAGACTTGACACCAAGTGGGATAACCTCTTTGACTACAAGGACGACGGCGGCGCGACCAAGGCGGATGACGCAGCCATGCAGCTGGAGACGGCGAGGAAGGCGAGGTATCAGACCGTGGAGGCGACGCTCAGGGAACAGCTGGCAAACACCGACGCGGAGCGGGCAGCTGCGGTCGGAAAGCTCAAGGGGCAGCAAGAGGAGATCGCAAAGAGGATTAAGTTGCTTGAGGACGCGATGAGCTCATACAAGTGGCGGACGGGGTGAGATTCCTTGTACCGCGCAGAAACCTCTCCGACACAAGGACGGGTTTGCGTCGGAAAAATTTGTAATTGTTTCTTCGCTCGTGTTTTACATGTCGTGCGTGCCAAGTTCCACTCAAGCGCCCTCAGCAGCCTCCTCGTCGGCCTCCTCCTCTGCGTCTTCCTCCCCTTCTCCTGCCGCATCGTCCTCCTCCGCCTTACGCTTCTTGGTCGCGGCGTCGTTCCTCTTGGCCGACTTCGCCGCCGCGTCCTTCTTGAACGCTGCGTCGTGTGAAGAAATGGGAGAGAGCGTCAGAGAATTTGCACCGATGCGAGGCGACTCGCGCAGAGGAAAGGTTGGCGGGAGAGGATCGGGCGCAGTGGGCACGCGGGCTACCGCGGGTCTCACCTGCCAGAGCCTCCTTCAGGGGCTCGCCGAACTCCCCAAACTCGAGCTCCTCGACAGCTTTGAACACGTCGTCCACGCTGATCGTCTGCCTCTTCCCGTCGCGGCATATGTCGTTCGCGGTGGAGGTCAGGATGTGGATGAAGATCTTGGCGCACTCGCCGAACGCGAGCAGCGCCTCCTTCTGGACGTGCCCATCAGGGGCCTTGTTGCCCTTGGCGTCGGGTCCCCCCTCGTTCATGAGCGCTGTCAGCTTAGCCTTCACGATCCTCTTGATGTGCGCGCGCGGGAGGTCATCCTGTGGTTCCGACATGGCGGGCTGCGTCCAGCTACAGTGGCCCCCGATCGGTTCCTCCTTCTCCGCAGCTCCCGATCGTCGTCTGTCGCCCCAACTGGCCACAAAATTACCTTTTCCGCCACTGCGTGCCAGTCAGGTTCCAGTGACCGTTTCTCCCGGGTCTCCACGACTCAAGAATAACCCAAGCACGCGTCCAAATAAATTCAAAACACGGAGTTGTTTTTGAATTGTGTTAGCCCGAAAGCCCGTTGACGCGACCACTCACGACGCGCGCGCGTGACGTGACCGCGGAAGGAAGTATCAGCGTCGGGTCGTTGTTCAGCCTTCACGTCGGACAGCGCTCCACGAAATCGCGTGGCTAACGAGAGCGGCCAAGGCGCAGCGCATCGATCTCCGGTCGCAGGGTGCCGTTGGTGGCATCTCTTCGCTGGAAAAGTTCGGCGAGCTTGCGTGCGCGACGAAAGTGCGCCGCCGCCAACCCCACGCACGGGTCGAGCCTCGAATTCGATCGAAGGTTCGTTTAACCATCCACGATATGACGAACACCGCGTCGCTCCGAACGAAGGCGGGCCGCCGCGCGTCGTTGCTGGCCGGAGTGTTGGTCGGTGCCCTGCTCGCCACCGGGGCGGACGCGCAGGCCGCCACGCGCCCCACCACAGAGTCCGCGGGCTTGAATGCCCCCTCGACGTACGGTATCGACTGGAACGACGTTCCGACCGAGCCGACGAAGACGGTGGTCAAGGTTACGGCTGAGAACTGCCTGTGCGACCTCACCGAGGGAACCTGCGACGCCAACTGCTGCTGCGACCCCGACTGCGATTCCAACGAGAAGGCGCAGTTCACCGAATGCGCGACTTGCGTTTACGACGGAGCCAACGCGGCCATGAACGGCAAGGTGTGCCTCCCCGAGGGTCGCAGCCCTCCATCACTGGAGTACTGCTTGCCCAGCTCGACGGTGTCGAGGGTCAACCTGCTCAGCAGCAGCAGCCTCGGTGTTGTCACGCAGCAAAAGGCAGACATGTCCTTCCTCTCGCAGCAGCTTTGCATCAAGGATGACAACAGCGCCTCGCTGGGAAAGTACTTCCTCGACCCGGGCTTTGCCACTGACGACATCCTGAAGAGCTCGGTCACGCTCCAGAGCGAGAGATTCTGGAATCCCGTGCCCGCAGCCGCGTCCGAGACCCAGCCCAAGTACCGCCACAATGACACCATCGGTGTCGTAACAGCTGCATCTGAGCCGCTGTTGCCCGGAAACAAGTTTGTGCTCCCAGGAGCCACGTTCAGCGGTGTGTGCGGATGGACCAACGTGATTGGGTACAATATGCCACTTCCCGCGTCCGCTGCTTCGGAAGATGCCACCTGCCTGGTGCCCATTGACGACACGCTCTCGAAGAGTTGTACGACTCTCTTGAACGCCAAGTACCTGGTCAACGACCTCAAGCTGGCGAAGACTCCCGGAAGCAGCGCAACCCCGACGGAGGCTCCTACAATCTCTTCCATGAAGTACCGCTCTCGAATTGGCGGCCAGCTCAGCTCAGATTTGTCGGGTACAGTCCCTGCCGCGACGTTCATCGCTGGCAGCGGCGGTGGCTCTGCAGACACGTGTAATTTCGCAGTCGTTGAGGCACACTATGTCATCACGCACGACGGCAGTGGTTCCATCAGCAGCTTTGCCGTCGACCTCGTCTTTGCCGACGTCATGACCAGCACCAGGTGGTCAACCGTGTACACTGGTGCCCTGGCAGACCCGGGAAACCCCTCGTCCGTGCGTGTCAAGTACACGGTGTCCTGGAAACTGAGCGCCGAGACGGTGGTGCCCAGAAGCGGCGCGCCGGGTTACGTGGTTGGCGCTCCCCTCTTGGCAGGATATAAAGACACGAGCTCTGCCAAAAATGCCGTCGCACGTCTGAAGGATGGCCTGACCATACCTGGCGCGGGCCCCGATGGGAGATGCAGCGGCAACAGCAAGTCTACCGTGCGCTTTGGCATGTCTCAATCGAGCTCTTGCGCCATCCCTCTCTCGCAAAATAATCTCAAGACTTTCTGCCAGGGCAACGGCGACAAGGCAGTGGCCGACTACTTGTACAATCTCATCAGCGTGGCCAGCGATGGGCTGGGTGGCGCCGCGCCTGACAAAACCAAGGCGCCTGGTTCATCCGTGCCGCTTCCCGCCCAGCTCATGGACGGTCTCCTGTATGGAACGTTGGATAGCAACTACGATCTCAGCGCAAAGACGGTGATGGTGGCTGCGTGGGCCAACGCGAATTACGAGAACATCGCTGACTGGAAGTCGTGCGATGCAACCGACACAACCGACTGCGCCACGGAGCTGACCGCCGCAGAGCAGCTCACCAACCCCTCCGGGGACTCAGCCATGTCTTGGGATGAAACGACAAAGACATGCAAAAACGTCGCCGTCGGCGTCAACATCGACGTGCTCACTGCCAAGGTTGGCCACCTCGACCACGCGCAGTCTAAGGTCCAGCGGGTAAAGGTGAGCTGGAATCTCGCGGACTGGACCTACACGGACTTTCCTTGGGACAACGCCGCCGACTCCCGTCAGGACTTTATGCTGAAGTCCACGGTGCACTTTGTGGAGATGGCCCAGGATGCTCCGGAGGGTGTGAAACCTGCGTCCCCTCCCATCCTGCCGACGCTCCCAGCGGATGTCTTCTATCCGTTCCTCAGCGCAGGGCCCGCCGGTGGGCGCGCTGCGGCTTCGGCGGCGTGGTGTGTGGCTCTCGTTGCAGCCATATTTGTGGCTTGGGTGACGGCTCGCGGTGACGATTCGTACTGAGAGAGGCGTCTTTGTTTGTCAAATGTTAATATACTACGGTGATACTCCCTCTCTCCGCGTATTCGTTCACGCTGTGTCTTCAGGCATGCCCCCCGGTACTAACAGCGCGATGTTGTTCCCGTTCAGAAGAATCTGATCTAGCTTGGTCTCGCGCCGGCCCTCTGGGGTCATCTCACTGCAGTACGAGATCGGAATCAGGTCAGACAGGAATTACGCGGGACGGCGGTATGCCGGGCTACTGTCCCGAACGATAAAAAGGAGGAGAAGAACGCGAGGGGCGGCAAAATACGAAATTGTTCTTGGGAGACTCACTACTCAATCACATCCTCCAGCACCATGTTCACATACACGTCAAAGCCCCTGAGAGTACCAACCATCTCCTTCTCGCCCTTCATGATCACCCAAATCCTCGATCCTACGCACTTGTCCACCAACTCCGACGGCAGGAGTTGGGAGGGGTTGGTAGCCATGGCTTTGGTGGGCAACGCCATTTTACTGAACGCACGACGTCACTAGACTGTGCGGAAGTGAGCGGTCCCGAACCGCCAGCAGTGGGAGCGGAGGCCAGAAATTTAGGTCTAAATATTTTGGCCAGGCGGGCCACCTCACACGCAAGCAGGCAAGTCACACAGCAGGGCGATGTTTTTTTAAAACCTTGTCCTTCACTACTCAACCGCCGCGAGACGCAAGGATTGTTCGACAATGTTAAATGACTCGTATTGAAGGTAAGTGTTGCCGAACCACTCTTTCTACTGCGCGCTAGCTACCTAAGCTCACTGGGAGGCAGCCCCAACGCTCGCTCCAACAGCACAAGCTTTGAATCCTGCTTCCAGCTCATCGCGGTCCAGATCCTTCCCGATGAACACAAGCTTCGACGATCGAGCAACCCCATCCTCCCAGGGCTTGTCGGGCATTCCCTCAAACAGGGCATGCACGCCCTGGAACACGTAGCGATCATCGCATCCCTCGATGGCAAGCACGCCTTTCATACGGAAGAGATCCTGCCAACTGTCGTTCAGGAGCATGCCGAGCCAATCATTGACAAGGTCAAGGTCAACCTCGCCGTCCATGGTGAGGCTAACGCTCGTCACTGTGTCATCGTGCACGTGATGGCTATGACTGTGACCGTGTTCGCCGCAAACCTCGCACTCCGCCTCCGACTCAGCCGCTTCGCCGTGGGAGTGGGAGTGGGAATGGGAATGAGAGTGGCTCGGGTCGTTACACTCCGGATCCACACATTCCGCGTCGCCGTGGGAGTGTGAGTGTGAGTGTGAGTGGGAGTGGCTGTGCTCCTCCTCCTTCTTTTCGCCGATAATGACGTCCTCGACACGGTCGAGATCGAAACCGCCGACCCCGAGCACAAAGTCGAGATCCACGTTGGCCTTCTCTGCACGCTGGATGCTGGCAAGGTTGTTGATGGTGCGCACACGGTTCTCAATGCTGAGGAGCTCCGACTGGTTCACCAGGTCGGTCTTGTTGAGGACGAGACGGTCGGCGAACGCAACCTGTTCGAGGGCCTCGTTCACTACGCCCTCGGGCTTCTTCTCGTCGAGGTGCATCATGGCATGCTTTGCGTCCACGAGGGTGACGACGCCGTCAAGGCGCAGCGTGTCCAGCAGGTCAGGCTCCAGATAAAAGGTCTGAATGATGGGAGCCGGATTCGCCAAACCCGTGGTCTCGATCAGAATGTGATCGAACTGCCCCTTCTTCTCAGTCACGAGTCGGCCGAGCATATCAACTAGGTCACCGCGAACGGAGCAGCAGAGGCATCCGTTGTTGAGGAGCATGATGTCCTCCTCTCCATTCTCCTTGAACGCGACAAGTTCGCTGTCGATGTCAATCTCGCCAAACTCGTTCTCGATGACGACGATGCGCTTGCCATGATCACCCGCAAGAATACGGTTTAAGAGCGTCGTCTTGCCGGATCTGCGGACAGGGGCAAAGTGGATTTAGGTCAGTTGCCGCGGCGGGTCGTTGCTTTGGTTTCCCCTAGGGTTTTTTTGGTTCGGGGCCTCAAGCATGCCGAGAAGATGACTCTGTGAGTGCACCGCGTGCGCTTGTAGTACTCACCCCAAGAATCCCGTAAGAATGGTGACAGGGATCCGCTTGTCTTTAATCGCTTCTGCCGGCGACGCCGCGCAGGAAACCTGACGGCGAGCACCGTGACGAGGTGCGCGAATTGCGCGAGAGTGAGTCTTCCCACGGAGGCGAAGTATCGCGACGGGTGTCGCCGCAGCCTGCTGCATGACAGTAGACATTGTGCTGTAGAGTGACCTCAAATACAACGACCAGGGAAGGGCCCGAGGCTGCGCGTGTCGACAGTGGATACGTCGCGACACGACACGAAAATATCCCGTGCAAAAAAGCGACGCTGTTCAGTTTTTCCATGAAAAATGGGACATCAGAGATTCGAGGGTGTCGAGTCCAGCCGACCGAAAGTGATACGATGCAAACAATAACTATGGAGAGGGATCAAAATCGTTCGCTACGGTACACTATCCCGTAATGGCGCGACAGCCACCCGGCGCACACTCAGTCATCATTTCCGATATCAAAGAAAAAGTGCTGACCACCACCCGGAATGTCGAGCGTCTTGAC
>Ga0181571_10000675_pt1 | contig 23060 bp, 20 predicted proteins | sample 101ome_17_FD_132440 | JGI IMG/M metagenome (GOLD analysis project Ga0181571, IMG submission 132440) | Coastal salt marsh microbial communities from the Groves Creek Marsh, Skidaway Island, Georgia - 101407AT metaG (megahit assembly) | ecosystem: Environmental > Aquatic > Marine > Intertidal... | reverse complement strand
ACAATTAAATTTCGGCAAGGTGGCCGTGATTGAATATTCGGGCTGGTATATAATGTGTACAAATAAGGAAGAGTTAAATCTGTACATTTCATTAGCATCGAAAAGAAAAAAAATACATTTAATTATAAAAAAAAATTATAATTTTTAGGTTTTAGGTACATTCAATATAATTTTATGATGATTTGTAATAAAAAGTTCATCATTTTTTGCTGAGTTTTTGAATTTTTCGACAAGTTAAGAGATTTATAAAAAATTTGGTGTTAACTTTAGCTTTTTGAGAAAAGGTATCATGAAACGTAAATATTGATGTCAACTCGCTTGACTGTATCAATCATTTGGGGCACTGGGTATTGCCCTGTAATGATCTCAAAATGATTGTAATTGTGCCCTGTAAAGTAATAATTATAATCTTCTATGAAATCTGCTAAGCACAACCGGTTCCCCCGGATTTTTACAACTTACCAAGTTTTTCTTGCCCAAATTGGTTTATCTATATTTTCCTTTTTACAGGTGGGATGTTCAGAAAACCTAACGGTTGACTCTGGGGAATTACAAACTGATGAGATTATAAAGGCGGATCTCAATGTCTCTTTAATTAATCCGGAAGAGGTACATTTGGAGGAAGTGAATATTGAGGAAGTCGCTTTTGATTTCACCAATGTGGAATTTCAAAATCTATCAGAAATTGTTGTTAATGAGGATGGCATTCATTTTACAAACGGAGGGAGTGACCTCTATGACGGCGGAATTATTAGTTTCTATAAGAGCGGGCAATTATCCCTGAGGTATGTCGTGGAAAGTGGTTTGAAAAATGGTCCTTACGAAAAATATTTTGAAAATGGAAACCTAAACCGCAGAAGCGTTTACAAAGATGGAAAGCTGCATGGCAGGTTTTACAAGTGGTTTGCGAGTGGAAGGCGGGCGAACGAAGGGCAATATTTAAATGGACAGGAAGTGGGAACCTTTACCTGGTGGTATGAAAATGGGTTTCGTTCGGAACAAGGTGGCTATAACCGAGGAAAAGAACATGGGGCATGGATGTATTATTCTGAGTTTGGCACGGTGCTTAATAAAATTATCTTTTATGAGGGGGATGAATTGCTTGTTGAGGATGGGTATTAAGGTATTTAGCTAATCAATTTTCTATTTGCTTGCAGGTGCCGGCAGTGGATAGCCTAGGAGAGATGAACAACTCCCTTTTTCGTTTTTGCCTCCTGATGTTCTTTCAATTTTTTACCTGGGGTGCCTGGTTTACCACCCTAGGTTTATGCCTTGGTAGCAACCAGTTTGGTATCTACACGGCTGCGGCTTACGGTGCCGCTCCCCTAGGTGCCATGATTGCCCCTTTATTTCTTGGTTTGGTTGCGGATCGTTTTTTCCCATCGCAGGTCGTGATGGGAGCTCTTTTCATGATTGGAGGTGTGTTTCTCCTGTTGGTACCCACCGTTCTGAGTTCCGGTGATGGGGATCTCATGATTACCCTCTTACTGGGAAATATGTTGTGTTTTATGCCAACTTTGGGCCTGGCAAATTCGATTGCATTCGCGAACCTGGATAGACTTTCTTTCCCAAAGGTACGGGTTTGGGGGACGGTCGGGTGGATCGTGGCAGGTTTTGTAGTTGGGCTTTTAGGTTGGTCCGCCAAGTTTGAAATTTTTTACTTAGCTGGCTGGTCTTCCTTAGTACTCGGCCTTTTTTCCTTTGGGTTGCCCCACACGCCAGCCCCTGCCAAGGGCAAACCGATCAACCTAAGAGATTTGTTGATGCTTGACGCATTTAGCCTGCTCAAGCGTCCCGCATTTTGTGTTTTCATCCTTTGCTCTATGCTTATTTGTGTACCTCTGGCGTATTACTACGGAGCCATGAGTAATTTCTTGGGTAATACGGGCTTCTTGCAACCCGCTTCGACGATGGCCATTGGTCAAATATCTGAGATTTTCTTCATGCTCTTGATCCCTTTCTTCTTCCGGAAGCTAGGGGTGAAGAAAATGATTTTAATTGGGATGTCTGCCTGGATCTTGCGATATACTTTGTTTTCTTTAGGTGCCCCCGAGCAGGTACAATGGATGATTTTTCTCGGGATTGCCTTGCATGGCATATGCTACGATTTCTTTTTTGTTACCGGATTTATGTATACAGATAAAGAGGCACCGGAAATGGTTCGAAATCAGGCACAAAGTATGTTGGTATTCTTTACGCAAGGGCTGGGCATGTATGTCGGATACGGGGTATGCTTTGGGATTTTCTACCAAGTCCCGTCTTCGCTATTTGGTTTATCTTTTGATTTTACTTCCTGGGGTAGAGGAGTCCCAGGTTTTAGTGAACTTGATCAATCGTTAACCAATTTACGAGAAGAAGGAATTTACAGCTTTTTTGAACAATTTGGACAAATGTTTTCCGTTGATTTGCCTACCGGCTTATCCGCAGAACTTATTGGAACAACCATGACGGAGTGGAAGGATTATTGGATGTTTCCAGCCTTCATGGCACTGGCCGTTGCCGGGGTGTTTATGCTTTGCTTTTGGGATAAATCAACCGATGGCGTTGATTAGCCTGAAGTGGGGTAGGCAAATTAACTTACAGTTAGGTCGCCTATGCCGCGGTAAGCTTGGCAAAAGATTCGATCTGCGGAATCATAGAACGCACTTCACTGCTCATTTTATTGAGGTTACTCTTTGACATCTGAATTTTTTCCTTGGCTGCCTGTTGTAGTTCACCGCTTATTTCATTAAGTCTTTCAAGTAATTGTTCCAAGGATGAGACAGTTTGCTCGATGATGTCATTGGCCGAATGGCTCAACAAATCTTGAAATTGAGCGAGCTGATCATTTATTTTTCGCTTCGTTTCCCGGGTCTCTGCCAGTAGAATTCTCTCGTCAGCAACCCGTTTGAGATCGCTCGCTAAACCGACTTTGGAGAGTGTCCAAATGATCCATTTAGATGGGTCAAGTTGCCAGGGCTTGACCCCATTGCGGTAGTCCCATTGAAATTCATGATGATAATTGTGATAGCCTTCACCCATCGTGAAAATTGCCGCAACCCAGCTATCACGGGCGGAGTGACTTGTCGAGTAAGGACGGGTGCCGATCATGTGACAGAGGGAGTTGATACAGAAGGTGGCATGCTGTACCATGACTACGCGGGCGACTCCGGGGATAAGCAATCCTCCCATGGCACCAGCAGTAGGGCTAAGATTACCTGTGTAGACAGCGTAAAGGTAACCGATAAGGGTGGGTACTCCGAAACTTACAATAAATGAAATAGGATGGACCCACTTGAACTGCCACATGACCAATTTATCCTTTTTGAGATCAGCAACATTGTCAAAAGGTGGTTCAGGCTTAAGTTTAAACATGAGCCATCCCATGTGAGCCCAGAAAAAACCTTTGGATATATCGTAAGGGTCATCATCTGTATCCACATGTTTGTGGTGTCTTCGGTGTTCAGCACTCCACCAAAGGGCGGCGTTTTCAAAGGCGGCGGCACCAAAGAGTAATACAAATAATTTAACAGGCCATTTGGCTTTGAAGGCTTGGTGCGAAAATAAGCGATGATAACCCAGGGTTATACTCATGCCAGTTGCCAAATAGAAAAAAAGGAATACACCAAAAAGGAACCAATCCCAACCATAGGTCCAGAAATACCACGGGACAGCGGTGAAAGTTAATATAGCAGTGGAGATAAGAAATGTGCTAGTAACCCATTCCACACGATTAAACGGTATGTTTTTGAACATGAAATGTTCATACCTACATTTCCTTCAGATGGCGAGACTTCTTTTCGCATTTATTTGAAAAGAGATTTTGCGGCTTGAAAGTTTTCTCTTGTCGGTTTCCAAAAATTGAATGTAAATAATTGTGTATTAACTTCAAACCTAACTCGCTTATGAAAATAATAAAAATTGTGACCTCCTTATTCCTCCTTTTGAGCGTTTTGTTTACCTCGGGGTGCTTTCTTACGAAAGCTGGTAGCTATGTGGCTGATAAGAGCAAGTCAGCTTACAATTCTACGAAATCCGCACTCGGGTTCGATAAAGAAGAAAAGTAAACCCCTACCAATACCCACATGAAAGTTTTACCCTTATTACCTTTTTTTCTTCCTCTCTTTCTGTTTGCAGCTCACCACGACATTTTGCATTTCCCGGGCCACGATGACCCTCAAAAAGGCAAGACGATTGTTTTGGTCGCAGGGGATGAAGAATATCGGTCGGAAGAAAGTATGCCCATGCTTGCCAAGATTCTTTCCCACAAGCACGGCTTTGAGTGTAAGGTCATTTTTTCATGGGATAAAACAGGGAAATACATCGACCCGAATAATCAGATGGGCGTTCGTGGATGGCATCATTTGAAGGACGCAGATTTAATGATTATTGGGACCCGGTTCAGGCAACCGAATCCAGGGGATACCAAGCACATCACCCAATTTTTAAATGCGGGAAAACCTGTCATTGGAATCCGCACTTCTACCCATGCTTTTACTGGCAACGGTAGCTTTGGAGGAAAAATTCCTTTTGGTCAGTTTGGGCCTGTTATCATGGGTGAAGGCTGGGTGAGCCACCATGGAGGGCATAAAATCGAGGGTGCAAGAGGTGTGATTGAGCCTGCCAATGCGGGACATCCCATTCTCTCAAGCGTCACAGATGTCTTCGCTCCTTCAGATGTGTATGGCATTAACGCTTTGACCAAACAGGACACAATACTCATGAGAGGAGCAGTCACTGAAAACCTGGCTCCTGACTCTGCTTTCGTTGATGGCAAAAATGACCCTATGCAGCCCCTTGCCTGGCTCCATCCCTACACAGCACCCAACGGGAAAAAAGGAACAACCTTTTGCACCACCATGGGGTCGTCGGTTGATTTGGTAAGCGAGGATTTGCGGAGAATGCTTGTCAATGCCGCTTATTTCCTGACAGGCCGTGATGTTCCCAAGAAAGCGAATGTATCCTATGTGGACCCTTTCTATCCCTCTTTTTATGGATTTATCAGGGAGAAAAATTATTGGAAAGACATGGACATGCAGCCCAAGGATTATGGCTTGGGTAAAAGCCCATCTGCCCCGGATCCTAAAGGCACTCCAAAATGGGAGTTCCGGGATTTTCCTTCCAAGAAATAATTATCCTTCGCAGAGCTATTTCTTGGCTTCCGGGTAGGAGAGCTTGGAAAGTTTCTTTTTCTCCTCCATGGCAAGTTTCCGATATTTTTTTGCTTTCCTTAGGTAATCCTTCCGTAAGTCCGTTTGGGGGTATTTGTAGTACTCGGCAAAAATGTTTGATGAGTATGGGGGAGAGAGCCGTTGTAAATCTGCCAAGGTTTGAAAGGTTCTAGCCTTTGATTGGTAACCTTTAATTTTTTCTGCGGCGGTTGGTCGAGATTGGGTGCAACCACTGTGTAAGAGAAGGCAGAAACAGATAATTATAAACTTCATGCTACATTGCCAGTCATTGAATTCATACTGGAGGCGAGTAAAAGGTATTAGGGTTATGTAAGCCAATTCTAATTTCGATGGATTTGGGGTGACCCTGTTATAATAACTTGATATTGTTATGTTCCATATGAATCAAGGAACCCAAATAATATTGATCAGGCATGGAGAAACTGAGTGGAACCTATCGGGGCGCTGGCAGGGGCATGCGGATTCCCCGCTGAGCCCAAGGGGAGTGTCTCAGGCAACTGCATTGGGTGAGCGCATGAAAAAAGAGGATTTTAATTTTTTTTATTCGAGTGATTTAGAAAGGGCCCAGCATACCGCTCGCTTGGTAGGGGGGCCGTCGGGATGGACCCCAACCTTGATGGAATCCTTGCGCGAGCGTGATCTTGGGGTGCTTGAGGGGTTAACCACGGACGAAATGCTTGTAACCAAGCCGGAGGTGTATCAATCCTTCCGCGAGGATGGCACTGATTATCAAGTGCCCGGAGGTGAAAGTTTTCGGCAGTTTTACAACCGTTGTTCCCAAGCTTTGGAAGATATTGCCAACAAGCATCCCGGTAAAAAAATCGGGGTTGTTACTCACGGAGGGGTTCTGGGGGCAATTTTTCGTTATGTCCTGCAAATTCCGCTCGAAGCCGAAAGAAATTTTGTCCTGCTCAATTGTTCGATAAACCGATTGGAAAAAACAAATGGGGGCTGGAACCTGGTAAGTTGGGGCGATATTGCCCACCTGGACGGGTTAGCCGCACTTGATGATGCCTGAGGAAATTATTGCTTAATTTGAGCAAATTGGGCCCGGCAGTAAGAAAGACTTTTGTGAAGTTCCTGTAGCTGATAGGCTTGCCTTTTCTTTTCCTGGTCTGCCCCCGAAGCAGGGGAAAAAGTGGGTATTTCCTTCCCCTGACGGGCAAGTCTCAAAAAGCTTGCAAAATCAGCAGCGTAAATCGTCGAATAAGCAGTCCAAAACTGCTTTTCAAGAAACGGGAACTCTTTAGCGAATCCTGAAATGGTTTCCACCTGGACTGGGCAGTGCGGGCATTTTTTTGCCCATTCCTGAAAAATACGCACCAAGTCTACACAGCCTTCCCCCAAGGCCGTCCATTGAACTTTTGCCCCCCGGTCGCTCTTCCAGACCATGGAGTCCCGAACACCGCTAGAAATTGCATAAGGAGCCAGGGCACGGAATGTTTCGAGGGGGTCTTCAAGAGTCCAGGTGGCATTGCCAGTATCAAGGGTAGCGCCCACAAATTCTGGTCCTGCTTTTTCGATCAACTCAATGAGTTCCGAACTGTGCATATCTCCCGCGTGATTTTCAATAGCCAGTTTGATACCCATATCCAAAGCATAGGAGCGGACCTTTTTGAGTTCTTTAAGTGTGGCCTGAATGTGGTGCGGAATACCCAGGGGGGGCATGCGGTCTTTTTTTGATCCAAGATAGCAGCGAGCAACCGGAGAACCCAAGGAGGAAGCGGTTTTAATGAGCAATTTCAAATGTTCCTCCGCGGATCCATATTTCTTGGAAAATTTTTGAGAAGTGGGGCAGATTGACCCTGTGCCTACTTGCAGGATGATTTTTTGTTTTTTTACCTCCTGTTTTAGTTCCCTGAGGTATGCGGAATCGAGTGATTCATAGACATCGAGATCCGATAGAAGTAAGCTGTCCACTTTTTGCTCCGCGGCAAATTCGATAAGGCGCGGAGCTTTCCATTGCAGTGCTCGAATGGAGAAATTATCGAAGCCTAGAAGTAGGGGCGTGGTCTTAACAGGCTTTGCCGTTGAGAGCTGGGGTGACAGGGCGGTGGCTCCAATGATTCCTTTTTTGAGGAAAGACCTACGGGAGTAGGGAGGGTTGTGAACGATGGGGTCTTGGTTGGTCATGAATAGAGATGGGGTTACCCTTTTTTAGTGATTTTCCGGAATTGAAACCAAGTTTTGGCTCTCTGGCCTGGCTTCATGGTTGAATGAATAGGCCCAAAGTTTTTTGTCACAGGTAACACACCCGTCCACGCATACCACTTGTCCGTTTACCTTGGGTATGCTGGGAGGTAAGCAATAATGACCAGTAAATACAGGTTTTTCAGGGAAAGCGTAGGGCTCCACTGCTTCGACTTCATTGGGGGCAGGGAACCTGTCAGAAGGGGCCGGATACATCGGAGAGAGGAGATAGTCGGCAAAAGATTGCCCCTGTGGGTCTTTCCACCATTCGATTCGACCTTTGGTACGGAGTATCCCAAACCGGTCTTTCATATCAAGCTCTTCGGGTAATCGAACTTTGATTCCGTAAAGAATTCGCTGAACCGCCTTTTGGTAATCGGATCCTTTTTGTAGGGTTTCATGAATAAATTGATCATCGTTGCCATGTTTATTTTCAAGCAAAGCGATCGAAGAAAAGTGCCAAGCGGCATGAACAACCCGGAAAGTGGGGAAATCTAAAAAGAGAGGCCAAGACCGTATCCAGGGCATGAAGGGCTCCAATACTTTGTTTTCCGGATACCCGTTTTTGACAACTTCCTGAATAAGCCTCCATTCATGGTTTCCCAAAGTTACCTGGGCATTTCCATGGAGGTGCATTTCCCTGACAATTTTTAGGGTACCGGCGGTATCGGGCCCTCGGTTGATCAGGTCTCCCACAAAAACCGCCTGGCGCTCCTCTGGGTGGGAAAAACCGTTTTGGCCCCTTGTGTAACCCAAAGAGATTAAAAGTTTTTGGAGGATCCCGGCATGACCATGGACATCCCCGATAATATCGTACCCATTGATTTTTTGATCGCCCACGGAACCGATCATCTCATTTGCAAAATAAATTTCAAGTTTTCTCTAGTTTACCAATCCACGCAATTCAACTATGGGTAAGATATCAATGAAAACGGTAAATAAAGAGCTTACGTCTGGCAATTACACTCTCGACCATGTCTTGGAGTCGGGGGCTAGAGCCGGGACACTCACTTTGCCCAAGGGGAAGGTGCAAACCCCGGTTTTTATGCCTGTGGGTACGCAGGCAACCGTAAAAGGGATTTTACCCAAAGACCTGCATGAAACCGTGCAATGTCCGATTATTCTGGGAAACACCTATCACCTGAATTTACGCCCCGGGGTGGATGTGATTGCCAAGGCAGGAGGGCTGTCCTCTTACATGAACTGGAACGGCCCCGTCCTCACCGACAGTGGTGGCTTTCAGGTTTTCAGTCTTTCCAAGCTTCGTAAAATGACCGATGAAGGCGTTCGCTTTCGTTCCCACTTAGATGGTCGGGAAATTTTTCTTGGACCTAAGGAAGCCGTGCAGGTCCAAGATGGCCTGAAGTCAGATATTGCCATGTGCCTGGATGAATGTCCTCCTGCCGAGGCGACCCGCGAACAAATGGACAAAGCAGTCAGCCGGACAAGCCTGTGGGCCGGACAGTGCAAGCAGGCATGGCAGGAGGGACAGGCTTTGGAGGATGGGCGGAATTTGTTTGGCATCGTGCAGGGCGGCAGGTTTCAAGATCTTCGGGTTCGGTCTGCTCATGAATTAATGGAATTTGATTTCCCCGGGTATGCCATCGGCGGTGTAAGTGTTGGAGAGACGGAAGAGGAAATGCTGGAGCAGGTAAACTGGACCGCTAAGATTTTACCTGCAGAAAAACCTCGCTATGTCATGGGAGTGGGGACACCCCCACAATTGCTACAGATGATTGGCATGGGTGCGGATATGTTTGACTGCGTCATGCCCAGCCGTGCCGCCCGGCATGGTATGGCTTTTTGTTCCCAGGGGACCCTGAATTTGCGTAATCAAAAATTTAAGGATGATTATTCACCGCTGGATGAGGAAACTGATTGTTTTGCTTCGCAGGAATTCTCCAAGTCCTACATCCGGCATTTGATTCAGGCAAAAGAGTCCCTTGCCGGGGTAATCTTGACTCTTCACAACTTACGATTCTATATCCGCCTTATGGAAACCGCCCGATCTAAGATTTTGGACGGCAGCTTTCAGGCATGGTCGGATGATTGGATTAAGCGATATGAAGCCGGCAAACAGGGGAACGTATAGGTTTTTGAGCTGGTAGGGCTCTACCGGTCTAGGTTTATTTGGCCGATTTTTTGGCAGCCGTGCCTTTCCATTCACAAACATAACCTTTAACTTTTGCGGAAAAGTCGGTGGTGTCTGCCCATTTTCCACTTTTTCCGTTGAGGATCAGGAAGTTATGACCTGAAGTGGCAGAGGGTTGGTTTTGGTCCCAGTTTTTAAAAGAAAAATCTTCTCCATTGTCCCAAGTCCATGTACCTTCTTCGAATTCATCGGTACCGCCCAGCCACACGATGTTTTCCTTAACAAGTTTGCGGACAAATTCATTTTCCTCGGCATTGTTGATCACCACCAGTTCTCCCCCAATATCATCGCAGGCAAATTTGGCTTCCCACCAGGTACTGTTGGTCTCCAGGAAAGCTTTGTAGTGGTTACCTTTGAAAGTGAGGGCGTCTTTGGGTGGTTCCACGGTGTTGGCAAGTAAAGAAGAGCAGCTAAAAGAGAGAAACAAGAGGAAGAGGATGCTTTTTGTAGATGGTATCATGCTGTTACCTTGCTGATTCCCTTTTTGATTCGCAATCTATTTTCTTTCTTTGCGGCGAAAATTTTTCCTGATCAATGAACACGGGGAAGAAGGGGGCTTTGTCTTGACTCATTTCACGACATAGAGCACGATTGGAATCTTGCAATTCGTTGCATGTTAGGTCGGGCCGTAGCGCAGTCTGGTAGCGCACTACGCTGGGGGTGTAGGGGTCGCGAGTTCAAATCTCGCCGGCCCGACCAGTTTTTTTACATGTTATGATAAAGAAACCAAGGATTGGATGGATTGGTACAGGAGTAATGGGATCTCCCATGGCTATGCATCTTCTGAAAGCGGGTTATGAGCTTTCTGTTTTCTCGAGAACACGGGAGAAAGCGTCTGGCTTGGAGGCTGCCGGTGCAGGGTGGAGAAATTCCCCTGCTGAACTAGCAGAAACATCTGAGGTTATTTTTACAATGCTTGGTTTCCCCCATGATGTTGAGTCTGTCTTACTCGGAAACAAGGGGGTTATAGCGGGAGCTCAACGGGGGTCTGTCGTGGTCGACATGACAACCTCCTGTCCTGATCTTGCGGTGCGGTTGGAGTCCAAATTTAAATCTCAGCATGTGGACTCGATCGATGCACCGGTAAGCGGGGGAGATATTGGGGCCCGGGATGGTACCCTGGCAATCATGTGCGGAGGGTGCAAAGAGGGGTACCTGAAAACCCAGCCTTTATTAGCTATTATGGGGTCGGATGTGCAATGGTTTGGCCCTGCTGGGTCTGGGCAACGCACTAAAATGTCGAATCAAATACTAATTGCTTCCACGATGATGGGTACGGTGGAGAGTTTGCTTTATGCGGAGCGGGCCGGTTTGGATCTTTTAAAAGTTATTGCACTGCTTAGTCGTGGAGCGGCAGGCAGCTGGTCCTTGTCGAAACTTGGGCCCCGAATCGCCAAGGAAGACTGGGAGCCTGGATTTTTCATCAAGCATTTTATTAAAGATATGGAAATCGCCCTCGCCGATGCATTTCGCATGGGTTTGAAACTGAAAGGGCTTGAGCTGGCACATGAATTTTATCAGGAAGCCAAGAAAAGAAACTTGGAGGAGAAAGGTACTCAGGCTCTTTACCAAGTTTTGCAGACCATGAATAAGTGCCTGTAAAACAATGCGAAAAGAAGGTTTCCAAATTTCTGTTTCATGATAGGCTAATTCCATCATGGCAACTTTAGTTACAGGAGGAGCAGGTTTTTTAGGCAGTCATCTTTGCGAGCGTTTACTTGAGCAGGGTCAAGAAGTGCTTTGCCTGGACAATTTTTTTACCGGAAGGAGAAGAAATGTTGCTCATTTGCTTGCCAACCCCAACTTTGAGCTCATTCGGCATGATGTGGTCGATCCATTGAAGGCGGAAGTCGATCGAATTTATAACTTAGCCTGCCCCGCGTCCCCAGTACATTATCAATACAACCCGATCAAGACGGTTAAAACCTCGGTGATGGGAGCAATTAATTGCCTGGGTTTGGCCAAAAGAGTGGGGGCGAGGGTTTTGCAAGCCTCCACCTCGGAGGTCTACGGTGACCCTGAAGTGCACCCCCAACCGGAAAGCTACCGCGGGAATGTGAACCCGATTGGGCTGCGTGCTTGCTATGATGAAGGGAAACGCTGTGCTGAAACTTTATTTTTTGATTATCATCGTGAAAATAAAGTCGATATTAGAGTGGTTCGCATCTTCAATACTTATGGCCCCCGTATGCTTCCGGATGATGGGCGAGTGGTTTCCAATTTTATCGTTCAGGCTCTCAAGGGGGAAGATATTACTCTCTACGGGGATGGTTCCCAGACCCGATCTTTTTGCTTTGTGGATGATTTGATTGAAGCGATGATGCGAACCATGGAGCAAGAGGAAACCGTGGGACCCGTCAATATTGGCAACCCTGTGGAATTTACCATCCGGGAACTCGCGGAGGCCGTGCTCGGGAAAATTAAGACTGATTCCAAGATTATTGAGATGCCTTTGCCCTCGGATGATCCCACCCAGCGGAAGCCTGATATATCTTTGGCCAAAAAAGTTTTGCATTGGGAGCCCAAGGTGGAGCTGAGTGATGGCCTTGACCGCACAATTCCTTATTTTAAAGAGCGCATCGGCGCGTAAAACCTGATTTTTTTAATTCATGAATCCATTTGCTCCCATTCAGTCTATCTTCCAGTCCTTTAAAGGAAGGCATCATCGCAAATATTTAAAAAAATGTGCCCCGATTGTTGCTAAGATTAATGAGCTTGAAAAAGAATTTCAGAGCCTGAGTGAAGAGCAGTTGAAGGCAAAGACTCCAGAGTTTATGGAGCGATTTCAAAAAGGAGAAAGCCTTGAATCCATGCTTCCCGAAGCATTTGCAGTGGTCAAAAATGCAGCCCGCCGAATGTGTGGAAGTACGATTTCTGTATGCGATCATCCCCTGGACTGGGAAATGATCCACTATGATGTTCAGTTAATTGGGGGCATGGCTCTCCATGACCGACACATAGCGGAAATGGCCACCGGTGAAGGGAAGACCCTTGTCTCCACATGCCCTCTTTATTTAAATGCCTTGAGTGGTAAGAATTGCCAACTGGTCACGGTGAATGATTACCTGGCCCGCCGTGATTCCCATTGGATGGGCTCGCTTTTCGAATACCTTGGTTTAACCGTCGGGTGCATCCAAAATAATATGCCGGCAGCGGAGAGGCGTGAAATGTACCAGAAGAATATTACCTATGGCACGGCTTCCGAATTCGGTTTTGATTACCTTAGAGACAATGGTATGGCCACCTGTGTGGATGACCAGGTGCAAAGAGATCATTACTTTTGCATCATTGATGAGGCGGATTCCATTCTGATTGATGAGGCCAGGACACCGCTGATTATATCCGGTCCTATGCGTGAGGATCATCCTTTACCCTTTAAGGAAATGAAACCCGTGGTGATGAAGGTATTTGATGCCCAGCTTAAGCATTGCAACAAGCTGGCAGAGGAAGCCAAGCGGGCCTTTGCCCAGGAGGATCTTGAAGAAGAAGCCGCGGATGAAGCCACTGCCAAGCTTTACCAGGTAAAAAGGGGAATGCCCACTCATCGCCAGTTTTTGCGGATGATGGAAGATGCTCAAATCCGCAAGCGCTTTGAAAAGTTTGATCTGGAAATGAACTCCGATTACAACAAGGAACGGGCTCATGAGCTCAAGGAGGATCTGCATTTTGTAATTGATGAGAAAAACCAGCAGGCCGATTTAACCGAAAAAGGGAGAACCTTGATCAGCCCGGATGATCCCGAGGGCTTTGTAATCCCCGATCTTGCAACCATGTATGTGGAGATTGACCGCAAATCAGACCTATCCGAGGATGATAAGAGAAGAGAGCGTGAGGAAGCGGAGCGTAATTTTCAGGTCCGGAGTGAAAGGATTCATACCGTTTCCCAATTGCTCCGCGCCTACGGCTTATACGAAAAAGACAAGCAGTATGTGGTTCAATCCAGCAAGGTAATGATTGTGGATGAAAATACCGGGCGTTTAATGCCCGGACGCCGTTGGAGTAATGGTTTGCATCAGGCAGTGGAAGCAAAGGAAGGGGTGACGATTGAAAAAGAAACCAAGACCTATGCCACGATCACCATCCAGAACTACTTTCGAATGTATGAAAAATTAGCGGGTATGACGGGCACTGCTGAGACTGAAGCCGGGGAATTTCATGATATTTACCGCCTCGGTGTTATGGTTATACCTACCCATCGTGCCTGTGTCCGCAAGGACTGGAATGACCTGATGTTTAAGGGACGGAGGCAAAAGTTTAATAAAGTGATGGAGGACCTGACAGAGGCAAACAAAACAGGTCAACCTGTGCTGGTGGGGACGGCATCTGTGGAATCCTCCGAAGTCTTTAGCCGGATGTTAAAGCGGGCCAATATTAGGCATACCGTGCTCAACGCGAAATTCCACGAAAGAGAAGCCGAAATAGTATCTCAGGCTGGACAGAAAGGGGCAGTTACCATTGCCACCAATATGGCGGGTCGTGGCACTGATATCAAATTGGGTGAAGGAGTGAAGGAGCTTGGCGGGCTGTTGGTTCTGGGCACGGAAAGACATGAGTCGAGAAGGATTGATCGCCAACTTCGTGGTCGTTGTGCCCGGCAGGGAGACCCCGGGGTGTCCCGGTTTTATGTTTCGATGGAGGATGACCTGATGCGTTTATTCGCCAACCAGGGTGTGATGTCGAAAATGCTTGAAAAGTCTTTTGACGACAATGAGGTTTTGGAGCATGGAAGCTTGGACTGGTCGATTCAAAATGCTCAGAAGAAAGTGGAGCAGCAAAATTATTCGATCCGTAAACGTTTGTTGCAGTACGATGATGTACTGAACCGGCAACGGGAAATTGTTTACTCGATCCGTAATGATACCCTTGTTGAGGATGACCCAAGCAAAATCCTCCTTGAATTAGTGGAAGAAGAGCTGGAGTCCCGCCTGGGAGCCATTCCTGAAACCGAATTCAAGGCAAATAAACTTGAGAATATGCCTGAACTCGAATCGATGGTGTCCACCTGGCTAAATGTGACTTTCCCGGTTTCCTTTAAGGCTGAAGACTTACTCGGAAAAGATGAAGTATCCGCCAAGGACTTAATCCTCGAAAAGATTACCAATGCTTACCAGGCTAAGCGAAAACTGGAAGACCCCGAGCAGATTGTAAGCCTGGAGCGCTATGTTGTGGTCAATGCCGCTGATTTACATTGGCAGGATCACTTGACCGAGATGGAGGAATTGCGCCGAAGTGTTGGGCTGCGGGGATACGGGCAAAAAGATCCGTTGAGTGAGTACAAAAATGAAGCCTTTCGTGCTTTTGAGGAAATGATGCAGGCGATGAGATCGGATATATGCTCGGGCATGTTTCGCTCTTCCACCAACCTGGCCGCTTTTGAAAATATGCTTTCTTCCCTTTCAGGTGTCGCCAAGACTTCCGGGCCTGATCAATCCAGTGCCCAGGGCTTTGACCGTTTTACGGGCCCCCAAGGCCGTGCACCTCAAGCGGAGGAAAGTGATGCACCTGAAATTTCCAAGATTGCGGTGCCAGTGGTGAGAGATGCTCCCAAAGTGGGCCGAAATGATCCTTGCCCCTGCGGAAGCGGAAAGAAGTTCAAAAGATGCTGCGGGTCCGGGGCCGCTGCCTAGCCCGGAACCAATTGGGCTAATTTTTGCCAATGGTCGGGCGATATTTGTTCGGCCCGTAAGGTTCGGGGCAGGCCTGTATCCATAAGCCATGACTCGAGAATTTCCTGCACAGGTTGGGTTTCCTGCCTGATCACAGCCCCCATTTGTTTTCGGCGCTTCGTGAAAATTCTTCGGATTAAAGACCGGGCTTCTTGGGGATACAAGAAAGGCTTGGTGACTTTTTCCATGTGAATAAGCACAGAGTCTACGGCCGGCACCGGATAAAAGCACTGCCTGGAAACCGGGTGACTGGCCTCAAGTTTATAAGCAGCGTGAAGAAATATACTTAGGGCGTTGTAGTTTTTGTTGGCTGGCTTTGCCCACATTCTATCGGATGCTTCTTTTTGAAGCATAAGGGTCATACTTTGCGGTATTTTTTCTCCGCCTAAAATTGATTCCAGCCAGGGAGATGAGATGGCATAGGGGAGGTTGGCGACAATACGGAAGGTGTTATCTGTTACACCCAGTGATCCAGTTGGTTGTTTGACCGCATCACCTTCGGTGAGTGTAAGGGCTTTACATTCAATTTCTTTCCTGAACTTTTCCCTGAGGAAAGAGGCAAGCTTAGGGTCAAGTTCCACTGCGTGTACCAGGCACCCGTGACCAAGTAATTCTTCGGTTAAAGTACCCAAGCCAGGTCCGATTTCTACGATGGCATCGGACTGGTTGAGGGATGACATCGCCAGAGACTTTTTTACAATATTCCCATCAATTAAAAAATTTTGCCCAAGCTTTTTTTTGGGTTTGTGCCCGATGGAATCCAGGACTTGATGGGTTTCAGAAGGAGTGAGAGGCATAGAGGTGGCAAGCGGGAGGCAATAGATAATTTCTTATCTTTGCTTCATTTCTTCGATAAAAGCCTCTGTATCCTCGGCTTTCATGAGTGCTTCCCCACAAAGAACAGCATCCGCCCCTGCTTCTCTTACCCTCCAGGCATCTTCCGGTTCCATAATCCCACTTTCACTGACCTTGATGATCCCGTCAGGGATCTGAGGGAAAAGTTCTTCCGTGGTGGCAAGATCGGTAACAAAGCGGGTGAGGTCCCGGTTGTTGACACCCAAAATTTTCGGGTCATGCCGGAGTGCTTTTTCCAATTCCTTCTCCTCATGGATTTCATAAAGGCAATCCATTCCGGCCGCATCCGCATAGGCACGCAAAGATTTAAGTTCTTCGTCGTCGAGGGCACGGACAATAAGAAGAATCGCCCGGGCCCCGGCCTCCAATGCTTCGAGAATCTGAATCGGGTGAACCATGAAATCTTTTCGCAAGGTGGGAACAAACCTTTGGTGTTCCCGTAGGAAGTCATTCACCTCCCACAGGTCTTCAAGTTTACCACCGAAATATTTTTCGTCTGTTAGGACCGAAAGTGCATCGGCTCCAGCGTTGTAATAGTTTCTTGATTGCTCCAAGGCAGAGGCACCTTCGGCAATCATGCCCGCGGAGGGAGATTTTCTTTTGATTTCCGCAATAACCGATAATTCATCGGGCTGGGCCAGGGCATCATGAAAAGAAATGCCAAAGGTAAGTCGCTCCCCAAGCTTGTGTAGTTCTTGTTCACTCACAGGACGTTCACGCAAAGATACCTCCTTACGCTTCCAATTCATAATTTCCGCTAATTTATCCATGGATTTTTTTACTAACTCTTAGGTGGTGTAGAATAGGTTGCCTCCTTTTCTACCTTTCTTCACAATGCGCGAGAGTGAGCGAAATACAACGACTAAGAGAAATTGTGGCAAAACTACGGGCACCGGACGGATGCCCCTGGGACCAGGAACAGACCCATCAATCTCTGGTGAAATGCCTGATCGAGGAGACTTCGGAGACACTGGAAGCGATTGATCTGATGGATTATGTTTCGATGGAAGAGGAGCTTGGGGATCTTCTGCTACAAGTTGTTTTTCATGCTCTTCTGGCCGAGGAAAAGCAAAAATTTGACCTTGAGGACGTTGCCCGCGGAATCAATGAAAAATTAATCCGCAGGCACCCTCATGTTTTTGGGGATGAAGATGACCGGATGAAGACAGCTGAAGAAGTCCTTGACCGCTGGGATAGAATCAAGGCGGAAGAGAAAAAAGCCCGAGGTGTAGAAACCAATGAGTCCAGAGTTTTTAAAGATCTCCCCCCTCAATTACCCGCCCTGATGTATGCTCTCGATATCTATAAAAGAGCGAGCAAAGCAGAAGTAGAAGACCTGGGAGATTGGGACCAGGCACAGGTAACTGCCCGAAGTGAAGGGTTGGATGAGGAGAAGGCAGGTCGTGTTTTTTTTGAGTGGGTGGGTGCCTGCAGGAAAGCCGGCATCGATCCTGAATCTGCCTTGCGCAAATTTTCTTCACAGCAAGTTAACAAAATCGAAAGAAGTAATGCCTGATGGCTGGCAAGGTGGAGTCTGTTTCCTGGGATTTTGGGGATGAAGTCTTTCACTTTGAATGCTTGATTCGCCGTTCATCCCGGGCCAAAAGAATAAACCTTAAAGTACTGGAACCCCGAAAGGTAATTCTGACGATTCCACCCTGGTCTTCGATTGCAGGCGGCAAAGAGTTTCTCGTTCAGCAAAAGAAATGGGTGCGCAAAAAATCTCTTCAATTACCCCAACCCAAAACTTTATCAGAATATTTGCTGGAAGGCGGTTCGGTCTGGCTTGATGAGTCTCCAAGGCAAGTAACTTGGTCATTGGATGAGAAACAAAAGCGCCCAACTCAAACTATCGAGCCCGGGTCTGTATGTTTCGTCTTCCCTGATGGAGTTGACCTGGAAACTGTCTTGTTAAAAGAGCTGATCCGTCTGGCACAGATACACCTTAGGAGAAGGTTAGCCCGTTGTGAAGAAAATGTTCAAAAAAGGCCTCTTAAGTGTAGAATCGGAAATCAAAGTTCGAGGTGGGGTTCGTGCTCGGGGAAGGGGACCATATCCCTGAATTGGCGGATTCTTTTACTGCCTTTTCCCCTGGGCAATTATGTGCTTTACCATGAACTTGCTCACCTTGAGCATATGAATCATTCAGGCCATTTCTGGGATTACCTCGATTCCCTGGTTCCCGGGGCCAGGGGAATTGATAAGGAACTGATGAAATACGGTAAGGAAATTATCAGGCTGGGGCTGGGCAGAAAATGGCCAGGATAAGTTTACGGACGAACCGGGGCTAATTCCCAGGAAGCTTTTCCGCCAAAGGATCGCAAATAGGGCAGGGCTTCCTGTTTGTCCTCGGCAACATCCACTGGTGTAATGCCATCTTTCCCGTAACGGGGATTAACTTCCAGGCCGTAGGACAGAGCCAGTTTTACCATTTCCTTACTTCCTGAAAACGCGGCCCCGTGCATTAAGGTGTAACCGTCTTTGGCACAAATCTTCGGGTCCGCTTTCCGGGAGAGTAGAAATTGAACCACATCCATCTTACGTGAGACCACGGCAATGAGCAGAGGAGTGGCCCCAAAAGAGTCGGGCTCATTAACATCATGGCCATTCTTGAGCAGTTCTTTCACCCTTTCAAGTTTACCGAGCCCCGCGGCCACATGAAGAGGATGTTTTTGGGCGACTTTCATTTGGGAAAGCAAATCGACAATATCTTCATGCCCCCCGGCCGCAGCAAGATCGAGCATGTTGGAGCCGTGGCTGTCCTGGGCATGAGGGTCGGCTGAAAGAGCAAATAAAACCTCAAGCATCTCTTTCTCACCGCGTAAGGCAGCGGTCATGCCCGGGGTTTCTCCCTCATCGGTGCGGGCGTTCACATCAGCACCATCCTCCAGCAGTACCTCAAACACATCCATATTTCTTCCCCACGCTGCAGAGTGAAGGGGAGTGGAGTGATGCCTGCCTTTTACATTGGCATTGCCTCCATTGCGTAAGAGGTAATCAACCAAACGGGCATTTCCTTTAAAGGCGCAATAGTGAAGCGGGGTATGCCCAAATCGGTCATTGGCGTTGATCAAGGCACCCTGTTGAATGGAAAGAGCCACTGCATTGAGATCGTTCTGGGCAATGGCCCGGTACAGGGAATCGTTGCGGGCATCAATAATCTCCTGCCCCCAAAGGTCTAAGATAACTTGCAGTCCCTGAAGCGTGGGCTGATTAAGGTCTAATTGAAAATGCAATGCATCCGGTTTGCTATGACACTTTAGATAAGTAAAGTTATCGAAGGTTTGAAGAATTTTATTTTCTTCAAAAAATAAGTTTCCTTCATCCCTTACATTTTGGGTGAAGCTGGATATATTGAAATCAAGGGATAGAGGAGCAGTTTGTAGGTTTTGCCTGCGGGCTTGCGATAAGGGGTGGATTGGCTTTTGGGCATTCAATTCTCTTTGATAATCCTCAGAACAAAGCCAGAGCACATTTCCTGATTCAATGATTCTCAGCCTGTTTGCCTGGATGATTGAAAGCAAGGCACTGGAGGACCGGATGCCGGCAAGCAATTGTTTGGCCGCAAATGGCTTGTTGATTTCGCACCCGAGGAGAAAGGAAGAATTAAACCTGGCCAAAAAGGAGTCCGAAGACGGAGGCATCGAATTGGGTTTCAGGGACAGGTCACCTCCTGCTAAAATGAATTTTCCGCTAAAAGCATCCAATAATTCTGAAAAAGTAACACCAAAACCGGGTAAGGGCTTGGCGACCTCAAAATTTCCACCACTGAGAAGGTTCAAGGAAGAATCGATGATGGAAGACACCGTTCTCTTGAAAGCAGGTTGAGGGAAGTCGAACTTGGCGATTAGTGGTATATCTCCAGGGATTTGATTGTTCAACCTGTCAGGTTGGATTCGGGCTTCGGGAACAAGGGATGAGTTTTGTTCACTGACAGAATCTGTATAATCCAGTAAAGAAGCCTGAAGTTTGCCCTGGTCTGAATGAATATGCACACCCCATGAGCGATGGGCGAGAAAATCAAAGACTGGAAGAATGGGTTTAAATGAATCCTCGATAAGGAAATCTTCAATCAGTTTAGACAGGCCAACCCCTTCCAAGTAGACGGAGGCATCGGCGGAGTGGGTGAAGTGAGATTTCAGAGACTGAGGGAATGAAACCTGTTTTCTTTTTTTGAAAATGTCTTGAACAATCTGGTCTATTTGTAATTCAAAATCGGGAGAGGGTGGGTTTCTGGGGTTGGGGAGCAAGCCAAGGATGTAGCCCCATTTCCCTTTTCTTCCGACTTCAAATGGAAGCGTTTTGTTTCCTAATCGTAGGTTGTTTCCACTCTTTTCCTTGAGGTTGAATTTCTCCGCAAATCGGGAAAGCAAGGAGTCGATCTTTGGCTCATCCTCCACGGATGCCAAGACTCCCCAGACAGGGGAGGGGTAAGGGTTTCCCTGTAATCGGACAAAGAATTGAAGGGGGACATCTAAGTTAAGACCGCTATTTTTAGGGTTATCCAATAACTCCTCAATATCAGTATTCTCAGTCCGCCATTGGTCGAGAATGGGTTTCCAGGTTTCGCTCGATAAAAAATGAGATTTTTGAAGCAAAGTCCGGGAGTTAAGGGAGACGACAACAAAAGAGTCCGATGGTATACGGTTTATACTTGGAGAAAGCTGGGTGCGTTTACCTTGGCATATACTGAAGAATCCGTTTACTAAGAGGATTGCACAAACAGTGGTGTAGATGGAATTTGTCATATTTACTAGTACAAGTTAACTTGCGTCACCCATGAATCAAATTATCTTACCAATAATAAAACCCCATACTACGCGAGACTAAAGCATTATGTTCACAGGCATTGTTGAAGAAGTCGGTCAGGTTATATCCTTCCAGGAAAAAGAAAAGGCCTGGGAGTTGTGTATGACCAATCCTTTTCAAGACGGCAGTGGTGTCGAGGCCGGGGCCAGTATATCGGTGAACGGATGCTGCCTTACCCTCATTGAGCAGGCCACAGGTAACGCCAGGTTTGAACTTTTGGAGGAGACTCTCCGTAAGACCAACCTCGGTTCTCTCTCGGAAGGAAGTGTGGTAAACCTCGAGCGTGCTTTGGCTGCAAACGCCCGGCTTGGGGGGCATTTTGTTTCGGGCCATGTGGACACCTGCGGAGAGATTGCGGTTTTTGAGGAACAAGGGAAAAACCTTTACCTCCAAATCACTATACCTCCGGCATTTTCTAGGTATTTAGTGGATAAGGGGTCTATTGCGGTCAATGGCTGTTCTCTCACAGTTTGTGATGTACTGGAAGATTCCTTTGCGGTCTGGTTAATACCTCATACCCTTACCAAAACCAACCTCGCTGATCTTTCAAAAGGAGATGCCATCAACCTGGAGTTTGATATGCTTGCCAAGTATGTGGAGAAATTATCCAGGCCTGCAGTTGGCCAAAATCAGGTATGACACCCGAGGAAGCAACAACTGCTCTTCTCGAAGAGCTTAAGCGGCAGCGGGTCGAGGGGATCCGGGAAGTTTTTGTCGAAGAAGAAAGCCTTGCCGCTTTGGCTGCTCAAGTGAGTCCGGTTTCTTCCCCTGAAGATGAGAAGATCAAGTCGGTGATTCCTCCTCCCTCTGTTCCTTCCCCCCTCAACAAGGATAAGTCTGTGGTTTCTAAAACAGATGCCGGGTCACCCGACTCTTCAATGCCTTCCAGGGAAAAAGAAATTCTCGCTTTTGAAACCAGCCAGACTACGCATGCCTTCCCTTCTCCTCCTGATTTTACTCTTCCTGAGGGCGACAAGGATACCCAATGGAAATGGCTTAAGGAAAGAGTTGCCTCATGTGAAATTTGTAACCGTGAGCTCAACCCCGGCGGAAAGATCGTTTTTGGCTCCGGTAATCTCGACGCAGAATTATTCTTCTGTGGCGAAGCCCCCGGACCTGAAGAGGAAAAGCAGGGTGAAGCATTTGTGGGACCTGCTGGTGATTTGTTAAACCGGATTATTGAAGCTATGGGGACATCCAGGGAATCAGTCTACTTTGCGAACATTACAAACTGGCGCCCACGCCACAATCAAGTGGCAGGTAACCGTCCCCCAACTGTGGATGAAATGGCGTTTTGCCTGCCCTACCTGAAAGCCCAAATTGAGATTGTGAAACCCAAGGTCTTGGTGTGTCTTGGGAAAGTGGCAACTGATGGGTTACTGGGCCATGACCCCAAACGAAGGCTAGCTGATTGCCGAAGCCAATGGAGTGAAGCCTGGGGGACTCCTATGATGGTCACGTACCATCCCTCCTATCTCCTTCATAACCCTAGTAAAACCAGTAAACGAAAAGCCTGGGATGACTTGTTGTTGGTTATGGAAAAATTGGGCATGCCCATTTCCGAAAAGCAGCGTGGCTTCTTTCTTGCCTGAGTAAATAATCCGGTGGAAACAACCCTCATGGTATTGAATGGTGCCCCTCCATCTGAGGAGTTGCTCCGCTGGCGTGCGGAAGAGGCGGATCATGTTCTTGCCGTGGATGGTGGGTGGCATGCCTTACGCCATGCGAATCTTCTTCCGGATGTGGTGATTGGGGATTTTGACTCTTTTGACGAAGCTGTGCGGGTGAAACAAGAATTTCCATCCATTGCCTTGCATCATGTGGAAAACCAGGACCGCACCGATTTTCAAAAAGCGTGTGATTGGGTTGCGGATTACACCCAGACCAACTGCCTTACAGTCCTGGGCGGTTTGGGAAACCGGAGTGATCACTTTTTATCCAATCTTTTTGCGGCGATGCAGGTGGATGTTTCCTGGGTTGTTTCCTTTGACGACGACAACGAATGGATTCGGCGTATCACACCTTCCACACCCTTGGTCTTAAACGGACGAAAAGGTGCAATCATTAGCCTACTTCCTTTGGTTGAATGCTCTGGAGTGCAATCTTCAGGGCTTAGTTGGGAAATACCCAAGGCTGACTTTTCCCCTGCAACTTCCTTTAGTCAAAGCAATCAATGCAAGACCGATCAGGTTACAATTAAGTGTGCTAAGGGTACTT
>Ga0181571_10000670_pt1 | contig 23105 bp, 19 predicted proteins | sample 101ome_17_FD_132440 | JGI IMG/M metagenome (GOLD analysis project Ga0181571, IMG submission 132440) | Coastal salt marsh microbial communities from the Groves Creek Marsh, Skidaway Island, Georgia - 101407AT metaG (megahit assembly) | ecosystem: Environmental > Aquatic > Marine > Intertidal... | reverse complement strand
TTGTGCATCACTTGTGCATCACTTGTGCATCACTTGTGCATCGGCTTTTCAGCACCTGCGATGGCCGTTCCCGCCGCATAGGCCGATGACCATGCCCATTGGAAGTTATAGCCGCCAAGCCAGCCCGTCACATCAACGGATTCCCCAATAAAATAAAGGTTTTCAATGGTTTTCGACATCATCGTTTTTGATGATAGCCCGTCGGTATCAATGCCGCCTAGCGTCACCTCCGCTGTGCGGAATCCCTCGGTCCCGGTCGGCTTGACACGCCAGTTCTGCAACGCGTCTACCAAGGCAAAAATCTTCGTATCGCTTTGATCTGCAACGTTTTCTTTGAGTGGAAGCGCGTCGCTAAGATGTTCGATGAGTCGGCTGGGGAGGTGATTTGCGAGAACTTTTCCGATCGACTTCCTCCCCGCGACCTGACGCTGCTCTTGCAGCATTTTGGCAAAATCCACATTCGGGAGGAGGTTGAGGGATAAATTTTCCTCTTCTTTCCAATAACTTGAGACTTGCAGAACCGCCGGCCCCGAAAGCCCGCGATGGGTAAAAAGCAGCGCTTCTTCAAAGTCAGGACCGTTCATTGCTACCGCGCTAACAGGTGTCGCAACTCCGGACAACTCTTTGAATTTATTGTCAGAAAACGTAAATGGAACCAATCCCGCACGCGGCTCGATAACCGCCATTCCAAACTGTTCAGCCACCTCAAAGGCAAACCCCGTCGCCCCCATCTTCGGGATCGATTTACCCCCCGTCGCGATCACCAGATGGTCGCATGTAATGGTCATCTCGCGACCCTGCTTTTGCACCCTGACGCTAAAGCCATGACCTCTCTTTTCTATATTGATTACAGTGGTTTGCAGCCAAAGTTCGGCATCAGCCATTTCGCTCAGAAGCATCTGGATGATGTCTTTCGCGCTGTTGTCGCAGAACAATTGTCCAAGCGTTTTTTCGTGCCAACCGATCCCGTATCGCTCAACAAGATCAAGAAAATCCCACTGGGTGTATCTACTTAAGGCAGATTTGCAGAAATGTCTGTTTTGTGAGATAAAATTATCGTGTGAGGCATGCATGTTGGTGAAATTACATCGCCCGCCGCCAGAAATTCGAATTTTTTCCCCCGCAGCTTTCGCGTGATCAATGACAAGCGTATCCGCGCCGCTCATCCCCGCACAAAATAGGCCCGCCGCCCCAGCTCCAATGATCAAGGTTCTTTTATGCATATCATGCTCGTGCCTTGTTTTTCTGATCGGTGCAAGAAAACTGTGGATCACAGTGCCTGTTTGTTTTTACTGGAATTTTCGGCGCGCAGCCGGTACCGTATTACCTAGACTCGGAAAACGGGCGATGATGAGGCGATAAAGCAGGTTAGCCATGACAGAGATGGTATACGGTGCCGGTGCGGCCCGTGTCAGTGACCCCGTCCTGCCGCGATGGTGGCGGACGATAGATAAATGGACATTATGCTGCATTTTCATGCTTGTAGGCATTGGCTTGCTGTTGGGTTTCGCAGCATCCCCGCCGCTTGCAACGCGCAACGGTCTTGAGCCATTTCACTACGTTCTGCGGCAAGGTTTTTTCGCCGGCATCGCGATGGTTGTAATGATCATCACCTCAATGATGTCACCAACCACGGTGCGTCGCTTGGCCGTCCTCGGTTTCGTTGCGGCATTTGCGGCACTCGCAATGCTGCCTGCCTTCGGGACGGATTTTGGCAAGGGTGCTATCCGTTGGTATTCACTTGGCTTTGCGTCGGTCCAGCCTTCCGAATTCCTTAAGCCTCTATTCGTCGTAACAGCCGCTTGGTTCATGGCTGCCAGTTTCGAAATTGGCGGCCCACCTGGGCGCTTCTATTCCTTCCTGATGGCTATTATCATCGTTGTTTTGTTGGCTTTTCAGCCTGATTTTGGTCAGGCGGCTTTGGTCCTCTTCTCATGGTCCGTGATGTATTTTGTGGCTGGGGCGCCGATGTTCTTCTTGATCGGGCTTGGGGGCGTTGTGGTGCTCGCTGGCGGATTTGCCTATCAAAACTCGGAACACTTCGCCCGTCGCATTGATGGCTTTCTCAACCCCGAAATCGACCCGACGACGCAACTTGGCTATGCAACAAATGCCATCCGTGAAGGCGGTTTTTTCGGCGTCGGGTTGGGGGAGGGGCAGGTTAAGTGGTCCTTGCCGGATGCGCATACTGATTTCATCATCGCCGTGGCGGCAGAGGAGTACGGGCTCGTCTGCGTTCTGGCCATTATCGCTCTGTATACGATTGTTGTGGTTAGATCGATTTTGCGGCTGATGCGTGAAAGAGATCCCTTCGTGCGTTTGGCTGGTACGGGCCTCGCTTGCGGCTTCGGTGTCCAAGCAATGATCAACATGGGCGTTGCGGTGCGCCTCCTGCCTGCCAAAGGGATGACCTTGCCGTTCGTATCGTATGGCGGCTCTTCGCTGATTGCTGGCGGTATTGCGATTGGCATGTTGTTGGCTTTCACGCGAATGCGTCCGCAGGGCGAAATCGCCGATGCATTCGGCAGACGCCACTGATGTCCGGTAGGCTACTTGTCATCGCCGCTGGTGGTACAGGCGGCCATATGTTCCCCGCTCAGGCGCTGGCCGAAGCGATGCTCGCAAAAGGGTGGCGCGTGAGGCTAACCACCGACAAGCGCGGCGCGCGCTACACGAGCGGCTTTCCGGCTGCTGTTGAGGTCGTGACGCTGCGCAGCGGCACCTTGGCGAGAGGCGGCCTTGTTGCAAAGGCCTTGGTGCCGCTGCAACTTATTGGAGGTATTCTGGCGGCGTTGCTGGGCTTTCTGAGAGAACGCCCCGACGTTGTCGTGGGCTTCGGCGGATACCCCGCAATTCCTGCGATGGGGGCCGCCTTTTTGGCGCGGGTGCCGCGCATGCTGCACGAACAGAACGGTGTTCTGGGCCGCGTGAACCAACTCTTCGCGCGCCATGTGCATGCCGTCGCCTGTGGAACGGCCGATACCAAATTGCCAAAGGGTGTCATGTCCGAGCATACAGGTAATCCCGTTCGTGAGGCGATCCTGACGCGCGCAGCAGCGCCCTATGAAACGGGGCATGATTGCCCGATCACCATCCTTGTGGTCGGCGGTAGTCAGGGAGCGCGCATTCTTTCTGATGTTGTGCCGGAAGCCATTTCCAACCTATCCCGTGAACTGCGCGAACGAGTGTATGTCGTTCAACAAGCGCGGCCGGAGGATGTCGCACGGGTGTCCGAGCACTATGTGGGAAAAGGTATCCAAGCGGAGGTGCAAACCTTCTACGCGGATATTCCGGATCGTCTCGCGCAAGCGCAAGTTGTCGTCTGCCGTTCCGGTGCGTCTACTGTTGCTGATGTTGCGATCGTCGGTCGGCCGGCCATTTTTGTGCCGCTCGCAGCCGCGATCCGCGACGAACAAACTGCCAATGCACGGGCGTTGGTCGAGGCTGGTGCAGCAAAATTGATCCCCGAGGAAAAGCTTGATCCCGCGATATTGACCGCGCAATTAACAGAAATCCTCTCGAATCCGGAGCAAGCGCGCAATATGGCAAGGGCTGCGCTCCAGTGTGGGGTGCCGGATGCAACCGAAAGACTCGTTTCGATGGTGGAGCGGGTCGCAGTAACGAAAGACAGCAAATGAACGCCGCAACGAAGCTCCCCTTAGACGTCGGCCCGATCCATTTCGTGGGTATCGGCGGCATTGGGATGTCGGGGATAGCCGAGGTTCTCATCAACCACGGATATGTTGTGCAGGGATCTGATTTGAAACGGTCGAAGATCACGGATCGTCTCGCGGAAATGGGTGCGACCATTTTCGAGGGCCAGTCGGTTGATAATCTGGAGCATGCCGAAGTTGTCGTCGTGTCATCCGCAATCAAGGCGGGCAATTTAGAGCTTGATGAGGCGCGTCGTCGTGGCTTGCCTGTCGTGCGTCGCGCCGAAATGCTCGCAGAGCTGATGCGCCTCAAGTCAAACGTCGCAGTCGCCGGCACACACGGAAAAACCACAACCACTACGATGGTATCCGCCCTGCTGGATCATGGTGAGTTCGATCCCACCGTGGTTAATGGCGGGATCATTCACGCCTATGGATCGAACGCCCGCGTTGGTGATGGCGAGTGGATGGTTGTGGAAGCGGATGAAAGTGATGGCACTTTCAATCGCTTGCCCGCAACGATCGCAATTGTGACGAATATCGACCCCGAGCACATGGAGCATTGGGGAACGATTGAAAATCTGCGGCAGGGTTTTTACGATTTCGTCTCAAATATCCCGTTTTACGGATTGGCTGTTTGCTGCACCGATCACCCCGAGGTGCAAAATCTCGTCGGCCGTATTTCAGACCGCCGTGTCGTCACCTTTGGCTTTAACGCGCAATCTGACGTGCGTGCGGTTAATCTGACCTATCGCAAGGGCATCGCGCATTTCGATGTCGCTCTACAAGCCGAAGGTCAGGTCATTGAAGGTTGCACCCTGCCGATGCCGGGAGATCATAACGTTTCCAATGCGCTCGCTGCGGTCGCTGTCGCGCGGCATTTGGGGATGACAAAGGCCCAAATTCGCGCAGCTTTGGCAAAATTTGGTGGGGTGAACCGGCGTTTTACAAAGGTAGGCGAGGTCAACGGAATCACTGTTATTGATGATTATGGTCATCACCCTGTTGAAATCGCTGCGGTCCTCAAAGCGGCACGTCAGGCAAGCGAAGGGCGTGTTATTGCTGTCCACCAACCGCACAGATACAGCCGCCTTTCTTCCCTGTTCGAGGATTTTTGCGCTTGTTTCAATGAGGCCGATGTCGTCGGGATTGCCGAGGTGTTCGCGGCGGGTGAGGAACTTATTCCCGGTGCGACGCGTGATGATCTGGTGCGCGGCCTGATTGGTCACGGCCATCGGAATGCACAGGCACTAGAGACTGAGGCCGATCTTGTTAAGCTTATAAAAGACTCCGCGAGGAGTGGCGATATCGTGGTATGTTTGGGTGCAGGTACGATTTCCGCTTGGGCGCACAATCTTCCCACCCGCTTGGCAGAATAAGGCATCGATCTGCGGCGAAGAGGGCATCTGATGACGTTATCCTTGGTCTTTGCATTCCTCTGGTTGATTTTAGCCAATCTGCTCGGGATGTTGCCAAGTAAGGACAATCATTGGAGACGAGCCTACTTCCTCATTGGGTTCGGCATTCCTTTGCTCGGGTTTGTCGTTCACGAAAACGGCATTGTCATTGGTTTGGTTTTCTTGGTGGCAGGAGCGTCGATATTGCGCTGGCCGGTCATCTATCTTTGGCGCTGGAGCAAACGGCCATTTGGGGTCAAATATGATTGAACACACTGATATGCCGCCCGTCCGCGGAAAGCTCTCCCAAGGGCGTTCGCTTGCCGATTTGACGTGGTTGCGCGTTGGCGGACCGGCTGATTGGTTTTTTCAACCTTTGGATGAAGAAGATCTTTCGGATTTTCTCTGTCAACTGCCATCTGAAATCCCAGTATTCCCGATGGGTATCGGCTCCAACCTTATCGTCAGGGATGGTGGAATTCGCGGCGTGGTTATCAGGCTCGGGCGTGGTTTCAACGGGATCGAGTTCCACGGCGATCTCGTTCGCTTGGGAGCCGCCGCACTGGATGCGCACGCGGCGAAGAAAGCAGCTGCTGCGGGGTTTGACCTCACATTCTTACGAACCATCCCTGGATCGATTGGCGGCGCCGTTCGGATGAATGCAGGCTGCTACGGTTCCTATGTCGCTGATGTGCTGGATAATATTCGCGTCGTTCACAGGGATGGCGGGATCGAAACATTGGCATGCGCGGATTTGGGGCTTGCCTATCGCTCCTCGGAGTTGCCCGCTGACAGCGTTATCGTTTCTGCTGATTTCAAGCCGGAGCGGGGTGATCCCGATGCGTTGAACGCGCGGATGGACGATCAGCTCCGCAGGCGCGACGAGAGCCAGCCGACAAAGGACAGAACAGCTGGTTCAACCTTTCGCAATCCGGCAGGATATTCGAGCACTGGCCGCGCTGATGACACGCATGAGTTGAAGGCGTGGAAAGTGATCGAGGATGCAGGCATGCGCGGCGCCAGACTCGGCGGCGCATGGATGAACGAGAAGCACCCCAACTTCCTGACTAATGCCGAAAACGCTACCGCCGCAGATCTCGAAGCTTTGGGCGAGTTGGTGCGAAAAAAGGTTTACGATTCAAGCGGTATAACGCTAGAATGGGAAATCAAACGCATCGGTGAAAAGAGCGTTTGAAAAATTAAAAGAGCAGTTATCGGCCAAAAGAGCCGAGCCCGAATAGGGTGACAATCAAATTGACCGGTTTTTCCGGCGGTAGAGGCAAAGGCATGTCGTTGAAGGCAAGCCGTATTGTTGCGGTTTTGATGGGTGGTCCATCCGCTGAGCGAGAGGTTTCTCTCAGCTCAGGGCGTGATTGCGCGCGTGCACTGCGCAGCGCAGGCTACACTGTCGTCGAAATTGATGCCGGTGAGAGCCTCGTCGCGGATTTACAGAAAGCCCAGCCAGACGTCGTTTTCAATGCCCTACACGGGCGGTGGGGCGAAGATGGCTGCGTGCAGGGCATTCTTGAATGGCTCCGCATTCCATATACCCATTCCGGCGTGTTGGCATCGGCGCTCGCGATGGACAAACAACGCACAAAGGATGTCTATCGTGCTGTCGGTTTGCCCGTTGCCGATAGCCGGATTGTCTCCAAGACAGCAGCGCAAGCGGCGCATGTGCTTGAACCTCCTTATGTGATCAAACCGAATAATGAGGGGTCGAGCGTCGGGGTCTATCTGGTCGAGGCAGGAGCGAATAGGCCGCCGGCGCTCTCGAGCGATATGCCGGAACATGTCCTTGTTGAAACTTTTGTCCCAGGGCGCGAATTGACGACGGCTGTCATTGGCGGTCGCGCTTTGACAGTGACGGACATCTTCACTGACGGCTGGTACGATTACGACGCCAAGTATCAAGTCGGCGGGTCGCGCCATGTGGTGCCTGCGGAAGTGCCGAAAGAGATTTTTCAGGCTTGCTTGGATTACGCGATAAGGGCGCATGATGCGTTGGGGTGTCGCGGCGCCAGTCGGACGGACTTCCGATGGGACGAAACCATGGGCATCGACGGATTGGTGCTTTTGGAAACCAATACCCAACCGGGGATGACGCCAACGTCTTTGGTCCCGGAACAAGCTGCGCATATTGGAATGTCATTCGAGGCGCTGTGCGATTGGTTGGTGGAGGACGCATCATGTTCGCGCTAGGCGGAAGGTCACAAAAGAATGTCGATCCAGCGCCTTCACTGTGGGCGTATCGCGTACAGCGGCTTTTGCTCACACGCGGCGTGCGAAAATTGATCCGTATCGGTGCACCTTTGCTGCTGATCACTCTACCCATCCTCGTGTTCTTGTCGGATGCTTCGCGCCGCGAAGCCCTAGACCAGCAGATCGCCGCGATGTGGTCTACCATCGAGCAGCGACCCGAATTCGCTGTGCGTGCGATGCATATCACGGGCGTTAGCGAAGAGCTGGATGGCCAGCTAAGAGAGATAATGGGCTTGGAATTTCCGGTTTCGTCTTTCCAGCTTGATCTGAACGAGCTGAGAGATCGGCTCGAGACTCTTGGGCCGGTAAAGAACGCCGAGCTGCGTATCGGCGGTCAGGGGTTGCTTGAAGTCTCGATCACGCAAAGGCTACCTGTTGCTGTCTGGCGCGGGGCGGATGGCTTGCGACTGATCGACGAGACCGGCGCAATTATAATGGTTCTGCCGCAGCGCGAGTATCGCGCGGATCTGCCGCTGATCGCAGGTAAGGACGCCCGCGCGCATGCGCAGGAGGCTCTTCTGCTGTTAGACGCCGCAAGGCCGATCAGAAACCAGGTTTATGGCCTCCTTCGGGTTGGAGAGCGGCGGTGGGACATCCTGCTTGATAGGGGCCGGCGCATTATGTTGCCGGTGGAGAGTCCGATTTCAACGTTGGAAGCGATTATCGTGATGAGCGAGACGAGAGATTTGCTCGAACGAGATATTGCGGCGATTGACCTCAGAATTCCGCAAAGGCCCACGATTAGGTTGAGCGAGACGGCCGTTGCGGAATTTCGGCGGATTACGGCAACGAGTTTTGAAACGGGGCAACAATAATGAAAAACTTATATGAATCGCAAAGATCTATGCGCGCCCTGCGAAAGGCGGCAATGCAACGTGGTGTTGTCGCTATCCTTGATATCGGAACATCGAAAGTTGCCTGTCTTGTCCTGAGGTTCGATGGGGCGGATCGCGTCGACGACGTTGACGGGCTCCGCTCTTTGGCCGGCCAAAGTGCTTTCAGGGTGATCGGCGCAGCCACGACAAAGTCGCGGGGCATCCGTTTTGGCGAAATCGAGGCCATGCAGGAGGCTGAGCGCGCTATCAGAACCGCCGTCCAAGCAGCGCAAAAGATGGCGGACGTGAGGGTCGATCATGTCATTGCTTGTTTTTCAGGGGCACGACCGCGTTCTTATGGTTTGGACGGGCAAATCGCACTCGAAACATCCGTTGTCTCCGATAACGAGATCGGACGGGTTCTGGCCGCATGTGATGTACCCGACATCGGCTCCGGCCGAGAAGTGCTGCATGCGCAGCCGGTGAATTTCACCTTGGATCATCGGACCGGGCTCACCGATCCGCGTGGGCAGTATGGGAACACGCTCAGCACGGATATGCATCTGCTGACAGTGGATGGTACCATGTTGCAGAACCTCATGTATTGCTTGAAACGCTGCGACCTCGAATTGGCTGGCGTCGCCTCGTCGGCCTATGTTTCGGGTATTTCGGCGCTCGTTGAAGACGAACAGGAGTTGGGTGCGGCCTGTCTGGATATGGGCGGTGGTACGACCAGCCTGTCGATCTTTCTTAAGAAACATATGATTTTTGCTGATTGCGTCCGCATGGGCGGTGATCATGTGACCTCGGACATTTCGATGGGGCTTCAGGTTCCGCTTTCGACCGCTGAGAGGATCAAAACGATCTACGGTGGTGTTGTGGCCACGGGGATGGACGATCGGGAAATGATCGATATTGGAGGTGACTCTGGTGACTGGGAGCATGACCGGCGGACCGTCAGCCGTGCTGAACTGATCGGGATCATGCGGCCCCGCGTCGAAGAAATACTTGAAGAGGCACGATCGCTTCTAGACGCCGCCGGATTTGACAGCCTTCCAAGCCAGAAGATTGTGCTTACTGGCGGCGCGAGCCAAATTCCCGGGTTGGACGGTTTAGCCAGCCGCATTCTTGGGCAACAAGTGCGTTTCGGTCGTCCTATGCGGGTCTATGGCCTGCCCCAAGCTGCGACTGGTCCTGCATTTGCCTCTACGGTGGGGTTGTCGCTCTATGCGGCAAACCCGCAGGATGAATGGTGGGATTTCGAAATCCCGGCCGAGGGTTATCCAGCGCGTTCCCTGCGACGTGCGGTCAAATGGTTTAGAGACAACTGGTAGTACGCAATATTTTGCCGAACTGCCTAGATTGGCGCGGAACTAACGATGAACACCCTATATTTTGTAGGTACTTTTCGTTTTTTCCGTGACGTCCGGAGCATGAATCGCTAGGATTAACAAAACGAGTTTTGCAGTAGCCCCGTTTGAATGGGGTAAATAAACAGGCGGATTGACATGACTTTGAACCTCTCAATGCCCGGGCACGAAGAGTTGAAGCCTCGTATCACGGTTTTTGGCGTCGGTGGTGCTGGCGGCAACGCCGTAAACAATATGATCGAGAAAGCACTCGAAGGCGTGGAGTTTGTTGTCGCAAACACCGACGCGCAAGCGTTGCAGCAATCTCGTGCTCCGGCAAAAATCCAGATGGGTGTCAAAGTCACTGAAGGGCTCGGCGCAGGAGCGCGCGCTTCGGTTGGTGCCTCTGCCGCTGAGGAATCGATTGAGCAAATCGTCGATCAACTGGCTGGCGCGCATATGTGCTTTATTACTGCGGGTATGGGCGGCGGAACGGGCACTGGCGCGGCGCCGATCATTGCGCAAGCTGCACGCGAATTGGGAGTTCTCACCGTCGGCGTGGTGACAAAGCCATTCCAGTTCGAAGGTGGCAAGCGGATGCGCCAGGCCGAGGACGGTGTTGAAGCGCTTCAGAAAGTTGTCGATACGCTCATTATCATCCCAAACCAGAACTTGTTCCGACTCGCGAATGAGAAAACAACCTTCACTGAAGCGTTCGCGCTTGCAGATGATGTTCTTTATCAAGGTGTAAAGGGTGTCACCGATCTTATGGTGCGTCCGGGCTTGATCAACTTGGACTTCGCTGACGTTCGTGCCGTGATGGACGAAATGGGCAAGGCGATGATGGGAACCGGAGAGGCTGAAGGCGAAAATCGCGCCGTCGACGCCGCCGAGAAAGCAATTGCGAACCCGCTATTGGATGAAATCAGCCTTGAGGGTGCAAAAGGCGTCCTGATCAATATTACAGGTGGTTACGACCTGACATTGTTCGAGTTTGACGAAGCTGCAAACAAGATCCGCGAGAAAGTTGACCCTGACGCGAACATCATTGTTGGCTCAACTTTGGACCCGAATATGGAAGGTTTGATGCGGGTTTCTGTGGTTGCCACTGGCATCGATGCAGCTGCGCGCCAGACAGAGCCTTTGCCACGCCGCACCATTCAGCAGGAGCCAGCTCAGCAGCCGCTTAGGATAAGTGATGCTCCTGCGCCGGCCGCTGCCGTTGCTCAAGCTTCTGTCTCAGAGACAGTAGAGCCGTCGCTTTTTGATGAGGACGAGCATTCGCAGATCGCAGCCGAACAGGCTGAAGACATTTTCGAGAACATTGATGAGTCGATGCCCGCTCAAAGTACGATGCTGCAGCCTGCTTACCAGCCCCGCAGCCATGAAGTGCCGTTCGAAAGTGCCGCAGCGGATCAGTTCGTCGCGCCGAGGTCGCAGGCACCTGGTCAACCGACAGAGGAAGCGCTGCGCGGGCTCCATACGGCGGTCAATCATCAGCCGACCGTGACAAGCCAAGCCCAGCAGTCTGAGCCTAACCGCCCGCAGCAAGCGGAGCGCAGAGCCGGATTCGGTATCAATTCGTTGATCAACCGAATGGCCGGAGGATCCGCTGAAAATGCAGGTGAACGTATGCAGCCAGCAGTACGCGCCAGCCAGCCGGAACCGGCTGCTCAAGCCGATCCTGAACAGGAAAAGATTGAAATACCCGCTTTCCTGCGTCGCCAGGCGAATTGAGCCAGCTAAACTCCATTTGAAATAAGGGCGGCAGCTTTGCCGCCCTTTCTTTTTTCAGATGTTTCATACCGTCGCAAAGCGTGAATTGTGGCGGTTTTCCACTAGGGTTAAAGCTTCTAGCACTATGGCAAACACGCATCAGAAAACTCTGGCGACGCCTGTCGTGATCGAAGGCGTAGGATTGCATTCCGGCGCTCCGGTCAGAGTGCAGATTTGCCCCGCAAAAGGTGATAGTGGGATCACATTCCGCCGCGCCGACGTCGATGTTCGTCTTTCAGTCATTCCCGCGATTTGGTCGAACGTTGTTCAAGAGCCTTTGAATACACGTTTGCAGAACGAAGACGGCGTTTCGGTTGGGACTGTCGAACACCTGATGGCAGCCCTTGCTGGGCTTGGTATCGTGAATGCTGAAATTTTGGTTTCTGGCCCTGAAGTGCCAATTCTGGATGGAAGTGCGGCGGAGTTCGTCAGGGCCTTCTTGCGTGCAGGTGTCGTGGACACTGACGCTCCGGTTAGGGCGATTGAAATCCTCGACAGCGTGCGCGTCGAACGCGATGGCGCCCGCGCAGAATTGACGCCATCGGATCGGCTGTCCATTTCATTTGAAATCGACTTTGAAGTTTCAAGTATTGGGCGCCAAAAGGCTAGCTTGTCGATGGAGAACGGCCAGTTTCTTCGCCAACTTGCGGATTGCCGGACATTTTGCATGAAGTCGGACGTTGATAAAATGCATGCCGCCGGTCTGGCTTTGGGAGGTAGCTTCGAAAACGCGGTTGTTTTCGACGGTGACCGTGTCCTGTCTCCCGGCGGGTTGAGAAGGGTAGACGAGCCAGTCAGACATAAGATGCTCGATGCATTGGGCGATTTGGCAATGGCCGGGGCGCCGATTATCGGTGCTTATCACGGTGTTCGCGCGGGGCACGCCCTTACCAATGCGTTGCTAAGAAAGTTATTTGCAACACCGGATGCGTGGCGCTTCATCGAGTGCGAAAAGCGTGTTGCAGACAATCTTCCGGGGGCATCGGTTAGCTTGGCGGATCTTCGCGCGGTCGCATGACGCGCGATGGTGGCAAAAGCCATTTTGCCGGAAAAATTTCTATGCTAGACCCCAATATGAAATGAGCAGCTTCCATTTGGCGGGGTACATAATGCAGCAAGGCAATGATCGCAAAATCAGAGCGTTTATCCTCGTTGTTGCGACGGTTCCGTTTCTGGTAGCTTGCTCGGGTGGGTCTAGTTCGAAGGTTGGGGATCTTGAACAGTCCTCGGCTCGCGAAATCTTTGAACAAGGTGAGTTGGAATTAGCGCGCGGCGATGCCAATGATGCGGCTGGCTATTTTGAGGAAATCGAAAGATTATTCCCTTATTCGGAATACGCGAAGCGTGGCTTGATAATGCAAGCCTACGCCTATCATCAGGATCGGGAATATGATCGTAGCCGCGCGGCTGCCCAACGGTTTTTGAGCATTTACCCTGCGGACGGCGATGCAGCCTATGCGCAATACCTTTTGGCGCTAAGCTATTACGATCAGATTGATGATGTCGGGCGGGATCAAGGGGTCACGCGCGACGCATTAAAAGCATTCCGCGATCTTTTTGAGAGATATCCGAATAGCGAATATGCGCGTTCAGCCGAATTGAAGTATGATCTGGCGTTCGATCATCTCGCCGCCAAGGAGATGGAAGTCGGCCGTTACTACCTGAAAAGAGGGCATTATGCCTCGGCGGCATCGCGGTTCCGTACGGTTGTAGAGGTTTTCCAAACCACATCGCACACCCCCGAAGCCCTACATCGCTTGGTCGAATCCTACCTTGCACTGGGCGCCGTTAGCGATGCACAGGCTGCAGGTGCGATCTTGGGCTATAACTACCGCTCATCAGAATGGTACGAGGAGAGCTATAGATTGCTCGCTGCGCAAAACCTTGAAGCAGAGGCGCGCGGAGATGGTTGGCTGACAACCATCTATCGTCAAACCGTTCGCGGTGAGTGGTTGTGATCCGCGGGTGACCTTAATTCGGGATTTTTGTGTATGCTCCGTACACTAGAAATTCGGGACATCCTGATCATTGATTGGCTGTCTCTCGACTTTCAGCGCGGCCTGAATGTGCTGACTGGGGAAACGGGCGCCGGAAAATCAATTCTTTTGGATGCGCTTGGCTTTGTACTTGGTTGGCGAGGAAGAGCCGATCTTGTTCGCGAGGGTGCGTCGCAAGGCGAGGTTGTTGCTGTCTTCGACGTTGCTTCCCAGCCTGACATTTCCGCCATTCTCGATGAGTTCGGTATCCCAGCGGATGACGAGCTGATCATTCGAAGGGTCAATACCTCAGAAGGGCGTAAGACTGCTTGGGTAAATGATCGGCGTGTCTCGGGCGATGTCTTGAGAAGGCTCTCAGACGTCTTGGTTGAGTTACATGGCCAACAGGATGACCGCGGATTACTTAACCCTCGCAACCATATGCTTTTGCTTGATGAATTTGCTGGTCATCACGAACTTCTATCTGCCTGCGGCACCGCGTGGCGCACGATGAGGGAAACAACAAAGAAACAAAAAACGTTGACGGAACAGTATTCTGCCATGCAGGAGGAGGAGGACTTCCTCCGCCATTCCGTAAATGAGCTGGAACGATTGGATCCATCGGAGGGCGAAGAGGCGGAGTTGGATTCACGTCGTCGTTTGATGCAGGCTGCGGCACGCGTCAGGGATGACGTGATCAAGGCTGAGCAAGCGATCAGCCGTCAAGGGGCAGAGGGCATGCTGTCAGACGCCGCGCGGTGGCTGGAGTCTGCGGCAGGGCAGACCGAGGGGCATTTGGATGAGCCTTTAGCGGCAATCTCTCGCGCGCTCTCAGAACTTGGCGAGGCGCAGCAAGGCATTGAAAGGTGTCTCGACGTGTTGCGTATTGATCCATCTGAACTCGAGCAGGTAGAGGAGCGTTTGTTCGCCATTCGGGCGATTGCCCGAAAGCATGGCGTGCTCCCTGATGACCTTGCGCAGTTCACATCCGAGATGCAGACTCGTCTCGATATCTTGGAAAACGGTCAGAACGGGCTGGAAGAATTAGAAATTCAGCTGCGGAAGGATCGGGAGGCCTATGACTTGGCAGCACTGGTGCTTTCGAAATCTCGTCAGGAGGCAGCTGCACGTTTGGATACGGCGATTGCCGCTGAGCTGGCCCCTTTAAAGATGGAGAGGGCCATATTTCGCACTGAGCTCACCGAAGCTGATATGGCGGCTACCGGAATTGACAATGTTACATTTACCATCGCGACCAATCCAGGAGCGCCTGCGGGGCCGTTGAACAAGGTCGCTTCCGGTGGTGAGCTAAGTCGCTTCCTGCTTGCTCTTAAGGTCAGCCTCTCCCGTGATGACTCGAAGGTCACGATGATATTCGATGAAATTGACCGCGGTGTCGGCGGTGCGACTGCTGATGCTGTTGGCCGGAGGTTGCAGCGTCTGGGAGAAGGTGGGCAGGTTCTCGTCGTTACCCATTCGCCACAAGTGGCCGCATTCGGCAACAGTCATTGGCGCGTGACGAAACTTCAATCTGATGAAGATACAAAAACGACTGTTGTTCCTTTGAGCGAAGCAGAGCGACCGGATGAAATTGCTCGCATGATTTCGGGCGATACCATCACGCCAGAAGCAGTGGCCGCTGCTAAGTCCCTGTTGGAAACCGCGCAACGAAACTAGTTTTGCCTCTAAGATTGCATGTGCAGTGGGCTTGGACTGTGCGCGACAATCACCTAGAAATGAACGCAGATCATTTTTTGGCGTGGTTCGCCGGATTAGGCGCGCATAGAAAACAAGAGAAGGCGGAGCGAAATGCTTGATCCGGTCGTCAAGCCTATCCGGCAAGGGTTGCAGGAGGCGGCCGACTACGCTCTGCAAGCGCTCAGAATTATTCGACAGAATGGTCCCAGTCAGATTCAGTTCTGGATAATTGCGTTATTGATTGGCATCTCGGCAGGTTTTGCTGCGTTGATGTTCCGACTTGGTGTCGAAAGCCTGCAGGCCTTCCTGTACGGGGTCGATGATGTGTCGCGCCTCAAAAGTTTTGCTGCAGAACTTGATTGGTATCTTGTGTTTACGCTTCCCGTCGCCGGTGGATTGGGGGTTGGGCTAATATTGCATTTCTTTACACCGGATGCGCGTGTCCGTGTTGTGGCTGACGTCATTGAAGGAGCGGCTCTCAAGCAAGGTCGAATAGAGCAGAAAGAGGGTTTGGCATCTGCTGCCGCGAGTTTTATCACATTGTCCACGGGTGGTTCGAGCGGACGTGAAGGGCCAGTTGTACACCTTGCCGCGGTTCTGGCATCTCGCGTGTCGAACTGGATCAGGGCAGACGGGGTGACTGGACGCGATCTGTTGGGGTGCGCCGTCGCCGCCGCTGTTTCAGCAAGTTTCAATGCACCGATTGCCGGAGCACTTTTCGCGCTCGAAGTCGTTTTGCGGCACTTTGCGGTTCATGCTTTCGCGCCAATTGTTATTGCTAGTGTCACGGGAACGGTGGTTTCGCGCCTTTTGCTTGGTGATGTGACGGAGTATGTGTTGCCCTCGCAAACATCTCTGGCCTTCTATGTAGAGCTACCCGCGTTTGTTTTGTTGGGGCTTCTGTGTGGCCTTGTCGCTGTTGTCCTGATGCGTGCGATTTTCTTGACTGAAGATTTCGCGTCGCGGGTGCAAGAGATGACTTCCGCTCCGCACTATCTGCGCCCGATGGTGGCAGGCGCTTTGCTGGGTGCTCTTGCTATCGTTTTTCCGCACATAATCGGAGTGGGGTATGAAACAACCTCCGATGCCCTGACGGGTCGCCTCTTGTTCGGCGAGGCGGTTGTATTTGTGATCCTGAAGATTGTGGCCGTTGCCATAACGATCGGTGGGCGCATGGGCGGCGGCATTTTTTCTCCGTCTTTGATGGTCGGAGCACTTACTGGTTTGGCTTTTGGGATCGTCGCGACATCGATTTTTCCTCATGTTTCAGGATCTGGAAGCCTTTACGCTCTGGCAGGTATGGGGGCAGTGGCGGCGGCAGTTCTGGGTGCACCGATATCGACCACGCTCATCGTTTTCGAATTGACCGGGGATTGGCAAACGGGGCTTGCCGTGATGATTGCGGTGTCCCTATCGACGGCGTTGTCGTCTCGGCTTGTGGATCGCTCATTTTTCCTTACTCAGCTTGAGCGAAAGAATGTTCACTTGGCAGCCGGTCCGCAAGCCTATCTGCCAGCGACAGTATCGGTGGCTCAAGTCATGCGGAAATTTGATCACCCTCGCTGCGCGAGCGAGGATGATTGCTGGCAAATGATTGATGATGGCGAGTACTTAGCGGCGACCGCAACGCTGGAGGAAGCGCTTCCTAAATTTGAAAGAACTGGGCAAGCGTACCTCCCGATCGTGCACCTATCTGGTCAAGATGCACCTCCTGAACTGCAAGGGGCTCTTTTCCAAGTAGATGCATTGCGTGAGGTTAATCGCGCGCTATCGGAGACGGCACGGGAAGAGCATTCCTGATCTAGACTTCTTCGAGTGTCACCTTGCTGGTGTAGAATGCGAGGTGGTTGCGAATATCTTCAGCTTGCGGGGTCGGGTCGGTGTAGGACCAAGCGGCATCAACGAGCGGCCCGCTTTTCGCAATGATGTTGAAATATTGCGCCACACCTTTGTGCGAGCAGCGTGATGTATTTTCGTTTCCGTCCAGAAAGGCCATGGCAATATCTTTGCGCGGGAAATAGAGCACAGGCGAAAAATCGCCCTCGGTCAATTCCAAGACATTTGTGCTCTCGCCAATGACCGCACCACCCGCGCGCACGACCCATGTTCCGTCAATAGGCCTAATTGAAATGGTCTCGGTCATAATGTCGTCCTTTTTATGTGCCGCACTGTTGACGAACAAGCCTACGAGCTAAGAGGGCGGCATGCCTTGTCAAGCCATGCGCGCGCCGCTGCATCGACACGGGGCCCAATCTTCTCCAACGTATGCGCATGATAGAGATTGATCCAGTCTCGTTCGGCCTCTGTAAGCAAAGTTGGATCAATTAGGCGTCTTTCGAATGGGGCCCAGGTCAGGTTTTCAAAGGAAAACATCGTTCTGTGTGCGTCTCCTTCAGGGAGAGCAGGCGCATCAACCGTGACGATCAGATTCTCGAGCCGAATTCCGAACGCACCATTACGATAGTATCCAGGTTCATTTGAGAGGATCATCCCTGGTTCCAAAGGTGTGGTGGAAACACGCGACAGGCGTTGTGGTCCTTCGTGCACACAGAGATAGGCGCCTACACCATGGCCCGTACCGTGATCAAAATCGAGGCCATCGTGCCAGAGGTTGGCACGCGCGAGGGCGTCTAGGTGGCCGCCCGTAACACCCTTTGGGAAGCGAGCGCGACTAATTGCGATCAGTCCTTGCAGAACCCGCGTGTAGCAGGTCCGGTGTAATGGCAGCGGTGATCCGATGCAGAGCGTGCGCGTGATGTCTGTTGTGCCGCATTGATACTGGCCCCCAGAGTCCACGACGATCAAATCACCGTCTTGGATCCGGCGATTGCTCTCGTTGGTAACCCGGTAATGCATGATTGCGCCATGGGGGCCTGAGCCGCAGATCGTGTCGAAGCTGATGTCTCGCAGTTCTGGAGCTTCTCGACGAAACCCCTCAAGCGCAGTGACGATATCGATTTCGGTCAAATGAGACGGGCCTTCCTGTTCCGCCATCCACGCGAGGAACCTGACCATAGCGGCGCCGTCCAACAGATGGGCCTCTTGCATACCTGTGATCTCGGTTTTATTCTTGCGCGCTTTGGGGACAACGCACGGGTCTTGTCCGCGCACGACCACGGTTTGCGCCTCTTCGAGATGTCGTAGAACCGCAACTGGTGTTGATGCAGGGTCAATCTGGATTACACCTTGGACTTTTGAAAGAGCCTCGAGAAGCGCACTTTCATCGTGAACGGTCACTTCGTCCCCAAGATGATCTTCGATTGCGCTTGATTTTCCCTCTGTGGCGAAAAGTTGGGCATGACCATCAGCAAAGAGCACTGCTTGTGCGTGGGGCACTGGGTTCTTTTCGATATCGTTGCCGCGAATGTTGAAAAGCCATGCGACGCTATCGGCAAGTGAGATAACTGCGGCTGCGACGCCTGTGGATCTGAGTTCGGCAGCTAAGCGATGTCTTTTCTCGTGATGGGTTTCGCCAGCAAATGTATCGGGATGAACAAAGAACGGGGCAGAAGGGGCTGGCGGACGATCTTCCCAAATTGCATCAACGAGGTTTTCGCAGGGGACAAGTGAAATGTTACCCGATGATAGCGCCTTTTCGATTTCTTCTATTTGGGAGGGGGTGTGCAACCACGGATCGAAACCAATCTGACTTTTCTCCGAAACATTTTCCAACAGCCATGATTGAAGCGTCGTTTCGGGCCAATCGACCGGCTGAAAATGAACAAGGTCAACTTGTTCGCGCACTTGTAGCCTGTAGCGACCATCAACGAAGATGCCCGCTTTCTGTTCAAGAACAATACAGTATCCAGCGGATCCGGTGAAACCGGTCAGCCACGCAAGCCGTTCATCGCAAGGCGCTACATACTCGCCCTGAAACCGATCCGACCTTGGAATGATAAAGCCGGACAGGCCTCGTTGGGCCACGCATTTTCGTAGGGCTTCGAGCCTTGAGGCTCCATGTTCCGGCGAGGCGCTTGACGTGAAATTCTGGAACAATGGAACCCTCTCTAAGCTAAATGGCTTTCTTCATTCCCAAGACGCGGGCGCGTTTGCGCGGATCGCTGTCAAATAGGCTCGCAAGTTGCTCGGTCATTGCGCCGGCAAGTTGTTCAACGTCGGTAATGGTCACAGCGCGTTGGTAGTATCGTGTCACATCGTGGCCGATACCTATCGCGATCAGCTCAATCAGCTTTTTACGCTCGACCATCTCGATCACGTCGCGCAGGTGCTTTTCCAGATAGTTGGCTGGGTTGACCGAGAGCGTCGAGTCATCAACTGGTGCGCCATCCGAAATTACCATCAGGATTTTGCGTTGTTCGCGGCGGGCAAGAATCCGACGATGGGCCCATTCAAGCGCTTCACCGTCGATGTTCTCTTTCAGAAGGCCTTCTTTCATCATCAGGCCCAAATGAGCGCGTGTGCGACGCCACGGCGCGTCGGCGCTCTTGTAGACGATATGGCGCAAATCATTCAGCCGTCCGGGATGCGCAGGGCGGCCGTCGGCAAGCCACTTTTCGCGGCTTTGCCCACCTTTCCACGCTTTTGTGGTGAAGCCCAAGATTTCGACTTTGACGTCGCATCTTTCAAGCGTGCGAGCGAGCACGTCTGCGCAAATGGCGGCGATGGAGATCGGACGACCACGCATGGAGCCGGAATTGTCCAGAAGGAGCGTCACGACCGTATCGCGAAATTCGGTATCTTTCTCGACTTTGAATGACAGTGGGGTGGTGGGGTTTGCCACGACGCGTGCAAGGCGCCCTGCGTCGAGTATGCCCTCTTCACGATCAAATTCCCAACTGCGGTTCTGCTGGGCTTGAAGGCGTCTTTGTAGCTTGTTTGCGAGGCGGCTGACGGCACCCTTCAGCGGTTCCAGCTGTTGATCGAGATATGCACGAAGGCGTTCCAGCTCGGCGGGCTCAGCAAGCTCCTCTGCGCCAATCTCCTCATCAAACTCACCAAGATAAACCTTGTAGCTCGGATCGGCGTCAGACACAGGCTGTGGGGCGGGCGGCTCCATAGGAGCGTCTCCCTCTGGCAGCTCGACTTCTTCCTCCTGCTCGCCATCATCAGTCTCGTCCATAGAGACTTGTGCTTGGCTTTCGTCTTGCTGTTGATCCTGACTTTGCTCGGGCGATGCTTCGGTCTGATCGTCGTCGCCATCCTCTTCGCCAGTGCTGTCAGGATCGTCTTGTTCGCTATTGTCTTCTTCTGCGGTGTCGTCCTGATCCTGATCTTCCATATCGGGATCATCGCCAAGCTGATCGCCGTAGCCCAGATCTGCAATCAGATCCCGCGCGAATTTCGCAAATGCTTGTTGATCATCGAGGACTTGCTCAAGCCGCTCAAGGTTTTCGCCGGCCTGTTCTTCGATGAAGCCGCGCCACAGCTCCATAACATTACCTGCGGCGGGGGGCAGTTCGCGGCTGGTGGCGAGATGCCTGATGAGATATCCAGCCGCGGTTGCAAGCGGCGCTTCGGATGCTTGGGTGACCTGATCGTAGCCCTTGCGAAGAGCTTCTGTCTGGATCTTCACGTCGATGTTGCCAGCGGTGCCCGGCATGTAGCGAGCGCCGACAGCTTCGATCCGCGCGCCCTCCATCGCATCAAAGAGATCACGCGCCAGCTGGCCTTGCGGCATGTAGCGGGAGGACAGTTTCGGATCGTGGAATTTATGTCGCAGGGCGTATGCATCGGCAGTGCCGCGTGCAAGAAGCACTTCTTCGCGCGTCATGCGGCGCGAGACTTGCGGCAGGCGAATACTGTCCTCGGATTGGCCCGGAGGATCTACCGAATAGCTGACCGTCAGCTCGCTATCGTCTGCGAGCACTTTGGTCGCTTCGGCAAGGGCCTTTTTGAACGGGTCGGCCGGATTATCCGAGGGCTTGTTCACTGAAACAGCTCAATCGTCTGTGGGTACTGCGGTGCACGCGTTCTGCAAAATGCTTCTGACTGATCGACCATTGTCTTTGCGTCATCACTCAAGTTTGCAAGGCGAAAGAAATTGCGCATCATTCCAGCCGCTTGGCTCAGATCGTCGGTCATCGTCTCGGTTGTTTTGCCAGCTACCGAGGCGGCAGCCGCGACGAAGCCATCAGCTTCAGCGCGAATGGTGCCTTCGGCATCATCCTCAGCGAAGTGTTCCATTTTCGCGAGGTAGAACGTTGCGCAATATCCGACTGCCTCTGTCTCGTTTAAAGAATCAAGGCCTTGCGCTTGCGCTACCGTCGTCGCGGCAGCGCTGATGCATAATGCGGCCCAGAGTGATCGCATCCGACTAGCCATTGCTCTGGCTCGCTGCGCTTTCGGGCAGTTCTTCGTCGAAGCAGCGCTGATAGAACTCGGCCACAGTTTGGCGCTCGAGTTCATCGCATTTGTTGAGGAAGGTGAGTCGGAAGCCATAACCAACATCCTGGAAAATGCGAGAATTCTCGGCCCAAGCGATGACGGTACGCGGGCTCATCACTGTTGATAGGTCGCCATTCACGAAGGCGGTGCGGGTAAGATCTGCAACGGTCACCATCTGGCTGACGATTTTGCGGCCTTCAGCGGTGTTGTAGTGCGGCGCTTTGGATAGAACGATAGCGGTTTCGGCGTCGTGGCTGAGGTAGTTCAGCGTGGCAACGAGGCTCCAGCGGTCCATTTGCGCTTGGTTGATTTGCTGCACGCCGTGGTAGAGGCCTGTTGTATCGCCCAAGCCGACGGTGTTCGCAGTAGCAAACAGCCGGAAGGATGGGTGCGGGGTGATGATTTCGTTCTGGTCCAGCAGCGTCAACTTTCCGTCATGCTCAAGCACACGCTGGATGACGAACATAACGTCAGCGCGGCCGGCATCGTATTCATCAAATACGATCGCCACAGGGTTACGCAGCGCCCACGGGAGGATGCCTTCGTGGAACTCGGTTACCTGTTTGCCATCCTTGAGTTTGATAGCATCTTTGCCGATCAGGTCGATACGGCTGATGTGGCTGTCAAGGTTGACGCGAACGCAGGGCCAGTTCAGCCGTGCTGCCACTTGTTCGATATGTGTCGACTTGCCTGTGCCGTGGTAGCCTTGGATCATGACGCGACGGTTGTAGCCAAAACCGGCCAGGATCGCGAGTGTCGTATCCGGATCGAATTTGTATGTTGGGTCGATTTCCGGAACGCGGTCTGTGCGTTCCGCGAAGCCCTTCACGGTCATATTGGTATCGACGCCGAAAACTTCCCGAACGGAAATGTCTTCAGTTGGTTTGGTGGTCACATCGGTCATGCCGTCTGCCATTCTATCTCTTATGGTTTTGAAGTTCTCGCGTTTCGGATGCAGCATATAGTTTGCGGCTGCAAGGGAAAGCAGAACCTTTCTCGATATTTTGTCCATCATCAATTTGTCATCAGGAAATAGGCTGTATTTGCAATTTTCAACCAATAGGCCATGATATCGCAGGCGATATGGGGTGGGGAGCCGGATGGAGACTGAGGACGATACCGGTCTGTTGATTGGTAGTGTCGCAGCGGGGGACAGGTCCGCTTTCAAGAAGCTTTACGATGCGCGCGCGACGGAGCTGTTGGCGACGTGTGAGCAGGCGTGCACGGATTCTGCGACCGCCGATGCGTGGTTTATCGCTGGTTTTGACGCGGTTTGGCGCTGCGCTTCGGAATTTGAAGCGCAAGAAGGTTCCGCGACTGAGTGGATGCTCGGGTGTTTTGCCGACCTCCCGACGAACGTTGATCAAAGGGATCATCGGGTTCTGGTGTGTTTCGAAAAGTTAGCGGCAGACCAAAAAGATGCCTTGGTCATGGCTAAGCAAGAAACATCTTCATACGAAAATATAGCGCTGACCTTGAAAATCCCCGTCGGAGACGTTCGCCCGTGGTTTCGGGAGGGCTTATCGGCGCTGGAGGCCTGCGCGAATAAGGACGGCGAGCCACGCGATGAACAGGTGCAGGAGGCTAACCTGCTGGCCGCAGAATCCGCTTTGGGATTGCTGACACAAAGCGAGCGTGCAGCATTTGATGCGGTTGCGGAGGTGGACAGTTCCCTGCGCGAACAAAAGGAAACATGGCGCGCCATTTTTGCACAGTTGCCAGCGCCAGCCGAACGCGTGGAAGCACTGTGGTATCAGATTTGTGAGCGTTTGCCTGAAGCTACCGACCTTAATGTTCAAGCAGGACAACCAAATGCCGCGCAGAGTGACACTGT
>Ga0181571_10000659_pt1 | contig 23179 bp, 9 predicted proteins | sample 101ome_17_FD_132440 | JGI IMG/M metagenome (GOLD analysis project Ga0181571, IMG submission 132440) | Coastal salt marsh microbial communities from the Groves Creek Marsh, Skidaway Island, Georgia - 101407AT metaG (megahit assembly) | ecosystem: Environmental > Aquatic > Marine > Intertidal zone... | reverse complement strand
TGGTCCGGGTCCTTCTCCGCGAGTGGGTCCTCCCCGATGCCGCAATCCAGCAAAATCTGTTTCAACGCCATAAACTTGGGTGACATTGTTTCCACGGTGGGTTTTGCCTTCTTCCCCTTCTTGCCGTCACCCTCGGTGACGAGCCGAGGGTGCGAGCAGAGCTTGCGCAGGTACTGAAGTGCCTGGAAGACGTGAGTCGCCGCGCCGCTCGCACTCTCGCCGCCGCCGCTGATTACGTTGGTGATGTCGGCATTTGCTGAGGATCCCTCGAATGCGTCGTACAGGTGCTTCTGGTGCGGGGTGAGGTCGACGTAAATGTCCTGAATTATCTTAGGGGGTAGATCCTTGAGCACCTCATCCTTAGTGCGCCTGAGCACGAAGGGCATGACCTGCTTGTGGAGTTTGCCGGTGGCGAGCGCGCCCTGCTCAGTCAATCCTCCGCCCTTCTTTGCTGCAACGCTCCTTGCCGAGGCGATGCCGTAGGACTGCTTGAACTCCCTCTCGGTACCCAGGAATCCGGGCATGAGGAAGTCAAACAGGGACCAGAGCTCCACCACGTCGTTCTGAATTGGTGTTCCCGACAGAAGAAGTCTGTGCTCCGCTCTCACCTTCTTCACCGCCTGCGTGATCCTTGCTTTGGGGTTTCGAATGGCGTGGCCCTCATCCAGGATGCAGTAGCTGTACGACTTGCCATCCACCATAGCCGCGGCGTCCGATCGAAGCGAGTCATAGGACATGATGATCACGTCGTACTTGCCGGAGAAAGCGTCGGGCTGCAGTTTGGCACGATCACCCGGCTGGCCGTGGTACTCTAGTGGCCGCAGCACGTCCTCAGCGACGTACTGGTTGATCTCGTGCGCCCAGTGACCGACGAGTGTTGGCGGGCACACCACCAGCGCGGGGACGTGCGGCAAACCCGCTTTCCTGCGCTCGACGATTGTCGCTGCGAGGATGCAGGTGGACTGAAGCGTCTTTCCTAGGCCCATGTCATCGCACAGAGCGCCGTGAAGCTTGAACCTGCGCAGGAACGCGAGCCAGTTGACACCCTCTTGCTGGTACGGTCGCAGAACGCGGTTGCACTTGAACGGCAGCTCAAAGTCCTCAACCTTGCTGTTGTCCAGGAGCGCCTCAAGGAAAGCTCCGTCATTCTCGCTTCGCTTCACCTGCTCTGCGGAAAGCTCCGGCGGGGGCGCACGACCACGCGCGAGAGGTAGTAGAGGCACCAAAGATGCGAACGACTTGGTGGCCATTTCTCTAACCACCGGCACCGGGTCGCTCATTCTACCCATCAGCGGCACCAGCATCAGAACGCAATACGGCGCGAGCGCGGCGCCGAGGTCAGTCACCAGAGCTGATGCCACCGCCGCCGCGCCGCGCCTCTTACCGGTGGCCGAATCCGCTTCACCACTATCCTCCAACGCGGGGACCACGAGTGCGAGCAGGTTGGCGATTACCTTGGACGGTACCGCCTTTGCGAGGGCGGCGAGTGCACCAGCCGATGTCTTCTGCAGAGCTTCGCCGCCGTTGACAGCCGCGTTGAAAACAGCGGGGATCAGCGCCAACACCTTATCCTGGAGGGACGGATGGACGTTCGGACCGAGGACCTTCAGCACCTGAGAGCCATCGATGACTGATTGGGGCGTGTGAGCCGACGTGAGGGGACCCGCCATCAGCTCCCAGAGTCGTGGCAGAGCATCAAAGAGGCTCTCGCCAAAGACGTTGGAGAGTTCCAGAAGCGTCGCCTCGGCGCCCCGCCTCGCCACAGCCGCCTCCGTGAGCTCGCTATCACCGCTTCCTGCCGCAGCAGCAGCGGCAGTCGCGGCGGCGGCGGCAGCGGCAGCTTGTTGCGTCGCGAGGTCGCCGCCGTCAGCGCGAGGGGTCTCGAGCGGGTCGGCACAAGCAAACCCGATGATGTTCTGGACAATCTTTGGAACTGGCGAAGGGGTGCGCGCGTTGGCGAGTTTAATGAGACACGCCAGCGCCCTCGCAGATCTGCGTTGCAGCAGTGAGTCGGTTTCTCCCCTGATGCTGCGCACTAGGGGCTGAATCAGGTGGTTTAGCTTGGGCGGCAGCGCTCCAAATGCGACGGCAGCTCCCGCAGCGGCGGAGAGAACATGGCTGTGAAGTCGTGTCTCCTCTCCCTTGAGGTACGCCGCAGAAGCGAGGAGTTTGCTGCGCGCGGACTCGATGGCAACTCCAGCAGGTCCTTGCGCCGCACCCTGTGGATAGTGAACGCAGAAGAGGAAATGTGAGTGCGAGGAAATGTGAGTGCTCAGACCAGACATGGATTCAATCGACAGAAAAAATTTTCCGGGAAACGTGTCGGGGCTCTAATACTTCTCTCCAGGCAATCCTAGCTCTGGGTAAACCTGCTGAGCCCCCGCGCGGACGCGCCTTTCTTATTTCGGAACTTGCCTTTGCGCGCGCGCGACGTGTTCGCCGTGAAGGCACGCGCGCGCGTCTATGTCAACCCCTCGGGGTCGACAAAGCTCCTCGTCGGGAAAAAACCAAAACCGAGATTCGTCGGGAAAAGTCGGGAAAAGAAGAGCGGGCCGACTTCTCGCCCTCACCTGTGGCACAGCCGCGGCGAGTGTGCCCGCGTGTTCCGCCCCGAACCCCTCCGCCGCCGGTGAAGGCACCTCGCTGGTCGTGAGTTGGACACCCCCCTGTCCCGCGGCTCTCAGTAACCCCATCGCCTCGGTCTTGACTCGCTCCTTAAAGCCGACAACCTCGGCGTACGGCGCGGCGGACGGCAGCGACGGATAGGACGGGTTCGCGTTGGAGAGGAGCTCGCCGAGCCTGGCGCCCGGAGCCTCGAGCGGGGGTTTCGTCGCGCCCTCGGGTATGGCGTCGAGCCATTGCGCGAGCAGGTGCGCCCCGGTCATGCGCCACGTCGCCTTGGGCGCGGCCATGAGACGAATCACCTGAGCCTCGAGGGTCTTTGCCGCCTCTGCGGCGGCGGCGTCGCCGGACCCGCACAGAACCTTCGCCAGCTGACTGAGTGCGCGCACCGCCCTGAGGCGACCGGCGCTCGCGACGGTCCACTCGCTCGTGGACGTCGGTGCGCGCTCGTGCGCGCCGGATATCTGACCCACGGCGTCGCCCAGCGACACCACGAACAGAAGTTTTGGATCTGGGCGAGATCCCGCCGCCGTCGCCGCCTTGGTGCACCACGCCTCGACGTTCGCCTTGACCGCGGCGGCGACGGTCCCGACGTTCGCGCCCGTCACCGCATCTTCCCACGCCCCCTGCGCCTCGGACGCCGTCTCCGAATCCTCTTCGAGCAGGATGGCCTGGTACAACAGCCTCAACATCGGCGCGGTGACGCCATCGTCCGACATCCACGCGTTGTCACCCGCGTCGGTCATCAGCCGACGGAGCGTGCGCCACACGGCGATTCGAACCGAAGCGATGGGATGCGCCGCGAAGGGGAAGACGGAGGGGACGACATCCTTGAGCGCGCTGCCCGGTCCCGCGGGGGGCACCGCCCTCGTCTCGGGTAGCGCGTACAGTGCGGATATCAGTCGCATGATTGGCACGTTGGACGGGGACGTGAGCAGGTCGGGGTCGTCCAGGCGTCTCAGCAAGCCCCACAGGGCGCTGAGCAGCTTGGGGAAATCCCGGTGCGAGGGGAGGTGCCTAGCCGCGGGTAGGAGAGCCTCCGCCGCGGCGCCCCTGACGTCGTCGTCCTTGTCGTCCAGCGCGGTGACCGCCGCCGGTAGAGCCGCGGGAAGGAGCCTCGGCGCGAGCGTGTCCCTCGCCGCGAGCACGTATCGCAACGCGAGAAGCGCCGAGTGTCTCACCTCCCACTCGCCCCGCCGCAACAGCACCAGCACCGCGCGCACGACAGCCTCGACCGCCGGGGGTGGAAGCGGAAGGAGCCCCGCGCCCAGAGCCTGAGCGCCGGTCTCGCGCACGGGGGCGACCACCCCGTCGCCGACGTAATCTCCGAATCTATCGAGGGAGAGCAGGCACAGCAGACGCACCGCCGTGTCCTCGAGCCACGCGCCGTTTGATTTGGCGGCGAGGGCGGCGGAGGAAGGAGGGAGCGATGTGGTCCTCGCCGGTGGTTTGAGAACAGCCGCGGCGTCCGCGTGATGCCTGAGGATCTCCCTGAGCGCGGCGGCCGCGCCGTGACGTTCCTCCCACCGCGCGGCGAACAGAGAGTACGCGAGCGATTCGCAGGTCCTGGTGAGCGGCCAAGCGCCAGCCTCAACCTCGGCAGCCTCCTCCTCCTCCTCGGCAGCCTCAGCCGCGGCGAGCGCCGCATCCTCGCCGCCCTTTTTCGCCTTCTTGGACGCGGGCGCCGCCGCGGCCGCTCCTTCGGCGTCGTCTCTCGCCGCGCGTTTCTGCTTACGCTTGAGCCTGTTACGTTCCCTCGCGCTCAGCTGCGACAGGTCCGCGGCGTCGACCCTGTTTTCCTCAACCTTGCCCGCCGCCTTCTCCTCCACGTCATCCTCCCCGACGAGATCGTCCACGTCCACAAACTTGGTGACGTCCAGCGCGCGGGTCCCTTCCTCTCTCTTGACGCTCGTGTCACCGTCGTCCTTGACCGCCATGCCAAGCCTCTCCTTCAGCGCCTGCTTGGCCAGTCTTAGCCTCTCCTTCTTGGTAAGTTTGGCGTCGTCGGCGGTTGAGGCGTCAAAGTCTCCAACCTTGGACGCGAGCAGCGGCGCGGCGGTGTCCAGGACCCCGACGATGTCGAACTCGTCGAATTTGAGGTTAACGTCAGCATCCGAGTCGTCGTCCCCTGGATTGGCGTTGGGCTCGGCCTTTACCGCCGCGAGCTTATCTGCACCCGCCGCGGCGTCCTCCAGGGAGATCCCCTCGAGCCTGGCGATGTCCGCGACTGTGGCGTGGTGGATCCCCTCGCATATGAACGACACAGCCTTGGCGGCGGCGACGCGGGTCTCCCACTGCTTGTTCTTCAGGAACCCACGGATCTGGAGTGAAGAAAAATGAGGGATGGGGATGGTCGTGAGCCCGGGTTGAACACGGGGGTGCCGAAGAAGAAATGAGGGATGAGGAATTAGGGCGGGATCTGCCGTGGACGTGAACGCACCCTCCGCAGCAGGTTCGGGAGCTGATTGGGGTGGTGCGACGCGATCTCTCCAATCTGCCGAGCCGCCTCATTTCTCGCCACCGGGGTCGAACCCGCCTCGATGAGCCTGAGCAGCCTATCGAGGCGACTGCCACCGCCCTCCTCCGCCATCTCGATCTATCGCCCTCGTCAGGCTCGCGCGATCCGGTTGATGGACGACGACTAGTCCAGCGCCCTTAGTCCGATACGGATCGAAGTGACCCCACGGACCTCGGTGTCGTTAGCGCGAGCGTCTACCGCGGTTTATTGACACCAAACGGTGCCTCGAAGGAGTGGCGCCCCGCCTTCGACGCGGATCTCTGTTCGCTCTTCTTTTTGCCGGGGGCCGTTTCGTTTCCTCGTCCCGACCAAAATTTTGTGCCGTTGACCCACTCTCGACAGCACCATGCCTACCAAGCCCCTTCCAACCGTCCAAGAAGGACCGCCTCGGCGGAGGATGGACGACACCGCGAACAAGAGCGGGCACCGCAAAGTTGGCGGCGGCGCTCCGTACTGGGGCGCGGGAGGACCCAAGCTGCCTCCGCCCGTGTCGCCCCGGAAAAGCGACAAATCGCCAGCGAGGGCGCCGAGGGACTCCGCCCAGGACACCGGGGGTCTTGCCCCGCTGCTGGGTTCATCCAGGGTCAACCAGCGATCCAAGCCCATCAAGAGCCCGTACGCCTCGTTGGTCAAACCCACGCAGCCGAGGGACCGCCCAAACGTCAACGTCCATCCTCCGGAGGGGACGCGGGTGGGCAAATCTCATCGAGACGCGGCGGTGGCCAGCCTGATGACGCGAGAGAAGGAGAAGCTCGCGGAGGAGGTGGTCGAGTCCAGAAGGCTGCTGCGGGATATGGAGGAGCAGCTCCGCGTCGCGAACACCGAGTCGCTCCGCCTGGGAGCCGAGGTGAGGAAAAGGGAAAAGACCATCGCGGCTCTCGGCGAGGCGCGCGACTCGGGACCCAACAACTCGGGGGGCAGGGCCGCGCGGGTCACCGAGCTCGAGGCCGAGGTGGAGGTGTACCTGTCGGAGATTGCCCGGCTGTCCAAAGTGCTCGCGGGGGTGCACCTCGATGAGTCATGTTCGGAGAGCCTCACACACGAGAAGAAGGTATCGTTCGCGGCCGGGACGGTTCCGGTGGCCGCCTCGGGGAGCTCGTCCGCCGCGAGCGAGGAGGTGAGGGCGCTCACAGAGGAGGTGAGGGCACTCAGGGCGCAGCTCGCGTTGGGGCCGAGGCTCTCCAAGTTTGGCGGGAACGAGAGTAAGCGAACAGGTACCGCCGCGACCTTGGAGGATGACCTTCACGACGCCGAGGAACGGATCAGGTCGCTGGACCAAACTCTGGAGGAGAGGGAGGCGGATGCTCGGAGGTTGCGAGCCGAGTCGGAGCGGCTGAGCGCGACGGGGGACGAGCTTCGACGCGAGAAGGAGGCGCTTCAACGGGACGCGTGTAAACTGAGGGAGGACAGGGAACACTTCAGGCGCCTCGCCGCGATGGAGGCTGCCGCGGCGGCGGCTGCTCGTGAGGAGGCGAGCGTGGCAAAGGCTGAGGCGGCCAGGACTAAACCCGCGGTGAGCAGGTTGAAGCAGCAGCTGGTCACCCTCGTCGAGCAGGTTGACCAGATGCGCGCGGCGGGAGGGGTATCGGTTCGCGGAGGCGATGCGGACATGGACGGGGTCTCCATCATCGCGCCGTCATCCGTAGACGCGACTGCGTCTCGCGCGTTTATGCGTCGCTCGAGACGCGGGCTCGCGACGATGGCTGAGGAAGGGAGCGAGGCTTCGGAGGGGATGGGTTCGGACGCTCACGGTGTTCCGTCGAGGATGTCCGTCGAGAGCCCCGGGGCGATAAACGAGGCGAACGAGGGGGGAGGGGGGCGCGAGGAGGATGAGGACAGCGACGTGGACGAGGCTGACGAGTATCTCATCGCGGATGCGCTGGATAAATCGGAGGCGTCCTCGTCGGGCTACTCCTCGTACGGCGCCGACGAACACGACACCGACGACGAAGAGACGGCGACGAGGGACGACGAGACGCAAGCGCGGTCGGATTCGGAGACGACGACGAGCTCCAAACGATATGATAGCACGCTCTAGCTGGATAGCTCCAAACAACGGGAAAATTTTTGGAGATTACAGTCGCGCAGTGTCGCATCGGCTCGCCGCCCGCGCGGGAAAATGCACGCACAGATCCGCGCCCAGGATGGGGGTCATGTCGAAGCCCCGACGGGCTGGCTACGCGCGAGACCTCGCCGACGTTGTGGCGAGAGTGGCAGGAGACTATGCTCGTGACAAGCGTCTGTGCACCGCCGTCGCGGTTGGGTTCACCGGCTTGGCGGCTTATGCGCATTACATGACCTCTCAGCCCGCGATTGCCGAGCAGTTCCACCTGGTGCAGGAGGAGGCGAGGGCACGATCGAAAGCGAAGCGTGAGCGACGCAACCATCGGACGGGCTCAAACGTATCGACGATAGCATCTTCGGCGGCGAGGAACGGCACCCCGTCGTCATCCGCGCCAGCCTCGGACAACGAAGACTCGAAGCACGGCGTCGGCGATGGCGGGAAGGCGCTCGCCGAGGCCAAGGTCGCGGCTCCGAAGCGGAAGGTCGCGGCGGTCGACGCCACCTTCCTCAAGCGCATGGCTTTTATTCTTCGCATCGTCATCCCTGGGATGACGTCCAAGGAGTCGATGCTGCTCGCCATCCAGACTGTGATGCTCGTGACCAGGTCGTTCATCTCGCTGCGCATCGCTCGCAAGGGCGGCGACGGCCTGCAGGCGGTCATGGAGAGGTCATGGAAGAAGTTTTTCATGGTGCTCGGCGACTTCTTCGTCTCCGGCGTGGCGGCGAGCGTGGTGAACTCCGCTCTCAAGTACCTCACCAACTCCATCACCGTCGCCTTCAGGCAGAGGCTCACCTTGTACGTCCACGCCAGGTACTTGAGAGACCGAGCCTACTACCGAGCCGCGGTGCTCCGCGTGGGTAACCTGGACAATGCCGACCAGCGGATCGTCGAGGACCTGAACCAGTTTTGCGCCACGGCCTCGGACCTCTTCGCGAGGACGTTCAAGCCCCTCCTGGACGTGGTGCTTTCCACGCACAGGATGGGGGAGAGCATGGGGTACTCGGGTCTGACGATTCTCTACTCGTACTTTTTCCTCTCGGGCGCGGTGATTCGCGCGGTCTCGCCGCCCTTCTCCGAGTACATCGCCCGGACGCAGAAGCTGGAGGGTGATTTCCGTCGAATGCACTCTCGGCTCATCACCCACGCGGAGGAGGTGGCCTTCCTGGACGGCGCCAGGCGGGAGAGGGACATCCTGGACGCCAAGCTCGACAAGACCACGACGTGGTCCTCATTCTACTTTTACCTCCAGTTCAAGCAGGGGGTCATCGACCAGTACTTCGTCAAGTACTTCGCGAGCATGATCGGTTGGCCCGTGCTCGCGTTCCCGTTCCTGGCGGACACGTCCTCCAGGTCCGCGGCTGAGATTGCGGCGCGGTACAGGGAGAGCGACACGCTCATCCAATCCGCGAGTTCATCAATCGGGGATCTGATGATGGTGTACAAGAAGCTTCAGCGGCTTGCGGGGTTCACGGCGCGCGTGATGGACCTCCTCGAGGCGGTGGACTCGATTCACGACGCGAAGGAGACGACGGCGGGTGCGATCGAGGATGGGTCGGAGGGGGCAGACGCCGGCGAGTCCGAATCAGTCGGGAGCGTGGGTACGATGGTGCGAGAGTACGAGAAGAGGACCGGTTCCGGCGGCGGCGGGAAAATCGGACGGTCGGGCGGTGGCGGGCGCGGGGTGATTGCGAGCTCGTCGGAAGAGGGCGTGCGGTTTAGTGGTGTCACCGTTTACTCTCCCGACGGTAGATTACTCGTCAAGGAGGTAAACCTCACCCTTGCGCCCGGGGAGAACCTTTTCGTCACCGGAGCCAACGGCGCCGGCAAGACGTCGTTGTTCAGGGTCTTGGCCGGTCTTTGGGAACCCACCGCCGGGACCATCACCCGACCCGACGTCGCGGGCGCGACCGACGAGTCTTTCCAGGTATTTTACGTTCCCCAGAAACCGTACCTGGTGAGCGGAACGCTGAGAGACCAGGTGATGTACCCCCTGCCGGGCGATCCAGAGCGAGACGACGATGTGGTCGAGGCGCTCTCCCGGGTGAATCTCATGAAGCTGGTTCGCACGTCACCCGAGGGGCTGAATCGACTTCCGCACGACTGGGCGGACGTGCTGAGCGGCGGTGAGAAGCAGCGCGTGGGCCTGGCGAGGTTGTACTTTCACAAGCCGGCGTACGCCGTGTTGGACGAGGCCACGAGCGCTATCAATCCGGACGAGGAGGGCGCGTTTTACTCTCACCTCGGTACGCTGGGGATCACCGCATTCTCCATCGCGCACAGGCTGGAGCTCAAGCGGTTTCACCACCAGCACCTGCACTTTCACGCAGACGGAACTGGGGGCTGGACGTTGGAGCGCATCAAGGGCGGGAAGCGGTAGCGCGACGGATGAAGGACCATCGGTGGTGAAGCGGCTAAACTTTGAGTACCTTCCAATAATCTAACTTCAGATGATGACTGCTGGGAACGACTTCGTTCCGCGTTTCGCATTCATCTCCGGGTCGTCGCCGACGTCCGCCGCCGCTCGCTGCGCCTCGTCGGTCCCGCCTCGCTCAAGACTTGGCCGAGAGTCTCGGATGGCCCGCCTCCGCGTTGGATGTCCGCGCCTTCTCGCATCACCCTAAATAACCTCCTGCAGTACATCTCAACCAAGACAGACGAGATTATGGTGACAGCTGAGTAAATCTCAAACAGAAAAAAAAGCACCTCAGTCCCCGACTTGACTTTCAACCAATCGAACGTTAACCCAAGCTTCTCGGCCTGGAAGAGGTGAACCACCCCCTCTGCTTCAGATATCGTGGGGAGATCTTTGACGACGTACCGGCATATCACGGTCATGATGCCCCACCCCGCCATGATAGCTATGAGAGTGCGCAAAAGCAGGTGCATACCAATCGCCTGCAGAATCCCAACCAAAACGAAGTGCAATTCGGCACCTATGTTTATGTCGGCGCCTTTACCCTGTTTGAAAACTACCTTTGCAACCCCGATGAAGATCAACAAGCTGTTGGCATATAACAGCAGCCGCATCACACTCATAATGGACGTGCGATGCTGCACGTACATACTCCTGTTTGATACCGCTACGAACACCTGCAGCAAGTTGCTGCCAAAAAAAAACAAGGTGTTGGGGAGCGTGTTTGGAGGAGTGGTGAATTCCGCCAACACGCGCCTGTGAAAAGCCAACGAGGACGTCATGGTGATGAAACATTTGACGATATCCGCGGTTACCATGTGTGACCTGTGCCAACGCTCGAATCGCGCCTCCTTCGCCCGGTCGCGGAACTCCAAGAGAGGCGCCCGTGCCCTCGTGCGCTCCCACAGGAGATTCATCGTCGCGAAGTTGTACCCGACGTAAACCCCAGAGGTACGGCTGGCTCCCCGAGCGTCCGACACCCCGCTCCCTCCTCGCGACGCCCTGGCCCTGTGGACTTCGACTTCAAACATCAGCCGCGAGTGCCTCGCCTTGACGAGAAGGATGAGTGCCGGAACAACCACCACGAAGCAGAAGTCGAAAATTAAGCCGCGTATGGAGAAGGAGAAGCCCCGCTCCAGATACAGTTCGGCCTGTCGCGCGGCCGGCAGCCTGGATGTCGGCCGACACAAGCCGAGGGGTGAACACCACCAACTCTCGTTGTCGTCATGGATGAGGACCTTCAGCGCCAGTCCCATACGAAGCATGACGAAAATCGTCAGCTGAAGGACCAGGCTCATCAGATTGTCAACTTGCCATCCCACCGTGCTGAATAGTCCGAACAATAACCGTGAGACTACGAGGTTCGCCCGCGACACCTCCCACGTGCCGCTGAGCACGTACCCAGCCATCGGGATCGTGAACGTTAACAAACGAACAACAACCAAGACGGCTTCGCGATGTGCCTCATACCACACGCGCCTAGCGCTCATAACCCACGTGTGCGCGACCATCACAATGAGTAGTCCGGCGAGGGACCACATGCGTGACTCTTGTGAACCCTTCAAGCTCGCCTCGGGCCACCACGACGACAGACCGAAAAGGGATTGTGACGCGGACAAGAAAAACCGCAAAAAGCAGTGCCACAAGATGATCCGCGTGCACAGCCTGTCCGTCGTGATCAGTTCCGTCCTCTCCCACGCGCGGAACGCCGCATCGACGACGGGGACTTGAGAGGGAGCCTCCCACTGGCCTCCGTTGCGTCTTCCGGACATGCCGAGCTACGCCATCCGTGTATGATAATGAACGCGGGAACCCGTCGTGCCAAAAGTTCGGCCCGAACCTCGAGCCGTCATTTTCACCGTCCGCATTATTTCACCGTCATTTCACCGTCAAGAGTTCGAGCTGGCCCGCTGCCAGGCTGGCCCGGCAGCTGCCCGCCACATCTCGTAAAACTCGTCGGCACTTTGGCAGGTTGGCGGTCAGTCCCTATGAGCGCGACGGCGCGTGCTTCGGTGGTTGTCGCGCGGCCCCGTCCACCGCCGCGCGAGGTTTCTTGCGAATCGCTCGCGCGCCAGGGGAGGAGGCGCGCGATATCTTCCGTCGTCGCGGTGGTGGCCGCGTCGACGCTGGGATGGAGAGCTCCGCCCCCTTGTCACGCCACGTCCTCCGATGAGGAGATTTCGTCTCTGCGAGCCAAGGCGGTGGACGCCTTCTCTTCCCGAGATTTCCCCGCAGCGCGCGACGCGCTGCGGCGACTGGCGCGTCTGGAGCCCGATAATCCCTCCTGGCGCGAAGCCTTGGGTCAGTGCTACGTCGATGCCGGGGAGGAGTCCGACTTTGCCTCCGCGGCGGAGGAGTTCAGCTCGGCGCTCGCGATGATTGACGCCGCAGACCTCGAGTCGAGGGCCAGGATACTCAGTAACAGGGCGCTCGCGTGGGAGGGCGCGGGCAGGTGGGACGATGCCCTCGGAGACTACGACGCCGCGCTGGCCGCCGCGAACGACGCCGGGCTGCCCCCGGATCCCTACGTCCTCAACTCCCGCGGCGTCTGCCTCGCCGCGATGGGTCGGTACGCGAGCGCGAGGGACGCGTTCCTGAGCTCGGCGCGGGCGTTCGGCGACGCGGGCGGCGTGAACACCGCCAGGAATAACAAGATCAGGGGGGACGGGTACACGTTCGCGGCGTCCAACGCGGCGTTGACCCTGGCGCAGCTCGGGGACGTCGACGCCGCCAGAGCCGAGATGGAGAAGGTCTCGAGACGCGCTCCGGGAAACGTGGACATGCGCGCGGGCCTGGCGGCGATCTACTGGTCGGAGGGGAGGGGCGAAGACGCGGAGAGGGAGTGGGAGTTCGCGTGCGATCGCATCAGCGTCGGGTGTTCGAAATACAGGTCCAGGGAGTGGTTGACTAACGTGAGGCGTTGGCCGCCGAGGATGGTGGAACTGTTGGAATCATTCTTGCGCGTGTCGTGAGACGGTGGGATTCGTCGAGGGTTTTGGAGGCCGTGCACTGCGTAGACTATTATCATGCAAGACCACGTCACGGTTCGCATCGGACGAGTCACGTGGCGTCGTCGTCTCCCTTGCTCCGTCCCCTCCCCAACGCCCCTCCTTCTCGATACTCGTCGCCGTCGAGCAGAAACTCCAACGCTCCGAGCGGCGGCGTCGTCATCCCCTCCTCGTCGTCGTCCCGTCTCGGCCCGAGCACGTTTTCGCCCTGGCCCCAGAACTTGTCCCGCTTCACCACCTCGCAGTCACCACCCAACCTCACCTGGCACGATAGCCTGAGCCCGGCGTTCCCAGGTGGTCCGTGCGGTGGGAAGTTGAGTCTGAGCCTCTCGGCGTCTGTCCAGTCCCGGGGTGTCACCGCACCGGACGGGACAATCTCCACCGCGCACGTGCCGCAGGTGCCGAGCCCGCGGCAGTTTATCGCGTTCGCACCTCCGTTGTGAGGGGACTCCCCGCCCAGTAGCAGCGCGGTGCGGAGTCTCTGGCCCGCCCGAGCTTTGATCTCCTTTCCTCGGAACACGACGACGCAAGCTCCTTCGTCTCCAGACTTCCCGCCATCGCCTGGATTCGAAGACGACGACGCGGCGCGAGCGATAAGATCGCGAGCACCCCGCGAGCGCCTGGGAGCCCAGAGACGTACCGCGGAAGAAATGACGGTCGCCATCGTCTGCGCGCGGGGAGAAGTGGAAAAACGATGCGGCAGATTGCCGTGGTTCGAGTCGTCAGACGAGGCGAGTGGCGAGGAGTGATTCGTCACGCTCACGCAGCGAGACAGCTGGGAGTAATTCAATGCTCAGCATTTGCTTACAAAAATTTGCATCCACCGGCGTCCTCGACTAAGACGCGGGCGGCCTCTGCTATGTTGTACAGTCGTCTCCCAAGGGCACACGACCGGCTCACCGTGAAAACCAAAAATGTTTGCTACCCAGCCACCGCCGCGTCGAGCTCTCCACCCGCGGGGCTGAGGATGGATACGAAAAATTCAAATCACCTGTGCTGCCTGATGCGCTGCATGAGCACCATCTTCTGGTGCGTCTTGAACAGCGCCGCCTGCACCGCGGTCACCGTGCTCAGCGCGCTCACCCCCGACGCCGCGCCGTGCGATCTCGCGTCGAAAAAGTCAGAACCTGGCCCCGCGCCTCCCCTCGGCACACCCGCCCACGCATCCTCGAAGTCTTCCTCCTCGTCCATGGCGTCGTCCACCGCGTCATCATTCACCGCGTCATCATTCACCGCGTCATCGTTCACCGCGTCTTCGTCCCCTTCGGGCACGTCCGGCAGGTCCGCGTACATGTCCGCCTTGACGACGTTGTCGATGGCATCCGCCACGAGGTGCGCGACAACCTGCTCGGGAGAATGCGCCTCCCCTTCGGAGTGGGTCTTTGAGCCGACGCGATCCGACTCGGGGGTGGTTGCGGTGGATGTGGGAGAGTTCTGAAGCGAAAGAACGCCCTTGGGGCTGGACCCGCCTCCCTTTGCGGCCGGGGTTGCCGTGGACGTTATGAACCCGTGAAATTGGGCATCGGCCCGTTCGCGCTTCATCGCCAGGATCTCCTTTCGCTGGTGCTCGATCGTCCGCTTCTGCTCCGCGAGCATGGCCATAGCCTCCCTAAGCTCAGCCTTGAGCTCGGCGAGCGTGTCAGTATCGACCTCCCTCCTCCTCGTCCTCGCCTCGTCTTTGGCGCCAACGTCATCGCCTCGTTTCTTCCCCTTTCCGATTTTCTTCTTGACGAAGACCGCCAGAGAACCCAGGCCTGCAATCACCACAGGGGCCGCCTTGGGTATCACGAGTCCCACAGCCGCCATATCTGGTCCCGATACGTCGTCTCCGCGGTTCCTACGCTCCCGCCGGCGCACAGAAGCCTCGCAGTCTGGCGCGACCCGTCGGCTTCGGTTGGAATTTTCACAACCTGTCATTTCGGGAGATCTGACAGATTTTTCCGTGAAATCGCGGAGTTGCAGGTTGGGAGAGCCTCGAACCGTCGTCCCCAACGGTTACTTGCAAGCTAACGGCCCTCGGAGGGGTCCGAACCAGTCGGGGGCGCGCGTCATGGCGGGACGCAAGCCTCTGGAGGGGAGGCCTCCATGGGGTAGCTCGCTGGGTATCCGGCAGAAGACGACCACGACGAATAGACCATCGCGCGTCGGACTCGCTTCGCGTCCGTCGACGGCGCCGTCTCCGCGCGGGACGGCACCCGACGCGGAGCCCGCGCCTTCGAGGTCCCCGAAAAAGAAGAGGAGGTCCGTCGCCAAGAAGCCCGCCGCGGACCCGGGGCTGAGCGCACACGAGGAGAACTGCGAAGCCGCGAAGGAGGTCGCTGAGCTCATCGGTAGGAGGGCCACGCCCCCTCAAAGCCCGAAGACCGCCAGCAAGTCGCCCCGACGGTCGCCCAGATCACCCCCGGCTTCGACGCTCAGGCCCACCATCGCGCACAAGCTGAAGGAGGCGACGTCGCCGGTGGCCTCGACATCCCCGGAGACGGCGCCGAGGTCGAAGCAATCCCCCATCCGCGTACCGCACGGACGCATCGCGGTGGTGGATGAGCCCTCGCCCGCGCCGATGGACCCCACGCCGGGCAAGTCGCCGATCGGGGACCGGTTCGATGCGCCTGTGACGCACCCGGAGCCGTCGGCGCCGCCCTCCATGGCGACGCCCGCGGGAAGCGGCGGCGTGGACATCGGCCGCGGCGACAGGTTCGGGTCCCCAACGGAGGGTACGACGGGGTCGCCCCCGAGGAGAGACAGGTTCGGGTCCCCGATCGACGAGAACCCGACGACCCCGGCGGCGCCCCGTCTGCCGCCGACGCCGCGGGAATCCGCAGCCGGCGAAGCGCAGCCGCCCCCGAGCTCGGCCGCCCCTCCGATGACCCCCGTCAGCGTATCCGCCGCGGCGCGCAGACGGAACCCGGAGCCGACGGAGTTGCTTCTCGAGGGAGGTGAGCCGTTCGTGGACGTTCGCGCGCTGACGGCTCCCGGGGGTGCGCTCTACGCGCTCACTCTCGACGCGGCGCGACCCAAGGTGCACGCTCTAGGATCCTCGGACGCGCACCAGGGGACGACGCCCTCGCCGAAAAGACGCGTCGGTGCGGACGACGATACCGACGACGACGAGGGAGACGACGACGATGCCGTGTACAGGGCGACCAAGTTCGCGGTCAGGCTGGTGGAGAGCGCCGCGACGGAGCTCGCGGGTGCGTCGCGCGAGCTCACCGCCGCCGCGGATGAGGACGCGGCGCAGACGGCTGCGGAAGTTTCCAGGGCGGAGGTGGCCGACGTCGAGGACGCGGTGATGGTGGCGCTTCTCAACGCGCGATCAGCCGCGGCGAGGGCGGAGCGCAGGAGACTCCTGCAGCAGATCGCGCAGCGAGCGACGGACTGGGTCTGCGCCGTGCAGCCGTCGCTGGGCGCGTTGCCCACGCGTCTCAACGCCGTCCTTCATGCCAAGAGAGCCGCAAAGCCGACGAGAGAGCCGTCCACCCCCGCCGTCATGGACCACAGGGTCGTGCAGGAGTTGCAGCGCGAGCTGGCGTCCGCTCGCGCGGAGGTTGCCACCTCCAAGGAGGAGGCCGCGGCCGCCAAGCTCGAGACCGCGGCGGCGAAGCAGGAGACGGCGGCGGCGCGGAGAGAGGTGAGCGCGCGAAAAAGCGACGCCGGTTCGACGCCCGCTTTGACGGAGGTCGTCGCCGCCGAATCGACGGTGGACGCCAAATCCCTACTGATGGAGGAGCGCATGGACGCGGCGGCTAAGCTGGCGAGCATCACGGCGACGCACCAGGCTGAGCTGGCGAGGTTGAAGACGAGGATCGCCCGGGCCGAGAACGAGGCGGCGACGGCCAAGGTTGAGACGGAGCAGGCCAAGGCGGACGCGGAGGCGTGGAAAATCCGGATGGAAAAGGCTGAACGATTCGCGGCGGATTGCCGCGAGCGGACCAGCGTCGCGCTCGGAAATTCCGCGGCTGAACACGCCAAGTACGAGGCGGCCGAGGCGCTGGTGCGGTCGCTCACGCAGAGGGAGGAGGAGGCGCTGCGACGGGCGAAGGAGGCTGAGATGCGATGCGCGCAGGTTGAGGGATCCATCGAGGCGAAGATCGAGTCGGAGTCGACCCGGATCGTCCTCGACAACAACGTCCGCAACGCGACGCTCGTCTCGGACCTTCGCGCGGAGCTCGCGGAGGCCAGGGCGGCGCAGAAACGAGCGGAGACGAGGGCGGCGGACGCGGAGGAGCACGAGCGCGAGGCTGCCGCCGGGGAGGTGCTGCGGGTCAGGGCTGAGTGCGCGGCTTCGAGGAGAAACGAGGCGGCTACCAGGAGGGAACTCGACGAACACCGCGTCGCCGCGTCGGCCGCCGCCGCGGCCCGTCACGAGGAGATCGAGGGGCTCCGCAGGGACATCGTCACTCTGCGTAATCAGCTCGAGGCGCGGGTGGAGGCGGCGGAGGAGCGCGCGAGGGTGGCGCAGGCGCAGCTGGCGGCAAACAGGGAGGCGGCGGCGATGGAATCCGCGCAGGTCGCGGAGCAGTCGAACTCGCTTCGCAGGCAAGCCGCGGAGGCGGAGAGGAAGCTACGGGAAGAGATCGCCGTCGTCAGGGCCGAGCTCAGAGGTGCCAGGGCTGGTGAGGCTGCCGCCGTAGCCAGGGAGGAGGAGGTCATGTCAAAGGCTGTCGAGCTGATTGAGCAGCGGGACGAGCAGCTCCGCCAGGCCAAGGACCTCCACGCGGCTGAGCTTCGCGCCGCGCTCGCCAGGCAGGACGACGAGATGCGCGCGCTGAGACGGGGAGGCTCGGTCGGTGACTTGCACCCCGAGTTCGTCAGAAACGTGGAGCGAGCGCTGCAGGACGAGCGGCGACGGAGGGTCGCCGCGGAGGAGGATCTCGTGAATTGGAAACGCGCCGCGAGGGAATCGAGGCGCGAGATGGAGGAGTCCCGCGAGGTGGCGGAGATTGGCGACGGGCTCGGGCGACTTCGCAGGCAGCTCAGCAGGCAGAGCAGCCTGAAGAACAGCCTGAAGATACCCGATCGGGACAAGCCGATCGACGCCGCGCTGCTCTCGCCCGTGGACTCGCCGCCCCGCCGCAGGACCCCGCCGCCAAACTTCAGCCAGCGGCAGAGCCCGCGGGGAAGCCCGAGGGTCTCGGGGAGCACACGGGCGAACGCGCGGGATTCGCAGGGATCCGGGAGGAGCGACCCGGCGACCCGCGCGGAGAGGCTGGCGAGGGACTCTTCCCTCAACGTGTTGGAGGGGTCGCAGGTGTCGCTTAAAATGGCACCACCCGCGTCGCCGCCGCCGGTGCCGCCGCAGAGCAGGGAGAGGGTGATAAAGCCGGCTCCCTCTCCGCTCCCGAGCCCCGCCGCTCCCAAGCCGACGTGGACGCCGGGGTACGAGGGTCTGCAGTCGCCCACCCAGCGCGCCGCCCTCTTGGAGGAGGTCCTGAGCAACATAGAGTCCCTGTAGCGTCTTGTTATGTAAGGCTTCCAGTCGAAACGGTAACAGTCGGCGTTTCTCGTCTGCAAGAGTGAGGTGTGCGTCCAGGACGCGGCACATGCGGAGCTTCGAGACCAGCTGCGCTGTCGGGTTTTGAATAAAGTCCGAAAGCGGCGTGCCCACACGAACGAGGCACCACCTTCGACAACCCGCGCCGAGATGGGTCTCCCGGACCTGCCGCCCCTCGAGGGAGATCTGGGGTTCCCCATCGACGACGGTCTTCCGCCCTTCGCGCCCGGAACAGCGGCATCCGCGCGAGCCGCGTCGGCGTCTCCTCCCGAGATCTCGACTGGAAAGGAGCGATCTATCGTCAGCCCTCCCCGCTCGCCGTCGATGCCAAACGTGGGCGGCGGCTACGTTCCCGGCGACACCGCGTACGCCCAGCTCGCGACACTCGCAGACAAGATGGCTGTTGAATCCTACTCGAGGGCCCACGCCAAGGTTGTCGGCAAGTCGTCCTCTAACGCCTTGGGATCGCGGGCCAGGGTCCACCGCGCGGGCACCGTCGGCGCGATGATCGAGGACATGCTGACCCACGAGTCGAAGAAGCCGGTGCCCGCCGCGCTCTTACCCCTGGGCACGGATGCCATCGCCAAGTCCATCAAGATGGCTCCCGCCGTGCTCCGTCTGGCGACCGATCTGTCCATCCCCGATGTCGAGCTGTGCAACACCCTGTCCAAGCTCGTCAAGGAGACCACCAAGCGGAATGAGCTACGGGACGAGCTGTTCCTGATAACCCTGCGACACACGAGGTGTAACGACGACCCCAAGAGCCTCGTGCGCGCCTGGCAGGTGCTCCACCTCACCTGCGCGTCGGTGGCCCCTTCCCAAACCTTCCTCGGATTCGTCTCCGAGTACGTCAACGAGTGCGCCAACGCCGACGCCTCCCCGGGCCCGGTCAAAGACCTGGCGCACAAGGCCCTGCTCGCGTTGAAGCGAAGCGCCAAGTCCGGCGCGCGCAGGCACCCGCCCGCGCCCGAGGAGATCGAGGCCCTACAGGCTGCACGGCAGATGAACACCATCGCTTTCTTCCTGGACGAAACCTTCGAGGAGCTCCCGTACGACGTCATGACCACGGTGGGCGAAGCGACGGAGGCGTTGGCCGGGATAATCCGCCTGCAGAACTACCAGACGTTCGGTCTGTTCGTGTCCACGAAGCAGTTGATGTCCCGCTCGTCCGCGGCGAGCAAGGGTGAAGAGGTGACGGAAGAGACCAGGGCCCTGCAGGATGCGGACCTCATCACCGACATCATCCAGGAGATGCGGCTCGTCAAGGCTGAGCGGAAGGAGCAGGTGCAGCTCAGGCTGGTGTTCAAGAAGCGCATGTTCAGGGACACCGACGAGGCGGTGCAGGAGGCCATGTTCGTCAACCTGTCCTACCTCCAGGCCAAGCACGATTACCTGGCGGGTAACTACCCCGTCGGTCGCGAGGAGGCTATCCGACTGGCCGCGTTCCAGATCCAGGCTGAGGATGGCGAGTCCCTCGGCCAGGGACCGGTGGAAACCCTGGCGCAGGTCATGGTACGGTTCGTTCCCAAGGTTATGCTTCAGCAGCACCCGGTGGAGGAGTGGGCCGCTGAGGTGCAGCGCACCCACGGCGCGCTGACGCAGCACACCCGGGAAGAGGCCCGCGGTGGTTTGCTCCGAATGATCCGATCGCTGCCCTACGGCGGGAGCATCTTCTTCCAGGTGCGCAGGATCGAGGATCCCATCGGTCTGCTCCCCGGTATGATCGCTCTCGGCATCAACAAGCGGGGTATTCACTTCTTCCGACCCACGCCGATGGAGTACCTCCACAGCGCGGAGCTCCGCGACATCATGCAGTTTGGTTCGTCGGAGACTGCCGTCTTCTTCAAGATGAGGGTCGCCGGCGTGCTGCACGTGTTTCAGTTCGAGACCAAGCAGGGCGAGGAGATATGCGTGGCGCTGCAGACGCACATCAACGACGTGATGCAGAAGAGGTACGCGCAGCAGGCTGCCAAAGCCGCGGGGGCCCCAAAGACCCCCGGCGCCCCGGCGCAGCCCCCCAGCCCAGTGGCCAACGGCCAGGCGGAGGCGGCTTTCGGCAAGCAGGCCGGTGCGGCAAGCGGCGGCGCGGGCGCGCAGCAGATGCAGCGCGTTCTCGAGGACGCCAACAAGAAGCTGGACGAGATGGTTCGAGAGCGATCGCAGCTGCAGCAGCAGCTGGTGGCTGCCCAGGAGGCTGCGCAGGAGGCGACAGATCGCGCCGCGGCTGAGTCTGCCGCCAAGGCTCAGGCCCTCGCCGACCTGAACCAGGCGCTCGCCGACGTCAAGCTCGGAGGAGGAGGCGCGAGCGACCCGGAGACGAAGAAGAAGCTCGCGGCGGAGTCCGAGAAGGCTAGGTCCGCGCAGGCTGAGCTCAAGGTTTTGGAGCAGAAGATTGCGAGGCTGGAGTCGTCGTCCAAGGAGGAGTCGGCCAAGAGGGACAAGGAGACGGCGGCTGAGCTCGAACAACTCAAGAAGAAGTGCGCCGCGGCGGAGGCACACTCTCTCTCCGTCTCTGCGGAGCTCGAGCAGACGAGCAACGCCATGGAGCAGATGCGCATCGAGTTTGAGGAGTCCCGGAAGGATCTCGAGGAACTCGCCGAGCTTCGCGAGCTCAAGGCGGACGTCGAGCGCAAGGAGAAGCAGACCGCCGAGATGCTCAAGACCCAGGCGACGCGCATCCAGGAGCTGGAGGCCAAGTACCAGGAGGAGTCCACGCTGCGCAAGCGATACTTCAACCAGATGGAGGACATGAAGGGCAAGATCAGGGTCTACGCCAGGACCCGCCCGCTGTCCAAGAAGGAGGTTGGCGAGAAGCAAACGTTCGCGCTCACCCTCCCAGACGAGTTCACCCTGGAGCACCCGTGGAGAGACGAGAAGAAGCCGAGGTCGTACACCTTCGACACCGTGTTCGGCGCGGACACGAGCCAAGAGCAGGTGTTCGAGGACACCAAGTACCTCATCCAGTCAGTCTTTGACGGGTACAATGTTTGCATCTTCGCATACGGACAGACGGGCAGTGGTAAGACCCACACCATCATGGGCGACGAGGCCAACCCGGGCCTCACCCCACGCGCTGTCGAGGAGGTGATGCGGATCGTCTACCAGGGATCGAAGAAGGGCAAGTTCAGCGTCAACATGGAGGCGTACATGCTCGAGCTTTACCAGGACACGCTCAACGACCTGCTCCTGTCACCAGACAAGGCGAACAGCCCCCCCAAGCTGGACATCAAGAAGGACGCAAAGGGCTGGGTGACGATCCAGAACGCGACGGTGGTCCCCGTCGGCAGCAAGGAGGACATCATGCATGTCGTGGAGAGCGGACTCAAGGTGAGGAGGACCGCGTCGACGAAGATGAACGTGGAATCGTCCCGATCCCACCTCGTGTTCTCGCTGGTCATCGAGACCACGGACCTCCAGACCCAGCAGGTGACCCGCGGCAAGATTTCGTTCGTCGACCTCGCCGGGTCTGAGCGCGTGAAAAAGTCGGGAGCGTCCGGCGACACCATGAAGGAGGCGCAGGCCATCAACAAGTCCCTCTCGGCGCTCGGCGACGTCATCAGCGCGCTGGCCGGCGAGAAGGCGGGGCACATTCCGTACCGCAACCACAAACTCACGATGATCATGTCCGACTCTTTGGGCGGCAACGCAAAGACGCTGATGTTCGTCAACGTCTCCCCATCGGACAACAACATCGAGGAGACGCAAAACTCGCTCACGTACGCCACTAGGGTGCGAACGATCAAGAACAACGCGAGCAAGGACAGCGCCAACAAGGAGATGGTCAGGCTCAAGGAGGCACTCGCGAAGTGGCGCGCCAAGGCTGGCGAGATGGGCCCAGAGACGCAAGAGATCGAAGACCGGATTCAGGGGGAGATGGAATAAAATATCTCGCTCGCTTTGTTTTCGTCGTTTGTTGTAATCAGCAGAGTCGACTACTAAAGGTTATTTGTCGTTCTTCGCCTCCTCCTTTGCAACCTCAGACGGCGGCACGACTGCCAACACCCTGGTGTTGTAACTCCGACACTCGGCGCACGCGTGATAAACGAAATGAAACGGCGCCAGAGACTCCACCCCGCAGTCGTTACACGCCACCCTCTGCTTCGCGCGCTTTGGCTGCTCCTCATCGTCACCCGGCGTCGCGTTGGCCTCCTCCTCCTCGGCCAGGATGGCGTCCAACATGCGAAAGTACGCTGAAAAGTCGCCCAAGGATTTGCGACACAGCGGGCAGGTGTAGTAGTGCTTGGTGTACGCCTGGAAGCACGAGGTGTGCATGAAGTGACCGCACGGCAGGCACTTCACCGGCGTATCCGAGTAGAACAAAAAGTCCTTGCACACCGGGCACTCGCTCTCCATCGATCCGGCGAAAACAGTCCCGCCATTACCGCCCTCGGCGCTTCCAGCGGCGTTCTTCGCCGCCGGGCAGACGTGCGGTCCCATGGTGAGCGAGACGCAGCTGTTGCACTGCATGCAGTGGAAGAAATCCTTGCCGAGGCCCTCGCCGCGCCTGCACACGTTGCAGAACGGGCAGTGATACACGTCGTTGCCGCTGTCGTCCCAAAAGTTGCAAACGGAGCAAAAGTACCTCGAGACGACGCCGCCGCACTCGCGGCACTCCTTCGCCGACGGTTGCCGCGCGCTGCACCGCATGCAGATCATCTCCTTGGTCGCGTACCGATCGATGGTGTGATCCTCAGCCTCGTCGTGGCAGAACCGGCAGACGTGCGCGGCGCCGCAGCAGGCGGCAACCAGACGAACCTTCCTGGCGTAGTGCTTGCACCCCAGGACCGCTTCCCCGCCAACCGGCTGGCACAACACGACATCGTCGCTCGCGCCCTTGTGGTAACTCGCCAGACCGGGCGCGCCCGCGAGCGCGAGCGCCGCCTCGGCGGTGTCCGGCGGCGGCGCGGTGCCCGTTTTCTCGGCAGCCCCGTCGACCCCGGCGTCCGCGACTCCGTTGGCGCCGGCCAGCCTCTCCCCCGGAACGCCAGCCTCGTCTAGGATGTCAACGTTCTCGCCCTTCTCGCCCTTCTTGAGCTGCTTCGCCCTTTGTTGCGCGCAGATC
>Ga0181571_10000653_pt1 | contig 23293 bp, 16 predicted proteins | sample 101ome_17_FD_132440 | JGI IMG/M metagenome (GOLD analysis project Ga0181571, IMG submission 132440) | Coastal salt marsh microbial communities from the Groves Creek Marsh, Skidaway Island, Georgia - 101407AT metaG (megahit assembly) | ecosystem: Environmental > Aquatic > Marine > Intertidal... | reverse complement strand
CGATCGCGCCCCCGCGGACAAACCTCGACGGCTATACACGAATCGATTGTTTTTTTTTTACCGTCCTCTACGGTACAGTTCTAACAGTATGTACAAGTACGTTTCGTACAAGACAAGTAGTAGCCTTACCAGTAATTTGACTATCATGCCTTAAGGTAATTAATAGTTTACGGATCTAGCTAGTCTAGTCTATCATAAAATCAGGATTGTGCTGCCTGAACTCGGGAAGCCGAGTCCAGACTGCATACTACAACTGCCGCCGGTCCCCACGCGACTGGCACCCGCGCGCGCGAGCGCCGCTTTTCCTCGTCTCGGCCACGCGTTCGCGCCGTCATTCGATGACGTCTCGAACAGTGCTGATCGAGGAGGGCGCGGTGCAGGGTGCATTCGACGCTTCGCTCGCCGATCGCGCCCCTGCGCACGTCGGCCTCTGCATCGGCAAGCTGGAGGTGGGCGCTCGCGATTTCGTCCTCGCGCTCGTGCCCTTCCCAGACTGGAACGACGATGTCGCCGACGACGCACGCACCGCGCCCGCTGCCGCGAAGAGGAAGACACTCTCCGCGAGCGGCGACACCTCCCCCCTCAACGTGGACGACGACTGGATCGTGGAGCACGCCACGCAGGTATCGCGCATGCTCCCCGGCGGCCTCGCCGTCGTCGGCGTCTACGCGTTCTGCTCGGATGCATCGTGGCGTGGCTCCGCCCCCGCGCTGACGCGCGCGATCGTCGAGGTGGCCGAGGCGGAGGACGAACGTGGCGCCCGCTCCCCCTCGACGCGCTCGCGCCATCAGAGGTGCTCTGAGCGCCTCGTCTTGCACCTCTCAAGCGACACCCGCAAGCTCGCCGCGAAGCGGTGCCGCCGCGGAAATGCCGGCGCGGCTGCTCGCGCGTCCCCCGAACTCTCCCCCGCCGAACACAAGTTCGGCCGCGTCGCGAACGCGATGGTCTGTCTCGAGGTCGCGCACGAGGTCGCGATACGCCTTCCGCGATGCGACGCGGCCGGGGCGGCGGACCTGCGCGACGTCGCCGAGCGAGCGGTGGACGCGGAGGCGAAGAGGATCGCTGCCGCCGTTGCGCTCGTTGAGGGAGACCTGAGGGACTCGAGCGCCGTCGTCACGAGCCTCTTGCCGCGAGGTGGCGCGGAAGACGGCTCGAGCGATAAGAAGTCCCAAAACGCGCGCGACAAGAGGAGCGCGCCCGTCCCAATGCTGCGCGCGGAGCTGCTGTGCCCCCCGCGGGCGTGCGTGGACATTCACAGGACGCCCGGCAAAAAGAACAGGGTCGGCCGGGGATGCGGCGCCGGAGGGTCAGGCGACGCTCGAGTCGCGGGAGTCATCGTCGCGCGTTTGTACGCGTACGCGCGCGAGAATGTGGGTAACGCGATCGAGGACCTCAAGGCGGACGTCATCGCGTCTCTGCGCGCGCGTCTGGACGTGCTCCTCGACGAGGCGGAGGCGGCGGAGGAGGATGACAATGAAAACACAGACGGCAGGAGCCGTGGGCCCGCTGCCACGCACCCTCTCGCCGAGGGCGGTGCGAAGGACACGTCGGTGTTTCTGCCGCTTCCGCGTCGCGCGTGGGCGGAGTGGAGGGACGGGTGCGCTGTGTGCGACTACCTCGCCGAGGGAGAGTCCTCGGCCGACGTCGTCGAGCGATGCGAGGAGGTGCTCCGATGGAATGTCCCGGGGGGCGAAGCCGGCGTGAAGATCGCTGAGGCGACGCCCGCGCCACGCGATGGCGAAGCCTCGCGTGGGGTCGGAGGCGATCGTCGAGAGCGAAGGCCGTCGAATTTGACGTCCTCTCTTCGAGACGGTCCGACGACGGGCGGGAGAGGCAGAGACGCGCCGGACGCCTGGAAAACCTCGCGAGCCGGGGCGGCGTCTTCGGGGGCGTCGATGGCGCTGGCGGCGCTCGGCGCAGGGGCCGCGCTCGTGGCCGCGGGGCTCGCGAACCTCGCGGTGTCTACCCCGGAGTGCGTCGGGGAGATGTGCGAGCGCGCGATGGGAGGATGAGCGGAGCGGATCAGAAAGCTCTTTTCTCACACGAGGCGAGCGCCGATTCGCGGGTTAGGGACGCTGCCGTTCGCGATCAGCCCCAACGGCGGCTGCCGACTGCGCACGCGTGTTTCAACCACCTCCTCCTCCCGCGGTACGACAACGAGGAGACGCTGCAGGGGAGATTCGCGACTGCGATGAAAAACACCGAGAAGTTCGGGTTGCAGTAGGGGGAGCGCAACGGTGAGGACGGGAGATGGAACGACGAGAGATGTCATTACCCGAGGTGTTAAAACCGAAGAACAGGGTGGGTCCCTCGCTATCTAGAGACAGAGGAGACCTCACCTACGCCGCGGGTTACCGTGCCAATGAGGCCGCCCTTTTTTGCAGTCACCGACGCTTAGTTTCTCTTCCTCCTTCCATCCTTTCGTCAAACTCGTGCATTCTTTCACGCGACTGGAGGGTGAGAGCGTCCACAAAGGTCATTCGCCTCGCGAACCGCGTCCGATTGTCGTTCCGTTCCAAAGCGAAAGCGACCAAGAAGGCAACGGCAGTGCACACCACCGCCAGCCCCGTCGCGCCGCGCCATTCCCCGTACCCGGTGAAGACAGCGTTGCCGGCCCCGACCCTGGACATGACTTCCCGACTCATGATGATGAAGAACACGATGCTGCCCGACGACTTGATGATCGCATGCCTGAACGCCGGGGCCATCACGGCCCATGTTGCGGCCCGGCCAATGTCGCGCCTCGTGGGGTCGCGGGTGAGCGCGAGCCTGCACCCAGCGCCTTCCATTAAAATCGTCGGCCCAACGAAGAGCAAGATGAGCCACTTCTGCCTCCAGGCGGCCTTCTTTACGTACAGCACGTGCGCGCCGCGGTCTCTGGGCGTGCCCCATCCCAAGAACATCTCCAGGGCGAAGACCAGAGCGCAGTGCAAGACGTTGTATGATTTCGCTGCCGCACAGAACGTCACCGAACGGAGATCCATAGAGTTCAGGAGGGCGACCCTCACGGCGAAAACGTAGAAGCAGAAGCTCCACACGAACATCGTGGAGAGTTCTCTGGACTGATCACGGCTGAGCTGTTGCAACCAACGCGAGATGCGCATGAACATCTTCGCCCCGGGGAGGCGCCTGGCGACAGCGGAATTGGCAGCAATGGCGAGAATGGATCTGGGGCTAATCTGTCGCCTGATGGCGTGCACGCCCCCCCGCCCGCGCCTCCTCGCAGTGCTCTTTCGCATCGCGCGAACGCGACGGTAGAGGTCCTTCCCACGCATTTCGAGGATCAAGTGTAAAGTGCATATCGCGACGAACGTCAGCTTGCTCTCGCGCCTCCGGGTGAGCTCCCACCGACCGTCGAAGGCAAGGACCGACGGCGCGTCCGGCGACCACCACCGGAAACTCGTGTCCTCCACCAGCACCCCACCGAGGTGCACCGCGGCGTGCGCGAACAACTGCGTTCGAAAAGCGGAGCGCGCGACGCTGAACGAGAAAAACGCAATCGCGCTGCGCGCAGCGACGCCGGTCCATCCCGTCTCGGGCAAGGCCCCGTCGTGGACGGCACACAAGCGCACGACAATGGCGTACGCGATGCCCGCGAAGAGTTCGAAACTCGATTTGTACGTCGCGGGTGCCACGACCGACGTCGATGCGAGCGCGATGAGGATCGCGAGCTTCGCCACCGCGGATGCCTCCTCGGCGTCCGTCTCGTTCCCGCGAGTGAACGACAACCAACGGAACGCCGATGCTGCGGTGAGGAAGAGCAAACCTGCGCGATGTGTCTTCCAATGGCGTTTTACGTGCCACGCCCGATACCCAGCCTCGGACGCGTCGTCGGGGTCGCCATCAGGCATCCTCCCTCGCATTGCACCGCGACCGGGAAGCGAATCAAGGTTCCCCGCGGCGGCGTGAGGCTCGACGCGCAACGGTCGCGTGGTGCAGGGGCGAGGAAAGGTGAGAAATTCTTCACAAAATGTTACCTCCAACACCAGACGACCAGAGTTGAGGCAGTTAAAACTAGACTACTATACAAGTAAATCATCTCTGGGTAACTCGTGCGCTTTAAAAACTTAAAATCTCGATCTCAGGAATTCTCTAAAATATACGTACGAGTAGACTACCGAAGTACTTTCCGAAAGTATTAACCGGCATCATGCCCAAGCCCCAACCATTGTAGGTCCTATATGATGAATATCTTAATAATAATAATAACTCAATCAAGATGTACCGTACCGTAAATAAATGTACATGCCCGCCAGCCCAGCCCGCCATTCTCCAGCAGCTCGATTCTCCGATGATGTTCACGCTGTCCTCCTCCACCCCCGCGGCGTTGCCCGCCGCGGTCCCCGTTCGCGGTCGCCGCGCGACCGTCGTGCGACACACTGTCCCAGCTCCCGCGCGCAAGGTCACCTGCCAGGTGCGCGCGCTCCCCCGGTCGCTCCGACACTCGCTCTCGGCCCGGCGACAACCCTAAACCCTCCAGCGCGACGAATTCCGACGATGATGTTCGCTTCCCCTCACCCGCTTCCTCGCGCGTTCCCTGACGCACCTCATCTCGGCCCGCCCTTGGTCCTTTCTCTTATCTCTCCTCATCATAGGCGATGCCCACGGGGAATGAGCCTCCCGCGCCGTCCTTCATCGCCATCGACGACCTCGACGAGGCCAAAGTGCAGGCTCTGCTGGACCGCGCATCAGAGATCAAGGCGAAGCTCTCGAGCGGCGACCGCTCCTTCCGCCCGTTCGAGGGGAAGACGCTGTGCATGATTTTTACCAAGCCTTCTCTACGCACGCGCGTCTCTTTCGAGACCGGGTTCCATCTCCTCGGCGGGCACGCCATCTACCTCGGCCCGGACGACATTGGTCTCGGCGGGCGCGAGGAGACGCGCGACATTGCGAGGGTCTTGTCCCGGTTCAACGACATCATCATGGCTCGCACGTACGCGCATCAGGACGTCATCGACCTCGCCGAGTACGGCTCCGTGCCAGTGGTGAACGGCCTCACCGACTTCAACCACCCGTGCCAAATCATGGCCGATGCCCTGACGATCAAAGAGGCGTTCGGGGAGGTGAAGGGGAGGAAGATCGTCTACGTTGGCGACGGGAACAACATCGTGCACAGCTGGCTCGAGCTCGCGGCAGTGTACCCAATCCACTTCGTGTGCTGCTGCCCGAAGGGATTCGAACCCGACGCCGACCTCGTGAAGCGTGCAACGGCCACTGGGGTGAGCACGATTGAGGTGAGGCACGACCCTCAGGAGTCGGTGAAGGGGGCGGACGTCATCTACGGCGACGTGTGGGCGTCGATGAACGCGGGGCAGAAGGAGGAGGGCGAGGCGCGGTATGCCGCCTTTGACGGTTTTCAGATTGACGGCGAACTGATGGCGGCGGCGGGGCCGCAGTGCAAGTTCATGCACTGCCTCCCTGCCGAGCGCGGCCTGGAGTGCACGGACGAGGTCATGGAGGCGGAGTACTCGCTCGTGTTCCAGGAGGCGGAGAACCGCATGCACGCACAAAACGCCATCATGCTCGACCTGCTTGGGTGCTGAAGAGGCGGCAGCCCTGAGACACGCCACGAGCGCGAGAGAGAGGCGCACGTCCCCGACGCACCCACTGACTTGCGCGATGCAACGTTTGGGAGGAAGCGCGGCGCCGACGGGAGCAAACTCCGGGCGGGTGCTATAAACTAGTCTAAGTCTATCACCACTTCACACAAGCAACACGACTTCGCGTCATCCCCCGGCCCCCTCACTTATTTTGCTGGCGCGGATCCCTTCTGTTCCCTCCCTCGTGTCCACCGCTCCTCATCGCTCGCGCGTTTTGAACCACCTCCACGGCTTGAGGGCGACGGGCACCATCTCGGAGACGTAACTCAACCCCGGTCGCCGGAAGACTACGGACTCGTGGTCAACATCGGCGAGGTCCCACTGCTCGCCGAAGCAGTGGACGGCTCTCGTGGGGGCTCCTCCGCCTCCCTTGTCGCGCTCGAGCGCGCCCCCCGCGTGTGTCCACGCCAGTATGCTCCCTCGCAGATTATACGCGTCGAAGCGCTCGGCTCTGAGCTTCTCGACGTACTGTCCGCTGCGATAGCCGATGGTGCAGTACGCCACGACGACGTGGTTGCGGAACTCGTCCTTCCTCGCCTCAAAATCAGACTTGCGCAGGGCGGACGCGATAACGGAGACGTCTTGCTCCGCCTCCGTCCTGACGTCCACAACCACCACGGGTTTACCCTCGCTGGCGAGATCGCGCATGAGCTTCTCAGCGGTGATCTCGGGCGCGCCCGGAAACTTGGGGGCGAACTCGCTGAATAGGCGCTCGACCTCCGCCCGTCGCTCCTCATTCGTGCGCAGGGGTGGGGGCGGCATACTGACGCCGCGCGTCTCGGACTGGATCGACAGCCTGCCTCTCCTACGCCACCGCAGGAGCCGACGGGGGAGGAAGGGACCAGAGACGACCCGCCCGTGCGCGAGCGCCGAGACGATGGGAGTCAGATTGCCTGAGAGGTTGGACTGTTCCGGGCGAGGGAACGGCGTCGAGGCTTCGGATCTTCTGCTGACCGGTACCTCTTGAGATGACAGACCGACGGTCCAAATAGGAATAGATAGCGACTATAGTAGTCTATGATAATTAATATGAAAAATCACCTCGGATCAAAATTCCGTACAAATATCACATCATATTTATATACGAATATAAAAATAGACTAATATCTTAGTTGCGCACGCAGAATGGATCGCCCCGCCGCCGCCACCGCCGCGCGAACCGTCGCTCGCGCGCGTCTCCCCATCTGCGCGAGCCATCGTCGCCGCGCGACGTCCACATCGTCGACACGCGCGGCGCATCGCGTGGAGTCTCGCGCCGCGCTCACCGGACCGCACCCGCGCACCTCACGGTCGCTTCACGTTGTCCGAGACGCCCGCGCGGAAGCCCCCAGGGGCGAGGAAACCTCCCCCAGCCCCACGGCGGTGCCTCGCGCGGAGGGTGTCCGCGATGGCGCGTGGAGCGCCCTCGACGCGAGCCTCGTGGAGAAGTCTCAAGAGGATGCGGTCGTGACGCATGCGCGCTCCCTCCCCGACGCCGCCGGCGCCGTCGTCCGCGCTCCCTCCTCCTCCTTCCACCTCCTCGGCCTGACGACGCCCGAGCTGAAATCTTTTGCGACGGACCGCGGGTGGCCCGCGTTTCGAGGCAAGCAGCTTCGCGACCACCTGTACGGCGCGAAGCCGGCGCGAGACATCGACGACCTAACGACATTATCTAAATCCATGCGCGCCGAGCTCGCGGCCGCGAACGTCGCCGTGGGACGGTCGTCGGTACACACCATCGCGGCGGCGGCGGACGGGACTGCGAAGTTGCTCCTTCGCCTTGGCGACGACCGCGTTGTGGAGACGGTGGGCATCCCCGCGACGGAGGGGGGGAAGAACAGGCTCACCGCATGCATCTCTTCCCAGGTCGGCTGCCCGATGCGGTGCACGTTCTGTGCCACGGGCAAGGGCGGGTTCGCGCGCAACCTTGCGCCCCACGAGATTGTTGACCAGGTGATGTCCCTGGAGGAACACTTCGGGCGGAGAGTCACGAACGTCGTGTTCATGGGGATGGGCGAGCCGTTACTGAACGTGCCCAACGTCCTGAGGGCGCACGAGGCTCTCAACGCGGAGGTCGGGATCGGAGCGAGGCACATCACCATCAGCACCGTAGGCGTACGCGGATCACTCGAGGCGCTTGCCCAGGCAAGGCTGCAGAGCACGCTGGCGGTGTCCCTCCATGCCCCCGACCAGGCTCTGCGGGAGCGGCTCATTCCCTCGGCGCGCGCGTACCCGCTCGACGACCTCTTGCACGACTGCGAGCAATACTTCGTCGCCACGGGGCGAAGGGTGACGTTCGAGTACACGCTGCTCGCGGGGGTGAACGACGCCCCGGAGCAGGCGGAGGCGCTTGCACGGACCCTCTACACGAAGAAGCTCGCGTCGCACGTCAACCTCATCCCGTACAACCCCGTGGACGAGGCGGAACAGTTCCAGCGCCCGACGCGCGCTGCGGTGTTCGAATTCAGGGACGTACTCGAGAACATGAACGTGCCGGCGAGCATCAGGCAGACGAGAGGCTTGGAAGCCGCCGCCGCGTGTGGACAGCTCAGAAACGCGTACCAGAAAAATCCACTCACGGCGTGAGTGGAGAAATGGTTGATATTATGAATGGGAGACTTCAACGTCAGGTACGCATACGGATACTTGTGCGGGACTATTCTCGTACACACAAGTTTGTATATGAGATAATGAGAGGAGTGACAAGCATGGAGGTGGATAACTGTGAGAGCGTCGGAGAGATCAAAATAGACTAGTCTACTTGTAAAATTGAACGTTCACTCATCAGCCATCTGTGTGGCGGGGGGATGACTCTGAATTGTCGACTATTCGATCGCCCCGACGTCGCCGAACGTCACGCCTGCGCCGACGCTCGCGAGGAGCTGGGATGCCGGCCCCGCAGCGCCGGCTTGTTCGCGATAGCTCTCGAGCATGTTCTGCACGAGGTTGAGGTCCACATCGAGGTCTTCGTTCGAGCCCGCGTCGAATTCGTCTGTCACGTCGCTCTGATCCTCCCCCTCGCGTCGTGCCTCACCCTCGCCGCGACGCGCAGCTCCCGCCACCTCACTCCTGCCGCTCGCATCGCGCCCCCGGTCCCGGATCTTTGCCATCCCCTCCTCGTCTCCCTCGCATCCCGCCGCCTCGTCCCCCGCACCCCGCCCCTCGAACGGCGCCGCGACGGCTGAGCCGCGGAGCTCGCGTCGCATCGCGCGCGCGTACGCCTCACCAAAAGCCCCATGGCTCCAATCATCCTCCTCATGGCTCGCGCTGCCACCATCCGTGCGTTCCTCCATACCACCACACCTCGATGCCGAGGCCGCGACGCCTTCGTCGGCGTCGGAATCGTCCTCGCTGGAGGTCTCGTCGTCGTCGCTAAAATCATCGTCGGAGTCGGTGTATGTCCCGCCTCCAAGCGCGTTTCCCTTCCCACTGCCCCTCGACACCGTGTTCACGCGAAGCGCCTCGCTGAGCTCGGAGAGGAACCTGGACGCGTCGAGGAGGTCGTCCTCCGCGCCCACGCCTAGAGTATCTCCCGCACCCTCGTGCCCCGATCGCTCGTAAAGGAACGACCGGAGCCGATAGGCCACGTCCGCGAGCGCGTCGGGGTCGTTCGCCGCAGTTTCGTGCGCGTGCGAAGCACCCGCCTTGCCCGCGCGCTCCGCCTCTCGAGTCTCGAGCTCGCGCTCGAGCGCCTCCGGGACCTCGCGCATCCAGGCGTCCGAGTGCGCGTCGTTCGGATCCGCCGGAGGAAGCGGGAGGTGCGCACGCGCGTCCGCCGCCGCGAGCGCCGCCGCGAGGCGAAATGCGTCTGAGAGCCGCTCCGACGACCCACCCAAACCTTCACCCCCATGCGTCTCAGTCTCACCCCCGCTCCGCGCCAAAATCGTTCGTTGCTTTTTGTTCTCGTTCGTTCGCCCGTACTCGCGAACCGCCGCGACGAGGAGCGCCTTGTACCTCGCGCTTCCGACCATCTCGTCGCGGAAGTACCCATTTCGCGAGAGGCTCGCGAGGAACTTCTCCCACGAGGGGTCCTTCGAGGGAGGGACGTCTCGCGCGGGCAGAGCGGCGACCGACTCTGCTATGCAGGCGGCGCGCGTGTCACCTCCGATGTCAACCCCCTTCCCCTCAATTCTATCCATCCCGAGCTCCGCGGCGAGCATCTCGAACCCCGTCGCGATTTTCAACCCGAGCTCAGCGCCCGCGAAGGCTGCGCGATCGGTCGGAGAAGGCATCGGCCATCCGCGTGGGGCTTCAAACTTCTGCCCGAGCGCCATCGCGTACGAGCACCGCGTACACACCACGATGGCTGGCGCGAGGTCCTCGGGCGGGAACGAGCAACGCTTCGCCGCGGCGCGCATCGAGATCGGGTCGCGGTGGTAGAAAGCCTCGATCGCACGGGGTACCAGCGATCGGCCTACGCCCCCGGGGTCGTCCAGGAGCCTGGCAAGCCTGGCAGGAATGATCGCGAATGCATCGTGTCGGTTCTCGCTCGCCTTTTCGGGGTACCCTGCGATTCTCGCGTCGACGGCGCGAAGGGCCTCGGCGGGCGCGAGCGTCGCGCGAAGCGCGTCCGGGTCCGCGCCGTCACCGCCACGAACAAGCCACAGCGCCGCTTCGACGGTGATGCCGCCGGTGGCGTCGAGCTTAGCGCCGCCGGATGCCGCGCCTCCCTCTGGGACGTCGGGGCGCGCCCACGCCCCCACAGAGGCGTCCGCGGAGGGCGGGACGAGATGGAACCGACCGCCGCGAATCCACGCACGGTTCGCCACGGACTCAGGCTTGACCCAACGGGGGAGATGGTAGGCGCATTCGATGAGGAGGAACTCGCCGTCGTTGTCCCAGACGCGCGCGACGAGGGTGGGGAACGCGCGCGTGAGCTCGTGGAGGAGCCAAACGATAAACCACTCGTCGTCGACGCAATCACCGAAACGCGTCGCGCCGGCGAGGCGCGCGGGGACGCCGCGCGAGCCCCCCTCCGCGGCGACGATCTCGAGACGGAAAGCATCGCGCTGCCAGACGTATCCCTCCAGGAACGGCGCGAGGTGCGCCGCGCACGCCACCCGGCATGCCTCCAGCGCCTCCAGCACGTCGTCGTCCGCGTCGCAGGCACCGGCACGACGAGGAAGCGTGCCGAACACCTCGTACGCGACGCGATCGGGCTCCACCGTGGTGCTCGAGCTCGCGCCGAAACCCGCGGAGGCGTCCGCGGCGCGCGCCATCGCGCGAGCGCGAAGCGACCGCACGACGGGACCGAAGCGAGAGCGCGGCGGCGAACGACGAAATGCGGGGTCGCAAATCGCGCCAAGGTTGCCGGCTCTCGCATATCCGTACGTAGTCTAGTCTACTTTTACCTTCGGTAATTTTAACTTTTAGATAATTGCTGAATATTAACACGAAAAGTAGACTACCTTCGTTGAATGGTACAGAAAGTAGACTAGACTAAGATAGGGATGATGAGTTGTGCCAGCTCAAGGCGCCTCGTCATCCCCCCGCCACTCAACGCTGCGTCATGACCGCGACGCAGCGCGCGGCCGCCTCGATGTCTTCGCGCGCGCCAGCGCGCCAAGTCTCGTCGCGTCTGTTTGCGACCCGCACTCGTCGTCGCGCGCTTCCGGGCCCGCGCCCCTCGCTCGTTCCGCGCGCCTCCTCCGCGTCCACGAACGATTCGTCCTCCTCCGTGTCGGTGACGACGTTCAACGTCCTCGCGCCGTGTTACAAGCGCGTTACGAATCCGGAAGACGGCTCCATCGCGATGGAGGCGACGTTCTCGGAGCTCGCTCTCGAGCGCCAGGCGCGCATCGTAGACATGCTGTGCTCCGACGTTCGCTCCTCCATCCTCTGCCTCCAGGAGTTCTGGCACGCCTCGGAGGAGGTGCGAGGTCTGTACGAGCGAGGCTTGCGCGACGCTGGGTACGTCACGCACTCGACACCGCGGACGGGTGGTCGCCCCGACGGCCTACTCACTGCCGTCCGCGCGTCCGAGTTCGATGTCCTCGACCGCCGCGACATCCTCTTCAACGACTGCGGCGATCGCGTAGCTGCTTTACTGCATCTGAGACACGCCGCGAGTGGATCCTCGGAGACAGCCCCCGCCGAATCTGCGTCCTCCGTCGGTGATGTCCTCCTGGTGAACACGCATCTGCTCTTCCCGCACAACAGCAACTCCACGCTCATTCGCCTGCGCGAGTCGTTCAAGATCCTTGAGTACCTGCACAAGTACCAGGAGAAGATGATGAGCGAGGTGACAGAGAACGGCGGCGTGGCGCGGAGGCTGCCGGTGGTGATGTGCGGTGACTTCAATGGCAGCGTCCGCGGCGCCGTCGCCCGATTCCTGCAGTCCCAAGGGTTCATCTCCGCGTTTGAGGAGTGCCGGCGGTGTTTAAGTGATGAAAACCAAACGGACGACGGAGCTTGTTGGATCTCTCACCTGAACCACCACGGCGAGTGCGTGGGGGTGGATCACATCTGGGTGTTGAACCCGAGCAAGCAGCGCGCCCAAGCTGGGTCAGGAGCACCGCCGCCGTCGTGGAAGACGGCCATCTACGCCATGATCCAGGCGAAGATGCTGGAGAAGGGGCTGGTGTCGAACGACGACGCGTTTTCGTTCTTCGACGTGGACGACGATATGGGAATCACGAGGGATGAGTTCGACATGGCGGTCAGGATGCTCGACCTCACGGGGGAGTCCACGCCCGGGTTGATCGAGAGCGAAATATCGACGCTGTACGACGACTGCGACAAGGACGGGAATGGCCTCGTGGACTTTGGGGAGTTCATCCGCAAGCTCGACGTGGAAAGTATGGACCGCGCGTACAGGGCGATCCGAACCTCCCAAGACATCGAAGAAGGTCCGTGGGACGTCGTTGGCGATCTCATGACCGCCGCCGCGAGTCCGACGGTGCTCGCGGGGTTCACCGTGGACGAGAGCGAGAGCTTTGACGATGCGGAAAGCTTCGACGCCCCGTTGGAGAGCGAGGATTTCGGAGGCGGAGCAGGGAAGCTGCTCTCCGCGGCGACGCTCGTCGCGAGGAGTGCTGCCCCGACCGCTGGGGACCTCGCGGTGAAGTCTGCGAGGCTTCCGGCGGCAATGGAGGAGGGGCGATGGCCAGAGGAAAAAGAGTTTGACCTCTCCGATCACGGACCCCTCACCGCAGTGTTGACGCCCAAAAGCGGAAAGAAGCGCGGGAGATAAGACGCGGGGGGTGCAACGAGAGTGCGAAGCGTGGACGCGGCGAGCCGCGTTCGTGTCCTCGTGTCATCGCGGTGTTATTTTTACTTCGTATAATACGCGCAAGGGTATCCTACGTCTTTCTGTGTTTTTTCTCTTGCGGGATCGTCTCGTCACGTCACTCACGCCCTGGCCCTGATGGCGTCGTTCTTATAATCCACCGGGATCCTCTCCTCCGGGGCGTTGAGGAGGAGCCAGTCGAGCGCCGCCACCTGGCGCTTCTTGTTGTACGCAGTCTGCCCTTCGACGAGAGCTTCCGCGAGTGCCCCCTCCGTCGCACTGAGCGCCTCGTTCACATCGTCGCCGGCAAAGCCCCACTTGCGCAGCGTTGCTCCCGCCTTCTTCGCCCCCTTGGCAGCGTCCGCCGGGTCCACCGCGGGCTTTGCCTCCTCTTCCTTCGGCGGTTCCTTCTTTTCCTTCGCGACCGTGACGACCCTAGGCGCGGCGTTGGCGTATGCGGTGTCGTCCGCGCTCCCTGCGGCGCCGAAATCGTCGTCATCCATGGAGAACGCCGCCGTGTCCGCAAACGCGTCCCCAGCGAACGCACCCGGGCCCCCGCGGGAGCTCTCCCTCCACGCGTCCATGGGGCTCTGGAACCCGACGCCATCGCCGCCGTCGAGCGAGTTTCCGATGTCGAGCGAGCTTCCGATCGCGCCCGCCTCGGGCTTCCTCCGCGAGCGGTCGTTGATGATACGGGAGACATTGCCAGCGACAGGCGGGAGTTCGTCCTCAGAGTACTTGGCCTTCTTCGCGCGCTTCGCCGCGCCCTTCTTTCCGCCCGCCTTCTTCGCGGGAACACTCGAGGCGTAGCCGCCGACGTCGTAAGCGCCGCCGGCGCCGCCGTAATCGCCGAAGGACGAATCGTCGTCGTAGTCGTCATAGTCATCAAAGATTGCTCCCGACTCGTCGTAATCGCGGCTCTTCTTCCTCTTGGCGGAAGGGACGACCGCGCGGCGCGAGCGCGGCGCGAGCGCGGCGCGGCCGCAGGCGCGAGAGGCGGAGCTGCGCGACGCGTCGGATGCGCGCCGGGGAGCGATCGACGCGGACGCGAACGCGAAGGAGAGAGCGGAGGCCATGTTCGTGCGAGAGGGGAAGACAGCGGCACCTTCTCACAGCTGGGTCTTCGAACCGCAAAAAAGCAGTATATCAAAGCGGATAGCAGACAACTGGCGCCCCCGATCGAACGCGGCGAGCGCGAGAGCGGCGAAGCGAAGGCTGAGGCTCGGACGGAGCGCGAGCGCGGATCCGAGCGAAACTCTTGGAAGACGAGACGTCGCCTGCCGACAGGCCGCGACGCGACGGGCGCCGGGCGACGAGAGCTGTGAAGCCCCGGCGACGCAGGACGGAAGGATACCACCCCATCGAGGACAGCTCAGCAGCGTCCATCACGCGTTCCCGGTCTGAAGAGATTGCAGCGTCCATCACGCGTTCCCGGTCTGAAGAGATTGTACACGCGGGTGTTCTCCAGTGAGTTTTCCGTTGCTCCCCGAGACTGAAAACGGCCCCGCGCGCGCGAGCACACCTCTGGAGCGCGCGGACAACGCCGACCACCGAGGCGAGCCGCGACGCGCGCGCAGCCGACGCCATGGCCGGCGTGAAGCCGCACACGAATATGGCGTTGAATGGGGTCATGGAGGATCAGACGGTGGAGGCGGAGCTCGCGACGCTCGTCTCGGAGTACTTGCAGTTTCATCGGTGCACCGGGGCGTACGAGGTGCGCCGAGGCCACGCGCGCGATGCCGAGACATAACCCGCGGGTCGCTCCGCGACGCGACCCAGAGCCGTACACGCGCGCACGAGTGACCGTCCACTTCCAGACGCGCGCTCGTGCGACTGCCTTTCCCCGCACCTCCGAGGCGGCGCGCCTCTCAAGGCGCGGGGCATCGCGCGAAGAAGTGTTGACCGTCGCGCCCCACCCCCCCACTCTTCCTCCTCACAGGCGTTCCAAGCCGAGCGCAAGGCCGCGGAGACGCCCAAAGCCGTGAAACGATCGAAGGGCCAACCCAAGGGCGACCTTTTCTTCGAGCTGGCGCGTGATGCGGACGCCGAGAGCGATCCCCCGCGACCGCCCTCGCAACTTCGTGAATGCAAGGCGTCGTCCCTCGCAGATCCCCCCTTGCGTCGAACCCCGTAAGATACGATATGCCGATGACGTTACCCTCTTTTCCCCGCCCGCTCTCCCTTGTTACCATCCGACAGATGGCGCTTTTTGAGGAAGGGGACCGCGAGAATTTCTTCCGCGTGTACGACACGTTCGTCCCGGAACAGTTTCGTGTGATGGACCTTGATGCGCAGAAGGTTGAGTTTTGGCTTCAGATTTACTTTGCCGTCTTCCCGGCCCTCCCCAGCGCTTTCGGGAAGCGATTCGCGCTCGTTGGCCCCGACGGGGGCGCGGACCTCGCGCCCGGTATCGCCAAACTTCGCGAGTACATCGAGACTCGAGGCGCGGAGGCGGCGCGGACGGAGGAATTTTTGCCCTATTACGCGTTGCCACACGTCGCCCGGCCGCAGATCCACCCGGCGTTTAAGGCGCTCTTCGAGCCAAAGTGGACGATCGACCTGCGCGGGATGCTCGAGCGGTTCCTGAGCAATGCTCCGGACGAGATCCCACCACCGAGGATCCACACGATCCTGAAGCATTACTACGGCATCGAGGGAGACGACCCGATCCCGAGGATGCGCGCCGGTCCACTGCCGGGGCGGCGAGCAGAGGAGGCATCCCAGAAACGGCCGCCGACGGCGAGGCGGAGGGGTCGGTCCCCCGCAGGCGACGGAACGAGTGCGGAGGCGCCTTCCGCGTTCGGAGCATTCCAGGCGAGTGCGTACGCGCCGATCCAGAGCGCGGGGTTCGACGGTGCTCTCGGAAGCGCGGCAACGGCGCGGGGCATCACGCCGTTGCTCGAGGGAAAAATCACCCTCGACGAATTCTGCCCCGCGCCTGATTATTCAGACCTGGGCGCGGAGGTGCTCTCCCTCGACTCCCTCGCCGCGCAGGTCAAGTCGCTGGAGCCACGGACGCCCCCGGACTCGCCCCCGAGGGATGGGTACGGTCGCCTGGCGAAGGAGACTCCCGCGAGCGAGAAGAAAAAACCGACGCCGGCGAAGAAAACACCCGCAAAGCCACTGGCGGACGAAGCCGGCACCGGGCACCCGCGCGCGGCCGCGGCAGAGGGCGCCTTCGCAGACGTCTCGTCCGAGTTTCGTCTTGTCGAGAACTCGAGGACCGAGGTGGAGCTGTCCGGAGCGTCCGCAAGCCGGGAGTCGGACTCTGAGTCGGACTCCCTCAAGCGTCCGCTGGAGGCAAAGTACCTCACCGCGCCGGAGGTGCCCGGGTGGATCGCAGCACCGTACCCAGAGACCCTCGATCTCGTCCCTGTGGATTTCGGTGCGGTCGTCCTCGAGTTCCGCTCGGGCGTGGAGCGTTTGCTGGACGCGACCGAGCAGCTGGGTCCTGAGGCGGAGGAGGCGGAGAGCAGAGTGGCCCGGCTGCTCCAGGCACTTCGGTGGCGCATCACGCGCGCGCCAGAGGGGTCCGTGCTCCGCGTCGAGGCGACGCGAACAACGTGCAAGGGCGATGTCTTTGCATTACAGCAGGCCGACCTCGCAGACTCTTCCGAGTCCGGCTCCGGGTCGCTCGTGGACGCTCTGCTGCTCGGGTGCCGCGGGCGCGTTCGCGCCGAGTGCTTAAGGCTGGTGAACGCCCTGGCGACCTCTGGGGACGGGCGGCGATACCTCCTCTCCCCTGGGAGCCGCGTGGCCTCCGCGCTTGCGCTGTGCGCTGAGCCGCGCGAGGCAGACACGATCGCGCGCCGCAACCTTCTCGGCGCGATGCAGAAACTTTCGTTCCATGCTCTGGCTGCGGAGCGCATGAGCGCGTTGGGCGTGTTGCCGTGGGTGACCAAGGTGCTTCTCGGGGCGACGACGACGGGCGAAGTCCCGGACAAGATGCGCGCCAGCCGGGAGGGCGTGCCGCGGATCTCGGATTACGACGCCGAGCACGGCGCTGCGCTCCTCATGAACCTTGTCCTGACGAACGCGGGGAAGCGATCTGCAGAGGCGATGATGACGGAGGCGGGCGCTGACCCGGAGCAAGACGTCCTGGAGGTTTTGAAGATGTTGCTGCAATCGCCCGACGAGCGGACGAGGACACACGCAAACGGGGCACTGTATTCGCTCCTGCAGAGGGAATCGATCAGAGTCGCCGCAACAGATGCGAGGTTCGGGACGCTCCTGGAGGAACTCCGCGAGCACTCCGACCCGGTGTTTTACCGCCAGCTCACCCACGTCTTGGGCGCACTCAGAGGGCACGGCGTCGTCGAGGACCCCGCCGCAGCGAAACGAGCAGAGCGAGACGCTGCGCCCAACGCACGATTTCGGGGGTACCGCCGCGGCGACCCCGAGCCGTTCGTGGATTTCGAACCTCTTGAGTCAGACGCCGAGGGCCACGCTGCAGCGGAGGATGCCAATGGAGAGACCCCTCGGGAGGAAAGCGGCGACGTGGGCGAAGGGGTGGATTCGGGTTGGATTCCAGTGGGCGCGAATCGCGTTGAGCGCGACGCGCCCAGGCTTTTCGGCGAGGCTCTGCTGGCCGAGGAATACTTCTTCGAGGAGCTGGTCGACGACGAGGGACCACCGCTGGGTGGGTACCCGGAGGAGCCACTCTCGCCGTACCGCGCTGCGGGCGCCGCCGCGGACGCGCTCGCCAGCGAGGTACGTCTCCAAACACGCGGGGAATTCGGCCTCGACGAGGAGGACGTCGGCGGTGACTTGGAAATCGACGCCGCGGGGTTCGAGACGAGAGCAAGGATGGACGAGCCACTCTCGGACGGTTTTGGGTCATTCGCCGATCGAGAGCCCCAGGGAGACGAGGAAGAGGAGGCGACGGGGCTTCCCTCGGAGGAAGACGGCCTCGCGCTCACGTCGTCGGACCTCGACCCGGACACGGGGGGGTTCGGCGCCGAGACGGTTGGCCCGGACGAGCTCGACGCTGCCTCGCCGACGGAGGTGCCAGGACTCGACCCCAAAGAGGACGACGAGTGCGAGATCGAGGATACTGAAGAGACGAATGTGATGGGTGGTGAAGCGTTAGACAAAGACGACGCGGAGGACGACGAGTACGACGCCGTGGATGACGATGCCGACACGGAAGACGACGAGACGGAGGCACAAGAGGCACTCGACGATGGCGAGGATCTGTCGAGGGAGATCCCAGTTGGGGCGGCGGCAGAACCGGAGCCATTGGATCCGCTTCTGCGTCCGGATGCGTTAGCCGCGGGGGAAGACAGTGGAGAAAATGCGCGGTTGTGAGCAGGTGCGACGGTGGCGAGACGATAGATCGTGTGGGATAACCTTATGTAGCATGAGAGACAAGGGAAGTTGGAGGAGGACATTCTGACGATTTCGAAGAGCTGTCGAATCCATTATAGACGGGGGGTGGGCAGGAGGGGAGGGGGTGGGATGGAAGAATGCTGGGGGGACACTGAACTGGGCTTACTACTTGTACTTGTACCGTTAGCCGTACGCGCAGCAACTGATATCCTATAGCCAGTCACGGACTCGAATTTTCCGCCCGACGGCATGCCACACTTCCGGACGCGCGGCGCCATGGCGGGGGCGGGGGAGTCGTCGGACCTTTCCGTCCTTTCCGCGCGCGTGCATCGCGCGCTCGCGGCGGACCAGGAGGTGCTCGTCGAGCTCCGGCGGTTCGACGACGAATACGCGGACCTCGAGCGCGTCGTTCGCGACCTCCCCGCGAAGACGAGCCACGAGGTGATGGTGCCCTTCACGGACGTCGCGTTTTACCCCGGGCGTTTGGTGCACACGAACGAGCTCCTCGTCCTCCTTGGCGCGGACGTGTACGCCGAACGCTCGGCGACGCAGACGCTGGACATCATCGCGCGTCGACGCGCGTTGCTTGCGGACAAAATACGCGGTGCGGACGCGAGCGTGGACGCCATGGACTCGCGCCTCGGCGCCCTCGAAGCGGTCGCCGCCGCCGACGGCGATCCCTCCGCGGCGGGCGCGCTCGCCACCAGGCGCGAGGGCCGGGCCACGCTCACGTCGAAGCCCGACGGCACGGTCGACATCACGGAGGCGTACGACGACGGGGAGGCACTCGAGCCGTTATCGCGCGCGCGAGAACCCTCGCGCGTGCCCGAATCGTCCGCGGCGGAAGACGCGGCTCCCGCGGCGGACCTCGACGATTTCATCACCCGCCTGGCCGCCCTGGAGGCTCGCGACGCCGAAACGGACGACGCCCTCGTCCCATCCCCCACCGCGTCATCCTCAGCGGACTCGGACGATGACTCGGACTACGAGTGCGACGACGCTGCGATGGCGATGGCGTTCGCGCGAAAGAACGCGGAGGCGAACGTGGTGGCGAGTCGCGGCGCTGCCCAGGCGCGAGGTGCCGCCAACGCTGCGCAGCGACATCGCGCCGCCATCAAGGCAGAGGTGGCGGAACGCGCTCCGCCTGGGGCCGGCGGGGCGGGAGGAGGAGACGTGGAATGGAAGAATGACGATGCTTCGCGACCGTTTTCGAGGTTCAAGAGGCGCGCTATGGGGCTAGAGTCGGATCCGCGAAATGGGTGAGACGCCCTCGTCTTTTGCGACGGAATCACCCGCACGTAAGCATTCTGTAGACAACGATCCAGACTGTGTCCTCCGCGTCACTCTACAACGCGACAGACGGAGAACTCTTCCGCATCGAAGAACTCTTCTTCTTCGTCCGACGCGTCATCGTATACCCTTCGCGCGCGCCTGGCTTCCTCCCTCGCTGTCACAGCGTCTCCAGCCGCCGTGAGAGCTCCCGCAGTGAGACGCCCTCCTCGGGCGCCAGCCCTCGCAACGCGCGCCGCGCGCGCACACGCCTCCGACTCCAAAAACGACGCACACCCGCGGATGTCGTGACCCCGAGCACTTCGCACGAACCCGTTGAGATCGGCGGGTCGCGCATCAGCCTCGAACCCGCTCTTGACTGCGGGCTCGACCCCGGCGGCTGCGTCCGCTGCGCACCGATCCTGCCATCCGTGCGCGTTGCCGTCACCGGAGACTGCAGCGGCGAGCCAGCTCTTGCGTTTGGCGACGTCCTTCCATCGCGCCCTGTTCTCCCGCATCTCCGTCTCAAGCCACGCTTTTGTCTCTGCGTCGAAAAACTCGTCCATGACCTTGTCCCAATTCTTCCCCCCGCCTTTACCGTCCGGCGAGCGGACGAAGCGCACTTTCTTCACCGTGACTGGGTCGGCGAAGGCGGCGACGGCGCGGTATAGGCCGTTGAAGAGCACGGGGGCGCCGACAAAGATCATCCCGGCAAGGCGTTCGGGGTAGCTCCGGCCGAAGAGGCCGAGACACGCCCCGGCGACGCTGGGGTTCATGTCCGCGTAGCCAAACTTGTGGAAGTCGACGACCCAGACGTACTGATCGTTCGGGAAGGGCGCGAGGGAGGGCTCGAGGAGCTCCAAGACTTGCTGGCAGTGCTCGGCGTTCGTCGCGGGTGCCTTGTCCCTCGCCATGCCGATGTCCGAGTACACCAACGCGCGCCCGCGCTTGTCCCAGCCGCAGTGCTGCATGTAGTGTGAGCGCAGGTCGCGGTTAAGACATGCGCCGCACATCTTCGTTTCAGGGCGGGTCTCACGACGCCACGCGAGGGTGTCACGGAGGCGCTTCGTCGCCTTGGCAACGTTCCCACGGTCGGCGCGAAGGAAGCGCTCGACCGTGACGCGAGCTGAGGGGAGAGGACGCCGAGGACACCGAGAGGGGGCAGGAGAGGGCGGAGGAGAGAACGCGTAAGCGAACGTACGAGCGTGGAAATCCGCCGCGAGCGTCGGAGCGAGGGCAGCGCGGGGTCCAGCGCGCGCCGGGTGACCACCCGTGGCCCGCGACGTTTCGTTCGGACGGGTGCGAGGAAACGTCGATCGGGACGCCGCGGCGGGGCGGAACGCGCACGCACTGCACCACGCGCGAAGAGCGTTGTCCTCCTCGAGCATCGACTCCACCGCGGATGCCAGCGCGTCGACGTCCCCCTGATTAAGGTTCGGCATCGCCCGCTGGTTCAGGTCCCCATCTCGAAGCGTCGCATCAGGCCCCGCCGTCATCACGGCGCGCGCCCAAAAAAGTGCTGCCAGGGTGATGAGTTCGGGATTGACCACAAGCGAAGCAAGGGACGTCATCGTCTCATCGGTTTCGGACGCTTCGGAAATTTTATTTCAAGACTGTTCCGCCATACGATCCTCCCGAGCGTCGCGGAGAGCGCCAACTGGCCCCGTGGATTCGTGCCAGATCGACACAGTTCATCCACTGACGTGGGGTGGTGGCATCGCCCCGCGGGCCGCTTGCGCCGGAGCACATTCCACTCGCACCACCTCCACCCCTCCACACCACACGTGAACAATGGCTGCTTTCGCTGCTACCACCCCCTCCCTCAAGGTCCGTCCGCGCGTTCAGCCGCGAACCGGCGCCTCGCGTCGCGTTCTCCGGTCGCGTCTCGGGGATCCCGAGGAAATTCCATCCGCGCACGCGTTCCGGAGAAAAAAGCCCTATCCGCCCCGATCGCGCCCGGAGACGGTCCCGACGGGGCGATGCGAGGCCCCGCGAACCGCACTATACAATTGTGTGGACGTTCGCTGACGTCATCTCGCCTTCTCTTTCCTCCTCAGGTTGAGTTCCGCGGTCAGACCGCCGGCCTCAAGCGCGGCAAGGCCGTCAAGGTGCGCGCGATTGCCGACGCGAGCCTTCACGTCCGGTTCCCGCTTCCCTTGCACCTCAGCCTCGGCTTCACGCCCTTCTGACCCTCGCGACCCTTCCTTTGCCCCTCCACGTTAGGCCGCCGCCGTCAACACCACCACCGAGGCTAAGGTGAAGGTCGCCATCAACGGTTTCGGCCGCATCGGTGCGTCACCCGTCACCTCTCTCGCCGTTCGCGCCACGCGATGCGTCCCCGACACCAAACCGAGAAATAATATCTGTTGGCGGAGCAGCGCTGTTGTTGGTTCCGACACCTGCGGACCGGCGCGCAACCTCGCTCGATGAACTTCGTTGAACCTATCCCTTCACTTCCCGCTGACGTACATGATCCCTTCGCTCTCCTCTGCTCAGGCCGCAACTTTGTCCGCTGCTGGATGTCCCGTGGCGAGGACACCCCCCTCGAGGTTGTCTGCGTGAACCAGTCCGGCGGCGCCAAGCCCGCGGCGCACCTCCTCAAGTATGACTCCATCCTCGGCACGTTCGACGCCGACGTCAAGGTCGTCGACGACGAAACCATCTCGGTCAACGGCAAGAACATCGCCGTCGTCTCCGACCGCGATCCCCTCAACCTCCCCTGGGAGGCGATGGGCATCGACATCGTCATCGAGGGCACCGGCGTCTTCCTCGACGGCCCTGGCGCGGGTAAGCACATCCAGGCTGGCGCGAAGAAGGTTGTCATCACCGCCCCCGCCAAGGGCAACGACATCCCCACGTACGTCGTCGGCGTCAACGCGGACGAGTATGACGCCTCCGCGAACATCGTCTCCAACGCCTCGTGCACCACCAACTGCCTCGCGCCCTTCGCGAAGGTGCTCGATGACAAGTTCGGCATTGTCAAGGGTACGATGACCACCTGCCACTCGTACACTGGCGACCAGCGCATCCTCGATGCGTCCCACCGCGACCTCCGCCGCGCGCGCGCTGCGGCGCTCAACATCGTGCCCACCTCCACGGGCGCGGCCAAGGCGGTGGCGCTCGTCCTCCCCCAGCTCAAGGGCAAGCTCAACGGCATCGCGCTCCGCGTGCCCACCCCCAACGTTTCCATCGTCGACCTCGTCGTCAACGTGGAGAAGAAGGGCGTCACCGCCGAGGAGGTGAACGCCGCCTTCAAGGAGGCGGAGGAGGGCCCCATGAAGGGCGTCCTCGCCATCACCGAGACCCCTCTCGTGTCCGTCGACTTCCGCTGCTCCGACGTCTCCACGACGATCGACGCCGCGCTCACCATGGTCATGGGCGACGACATGGTCAAGGTTGTCGCCTGGTATGACAACGAGTGGGGCTACACCCAGCGTGTGGTCGACCTCACGCACATCGTCGCCAACGGCCTCATCGAGGGCGGCGTCGCCTCCGTGGACCCCATGGACGCCCTCTGCGAGGACGACCCGTCCGCCGAGGAGTGCAAGGTCTTCGATTAAGCGGTTACCTGAAATCCACCGCGGCGTGAAATCTGAAGACGTTTTCAAGGAGAGGAGAGTGAGGAGAGCGAAGAAGGTGCCGACGATTCTGTTCCTTCTGAGCTCGCACTCATCAAGAAGATGACTTTGCAACCGCCCCGCGGGTTCAGGGAAGAAGACGCTCGACGACGTGTATTAATAAACAGAAGATCGACGTCGAGACCAGAGCACTGAGCTTCCGACCCCGAAACTCGACCCATGATCTGACCATATGGTTCCTCTGGAGTCCTCCCCTTTCCTGCTCGAGCAACGCAGCTCTCACACCACCAGCAGTTGCAGCTTTATCGACT
>Ga0181571_10000649_pt1 | contig 23319 bp, 24 predicted proteins | sample 101ome_17_FD_132440 | JGI IMG/M metagenome (GOLD analysis project Ga0181571, IMG submission 132440) | Coastal salt marsh microbial communities from the Groves Creek Marsh, Skidaway Island, Georgia - 101407AT metaG (megahit assembly) | ecosystem: Environmental > Aquatic > Marine > Intertidal... | reverse complement strand
TGGTTGAACTTGGCCCCGGGCGCGGTACGCTGATGGCAGACCTTATTCGCGCGTGGCGTCAGACGCCCCTGCCCCTGCCGCCTATCCATCTGGTGGAAACTAGCGCGTCTTTGCGTTCAATCCAGCAACAGAGGTTAGCCGATCTTGCCGAGATACATTGGCATGATCAAGTGGACACCCTGCCTGATCAACCCTTACTGATGATAGCGAATGAGTTTTTTGACGCCTTAGCAATCCGGCAATATCGTTTTCATCACAACCAATGGTGGGAACGCGGCATTCGCTTAGATAAGGATGGCAACTGGATTTTGGATTGGCTGGACTTGGATACCGCCAATCCATTACCTGATTTCCTATCTGATCATGCTAGCGCCGCTCAAGACGATAAAGATCAGATCATGACTTATGCCCCTCAACTCGCCCCTATCGCAAAGGTGATCAGCCAGCGCATCGGCAATTATGGCGGCGCAGGGCTGATCATTGATTATGGCAAATCCGATTGTTTTGGTGATAGCCTGCAGGCGGTCATGAAACATCACCCTGTTGATCCTTTGTCACATCCGGGTGAGGCGGATATCACCGCATGGGTTGATTTTTCCCATCTTTCTCACCTTGCCGAACAACAGCATTGCACTGCGCTTGACCCTGTTCCACAAGGTCAATTTCTCAAATCCCTTGGCTTGCTGGAACGAGCAGAACAGCTAGGCAACAATGCAGCACCTGACTTGCGCCGCCGGCTGGTCTCTGAGGTGGATCGGCTTGTCAATCCGGCGCAAATGGGTCAAGCTTTCAAAGTTATGGCTATTTTGCCTGATGCCTATGCCAAGACGCCGCAACCCGGATGGGAATAACCGCATGACCTCTGCCACCGCATTATATTTTACCCATGATGGCTTTCATCCTGCTGGTATTCGTTATGGGTTTTTTTCTCGCAAAGGCGGGGTTAGCCAAGGGCTTTACGATAGCCTTAATGGCGGGCTTGGATCTGATGATGACCGTGCATTGGTGCAACAGAACCGGAAACTTGCGGCCGAATCCCTTGGCTTTGATGGGGAAAATATCTGCTCTCTTTATCAGGTGCATTCCTCTATCGCTATCACCGTGGACGCGCCACTTACCCCCTCGGTTGAGGCGGATGCCTTGATCACGCAAACCCCCGGGCTTGCGCTAATGATTCTTACCGCAGATTGCGTGCCAGTGATTTTTGCTGACCCTACGACAAAAACCGTGGCCGCCGCCCATGCAGGGTGGCGTGGCGCGGTTGGTGGGGTGCTCGAAACCACCCTTGAAGCCATGCTGGCAAAAGGCGCAGACCTCCACCATATCACCGCAGTGATCGGGCCAGCCATTCAGCAGCCATCCTATCAGGTTGGGGATGATGTCCGTGATGCCGCGCTATCCTATGATTCTGGGGCGGGGGCATGCTTTGCACCTGATCAAAGACAATCGGGGAAGTTTTATTTTGATCTGACAGGATATGTGGGGCGGCGACTGGATCAGGCCAAGATCACGCATCTGACGCTAGGGCGTGATACTTACGCTGAACCCGAGTATTTTTTTAGCCACCGGCGCCGAACTCATCAGGGTGAACCCGATACCGGACGGCTGATGACCATCATTGGACTAGAATAGGGACAAATCCCATGCCGCATCTTTTGATTTTTCTCATGCTTTGCTTTCTTGGTCTCGTGGCCTCATGTGTTATCATATGATGAAAACCCATTTTTTTATGTGTTTTATGTTGCGGCAAAGAGAAACACTTGGTATCAAAACACTCTCATAAGGTGGTTTTAAGCAATGAAAATTCTGGCCTGTAATTCCAATCGTCCTCTTGCCGAAGCCATTGCCACCTATTTGAATCTTCCTCTTGTTAAAGCTGATGTTCGCCGCTTTGCCGATATGGAAGTATTTGCTGAAATTCAGGAAAATGTCCGCGGCGAGGATGTCTTTGTGGTGCAGTCCACCTCATATCCTGCTAATGACAATCTGATGGAATTGCTGGTAACGCTTGATGCCTTACGGCGTGGGTCGGCGCGGCGCATCACCGCTGTTATTCCTTATTATGGCTATGCTAGACAAGATCGCAAATCTGGCCCAAGAACGCCTATATCTGCCAAGCTTGTTGCCAATTTGATTACTTCTGCTGGTGCTGATCGGGTATTGACCATTGATCTTCACGCGGATCAGATTCAGGGCTTTTTTGATATTCCTACGGATAATTTGTTTGCTGCCCCTGTTTTGTTAGAAGATATCAAATCGCGTTACACTAACGGCAATCTGATGATTGTCTCACCTGATGTTGGTGGTGTGGTTCGTGCGCGTGCGCTTGCGCGGCGCCTTGATGCTGATCTGGCAATCATTGACAAACGCCGGGAAAAGGCTGGGGTATCCGAAGTGATGAATATCATTGGCGATGTCAGCAACCGCCATTGCATTATGGTTGATGATATTGTGGATTCGGGCGGCACGCTTTGCAATGCGGCTGGCGCCCTGATAGAAAGCGGAGCGATTTCTGTGGATGCCTATGTGACGCATGGGGTATTATCAGGCGGCGCGGTATCGCGGATTGCATCATCACCTCTCAATGCTTTGGTCACCACAGACACAATTTTAGCGACTGAGGCTATGCGCGTTGCCCATAATGTTCGTCAGCTTTCGGTCGCTCCTCTCTTGGGTGAGGCCATCCTTCGCATTAACGAAGAGCGTTCTGTATCTTCACTCTTTAATTAAACAGATATTCCGCTTGCTGATCCTGACGATTCGGGCTAAGTATGCCCATCATGAAAGACCATGCACCCCTGGAGGCATGGCAAGTTTTGACAAATCGATGGAGAAATCACATGTCAGACACAATCCAAATGAGCGCGACTAAGCGCGACCGGGCTGGTAAGGGGTCCGCCCGGGCGGCTCGTCGATCTGGTCTCATTCCTGCTGTCATTTATGGCGGCAAAACAGCCCCTGAAACGATCAATATTAACGACAACAGCTTTCGCAAACTGATGAGCCAACCCGGCATCATGAGCCATGTGATCGCACTTGAAGTTGGCGGCAAAACAACGAATGTTTTGACCAGAGATATTCAGTTTCACCCTGTCACGGATATTCCGCTTCATGTTGATTTTCTGCGCGTTACCGCCTCATCCACAGTCACGGTTATGATTCCTGTTGTCTTCACGAACGAAGACGCATCACCTGGCCTCAAGAGTGGCGGCGTGCTTAATGTTGTGCGCCATGAAATTGAAATGTCATGTTCTGCAACCAGCATTCCAGAAAGTTTAACCGTTGATCTTAGCGGAACAGAAATCGGTGATTCTGTTCACATTAGCTCGGTTTCCTTGCCAGAAAACACACAGCCGACCATTACCGATCGTGACTTCACTATCGCCACTATCGCCGCCCCAACCGTCGAAGTTGAGGTTGAAGACACAGGCGAACAAGATCAAGCCGGTGATGGTGACAGCGAAGCAGAAGAAAAAGAAGAATAGGCATACTCTGCCACCAGTGGCAGTAGGGGGATGTGATGCGTATCGTAGCTGGTTTAGGTAATCCCGGCGACCGCTATGCATCACACCGCCATAATGTCGGCTTCATGCTGGTGGATCAGTTGGCCTCTGATTACGGCTTTTCCTCTTGGAAGGTAAAACACGGTGGATTGCTTGCCGAAGGCCGTATTGATAGCGAAAAGGTTGTTCTTTTCAAACCCCAATCCTATATGAATAAATCCGGCCTGCCCGTCGAAACCTTACTTCATTTTTATCGCCTGACCGCTGATGATTTGATCGTTGTTCATGATGAAATTGATCTCGCTGCAGGAAAGATAAGGGTGAAAATTGACGGTGGTCATGGCGGTCACAACGGGCTTCGCGATATTGATCGGCATATTGGCTCGGCGTATTGGCGGTTGCGGATTGGTGTTGGTAGATCGCGGTTTAACGCCGAGGTTGATCAGCATGTGCTGTCTGATTTTGATAAGCATGACAGAGCTTGGCTTGACCCTCTGCTCGGGGCTTTGTCTGATCTCTGGCCTTGTTGGCAGACAAAAGGGCATGAAGCCTTTATGACTGCGGTGTCTCAAAAAGCGCCGCCACCTCAAAACACTAACACTACTGCTGGCAACAGTGATGACACCTTTTCGGGTAAGGAGAAAACCAATGGGCTTTAATTGTGGTATTGTGGGCTTGCCCAATGTTGGTAAATCAACTCTCTTTAATGCCTTAACCGAAAGCGCGGCCGCTGATGCCGCCAATTACCCTTTTTGCACGATTGAGCCCAACACCGGACGCGTTGCTGTTCCAGATGATCGGTTGGATCAATTGGCTGGTATTGCCAAATCGGCTCAGATTCTGCCAACCCAGTTGGAGTTTGTGGATATTGCCGGATTGGTACGCGGTGCTAGCAAAGGCGAAGGCCTAGGCAATCAATTTCTTGCCAATATCCGTGAGGTTGATGCCATTGCCCATGTCTTGCGCTGTTTTGAAGATAGCAATATCACCCATGTTGATGACAGTGTTGATCCTATTCGTGATGCCGAAACGGTTGAAACCGAATTGATGCTTTCTGATCTTGAATCGGTTGAACGCCGTTTGGCTAATCTGGTCAAAAAGGCACGCGGACAAGATAAAGATGCTATCGCTTTGATGGCAACGATGGAAAAAATCCGCGATGGTTTGGCAGAAGGCCTGCCTGCGCGAAGCCTCACTACCCTAAGCGAAGATGAACGGCGGCAACTGCCAGCCCTGCAACTGCTTACTGGCAAACCTGTGCTTTATGTCTGTAATGTCAGCGAGGATGACGCGGCCAGTGGAAATGCCCTTACCGCTAGGGTGGCAGAAAAAGCAACAGCCGAAGGCGCGGATATGGTGATTGTTTCCGCGGCGATTGAATCAGAAATCATTTCATTAGACGATGATGAAAAGATGGAGTTTCTGTCCGACCTTAACCTGACCGAACCCGGATTAGCGCGCATGATTAAGGCAGGCTATCGTCTGCTTGATCTGATTACTTTCTTCACGGTTGGCCCAAAGGAAGCAAGAGCATGGACCGTTGCCAATGGCGCTAAAGCGCCTCAGGCCGCAGGTGTGATTCATACTGATTTTGAGCGCGGTTTTATTCGCGCAGAAACGATTGCCTATGCTGACTATATCCAATGCAATGGTGAAAGCGGCGCCAAAGAGGCTGGTAAATTACGCATAGAAGGCGCAGATTATCGGGTGCGTGATGGCGATGTGTTTCATTTCCGCTTTAATGTATAGCGTTACCGGATAGCGTTATTCTGCCTGACTTTCTGGCGCGTTTTTCTTTGTTTTGTAATGTCCTTTGCTTGAACAAGCGTCAAACAATCTGGGCATAAACACGCGCCAGCCAGATCAAACGTGTTCCGCATATTAGGCAGATTCATGCACCAACAGCTATGATCCTTCGTTGATCCGCAATTAAAGCTAGTCCCACATTCTTCACAGATCAGCTTTTTCACTTGATCGACTTCTGCCATGATGATGGCTCCTCATGGTTGGATGGCTTTGCCCTAGAAAGGTGAACTTCACTCCGTTTGCTGTCAAGGCAAATTCCAACGCAAAAAAACTGGCCAGATCAGCATCTTATGATCTGGCCAGCGTAATATGTCTTAACCCTTAAGGGTAATAGCAACAGGCTTATGCCTTGGATTTTTTCACATCCGCCCAAATATAGCGCATAGAACCATAAGAAACAAAGCACATCACAAACAAGAACAGCATCACCGCAATCCCTGTCCGCTTGCGCGTTTCCATTTCAGGCTCTGATGCCCATGCTAGGAATGATACCACATCCGCCGCCAAGGCTTCGGGTGAGGTATCGCCACCATTGGCAAGGGTAATATCATCACCATAAAGCGGTTGAGGCATCGCGATCAGGTTGCCGCTATACGCTTTGTTATAGTACATACCATCTGGCACATTCATATGGCTCGGTGCCTCGGCATAGCTGGTCAAAAGGCTATAAACATAATTCGCACCATCTGGACGCGCCTTAACAATCAAGGACAGATCCACCGGATAAGCCCCACCATTGGCCGCGCGCGCGGCGTTCTCGTTAGGGAATGGGCCAGGAACACGGTCAGCAGGAATAGCCGCACGCTGGAACATCTCCCCTTCGTCGTTTGGCCCATCGGTCACTTCATATTCAGCGGCAATGGCTTTGATCTCTGCCTCTGAGTAGCCGAGATCAGCAAAATTGCGAAAAGAAATAAACTCAATCCCATGACAAGATGAGCATACCTCACGATAGACTTGAAAGCCGCGTTGCAATGACGCCTTATCAAAATGGCCAAACGGGCCATCAAAAGTCCATTCGTGCTGTTTGATCTCACCGCCACCGCCTGCGGCCATTGCTGGCGCAGAGATGGACACCACAGCCGCCGCAACGATCCCCGTTGCAACAGAAACTACACGCATCAATTTACGCATCGGCTTTCCCCCTTTTCGCCGCCGCCGCCGCGCCCATACCTCCGCCGGAAATCGGCATTGAAATTGATTGCGGCAATGGTCTGGTTTTTTCTACTACCGACAGAAGCGGCAGGATGACCAGAAAATGGATGAAGTAATAAGCCGTGGCCAAACGCGACAAGGTCACATAAATGCCCTCAGCAGGCTTACCCCCAAGATAGCCAAGCAGAACACAATCTGCTAGCAGAAGCCAAAAGAAGACCTTAAAGAGCGGGCGGAAACGGCCACTTCGCACAGGAGACCGATCAAGCCATGGCAGAACAAACAGCACCGCAATCGCGCCAAACATAAACAACACGCCGCCAAGCTTATCAGGGATCGCTCTTAAAATGGCATAGAATGGCAAGAAGTACCATTCCGGCACGATATGAGCAGGCGTCTGCAAAGGATTAGCAGGAATGTAGTTATCCGGATGCCCCAAATAGTTAGGATAAAAGAAAATCGCTGAGGCAAAAATGGTCAAGAACACCATCGCACCAAACAAATCCTTACTGGTGTAATAGGGATGGAAAGGAATGGTATCTTGCTTTCCACTGACATCAATCCCAAGGGGATTGTTTGAACCAAAACGGTGCAAGGCGATAATATGCAAGATCACCACGCCAACAATCAAAAATGGCATCAGATAATGCAACGCAAAGAAACGGCTTAGCGTGGGGTTATCAACCGAAAATCCGCCCCAGAGCCAAGTGACAATGCTGTCACCGACCAAGGGAATTGCCGAAAACAGATTGGTGATCACGGTTGCGCCCCAGAAGCTCATTTGCCCCCAAGGCAAAACATAACCCATGAAGGCTGTTGCCATCATTAACAGAAGGATGACGACCCCCAACATCCAGAGAATCTCTCGCGGGGCTTTATATGAGCCATAATATAGCCCTCGGAAAATATGAATATAGACGACAATAAAAAAGAAACTGGCGCCATTCATATGGATATAGCGGATCAACCAACCATGATTGACATCACGCATGATGCGTTCAACCGACGCAAAAGCATGATCCACATGAGGCGTGTAATGCATGGCTAAAATAATGCCAGTGACAATCATTGTCACCAAAGCAAGCCCAGCAAGAGAACCGAGATTCCAAAGGTAGGATAGATTTTTAGGGGTTGGATATTCATGCAATTCGTGATGCATGAAACTAAACACTGGAAGCCGGTGGTCAATCCATTTAACAACTGGATTTTTGAACTCAGGAGATGCCATTATCGTTACTCCTATTAACCAATCTTAATGACGCTATCAGATAAAAATACATAAGGTGGCACTTCGAGGTTAGAAGGCGCAGGGCCTTTGCGAATACGCCCAGAAGTATCATAATGCGAGCCATGGCATGGGCAGAACCAGCCATTAAAATCGCCCTTTACCTCACCAATTTTTTGACCCAAAGGCACACAACCTAGATGCGTGCAAATGCCTTGAATGATCAAATATTTTGGGTTTTCCACGCGGCTAGCATCATCCTGTGGGTCACGCAGATCATCCAGATTCACCGCTTCGGCCACTTTGATTTCTTCTGCGGTACGATGCCGAATAAAGACCGGACGTCCACGCCATTTTACCGTAATGGCCTGACCTTCTTCGATGGCTGACACATCAACCTCAATCGTGGAAAGGGCAAGGGTATCTGCCGCTGGATTCATTTGATTGATTAAAGGATAGGCAACAGCCGCAGCACCAACCGCCAGCATGGCGTTAGTGGCAACAACGATAAAATCGCGCCGCCCCTGATTTTCAACAGTTTCGCTCATAACTCCCCCTCAATATCCCCATCTGATTTCAGGTTGGGGCGCATCACATGAGTGCTTGTGATACTCATATTGCTAATATAGCGCTACTATAACCATGTCGATAATCCTGACCAAGTGAATAATTGCATCTGGCCTCATGATCCGCCGTTTCTGCGACCAATTGCCCTAATTAGCGTGGCCATGGGTTGAAAAAATGCCGTCCCATCCAATGCAACCGCCTCGATCAAGGCCAGCGCACCTCTGGCGGCATCGACATCAGAATAGCCTCAACATTCCCCCCTGTGTTCAGGCCAAAGATTGTGCCTCGATCATAGAGCAAATTAAACTCCACATAACGGCCACGACGGATCAGTTGAAACTCCCTGTCTTCAGGGGTGAAAGCGGTATCCATGCGGCGGCGAACCAGTTTAGGATAAATATCCAAAAAAGCGCGGCCTACATCTTGAGTAAAGGCGAACTCATTCGCGAAGTCCCCTTCATCCAAGTAATCATAGAAAATGCCGCCAGCGCCGCGTTTTTCGTTACGATGCTTGAGGGTGAAATACTCATCACACCATGCGCGATATTCGGGATAATAATTAGGGTGATAGGCATCACAACAGGTTTTCATGCTGGCATGAAAATCCGCGACATCCTCGTCCTGCCATTTGATAGGGGTCAAATCAGCGCCGCCACCAAACCAACGCTTACCCTCTGAAAGACTGCCTGTGTTCAAATAACGGGTATTCATATGAACGGCAGGAACATAGGGGTTCTGCATATGCGCCACCAAAGAAATGCCACTAGCCCAAAAATGAGGTGTCTTTTCAGTTCCGGGGATTTGACCACGAAACGCCTCGCTGAACTCGCCATTAACCGTGGAAATATTAACCCCGACTTTTTCAAACACCTGACCCCGCATCACCGACATCACACCGCCGCCGCCGCCATCTCTTTGCCATGGGGTTTGTTCAAACCGGCCAGCCGGTCCTGCGTTTGGATGCTGAGCGACATAATCTTGCTCAATGGCTTCAAACGCCGCGCAGATAGCATCGCGAAGCGACCGAAACCACTCTTCGGCTTGGGTTTGGCGGTCTTGATAAAGCGCCTGATCAATCGGTTGTGAGGGGGTATGTTTCGCCATCTCATGATCCTTTGTTTTGCCTATGCCATTGGCTTATTGCGGCTAATTCCTTTTTTGGTAACGGGCTTTTTCTCATAACGGAGGCTTCGCGCTTTAATCTCACCAAGCAGATTTCCCCGATCAGCAGAAAAATGACTATCTAGCCAAACCTCTTCTATCTCAGCTAGCATCAGGCCAATCGATTTGCCATCAGCAATACCATAAGACCGAATATCGTCACCGTTAACCGGCATGATGGGGATATCATACCCCCTGATTCGCGCAAGGTGATCCGCCGATATTGTCGCACCCTCTAAATCAGGTGGTGGGGTTTGCTCAATCGTCTGTTTAAGCCAATTGACGATAAGGGCACCAGCCACATCATCACCAGACCAGCCCTTGCGGTGGCAAAGCCGCCAAACTTCCTGTTGCCAAAATTGCCCTGTTAAGCTTTTCATTTGCGGCAAGGACAATCGTGATCCAAACCGTTTTAGGCTTTGCTGTTCTTTGCGAGACAATTTCCAGTCTTGGGCAAGCCTTTGGGTCTGATCTTCTGGCAATAGCACTGACAAAGCCAGCATAGGGTCACGCTCCTCATCCCATTGCTGCCATTTGCCATAGCTGTTGATATCCCATTCCTTTGGGCAAATCGCCCTTAGCACCTTGAGTTCTTCCATCAGCGTCAAAGTCGCAACAGATCCCGACGCCAAAATCTTTCGCATTTCTAACGCCACCCTTTCCCCCGAAAGCGTGTCTAATTGAGACGCGGCCTTGGTTAATGCCGCTTTTGTATTTTCATCAGGGGCTAATTGGCCAAAGCGTGCATAAAACCGAAAGTAGCGAAGCACACGAAGATAGTCTTCTGCCAGCCGATCATGGGGATCACCGATAAACCGTATTTTTCCAGATATGATATCTTCTTGCCCGTGATGCCAATCAATCACCTCACCTGATGAGGTTAGATAAAGGCTGTTAATGGTGAAATCCCGGCGGCAAGAATCAGCCTGCCAATCTTCGGTGTAGCTAACCTTCGCATGGCGACCATCAGTGGCGATATCCACGCGCAATGTGGTCAACTCAACTTTTATCTTTGGGTTTTGCGGATCACATATAGTGATTGTGCCATGGGCAAGCCCTGTTGGGATGGTCTTAAGCCCGTGGGATGCCATTAAGGCCATGGCTTGATCTGCTGGTAAGGGGGATGCCATATCAATATCTGGATGAGAGGCTGACATCTGCCCTAGCATCATATCACGGACAACACCGCCACAATACCTGCCCTCAACGCCGACACTATCTAGGGCAGCGATGATGCGGCGAGGCAGATCAAGGGCCAACAATCTGGCCTTATCGGCCATCATAGTCATTGGATATTGGTATCACCAAAACGATGCGGCACAATTTGTCCGTTTTCAAATTGAGCCGGATGATAGCGGTCGCTGATTTCGGCTTTTTCTTTATTTGTCAGCAAAAGCAACCCAATAAATACCACCGCAAACAATATTCCCCAAGGCAGGATGAGCCGAAAGGCAGAGGTCTCCGTGGCCGCATCAACATATTCAGCATCTGCTTCAAGATGCTGTTCTGCCTTCTTTTTTGCATATCGGTTAGCCATGGTAATCCCAAGCGTAATCCCAATGGCAATGGCAACAAGAATGATTGCTAGCCGAAGCATCTTATCGTCCTTTCATCATCATTTTCCGTCATCATCATTTTCCGCGTGATCATAACAACTGGGATAGTTTGTGATGCCACTGGACAATAATTTTTGCCGTAGCCCCCCAGATATATTCCTCATCATGATCAATAACCCAAGTCAGGTAACTCCGCCCCTTACTCTTGATAGGCTCTTGTCTGAAATGCCTATCATTCAGCACTTTATCAAGAGGCAGGGGCAAGATAAGTGCCACCTCATCCGGCGCCGGCGTCAAGACAACACCGGGGTCAACAAAGCCCAATACCGGGGCGATATGAAATTGTTCTGCCGCTATCACGCCCGGCAGATAACCCACGGTTTCCACCGCTGATGCGGCAAGGCCAATTTCTTCATGGCTTTCGCGTAACGCCGCCTCAAGCACGCTTTCACCAGCGTTGATTTTGCCGCCCGGAAAACAGACTTGCCCGGCGTGATCGGGAAGATGCGCCGTGCGCTTTGTTAGGATCAGTTTTGGGCTTTGTTCATCCATCACCACCGGCACCAGCACCGAAGCCGCGCGCAACCCCTCAGGCGCAGGTTCAGGTTCAGATTGCACCTGTTGGCGCATGACCTCTGCCCATTTGCTGGCTGTGATCGGGGGCATAGAATCGGTATGCTCTTTCATGACTTGTCTTCGGTATCTGCGACTTGGCTCATCAAGGCGTGGAACACCCCTTTTGACCAAATTCCGAATTGGCCGTCTTCGGTCTCAACACTCTTTTCTACCAACTGATAATAGACAGAACGGTTAATGCGCGCATCTAATCCTTTCCGGATCATCACATAAGGCCGATCTTCGCCACCTTTGCGGCGCATCATCAAAGGGTGGTCTGAATCCAAGGTGATGGTATCACCAAGTGAGGTGGCCAATCGCACCGCCTCGTCACCCTCATGCGTGTCCTCTTCCATCTTTGTGATCAGATATGGCACATCATCCACGGTAATGCTGCCCCATTCCGCAGGCGTAACCAACCCATAATCACCATTATCAAATCGCGTCAGGATATTGGCAAACATCGCCACCATGCGGTCTCTTTGTATTGGCTCGCCTTCATGAAACCACTGCCCATTGGCATCAATGCGAATATCAAAACGCTGTAATGGCGTGTTTTTTCGCTGATGGTCTTCACACCATGCGCGGAGGGTATCTTCAGAGGGGTGGCGATCACGCATCGGAGGGTTACCCCATCAACTTCATCAGAAAAAGACCAGATAGCCTTGCCATAAAAAAATCTTCCTTATTAAGGGTTTATTAATAAGTACCCCTTAGAATAGCCGCAAGGCCAAGCAGATGATCTGATGCCTTAGACCATTAATAACACATCCGATTGGAGCATAGCAAATGTGGTTAAAATCAAACTTTCAAGACCATTCAGACGCCAAGAAAGTCACACGAAAGGCTTCTGACGCGCCAGGCAGGAAGCCAAGTTCAAACAAAAGCCGGGCGACTACCATTCTCAAAGCCATGAGCAATAGCCAAAGGCTCAAAATCTTGAGCCATTTGATCGATGGCGAGGAGCGTTCTGTTAAAGAGCTGGAAACCGTGGTGAAATCCCTGAGCCAATCCTCACTCTCACAACATCTTGGGCGTTTACGGCGAGCAAAAATTGTGAAAACGCGGCGCCATTCGCAAATGGTGTTCTATTCCATCCATGATGATACGGTGCGCGATATCATCTCTCTGTTGGCGGAAAAGTTCAAAAATGATCCTATGTTGAAGTGATCTTTATCGCCTATATGGAACCTGCAAAACCTTGTCTTTGTCTGCATCAAAGGTCTGTCACCTCTCTGATGCATCCGCCTCAATGGCGGTAATATAGCCCATGCTTTCCTTCTTAGGTTTTGTTTACCCAAGGAAAAGATTAGCAAATATGCCTAAAATATGAGCAAACTAAAATATAAGTTCTTGAGTTTTATAAAAATTAGAGTATCTTTTTGTTCTAATTTTTAAGTGACTGTAATGTATATCTATCTCCCTATTGCCGAAATCTCAATCAACATCTTCCTGATTTTGGGATTGGGAGGCATGGTCGGGCTGTTATCCGGCATTTTTGGTGTTGGTGGGGGTTTTTTGATGACCCCTCTGCTTATTTTTCTTGGTGTGCCTGCCGCTGTGGCGGTTGGAACAGAGGCCAATCAAATTGTGGCCTCATCGGTATCTGGCGTGCTTGCCCATTGGCGGCGCGGCAATGTCGATATCAAAATGGGCATTATCCTGTTGGCTGGTGGTATCGTTGGATCAACGATTGGTGTTTATATTTTTGCCTTGCTTCGTGAAATCGGCCAGATTGATTTAGCCATTAAATTAAGCTTCATTGTCTTTCTTGGCATCATCGGGTCGTTGATGCTGGTGGAGAGCACACGCGCCATTCTGCGGTCGCGGCGGCCAGGCGGAAAGCGCCGCAAATTGCACCAGCATAATTGGCTTCATGGCCTACCTTTCAAAATGCGGTTTCGCAAATCAAAACTTTATATTTCTGCGCTTCTGCCCTTTGGGGTTGGTCTGATTGTTGGCATTCTGTCGGCTATCATGGGTGTTGGTGGCGGCTTTATTATGGTGCCTGCGATGATCTATCTGTTGGGTATGCCGACCTCTGTGGTGGTGGGAACATCGCTGTTTCAAATTATTTTTGTCACCGCTAACGTCACTTTTCTGCAATCTGTTCAAACCCAGACGGTTGATGTGGTTCTCGCCGGCTTGCTTTTGATTGGCGGGGTGATAGGGGCGCAGTTCGGCACGCGCATTGGCGCAATGCTTCGCGGTGAACAATTGCGTGGTTTGCTTGCGCTGATTGTCTTAGCGGTATGCCTCAAATTGGTTTGGGATGTAGTGATCACCCCTGAGGATATCTTTTCTCTGGAGCTTTTGCGTTAATGTTTTCTTTGTTTATAACACCACTTCGTAAACTGGCGGCTATCGTTTTGTTTGGCTATGCCGCAAGCTTTGCTACCGCTGGGATGGCGCAAGATGTGCTGGTCGCCGATCTTAACGAAAAAGAAGTGGCGATCACCACTGATTTCAATGGGGCTGATCTGTTGCTTTTCGGAACCATTGACCATGAGCTAAATGACGATGTGGTGATCATTGTCGAAGGCCCACCAAAGCATATTGCCATTCGTCAAAAATCACGGGTGAGCGGAATATGGATCAATACCGAATCCGCAACCCTTGATATCGTGCCAAGTTTTTATCAAATTTCATCAACACGTCCTCTGAATGTCATCGCCTCTACCAAAACCTTAAAAGAGCTTGGGCTTGGGCTTAACAATATTCCTTTTGATTTGGTGGATGGCAGTTCTATTTCCGGCGAAGACCCGGAGGTCTGGAAAGCTGCTCTCATCCGGAATATGAAAAATCAAGGGCTCTGGAACGAAAACAGCGATATTAAGGTGAGAAAGAAAATCCTTTTCCGCTCTAACATCCACTTACCAGCCAATATCTTACCCGGGGAATATCATGTGCGTATTTTGCATTTCCGTTCTGGGGCGTTGTTTAACGAGACCTATTCCCTGATCAATGTTCAGAAAAAAGGGCTTAGCGCAGAAATTTATCAATTCGCTCATAATTATCCCCCTGCTTATGGTATCTTTGCTATAATGTTTGCTGTCTTTATGGGATGGGGCGCGGCTAGAGTTTTCAGAAGGTAATCATGGCTAACAGCAAAAAAACAACACCCAAAATGGGTAAAGAAAAACGCAGGGTATTCCTGGTTGTGGTTGATGAAAGCAAAGAGTTCCATCAGGCCTTATACTTTGCCTGCAGACGGGCTTTGTCTGTTAATGGCCGCGTGGCGTTATTGCGATGCGTCAGTCCTGCGGAGTTTCAGCACTGGATCGGCGTTGGAGAATTAATGGTCGAAGAAGCCCGTGAAGAAGCTGAAAAATTATTGCGAGCCAACAGCGAATGGGTCAATCAAATCACGGGCGAATACCCGATTGTGCATCTGCGTGAGGGAGATCCCAAAACCGAGGTGATTAACCTGATCAACGAGGAACCTGAAATTTCGGTTTTGGTGCTTGGCGCAAACACACAGGATGAAAACACCGGCCCATTGATCTCATTCTTGACCACGCGCGGCGCGTCGCAATGTCGAGTGCCCATCACGATTGTTCCCGGCAATCTTAGCGATGCAGATTTGGATAAGGTGACTTAAGCCGTCTTTGCCAAAAGTCTTTTAGACGCGCTCAAAATCCAGATAATCCCTAACCTCTTGACAAGCAGGGGCATCAAAGAATGCGGTTGTGTCTTGTTCCGCCAGCACCCGCCCTTGATCCATAAAGACCACGCGACTTGCCAAACGCCGCAGTTGAGCCAGATTATGCGTCACCCATAAAACCGGCAAGCCGGCCTCGGCTCTGGCTTTAACAATCGCATCAATCATTCGTGTCGATTGGGGGTCAAGATTGCTGGTCGCCTCATCACAAAGCAAAACCCCAGGGTCAGCGATCAAAACACGCGCTAACGCCATGCGCTGTTGTTCGCCAGAGGATAAGGTTCTGGCGTCTTGGTGTTTAAGGGCATGGAGTTTTACTAACGCCAGACCTTCGTCGATGCGCGCCTTGCGCTCACCAGCCGGTATGCCCTGTGCGACGAGAACATAATCACAATTCCCAAAGACAGTCCGGCGCATAATCACGGGTTTCTGCATCATCAGCCCAATCCGCAAAGAGGATGCTGTCATCCCCCCTACCCCCGTCATACGGACTTCGCCAGCATCAGGTTTTATCAGTCCGGCCATTAGCGATATCAGCGTGGTTTTACCACTTCCATTTGCCCCAACCAGCCCACAAATGCCCGTATCACCAACATTCAGACTAACCCCATTTATAATGGAATTCCCCTGACGCATCAGAGACAGATTATGCCCTTCAAGCAAAAGATGCGGCACCTTAGTCATGCTGAGCCTGCCTTCCTAACATGACCACGAGTGTGTTGATCATTAATGTCATGAACAACAAAACCACACCAAGCGATAGCGCTGTTGCAAGGTTGCCGCGCGAGGTTTCCAATGTGATTGAAGTCGTCATGACACGGGTAAAATGATTGATATTTCCGCCAACAATCATCACGGCGCCAACCTCTGCCATGGCACGCCCAAGCCCTGCGAGTAACGCGGTCAGCAAATCCACCCAGCCATCTTTGATCAGGGTCATCATGCGTTTTCTTGGCGGCAGACCCAACATCATAAAAAGCGGATGATAATCTTGATGCATGCGCGCCAAGGCTTGCCTGCTCAGCGCCGTAATAATAGGCGTCACTAGAATCATCTGGGCAATAATCATCGCTGTTGGGGTATAGAGCAATTCAAGCACGCCTAATGGGCCAGAGCGTGAAATCATCATATAAACAAGCAACCCAACCACCACTGGCGGCAGCCCCATAAGGGTATTGATGACGGCAACAAGCACGGAATGGCCGCGAAATTGGGTTGTTGCTAACAGCGCACCCATAGGCAAGCCAATCGCAGCAGCAAGCCCAACTGCGGTTAAATTGACTTTCAGCGACAAAAAAATGACCTCATAGAGGTTCGCGTCACCTGTAGCCAGCAGGACAAAGGCCTGTTTTATGGCAATTAGCAATTCCATAACTGAAAATCTTGATAAAATATCATTTTTATAAAAGCCAGTGGAACATGGGCAAAAACCAATTTTTTGAGGTTTAGCCGCATGATTCAACCCTGAAATTTGATTATTTTATCAAAAATCTCCTCTCATCTTTCGGTTTTGGCCTGAAAATGCGATTTATAAGCCAAAATCACTCCCTGTTGGTAAGCCTTATTTTTCGAAAAAATGGCTTTACGCTATCTTTTTATCATTGTTTAATGAATATCAAGTTAACATTAACTTAAAAAACAATTCAGCATGATTGTGAATATGGAGGAAAAATGAGCAACTCAAGAAATCCTAAGCACGATATTTCAACAGAGGTATCGGATAAGGAAACCCAAATTAAGGCGAAGAAACTTCAGGAGAGCTTCATCTCTGGAAAGATTAGCCGCCGTAATTTTGTCTCAACATCTGTTGCGATTGGTGTGTCCCTTGCTGGGGCGACAGCTGTGGTCAATCAGGTTGAGGCCGCTACCCCAAAAAGTGGTGGTCGTCTCCGGATGGGTATCACAGGTGGCGCAACAAGCGATGTGCTTGATCCAGGTCAGATTCTTGATGCCTATATGATTAACGTATCCATGGGGCAGGTTCGTCCAAACATGACGAAAATTATGCCTGATGGCTCTGTTGAAGGGGATTTGACTTCTGGTTGGCAAGCTTCTAATGGCGCCAAAACATGGAAGTTTGATGTCCGTCAGGGCGTGGAATTCCACAATGGCAAAACCCTTGATTCCACCGATATCGTGGATTCGATCCGCCACCATATGGGCCCTGATTCAAAATCAGGCGGCAGTGGTGTTGTCTCTGGTATCGCTTCTATCAAAGAAGACGGCAAATATGGCGTTGTTGTTGAGCTGAACGAAGGCAATGGTGACTTGCCAATCCTGCTTTCTGACTATCACCTCAATATCTGCCCATCTAAAGGTGACGGCAGCATTGATTGGGAATCCGGCATTGGCGCAGGCCCATACACCCTAGAAGAGCACGAGCCAGGTGTTCGGACATTGACAAAGAAATTTGCCAATTACTGGAACACAGGCAACGAGTCTCATTTTGATGAGGTGGAAACCCTTGGCATTAACGACCCGACAGCTCGTCTGGCCGCTTTGTCAACTGGTGCTGTTGACGCGATTAACAACGTTCCTGCTAAAACCGCATCGCGGCTGAAGTCCATGGTCAATGTGAAAACCCTGATTTCAACAGGGAACAAGCAGTGCACCATGCCAATGCTTTGTGATGTTGCCCCGTTTGATGATCAAAATGTGCGTAATGCTATTAAGCACATCATCAATCGTCAGGAACTGCTGGACAAAATCTTCTTTGGTTATGGTCAGCTTGGTAACGATAACCCTGTTGGGCCAGCTAACTATTTCCGGGCTAACACAGATGAATTGCCACAGCGTGAGTATGATCCTGAGCAGGCAAAATATTACCTCAAGCAAGCTGGCTTGAGCAGCTTGTCTGTGAAGTTCCATGCCGCTGACACGGGCTTTAGTGGTGCGGTTGATGCTGGTGCCCTGATGCGCGAATCAGCTAAAGCCGCAGGCATTGACATTGAAGTCGTGCGTGAGCCAAACGACGGTTACTGGTCAAATGTTTGGATGGTTAAGCCTTGGTCTGCTTGTTATTGGAGCGGCCGTCCGACCGAAGACTGGATCTTCTCACAGATCTATTATTCAAAGGCGGATTGGAACGACACCCATTGGAACAACAGCAGCTTTGATAAGCTTCTGGTTGAGGCTCGGTCCGAAACAGATGAAGCAAAGCGTCGTGATAAATATGTGGAAATGCAGCGCATTGTCCATAACGATGGCGGCCTTGCTCTGCCTGTGTTCCTTAGTGAAATCATGGGTTATCGCTCAAACATCACTGTTCCTGACCAGATTGCTAATAACTGGGAACTTGATGGTCACCTTGCTGCTCGCCGTTGGTGGACTGCATAAGCGTGATCGGATAACATATCACACAGATGGAAAGCCATGCCTTATGGCTTTCCATTTCGTTCCGCCTAGATTTCAGCCATTTTTATTTCTTATCTTGCTGATCAAATAGGGGATCGTAAATTAGCAACACTTTGTTTTATTGTGTTTTGAGACGACAATAACATGCCAAACATCATTTCAATGATTATCAAAAGACTGGGTTTGGGGGTATTAACCCTTCTGCTGTTGTCTTTGCTTATTTTTCTCTCTGTTGAAGCCTTGCCTGGCGATTTGGCAGAAACAATTCTCGGTCAGCAGGCAACACCCGAAACCGTTGCCGCGATCCGCAAAGAACTTGGGCTTGATCAACCGCCGCTTACGCGCTATCTGAACTGGCTTGGCGGGGTCGTGCAAGGAGATTTTGGCAACTCCCTCGCATTGAAGAAACCGATATCTGGATTAATTGCCCCTCGCATTCAAAACACCCTTTTCTTGACCTTATATACCGCCGCGATTGCGGTTCCATTATCCATTATTCTTGGCCTTGCGGTGTCGCTCTTTCGCAACAGCTATTTTGACCGTATCACCAACACCACAGCTCTAGCGGCGATTTCCATGCCAGAGTTTTTTGTTGGTTATGTCATGATCTATTTCTTTGCTTTGTCTGGTTATTTTCCATCTATGGCAAATATCAATGCGAACACACCGTTGCTGGATAAACTTTATCTGTGTTTCTTGCCAGCCTTAACCCTAACGCTTGTGGTTACCGCCCATATGATGCGGATGACACGCGCCGCCATTATCAATGTGCTGGCCTTGCCCTATATCGAAATGGCGCGCCTCAAAGGGGCAAAGCCAAGCCGGATTATTGTTCGCCATGCGTTGCCGAATGCCATTGCCCCGATTGTGAATGTTGTCGCTCTTAATCTGGCCTATCTGATCACAGGGGTTGTGATTGTTGAGATTGTATTTGTCTTTCCCGGCTTAGGACAGTTGATGGTCGATGGCGTTAAGTTTCGCGATGTGCCTGTGGTTCAGGCCACGGCCCTTATCTTTGCCAGTGCATATGTTGGGCTGAATTTATTGGCGGATATCATTTCAACCCTTTCCAATCCGCGCCTGATGCGCCAGCGATAGAGGTATCAACGATATGATCTATTTGCAGACTTTGCTTGGTGTATTGGTATTTACCGTTGTTGGTTTGGCGGCAGGATGGGTGTTTCGGGAAATGTTGGTGCTAATCACCAGCCGCAATACTGGTAAGTTCCTAAGAACAGCCCCTTTAACCGCCAATTTCGGTATGCTTGTCATTACAATCTATATTTTTTGTGCCGTATTTGCTCCCTTAATTGCCCCTTATGGTGAGGCGGAAATTTTATCTGGTGGATTTGAACCTTGGGGCTCAACCTATATTCTTGGCACTGATAATCTGGGACGGGATGTCTTTACCCGGTTGATCTATGGGGCAAGAAACACGGTTGGCATCGCCTTTTTGATCACCGCGCTGGCGTTTTTGTTTGGCACCGTGCTAGGGATTTTCGCCGCCCTTAAAGGCGGAGTTATTGATCAGGTGATGAGCCGACTGATCGATGTTCTGATGGCTATCCCATCCTTGATTTTCTCGCTTCTGATGCTGACAATTTTTGGCACATCGGTGTTTAGTTTGGTGATTGTGATCGCAACGATTGACTCAACCCGTGTCTTTCGTATTGCTCGCGCCGTTGCCTTAAGCATTGTTCAACTGGATTATGTTGAGGCGGCAAAGCTTCGGGGTGAGAGCACATCCTATCTGATCCGTAAAGAAATCCTGCCTAATGCCATGGCGCCTTTAGCGGCGGAGTTTGGCCTGCGTTTCTGTTTTGTGTTCTTGATGATCTCGGCGCTGTCCTTTTTGGGATTAGGGCTTCAGCCGCCAACCGCAGACTGGGGTTCTATGGTTCGGGATAACGCGGATCTAATCAGTTTTGGGGATATCACCCCTCTTATTCCTGCTGGTGCGATTGCGTTATTGACCATTGCTGTTAATTTTGTCGTGGACTGGCTCTTGCACCGCGCTAGTGGATTAAAAGATTAGGAGACACCCATGGCTGCACGCAAATCTGCCTCATCTTCGTCTGATCTGCTCTTGAGCATGAAGAATATTCATATCAAGGGAAAATCCGATGATAAATGGATTGATATTATCAATGGCGTCGATCTTGATCTTAATCGGGGCGAGGTGCTGGGACTAATTGGTGAGAGTGGCGCAGGCAAATCCACCCTTGGCCTTGCCGCGATGGGGTTTTGCCGTGACGGGTGCAAAATCACCGATGGCTCTATCCAATTTGATGGGATGGATATGCTGTCGCTTAGCAAAAATGAACTGCGGCAATTGCGTGGACATCGCATTTCCTATGTCGCGCAATCTGCTGCCGCCAGTTTTAATCCAGCCCATAAACTGATTGATCAGTTTTGTGAGGCGCCGCTGATCCACAATGTGATGTCGCGAAGTCAGGCAACAGAATATGCCATTGATCTTTATCACCGCATAAATCTGCCTGATCCTGATCATTTTGGTTTCCGCTACCCACATGAGGTTTCTGGCGGCCAATTGCAACGGGCTATGACCGCCATGGCCTTATCTTGCCGGCCTGATCTGATTATTTTTGATGAACCGACAACCGCGCTGGATGTGACCACCCAGATTGAGGTGTTGGCGGCAATTAAGGATATTGTCAAAGAATTTAATACCGCAGCAATTTATATTAGCCACGATCTGGCCGTGGTGGCGCAGATGGCTGACCGAATAAAGGTCTTGCTTAAGGGGGATGAGGTGGAACAAGCCCCCACCGATGTCATGCTTCAAAGCCCATCGCAGGATTACACCAAATCGCTCTGGGCTGTGAGGGAATACAACAGAAAAGAGCAGAAAAAACCGCCACAAACCGAAATGCCCATCATTTCAATCAAGAATGTCACCGCAGGCTATGCTAGCAAGCTTGATGTCCTCAAAGAGGTTTCTTTTGATATTTATAAAAAGCGTACGGTTGCTGTGGTTGGCGAATCTGGTAGTGGCAAATCCACAACCGCGCGCGTTGTGACCGGTCTATTAAAGCCGCGCATGGGTTCGGTCTCGTTTGAAGGCGAAACCCTGCCAGCTGGATACCAATCCCGAAGCCGTGACCAGTTGCGCCGTATTCAGATGATCTATCAGATGGCTGACACTGCCCTTAACCCCAAATTGCGGATACGCGATCTCATCGCTCGACCAGCCAATATGTATTTAGGCCTAAGTGGCAAAGCCCTTGAAGAAAGGGTTCGCGAGCTTTTGCATATGATTGAAATGGAACCTGATCAGTTTATTGATCGTCTGCCATCCGAATTATCAGGTGGTCAAAAACAGCGTATTGGCATTGCCCGTGCGATTGCCGCAGAGCCAAGCATCATCATTTGTGATGAGGTAACCAGCGCCCTTGATCAACTCGTCGCAGAAGGCATACTGAAACTGCTTGATCGGCTTCAGTCTGAACTGGACCTGTCTTATATGTTTATCACCCATGATCTGGCGACGGTTCGCGCTATCGCGGATGAGGTGGTAGTGATGAAAGACGGAGTTGTCGTAGAACAGGGCATCAAGTCTAAAATGTTCACACCGCCGCATCATCCTTACACGGAATTGCTGCTCGGCTCTGTGCCAGAGATGGACCCGAAATGGCTTGACCGCCTTTTGGATGAGCGCGGCAAAGACAATCTTGGTGACGCCGCCATTGCGAAAATGCAGAACCAAGGCTTGGCCTGATTGTAGCACTGGCTAATATCCCAAAGCATTAGGCCACTTGCCATGTTGAAACCAAAAATGCAGATTGCGATAGCAGGGTTCCAACACGAAACAAACACTTTTGTCCCTACCCCAACCACGCTTTCTGACTTTGAAATAGCGGATAGCTGGCCACCTCTTTTGCTGGGTGAGGCGGTGATCTCTGGCACCAAAGGCATGAACTTGCCTATCACTGGCGCAATCACAAGTGCCCAATCGCACCCTGATGTTGCTCTTGTTCCTTTGCTCTGGGCGTCGGCAGAACCGGGCGGCGTGGTGGCTGATGATGCCTTTGATCACATTTCCGAAATGCTCCTGAAAGGGTTAGCCCAAGCAGATCAGATTGATGCCCTTTATCTTGACCTGCATGGCGCCATGGTGACCCAATCTTTCCCTGATGGTGAAGGCGAATTGTTGCGCCGTTTGCGCCAACAGCTGGGGCAAGATATTCCCATTGGGGTAAGTCTTGATCTCCACGCCAATGTGACTGGGGCCATGGTGTCCCTATCTGATATCATCACCATATACCGCACTTATCCCCATCTTGATATGGCGGATACTGGCAGACGCTGTATGGATTGCTTGATCCGCATCTCGCATGATCAGATCACGGCAGGCACGATGCGCCGGCCTTCAAAAAGTTTCCGGCAAATCCCGTTTTTAATTCCCTTGCCTGCCCAATATACCGCCCATGACCCTTGCCTTTCGCTCTATCAAAAGGTGGAAAGCCTATCACAGCCAGACACCGCCAACGCCGAATGTGCTATGGGGTTTACGGCGGCGGATATCCCCGATTGCGGCGCTTCAGTTCTTGCTTATGCCGATGATCAGACAGAGGCAGAAGCCATCACCCATCAGCTCTATGATATGATCCTTGGGAATGAGGCGCATTTTGACGGCAAGCTCATGGCGGCGGATGATGCGGTCACATTCGCCATGAAAAGCCGTGCCGCAAAGCC
>Ga0181571_10000646_pt1 | contig 23374 bp, 28 predicted proteins | sample 101ome_17_FD_132440 | JGI IMG/M metagenome (GOLD analysis project Ga0181571, IMG submission 132440) | Coastal salt marsh microbial communities from the Groves Creek Marsh, Skidaway Island, Georgia - 101407AT metaG (megahit assembly) | ecosystem: Environmental > Aquatic > Marine > Intertidal... | reverse complement strand
CTGGCGGCGCTGATGTGGCGGCGCGTGGGGCGGTTGCCGGATTATGCACCTGCGCGGCGGTGGAAGGGGGCTGCGAGCCTCGGGCTTTATATGTTCGGGTTCTCGCTGGCCTACCTGACGCTGGATGCGGGGATTGGCGCGTTGATCCTGTTTGGCGGGGTGCAGATCACCATGTTTGCCGCGAGCGTCATGGAGCGGGAGGCAGTGCCGCCCTTGTGCTGGCTGGGCGCGGTGGTGGCGATGGCGGGGTTGGTTTACCTCCTGTGGCCGCGCGGGGCGGTGAGCGTGGATGCGGGCGGTGCGCTGTTGATGGCGGGCGCGGCGCTGGGCTGGGGGATCTATTCGATCCTTGGCCGTGGCGCGGCGGATGCGCTCGAAGGGACGGCTGCGAATTTCGGCCTGTTGCTGCCGGTGATGGTGTTGCCCGCGCTGGTGGTGGGATGGGCGCTGAGCCCTGTGGCGCTGGCGTTGGCGGTGACGTCTGGCGCGGTGACATCGGGGCTGGGCTATGCGCTGTGGTATCGGGTGCTGCCGCAGATGGCAGGCACGACGGCGGCGATTGCGCAACTGAGTGTGCCGGTGATCGCGGTGGCGGCAGGCGCGGTGCTGCTGGGGGAGCCGGTGACGCGGGAGTTGATCGTCGCGGCGGCGCTGGTATTGGGCGGTATCGGGATTTCGACGTTCGCAGGGAGGCGGGGATGAATTTTCAGCGGGAGATGAAGCGGGGCGAGGAGGCTGAGGTCGAGGCGCTGCTGCGGGCGGCGTTTGGTGGGGAGGACGAGGCCAAGCTGGTGCGGCAGCTGCGCAAGAGCGGCGCGATGGCGGGGGAGATGGTGGTGCCTGACGCGGACGGGGTCATCGGCTATTATGCGCTCTCGAAGATGGTCGCGCCGAAGGGATGGCTGGCGCTGGCGCCTGTGGCTGTCGCGCCGGAGCATCAGGGGCGCGGCGTCGGGCGGCGGATGGTCGGCATGTGCGCCGAATGGGCGCGGATCGCGCGGGCGCATGTGGTGGTTCTGGGCGATGTGCGGTTTTACGAGCGGGCCGGTTTTAGCCATGCGCGGGCGGCGCAATTGCGCGCGTCCTATCCGGTGGAGCATCTGGCGCTGGCGGGGCCGGAGGGCGACGCGCCGGAGGTGGAACTGGTCTATGCCAAGGCGTTTGGCGGCTAGCGCAGGATCGGCTCCAGCGGATCATAGGCGGGGGCATCGGGATCGCGCCATGCAACGGCGGCGAGGCTGTCGGGCTTGACGCGGAGATCGGCCAGTTCTGCCCGTGTGACCCAGCGGCGGTGGCTGACGATGCCTTCGGGATCGGTCCAATCACCGAAGGGGTCGCCGCTGACGATGGTGCAGCGGAAATAGACATCGACCTGATGGAATGTGCCGTGCGGATCGTGGAACTCGTTCACGAGGCAGGGCGCGCCGACGCGGACGGTGAGGCCGGTTTCCTCCATGATCTCGCGTTGGAGATTATCGGTCAGGGAGCTGTGCGATTCGACCCCGCCACCGGGCGCGCACCACAGATGGGTCCGGCCCTTCCAAGCGTTAACCAGAAGCAGACGATTTTCGTGCAGGATGATGCCGCGCACGGCGACTCGTGGAGCAGGGGGCTGTGTCATAGGCGGAGAGTGGCCTGTGACGCAGGGTCAGGCAAGGGCGTGACCTTACGCTGCAGTGCAAAAACGTTATATGGAGGACTATGAACAGCCTGATTATTGCCTTTTTGACGCTGATTGGCGTGGTTGCTGCCGCCGATGATGGCGGCTCTGTCTCGCCCGAGCGGGATTGCGTGGTGATGCTGCACGGGCTGGCGCGGACGGAGATCTCGCTGACGCCGATGCAGCTCTACCTCGAAAGCCTTGGCTACACGGTGGTTAATCGCGGCTATCCCTCGACCGAACAGACGATCCAGACGCTGGTGGAGATCGCCCTGCCGCGCGATGTGGAGGCCTGTGGCGACCGGCGGGTGAATTTCGTGACCCACTCGATGGGCGGGATTCTGGTGCGGGCATGGCTGAGCAAGAACCGCCCCGCCGATATGGGCCGCGTGGTGATGCTCGGACCGCCGAACAAGGGCAGCCAGTTGGTGGATATGTTCGGTGATTTCGAGCCGTTTCAATGGGTGAACGGCCCTGCGGGGCTGCAACTGGGCACGGGCGAGAACAGCCTGCCGAACCGGCTCGCGCTGCCCGCCTACGAGGTGGGGATCATCGCGGGGAACCAATCGCTGAATCCGATCTATTCGAGCATGATCGACGGGCCGGATGACGGGAAGGTATCTGTGGAATCGACCCGCATGGAGGGGATGGCCGACCATCTAGTACTGCCAGTCACGCACACGTTCATGATGAACGATCCGGTGGCGATGGTGCAGGTGGCGACCTTCCTCGAGACGGGCGCGTTCGACCCTGATCTGGATTTGGGCGATATCGTCTTTGGCGAAGATGAGGACGACTCTCACACGGGTGAGGACGGCTGATGCAGACGGTTGCTGCCTATCTGATTGCGGCAGTCGCGGAGATTGCGGGCTGCTATGCCGTCTGGATGTGGTTGAGGCTGGATCGCTCGGCGCTGTGGCTGATCCCCGCGCTGGGCGCGCTTTTCGTTTTTGCCGTGGCGCTGACATGGGCGCAAAGCCCCAATGCGGGCCGCGCCTTTGCCGCCTATGGCGGGGTCTATATCGCGGCATCGTTGGGCTGGATGGGGCTGGTCGAAAAATCGCCGCTGGACCGCTGGGATCTCATTGGCGCGGCGATCTGCCTGACCGGCGCGGCGGCGATTCTCGCTGCACCGCGCGGAGGCTGACACCTAGCGCGGCGCGGGGCCGGTGATGCGGTTGATATGGCCCATCTTGCGGCCGGGCTTGGCCTCGGCCTTGCCGTAGAGGTGGATTGCGGTATCGGTTTTGGTGATCTCGGGGATACGGTCGATATCGTCGCCGATCAGGTTCTCCATCACCACATCGGAATGACGCTTGCCATCACCCAACGGCCAGCCCGCAACGGCGCGGATGTGCTGCTCGAACTGGTCGATGGTGCAGCCGTTCTGCGTCCAGTGGCCGGAATTGTGGACACGGGGGGCGATTTCGTTGACCACGAGCCCTGCGGGCGTGACGAACAGCTCGACGCACATCACGCCGACATAATCAAGCGCGCCGAGGATCTTGGCGGTTAGAAGCACAGCATCGGTTCGTTGCGCGGGCGACAGGCGGGCCGGCACTGTGGTGGTGTGTAAGATGCCGTCGCGGTGTACGTTCTCGCCCGGATCGAAGCAGGAAACGCTGCCATCAAGCCCGCGCGCGCCGATGACGGAAACCTCGTGGCTGAAATTGACGAAGCCTTCGAGGATCGCGGGTGCGCCGGCCATATCCGCCAAAGCCTGTTCGGCATCGTCGGCGGATTTGAGGCGGGCCTGCCCTTTGCCATCGTAACCAAAGCGGCGGGTTTTGAGGATCGCGGGGGTGCCGATCTCGGCAATGGCTTCGGCCAGATCGATGGCATCATCCACGGCGGCGAAGGGCGCTGTCATGAGGCCTTGCTCGGAGAGGAAGGCTTTCTCGGTCAGGCGATCCTGGCTCACCGCCAATGTGCGGCGGTTGGGGCGGATCGGGCGCAGCTTTTCCAGAATATCGAGCGCGGCGGTTGGGATGTTCTCGAACTCATAGGTGATCACATCGACGCTGGCGGCAAAGGCGCGGAGGGCGGCTTCGTCCTCATAAGCGGCAGTTGTGACCTGATCGGCCACATGACCGGCGGGCGGGTTGGCGCCCGGTTCGAAGATATGGGTACGGAAGCCGAGCCGCGCGGCGGCAACGGACAGCATCCGGCCAAGCTGACCGCCACCCAGAATGCCGATGGTCGCGCCGGAGGCGAGAGGGGTATCAGTCATCGGTCGGCTCTTCGGGGATGGAGGCGGAAAGGGCGTCGCGCCACGCATCGAGGCGGGCGGCGAGGGCGTCATCGGAGGTGGCGAGGATGCCGGCGGCCATCAGGCCGGCGTTGGCCGCACCGGCGGCACCGATTGCCATGGTCGCCACCGGATAGCCCTTGGGCATTTGCACGATGGAATAGAGGCTATCGACGCCGGAGAGCGCTTTGGTTTGCACCGGAACGCCGACGACCGGCACGCGGGTTTTGGAGGCCATCATGCCAGGCAGGTGGGCGGCACCGCCCGCGCCTGCGATGATCACCTTCAGCCCGCGTTCGGCGGCGGTTTTGCCGTAGGACCAGAGCCTGTCAGGGGTGCGGTGCGCAGAGACGATGCGGGTTTCGTAGCTGATGCCCAATTCATCGAGAATATCGGCGGCGTTTTTCATCGTGGGCCAGTCCGACTGGCTGCCCATGATGATTCCGACAGGTGGCTGCTGGCTCATGATCCATCCCCGTATTTAAGGAAACGGCACTATAGCGGTGCTGCGGTGCGGCGCAATGGGGAAGCGGGGGCCTCAGGCGATGATATCGGGAAAGATACGGTCTTCGAGGCGGGCGATCTGGTCTTTCAATTGCAGTTTCTGCTTCTTTAACCGCCTGATGGTGAACATATCCGAAGAGCCGCGCTCTTGCAGGGCATTGATTGCCTCATCGAGATCGCGGTGCTCGCGCTTGAGAACGGCAAGCTCGACGCGCAAAACTTCGATCTGTTCCATCTTCGCAGAACTGTTCATCGACTCGATCCGGTGGTTGTTGCCATGACCCATAGATAGGGGGTCAGCGGCGTTTCGCCTAGCCCTTCCTCTTGCGTCGTCGCGGATTGCACCCCATATTTCACTCTGAAGGGTCGCCTGAATGGGGCCCGTTGGACGGTCGCTTGCAAAGAGGGCATGTCGTATGACGAAACTTACATTGGGGACGCACCCCTACCTTCTGGGGTTTGAGCAGCTGGAACGGCTCGTGGAACGCACCGCGAAAACCGGAAATGACGGCTACCCCCCCTACAACATCGAACAAACATCGGATCGGTCCTACCGGATCACGCTTGCTGTCGCGGGCTTTGCCGAGGACGATTTGGCGATCACGGTTGAGGACAACCAGTTGGTCATTCGCGGGCGTCAGAACGACGACGGCGAGGACCGCATCTATCTGCACCGTGGCATCGCGGCGCGGCAGTTCCAGCGCTCGTTCGTCCTGGCAGACGGCGTGGATGTGGGCGAGGCAATAATCGAAAACGGGCTGCTGCATGTTGATCTGACCCGCAAGGTGCCGGAGAGCGTGGTGCAGACCATCAAAATCCGGAAGGGCACAAGCTGATGCATACAAAGGTTGATTTATCCGCTTTGGGGGAAAAGATCGTCTATGTGAAGCCGGTGCTGGTGGACGATCTGCCCGATGAGGTGCGCGATAAGGTCGGTGATCTGAAAGAGCTGTTCGCGGTGCATAACGCTGAGGGTGAGCAACTGGCGCTGGTCGCGGACCGGCGTTTGGCCTTCGTGCTTGCGCGGCAATATGATATGACACCCGTGGCGGTGCACTGATCCGCAAAGGACAGGCCCTGCCATTGTAATGGATAACGAGAGGCAGGGTTCTATGGCGCAACAGGAAAAATACGCGCGTTCGCAGATAATCTTACATTGGTTGGTGGCGGTGTTGATCGGCGCCAACTACTTGCTGGGCGATTTCATGGGCGAGGCGTTTGAGCGGGTCATCGATACGGGCGTGGTCGGAGACATTGGCCTTGCGGCGAACAGCCACCGCGCCATTGGGGTTGCGGTGATTTTGCTCGTGCTGGTGCGGCTGGTGCTGCGCTGGCGCTTGGGCGCGCCTGCGGAAAGCACGGCTGGGCCGCTCTGGCTGCAACCGGCGGCGAAGGCGGGGCATGTGGCGCTCTACGCGCTGATTTTGGCGGTGCCGATCACCGGCGCGGTGGCCTTTAACGGGCAGATCGAGGCGCTGGGCGAGGTGCATGAAGCGCTGACGAGCCTGCTTTTGTTGCTCGTTTTGGGCCATGCGTTGATGGCGATTTACCATCATGTGGTGCTGAAAGACGGGTTGTTGAACCGGATGCGCTAGGCGTATTCGCGCACCCCTTCGGGAAAGAAAAAAGGCCGCAGCGGGGAGCTGCGGCCTTTTCTTTGCGGTGGTGCCGGATCAGGCGGTGATCAAGCCGAGGCTTTCGAGCTTCAGGATCACCTGATGAGCGCAGTTATCAACCTCGACATTCTCGGTTTCGACGCGGAGTTCGGGGTCGGCCGGCACATCGTAGGGGTCTGAAATGCCGGTGAATTCCTTGATCTTGCCTTCACGGGCCAGTTTGTAGAGGCCCTTACGGTCGCGGCGCTCGCATTCCTCGAGCGAGGTGGCGACATGCACTTCGACGAACGCGCCGAATTGCTCGACATCTTCGCGCACCGCGCGGCGTGTGGCGGCGTAGGGCGCGATGGGGGCGCAGATGGCGATGCCGCCGTTCTTGGTGATCTCGGACGCCACATAGCCGATGCGGCGGATGTTGAGATCGCGGTGCTCTTTAGAGAAGCCCAGCTCGGAGCTGAGGTTCTTGCGCACGATATCGCCATCCAGCAGCGTGACGGGGCGGCCGCCCATTTCCATCAGCTTGACCATCAGCGCGTTGGCGATGGTGGATTTGCCAGAGCCGGAAAAGCCGGTGAAGAACACGGTAAAGCCCTGCTGCGAGCGCGGCGGCGAGGTGCGGCGCAATTCGCGGACCACTTCGGGGAAGGAGAACCACTCGGGGATTTCCAGCCCTTCGCGCAGGCGGCGGCGCAGTTCGGTGCCGGAGATGTTGAGGATGGTGACGTTGTCACGGTCTTCGATCTCGTCGGCGGGCTCGTATTGGGCGCGTTCCTGCACATAGACCATGTGTTTAAAATCGACCATTTCGATGCCGATCTCCTCCTGATGCGCGCGGAAGAGTTCCTGCGCGTCATAGGGGCCGTAGAAATCCTCGCCTGCGGAGTTTTTGCCCGGTCCGGCGTGGTCGCGGCCGATGATCATGTGGGTGCAGCCGTGGTTGCGGCGGATCATGCCGTGCCAGACGGCTTCGCGCGGGCCGGCCATGCGCATGGCGAGGTTCAGCAGGCTCATCGAGGTGGTGGAGGAAGGATATTTATCCAGAACCGCCTCGTAGCAGCGCACGCGGGTGAAGTGATCGACGTCGCCCGGTTTCGTCATGCCGACGACGGGGTGGATCAACAAGTTGGCTTGCGCCTCCTTCGCGGCGCGGAAGGTCAGTTCCTGATGGGCGCGGTGCAGTGGGTTGCGGGTCTGGAAGGCGACTACGCGGCGCCAGCCGAGCTTGCGGAAATAGGCGCGCAGTTCGTTCGGCGTGTCGCGGCGGGCGCGGAAATCGTAATGCACGGGCTGCTGGATGCCGACGACCGGGCCGCCAAGATAGACCTTGCCTGCGGTGTGGTGCAGGTAGTTGACCGCCGGATGGGCGAGATCATCGGCGCCGAAGACCTTTTCGGCCTCGTGCGATTTGTTGGGAATCCAGCGGTCGGTCACGGTCATGGTGGCGAGGATCACGCCTTCCTGATCGCGCAGGGCGATGTCCTGACCCAGTTCGATGCTGTCGGCGAAGGCCTCAGATACGTCGAGCGTGATCGGCATCGGCCAGAGCGTGCCATCGGCAAGGCGCATGTTGTCGACGACGCCGTTGTAATCGGCCTCGGACAGGAAGCCCTTCAGCGGGTTGAAACCGCCGTTCATCAGCAGCTCCAGATCGCAGATCTGGCGGGGTGTGAGATCGTGGCTGGTGAGGTCCGCGGCCTCGACCTTCAGCTTTTGGGCGCTGTCATAGGAGACATAAAGCTCTGGGATGGGGGAGAGGTTGCTAAGCATCAAGGGTGTCCTTTTCTTGAGCGAGAGGAGGCCACTGGCGGAGCCGGTTAGCTCGGCGTGCAGGGCATCATATTCAGCGAGTTTACGGGCGAGGAACTGGTCAGCGAGTTGCGCCTTGGTGGCCGCGCCGCGTGTGGTGAGCGAATAGGCGAAGCGCTGGCGCCTGTCGGGGCCGGGGCGCTGGGCGATGCGGATCAGACCGGCATCAGTAGCGGCGCGGAGTTGCGTGTTCAGCGCCCCAAGGCTGATGCCAAGGGCGCTGGCAGTGGCCCGTTGCGAGGCTTCCGGCGCCAGATCGAGCTGACGCAAGAGGCGGAAGAGGTGGTCATCTTCTGGTCGCATGGAGAGGGGCTGCGCGGCGGGCATGGCGGGTCCAAATGCGTTCAGTAGTGAACACATTTCATAAAACGGGCCGTTTGGGAAGGAAAAATCCACCCGCTGAGGTAGAAAATCAGGGCGGCTTGGTGCGAAAACGACACAGGGTCGGTTCCGGCACAGCAATCACAGAGGCGATTCCGTTTGCTGGGTGCAGGAATAACGGACCGTCCCCATGCACGAGCGGCGAATACCTGAATGGCTGCGCCATGCGCCCGCACCCAGTGTGCGGGGCTTTGCTGTGCTTGCCGGTGCGGAGGCGGTGGCGCGGGGGATCCTGATCTCGGTTTATCCACTGGTGGTTTACGAGGCGCTGGGCGATGCGCGGCTGGTATCGGGCGTGTATTTCGTGATCGGGGTGATCTCGCTGATGATCGGGCTGTTGGTGCCGTATCTGATCCGCTACATTCCGCGCCGGTATCTTTATTCCGTAGGCGCGATGATGTTTGTCGCGGGGGCGTTGGTGACGATCCTGCAAACGCCTGCGATGGTGGTGACGGGGCTGGCGCTGATCACATTTGCCGTGGTCATCACATTCGTCTGCTTCAACGCCTATGTGCTGGATTATGTCGCCAAGTTCGAATTGGGACGGTTCGAGACATCGCGGCTGTTTTACAGTGCGGCGGGGTGGACGGCGGGGCCAGCGCTGGGCGTGGTGCTTTACGGCTGGTGGCGGCCTACGCCGTTCCTCATCGCGGCGGTGGCAGCGGCCGGGATGCTGGGGGTGTTCCTGTTCATGCGTTTGGGCAATGGCCGCCTGATCACGCGGCGCAAGCGCGCGCCGACCAATCCGTTTGCCTATTTCGGGCGGTTTGCCGTGCAGCCTCGGTTGGTGACGGGGTGGATGTTCGCGGTTATCCGCTCCTGTGGTTGGTGGGTCTATGTGGTGTATCTGCCGATTTACGCGGTGCAAAACGGGTTGGGCGACACGCTGGGCGGGGTGGCGCTGTCGATCACCAATGGCGCGCTATTCCTCTCGCCGGTGATGCTGTGGTTCATGCAGCGCAGTTCGGTGCGGATGGCAGTGCGGACGGGGTTCCTGATGTCGGCGCTCTTGTTCCTGTTGGCGGGGCTGCCGCATGGGGTGCCGATGCTGGCGGTGGCCTGCCTGATGGCGGGATCGCTGTTCTTGATCCTGCTCGATGTCTGCGGCGGATTGCCGTTTTTGCTGGCGGTGAAGCCTTCGGAGCGGACGGAGATGTCAGCGATTTATTCGAGCTTTCGGGATGTTTCGGGCATCGTGACGCCGGGGGTGGCGTGGCTGGTGCTGCTGGCGGCGCCGCTATCGGGGATATTTATCGCGGGCGGTGCGGGGCTGTTTGCCTGCTGGGTGTTGGCGCGGACGCTGCACCCGAGGCTGGGGCGGGCGCGGATCGCGGTGGAACCGACGCCTGCGGTGTTGGGGGGTGTCGCGCCGCCGACGGAGGGCGACGCGCCGTTGGTTTGAGGCTTAGTCTTCCTGTGCGGCGAGGAAGCGCTCGGCATCGAGCGCGGCCATGCAGCCCATGCCTGCCGAGGTAACGGCCTGACGGTAGACGTGATCGGTGAGGTCGCCCGCTGCGAAAACGCCGGGGATCGACGTCTCGGTGGAGCCGGGCTTGACCTTTACATAACCGCCGTGGTGCAGCTCGAGCTGGTCGGCAACAAGCTCGGAGGCGGGGGCGTGGCCGATGGCAATGAACACGCCTTTGGCCGGAATCTCGGTGATTTCGCCGGTTTTGACATGCTTGGCGCGGATCGCTTCGACGCCGAGCGGGTTCTCGCCGCCGACGACTTCCTCAAGCTCGTGATCCCAGAGCGGGGTGATCTTGGGGTTTTTCATCAGTCGGTCGATGAGGATCTTCTCAGCGCGCAATTCGTTGCGACGGTGGATAAGCGTGACCTTGGAGGCGAAATTGGTGAGGAAGAGGGCTTCCTCAACGGCCGTATTGCCGCCGCCGATAACGACGATTTCCTGCCCGCGATAGAAGAAGCCGTCACAGGTGGCGCAGGCGGAGACGCCGAAGCCTTTGAACTTTTCCTCCGACGGCAGGCCAAGCCATTTGGCGCGGGCGCCGGTGGCGAGGATCACCGCATCGGCCGTGTAGGTGGTGCCGCTGTCGCCCTTGGCGGTGAAGGGGCGCTTGGAGAGGTCGAGATCGGTGATCAAGTCCATCACCACGTCGCAGCCCATTGCCTTGGCGTGGGCTTCCATGCGGACCATGAGATCGGGGCCTTGGACCTCGGTATCGCCGGGCCAGTTCTCAACCTCGGTGGTGGTGGTGAGCTGGCCGCCCGGTTCCATGCCTTGCACGAGCACCGGTTCTAGCATCGCGCGGGAGGCATAGACGCCTGCGGTATAGCCTGCCGGACCGGAGCCGATAATAAGAACGCGGGTGTGACGGGATTCGGACATGGGGGGCCTCTTTCATCGCGGTTTCCGAACCGATATAGCCATCCCGCGCGGGGGTTGAAAGAGCGGAGCTTTGCCGCAGGTGCATCGCCGGCTTGCAGGCTCGTATGGGCGGGGTTATGCGAGGCGCCCGCAAGTTTCTTGCCGAAGTTTGAAATATTATTGCGCACAAAACTCGGGCAGTGTAACCTTTGCAAAATTTCAATAATTTGAGGTAGCGATTCGATGCCAGGCACGAAGCTGGATGAAATCGACAGAATGATCCTTGCGGAATTGCAGGCCGATGGCCGGATGACCAACGTGGAACTGGCGAAGCGGGTGGGCATTTCTGCGCCGCCGTGCCTGCGGCGGGTCCGCACGCTGGAGGAGCAGGGCTACATTCGGGGCTACCATGCGGATGTGGATGCGCGGGAACTGGGCTTTGAGGTGCAGGTTTTCGCGATGGTCGGGCTGGTGAGCCAAGCCGAGGCGGACCTGAGCGCGTTCGAGCAGCGCTGTCAGGGCTGGCCGCTGGTGCGCGAGTGCCACATGCTGAACGGCGAGGTGGATTTTATCCTCAAATGCGTGGCGCCTGATTTGCGGAGCTTCCAGAACTTCCTCACCGAGCATCTGACGGCCGCGCCGAACGTGGCGAGCGTCAAGACATCGCTGGTGATCCGTGGTGCAAAGGACGAGCCGGGTGTGCCGTTTGACGTGCTGGAAGCGCGGCTGGCGCAGGACGCTTAGGACACTTCCAACAATTCGAGATCGGCGCTGCTGAACCGCGTGAAACGCGGGGCGTCCAGATCGCTGATGCAGCCGAGATGCGGGAACATGCCGAGGAAGATCGCGCGAAGTTCCTGACTGAGGCTGAGCCGATGCAGCGGGCCGGGATGGTAGGATTCGACCTCCAGCCCGCAGGCGCGGATCGAATGATGCCTGTCGAACAGAAGGTGGCAGAGCGTAATCGGGCGCGGCGGGGTGATGCCGACGACCGCGATACCGTCGATCAGATCAGCGAGCGGGAGGGATACTTTGTCCATTCCGAGCCGAGCCTGTACCGCCGGATGGCGGCGGATGACCCGCGTGGCAGGGCCAAAGATCATATCGCGGGAGGGGAAGCCATCACCAAACGCATCGGCAGCAACGCGGATCAGTTCTGTGCCAGCGTGAGGCGTCGTTTGCCAAGAGCCTTTCCAAAGGAGGGTTTGCGGGCCGCCATTCTCTGTCAACACGCTATCGCCCGGCAGGAGGTCTTCGACGGCGACGGGGCCGGAGGGCGTGGGCATGAGCGTGCCGTGTGAGAAGGCGGAAAAGGCGTCGAGGAACGGCGCGCGGAGGGGGATCGGGCGGTCGCGATCCTCGATCTCGCCGCGATTGTTGAGAAACAGGAAATCGGCGCGGGCAATCAGCGGCTCTTGCGCCGAGGCAGATGCAGGCGCGGACGGCGCGGGGATTTTGCGGATCGAGGCGGTCTGGGGGCGTATGTTCATGCAATGCTCTCCGTGTGCTTCTTCTGTCGTCGGCCCCCACCGACAACGTCAGAGTGCATCATGTCTATCCTTCATAAATGCCGCTGTTATGGCGCTTCTGTCAAAGAATTGCGGCAAATAGCGGCTTAATTCGCAACAAAGGTGGCGTTGGATTTGGATTGTTTCCCGAAACGGGCGTTGCGTAAAGAAAAGGCCGCGCAACGAGGCGCGGCCAGTCGGGGAATGCCGGAGGGGAAATCCGGACAGGGAGGAATCAGGCAGACGCGACCTTGCGCGGGGCCACAGCAGTGGCGGCGCGGCGGGCGATCATCTCTTTGCGGCGGGCGCCACGGGCCCAAGGCATCTGTGTGGTGCAGGCCTCGGCTTCCTTGATCATGGCGGTCATCCAGCGGGTTTTGATCTGGGTCTGGGTCTTTGTCATCTTATCAACCTTTGAAATCGTCTTGGTGTTGCATCCTGTTGAAGCCAATCTGGCGGGTGTTCGGGGCATCAGTTAGGCGCGGAAGAAACAATTTGAGACTTTTTTGCCAGCTTGGAAACAATGAATGGGGCATTCCTGCCAAATTCGATAAGGTGCTGAAAAATATATATTTTGCCGCTTATCTGTAGACAGTTCAGCAGAGGTTATGGCGATTGTTTCCGGAAATCAGGCGAAAATCGGACGGGTGGCTGTCGCAACCCCGCCGCGATCAGAGCCGGATTGCCGCAATCAACCTGCCGTAATCCACCTCCTTGCGGTGGGTGGTGCGGCGATAGGAATAGAATCGCGCCGGATCGGAATAGGTGCAGTGGCGGGTCCACTCCGCATGGCCGACCCCTGCGGAACGGAGGCGGTAGAGGCCATAGGCAGGCAGATCGAACTGATATTTGTCGCCCTCGCTGTTGGCGAAGAAGCGGGCATTGTCGGGGTCGTCATCGAGAAAACGCTCGATGAATTCGGGGCCGACCTCATACGCGCGTTGGCTGATTGTCGGGCCGATCACGGCGCAAATGTCCTCGCGGGTGGCGCCGAGTGCCTCCATCGCGGTGACGGTTTCTTCGAGCACGCCGTTCAGCGCGCCTTGCCAGCCCGCATGGGCCGCGCCGATGACGCCTGCTTCCGCATCGGCAAAGAGCACCGGCTGGCAATCGGCGGTCAGCACGCTGATCGCAAGGCCGGGGGTGGCGGTGACGATGGCGTCGGCCTCTGGCGGGGTGGGGTTCGCCTCAGTCACGGTATCGACGCGGCTGGAATGGACCTGCACCACGCCGCAGAGCCTGTCTGCCGCGACGTCGAGCGCTTGGGCGACGCGGCCACGGTTGATCGACACTGCTGCATGCTGGTCGGAACTGCCAAAACCGCAGTTCAGCCCCTCGAACACGCCCGAAGACGCGCCGCCACGACGGGTAAAGAACCCGTGTCGTAGGGGCGCGAGGCAATCAGCCGTGAGGATTTCGAGTGTCATGGTTCGAGCCCGGGTGGTGGCAGCATGTTGGCGGGATAGAGGCCCAGCACTTTGAATAGGTCGCCCATTTCGGCGGGGTGGGTCAAGCGTCTGTGTGCGGCGACGTGATTTGTGAGTGCATCCCCGCTGAGGCGCGTGGCGAGTGCCTGCGCGCGCTGGGTGATGCCGAGCCGTTCGAGGAACACGCCCTGCGTGGCGAGCCGCGTATGGGCGGCGGGGGCCGTGGCGTTGGCGATGGCCTCAAAGTCCACATGGGCGGTGAGGTCGGCGCTGCCGGGATCGGTGAAGGGATCGGCAGATTGGTGCGATTTGAGCGCCTGAAGCGTGTCGCCCAGTGAGCGCCAATCGCCGTAGTCGATAATCAATGCCGCGCCGCCATGATCCGCGATGCGGGAGGCGATATCGCCGACAATCGCGGGCAAGGCGGGGCAAAGCTCGACGATATCGCCGTCGCTGGTGTCTTCCAGCCGGTGCTGGAGCGCGGCGATCGGGGCGGGGGCGGTGAGGCCCAAGGTGAGCGCGGCTTTATCGTTGAGGCCGACGACGCGCTCGCGCCAGCCGTCGCCTTCGCGCTGGAACTGGCGGATTGGCAGGGCATCGAAGAACTCGTTCGCCACGAGGAACAGAGGCATTTGCGGCAGGTCATGGCCCTGTGCATGCCATGTGGCGGCGGGGAGCGCTTCGGATTGCAGCGCTTCAAGGCGGGGGGAGGCTTCGACGAGGTGCAGCTCCAGCGCATCGTGAAAGCCCGGCACGGCGCGGGTGGCGCGGAGGATATCGGCCATCAGCGTACCGCGACCGGGGCCAAGCTCGGCCAGCGCGAAGGGCGCGGGGCTGCCTTGGTCGATCCAGCATTGGGCGAGGCAGAGGCCGATCATCTCCCCGAACATCTGGCTGATCTCGGGGGCGGTGACGAAATCACCGGCGCTGCCGAAGGGCTCGCGAGTGGCGTAATAGCCGTGATCGGGGTGGAGGAGTGCTTCGGCAATGTAATCGGCCAGCGTCATTGGGCCGGTGCGGGCGATCCGCGCGGCGAGGATATCGGTCAGCGTGTCGAGCGTTGCCTCAGTCATGGGCGGCTCGTGTGCGTGCGAGCAACCAAAGCCCGATCAGGATCATCGGCAGGGTGAGGAGCTGGCCCATCGTCAGGCCGTAGCCGCCAATGTGCAGCGCGAGGCCGAGCGGGTTGCCCTCGGAGACAAATTGCGCGTCAGGCTGGCGGACGAATTCCACCGCGAAACGGGCAAGCCCGTAGCCGGTGAAGAAGGTCGCCGCCAAGCGCCAAGGGTGGTGCAGAACCTTGCGGCGGAACACCAGCCAGACCAGCAGACCGCCCAAGATCAGCCCTTCTAGTGCCGCCTCATAGAGCTGCGAGGGGTGGCGTGCGCAGAGCAGGAGCAGCTCTTCGCCGCAGTCTTGCGCGGCGGTGCTGGGGAAGATCACGCCCCAAGGCAGATCGGTGGGGCGGCCCCACAGCTCGCCATTGATGAAATTGGCGATCCGCCCGAGGAGCAATGCCGGCGGCGAGGCCAGCGCGATGGAATCGGCCAGTGAGCCGAGCGCAATGCCTTCGCGGCGGGAAAAGATCAGGATTGCCAGCACCACGCCGAGAAAGCCGCCGTGGAAGGACATGCCTCCCTGCCAGATGGCCAGCACTTCGGCGGGATTGGCGAGGAAATAGGCAGGTTGGTAAAACAGCACATAGCCCAAGCGCCCGCCGCCGATGATCCCAAGGATGATCCATGTAAGAAGCGCTTCGAGTTGCGTTTCGCTCAGCGCTGGTGTGCCGCCCTTCCACAATGCGGGGCGGCGCAGCGCGGCGACAAGGATGCGCCAGCCGATGAGAATGCCGACCACATAGGCCATGGCGTACCAGCGCAGCGCGAAGTCACGCCCGAACAGCGTGAACGAAAAGATATCGGGGCCGATATCGGGGAAGGGAAGTGCAGCCAACATGCGACAAGTCCTGAGCAAGGCGCGGGGGGAAGTCAACCGCCATCGCGCCTTGCCCCGCGCGGTTATGATGCCCATATAGGGGGCAAGCGAAACGGAGGCTCACATGCAGACCCGCAACAAGATACTCGACGATATGTCGCAACTTTTCACCAACGCGATGGGCGTGGCGCAGGGCGCGCGTCAGGAAGCGGAGACGGCGATGTCGTCGATGTTTGACCGTTGGTTGGCGAGCCGCGATCTGGTGACGCGGGAGGAATTTGATGCGGTCCGCGCGATGGCGCAGAAGGCCCGCGAGGAGAACGCCGCGCTGATGGCGCGGATCGAGGCGCTGGAGGCCCAGCAGAAGGGCTGAGCGGCTTGGCCGTCTTTGGAGATTGATTAAACGGGCGGCGGGTGTACCTGCCGCCCGTTTGCTTTTGCCTAGCCGGTGAAGGAGGCGAGGTATTCGGTGAGCATCTGGCGCGCGGCTTCGAGGTCGCGCTTGTCGGCCATTTCGGTCACGGTGTGGATGTAGCGGGTGCCGACCACGATCCCCACGGCGCGGGCACCGGCTGCGGCTTGCTGGGCGGCGGCGCCGTCCTGCCCGCCGGCACCGAGCATGGTACGCTGGTAGGGGATATCCTTGGCGATGGCGAGTTGCTCGATCTCTGACACAAGCTTCTTGTCAGCGATGAAGGAGCTGTCGCGCACATGAATGCCGAAGCCGTCGCCCTGTTTGGTGGTGCGGTCTTTCTCCGGCACGCCGGGTGTGTCGCAGGACAGTGTCACATCAATGCCAAGGCCGATGTCTGGCTTGATCGCGTAGGCGGCGGTGCGGGCGCCGCGCAGGCCGACCTCTTCCTGACAGGTGAAGGCAACGTGAATTTCAGCGCCTCGGCCCTTGTCGCCTAAGGCGCGGATCGCTTCGATGCCGAGCCAGCAGGCGATGCGGTTATCGAGCGCTTTGGAGACGACCTTATCGCCCATTTCGAGGAATGGTTCTTCCATCACCACGAAATCACCGACCTTCACCAGATCGCGGGCTTTCTCCCCCAGGCCGAGATCGACGAAGAATTCGCCCAGTTCTGGCACTTTCTTGCGATCCTCGGGGGAGGAGATGTGGATCGGTTTGCCCCCGGGGTTCATCACGCCGATATGATCGCCCGTATCGGTGCAGACGCGGACACGGCGGGAGAAGAGATTGCGGGGGTCGAAGCCGCCGACCGGCTGGAGGTAGAGAAAACCCTCCTTGCTGATGTGGCTGACGAGGAAGCCGATCTCGTCCATGTGGCACAGGAGCATGATGCGGGGCGCGTCGGCGCTGGTTGCCTCGCGGCGGCACAGAAGCGAGCCCATCGCATCGGTTTTAACCTCGGTGAACATGCCTTCGATTTCGGCGGTGATGAGGTCGCGGACGCGGTCCTCGTGACCGGGGACGCCGGGGGTTTCGCAGAGCCTTTTGAGTAGATCGATATTCATGAAGTGCCTCCTTATTGACGGCGAAGATGATGGGGCTTCGCGGAAGGTGCAAGGGGGGACGCGACGTGACGGTTGTGTGAAAAATGAAGTTATCCCCAAGAAATTGCTTTACAGAATGCCCCATTCAGGCCCACCATATATCGTAGGAACGGAGGGAGCACCCACCGCTTCTAGAGCAGGCACCTAGCGCTTGGGGTGCTGCCATTTCCCCAGCGCTATAACGAATGAGGCCGAGCTATGGCATTGTCTGAGCAGTTCATCGACGCCGGTGAAATCCATCCGATCGACCTTGTGGAAACCATCGCCGAACATCACGAGTGGGAATTTGACCGCATAGCCGACGACCAGATCGCGATGGCGGTCGAGGGTCAGTGGCGCACATATGCGATTACGCTGGCATGGTCAGGCTATGACGAAACATTGCGGCTGATCTGCACCTTCGAGATGGAGCCGCCCAGCGAGCGTATGGCGGCGCTCTACGAAACTTTGAACGGCATTAATGATCAATGCTGGGCGGGTAATTTTACCTGGTGGGACGAACAGAAGATGATGGTCTTCCGCTACGGGCTGATGCTGGCCGGTGACCAGGTCGCCAGCCCAGAGCAGATCGACACGATGATCAACGCGGCGGTGATGAGCTGCGAGCGCTTCTATCCGGCGCTGCAACTGGTCACATGGGCCGATAGGACGCCGCAAGAGGCGTTACAGGTTGCTATCGCCGAGGCTTACGGGCGCGCGTAAACCGCGCCAGAGGGTTCGGCCAAAGGGATTGCATACGCGCGCGTTATCTCCCCGCGCGCGGCCCGCGCCACCCACTTGGCGACGCAGGCTCAGGCCGCGCTCTTGAACCTCCCACGGGCGCGGCCTAACACTTGGGTAACGCAAAGGGAGGTTCCCCATGAATATGGATGATGTGGCGCGCCGCGGGCTGGTTTTGCTGGGCTGTGGCAAGATGGGATCAGCGATGCTGGCGGGTTGGCTCAAAGGCGGGTTGCCTGCCGCGTCGGTCTGGATCATCGACCCGTTTCCGAGCGACTGGGTGAAGGCGCAGGGCTGCCATGTGAACGCGGATCTGCCTACCGATCCGGCGATTGCGCTGATCGCTGTGAAGCCGCAGATGATGGGCGAGGCGCTGCCCGCGATGCAGGCGCTGGGCAATGGCGGGACGCTGTTTGTCTCGGTCGCGGCTGGCACGCCGATTGTGCGGTTCGAGGAGGTCTTGGGCCAAGAAACGCCGGTGATCCGCGCGATGCCGAACACGCCTGCGGCTGTGGGCCGTGGGATCACGGCGATCATCGGCAATGCGCATGTTGATGAGGCTGCGCTGGCGCTCGCGGAGGAATTGCTTTCTGCCGTGGGGCAGGTCGTGCGGTTGGAGGCCGAGGCGCAGATGGATGCGGTGACGGGTGTGAGCGGCTCTGGCCCGGCTTATGTGTTCCACCTGATCGAAACGCTCGCGGCGGCGGGTGCGGCGCAAGGGCTGGCGCCGGAACTGGCGATGCAGCTTGCCAAGGCGACGGTCGCGGGGGCGGGTGCGCTGGCCGAGCAGGCAGAGGAAGACCCCGCGCAATTGCGGGTCAATGTGACCTCGCCCAACGGCACGACGCAGGCGGCGCTTGAGGTGCTGATGAATGAGGCCGATGGCTTCCCCGCGCTGTTGACGCGGGCGGTGGCGGCGGCGACGGAGCGGTCAAAGGAGCTGTCGCGTGGGTGAGATTACGTTCGATGACTTCCTGAAGGTGGACATCAGGGCGGGGCGGGTGATCCGCGCCGAGCCGTTCCCCGAAGCGCGCAAGCCCGCGATCAAGATGTGGATCGATTTCGGCCCCGAGATCGGGGAGAAAAAGACCTCCGCGCAGGTGACGGCGCATTACACGCCGGAAGCGCTGGTTGGCAAACAGGTGATGGCTGTGGTGAACTTTCCGCCGCGCCAGATCGGGCGGTTCATGTCGGAGGTTTTGGTATTGGGCGTGGCGGATGCGGAGGGCGGGATCGTGTTGATCGGCCCTGACAAGGATGTGGCCGCAGGAGAGAGGATGCATTGATGAAAGTTCTGATCACCAGAGAGATCCCCGAGCGGATCGTCGAAGCGGCCAAGGCGCGGTTTGATGTGACCTTCCGCGACGAGCCGTGCGTGGGGCTGACCGAGGAAGAGGCCGCCGTTGCGTTGCGTGACTACGATGCGATCCTGCTGACGCTGGGCGATCAGTTTTCGGCGCGGACCTTCGAGATGGCGGGCGATATCCGCTGTAAGGTGCTGGCGAATTTCGGGGTGGGGTATAACCATATTGATGCGGCGGCGGCAGCCGCGGCGGGCGTGGCAGTGACCAACACGCCTGATGTGCTGACCGATGCAACCGCCGATATCGGTATGACGCTGCTCCTCGCGACAGCGCGGCAGGCGGCGCTGGGGGACCGGCTGGTGCGCGGTGGCGGCTGGAAGGGCTGGGGCCCGACGCAGATGATGGGCACGCATGTCACTGGCAAGACGGTGGGCATCATCGGGATGGGCCGGATCGGGCAAGCGGTGGCGAAGCGCTGCCATTACGGGTTTGATATGCCGGTGATCTATTACAACCGTTCCGCCAAGGATGCCGGCCTCCCTGCGCGGCAGGTAGAGAGCTTGGCCACGGTGATGGCGCAGGCGGATTTCGTTGTCGTGACTGTGCCGGGAGGTGCGGAGACTCGGCATCTGATCGACGCAGAGGCGCTGGCGGCGATGAAGCCGGAGGGCATCTTCATCAACATCGCGCGGGGCGATGTGGTGGATGAAGAGGCACTGATCGCGGCGCTGGCCGAAAAGCGCATCGGCGCAGCGGGATTGGATGTTTATGCGCAAGAGCCGTTTGTGCCAGAGGCGTTGAGAGCGCTCGATAACGCGGTGCTGTTGCCGCATCTGGGGTCGGCGACGCTGGAAACACGCGAGGCGATGGGGCAGATGGCGCTGGATAACATTATCGCCCATGCGGAAGGGCGCGACCTGCCGCAGCGGGTGGTTTAGGCGGAGTCGCCCGTGGCTTCGCGCCAGTGGCGGCGGCAGAGGGAGACGTAGCGCTCGTTGCCGCCGATCGCGACCTGATCGCCATCGGTCAGCACGTTGCCCTCGGCATCCTTGCGGACGACCATCGTGGCCTTCTTGCCGCAGTGGCAGATGGTGCGGACTTCGCGCATTTCGTCGGCTAGGGCCAGCAGCGCGGCCGAGCCGGGGAACAGCTTGCCCTGAAAATCAACCCGAAGCCCGTAGCACATGATCGGGATCGACAGGTCATCCACCGCGCGGGCGAGTTGCCAGACCTGCTCGGGGGTGAGGAACTGCGCCTCATCCACGAAGGCGCAGGCGCAGGGGCCGTCTGCGAGGCGCTTGGCGAGCTTGGCAAAGAGGTCTTCGCCGGGGGCGAAGGTATCGGCCGACGCCCCGATGCCGATGCGGGAGGCGATGCGGCCTTCACCGGCGCGGTTGTCGAACTGGGCGGTCAGCAGATAGGTCTGCATGCCGCGCTCGATATAGTTATGCGAGGCTTGCAGCAGCACCGTCGATTTGCCGGCGTTCATCGTGGAGTAATTGAAGTAGAGCTTGGCCATGCCGCTGGTTAACTTCAGGCGTGGAAATGGGCAAGTGGGATGAACGCTGGCGCGCGGTGGCTGATCGGGAGCAGAACTCGGTCGTTGTCTGGGTCACGCTTGACCGCAAGGAGACGATGGATGCATATCTGAGTTCGCCTGAAGGACAGGCTGAACATGGTGATGCTGGCGAAATGGAACAAATCATCGAGACATTCGAGATGTTCAAATTGACACCTCAAGCCGGACGTCTGCCGGCATGAGCCTGACAAAGGCGCGTGAACTGGCTGTCTTGAGCCTGTTGAACGCGCATCCTTTGCATGGGTACCAAGTTGCAGCGGCTTTCGAGAAATGGCTGCTGCACAGTTTGGGGCTGAAGCGCGCTGCGGTCTACAGCATCCTTGCGCGTTTTTCAGAGCGTGGGTGGATCACTGTAGAGGAGCAGGCGGGCGGCCAATTTCCTGACCGGCGTGTGAGCAATATCACCGATCAGGGGCGCGCAGCCATTCATCCGTTGGCAGCAGAAGCAGGCGGGCTTTCGCTATCGCCGTTGATGGCGCTGATGTTGCTGCATGACAGTGGCGTGGACGTCACCGAAATGGTTGAAGCCCAGTGCGCCATGCGGCGCAGGATCGTGGCAGAGCATCATGAAACCGACAAGGACCATGTCAATTCGGCGTCGAGCCAGTTGGCAGATGCAACGACGATGGCCGAGATCGACTTCCTGTCACGGTTCTTGGAAGGTCACTCTCAAAAATAGCGCGACAGGGCCACCCCGCGGGCGGGCGCTGTCGCGGCTTTGAACCTTACGAGCCTTGCAAGCTGCGGACGCGGATCTCGCCTTCGGCGCGGGCTTTCATTGCCAGTGCGGCGGCGTGGCTGGCGGCGGCGGTGGTGAAGTAGGGGATCTTGTCGTAGAGCGCCACGGAGCGGATATCGCGGCTGTCTTCGACGGCTTGTGCGCCTTCGGTCGAGTTGAACACCAGCTGCACTTCGCCATCCTTCAGGCAATCCACCACGGTGCGGCCGCCTTCGTAGACCTTGTTCACGATCTCGCAGGTGATGCCGTTTTCGGTCAGCCAGCCAGCGGTGCCGCGCGTGGCGACGATCTTCATGCCCAGCTCGCGGACGATACCTGCGGCTTCGAGCATATCGGTGCCTTTGTCGGCATCCTTGATGGAGAAGAACACAGTGCCTTCGGTCGGCAGGTTGGTACCAGCGCCGAGCTGTGCCTTGAGGAAGGCGCGGGCGAAGTTACGAGCCCAGCCCATGACCTCGCCTGTGGAGCGCATTTCCGGCCCGAGGATCGTATCGACACCGGGGAAGCGGGCGAAGGGCATGACGGCCTCTTTCACCGAGAACCAAGGCGTATTGGGATCGGCCAGCGTGAACGGGTTGCCGAGCGGCAGCACGTCCATCGGGTCATCAGCCTCGGGGTAGGCGGGGCGCAGCGGGAAGTTGGAGAGCGGCTCGCCAGCCATCAGGCGGGCCGCGATGGAGGCGATGGCGCTGTCGGTGGCCTTTGCCACGAAGGGGACGGTGCGCGAGGCGCGGGGGTTGACCTCGATCAGGTACACATCGCCGTCCTTCACCGCGAATTGCACGTTCATCAGGCCTTTGACCTGAAGCGCGAGGGCGAGGGCTTCGGTCTGGCGGCGGATTTCGGTGATGATGTCGGCGGGCAGGGAATGCGGCGGCAGGCAGCAGGCGCTATCGCCGGAGTGGACGCCGGCCTCCTCGATATGCTGCATGATGCCTGCAACGTGGACGTTCTTGCCATCGCAGAGCGCGTCGACGTCAACCTCAACGGCGCCGGAGAGGTAGCTGTCAAGCAGGACGGGGCTGTCACCGGAGACGACCACGGCCTCTTTAATGTAGCGCTTGAGGTGGTCCATATCGCGGACGATTTCCATCGCGCGGCCCCCCAAGACGTAGGACGGGCGGATCACCAGCGGGAAGCCGATGGAATCTGCGATATCGAGCGCCTGTTGGTCGGTCGAGGCGATGCCGTTATGCGGCTGCTTCAGGTTCAGGCGGTTGACGAGATCCTGAAAGCGCTCGCGGTCTTCTGCGAGGTCGATCGCGTCGGGCGAGGTGCCGAGGATCGGGATGCCAGCCGCATCGAGAGCGTTGGCGAGTTTGAGCGGGGTCTGGCCGCCGAATTGCACGATGACGCCGTGCAGCGTACCGTTCTCCTGCTCGACGCGGAGGATTTCCATCACATGTTCGAAGGTGAGCGGCTCGAAATAGAGGCGGTCGGAGGTGTCATAGTCGGTCGACACGGTTTCGGGGTTACAGTTGACCATGATCGTCTCGTAGCCCTGATCTGTCAGCGCGAAACAGGCGTGACAGCAGCAATAATCGAACTCGATGCCCTGACCGATGCGGTTGGGGCCACCACCGAGGATGACGACCTTCTTGCGGTCAGAGGGACGGGCTTCGCATTCCACGTCGCCCATCGCGGGGACTTCGTAGGTGGAATACATGTAGGGGGTTTGCGCCTCGAACTCGGCGGCGCAGGTGTCGATCCGCTTGAATACGGCGGTGACGCCGAGGTTCTGGCGGGCGCGGCGGACGTTTTCTTCGCTGCGGCCGGTGAGGGTGGCAAGGCGGGCATCGGTGAAACCCAGCATTTTGAGTGCGCGCAGCTCGGCCTCTGTCACGGGGAGGCCGTTTTTGCGAATGTCGGCTTCGGCGTCGATGATCTCGCGGATGCGGGCGAGGAACCACGGGTCAAAAGAGGTGACGGCGATGATTTCCTCATCGGTCAGGCCGTGGCGCATGGCTTGCGCGATGGTGCGCAGGCGGTCGGGGCTGGCGACGGAGAGCGCCTTGACGATGGCGGCTTTGTCCGGCGCGCCGGGGATGTCGACCTCATCAAAGCCGGTGAGGCCGGTTTCCATCGAAGCGAGCGCCTTTT
>Ga0181571_10000643_pt1 | contig 23437 bp, 12 predicted proteins | sample 101ome_17_FD_132440 | JGI IMG/M metagenome (GOLD analysis project Ga0181571, IMG submission 132440) | Coastal salt marsh microbial communities from the Groves Creek Marsh, Skidaway Island, Georgia - 101407AT metaG (megahit assembly) | ecosystem: Environmental > Aquatic > Marine > Intertidal... | reverse complement strand
GCACCGAGAGCGCCTACGACCGTGCTCACAGATTTCAGACCCGCCGCACTCCTTGCACTGAGGGCGTATACGACCGTGCTCGCAGATTTGAGACCCGCCGCACTCCTTGCACGTAGAGCGAATACGACCGTGCTCGCAGATTTGAGACCCGCCGCACTCCTTGCACTGAGAGCGCTGACGACCGTGCTCACAGATTGAGCCCCCATCGCACTCCTTGCACCAAGAGCGTATACGATCGTGCTCGCAGATTTGAGACCCACCGCACTCCTTGCACTCAGAGCCGTGGTGCCTCTTCCCGTGCGGACAAGCTCCGCACACCTTGCACTTCGACCGAGGCTTCACGCCATGCTCGCACGGCCCCTTCGTGCGAGGGGCCCTCTTCCGCTTCGTCCCCTGCTTCGACGCGTCCTCCTCCTCTTCGATCGCCCGTCCCTCCATCTCGGCGACGCTGGCGCGCAACTCGTCGAGGTCGGGCTCCCAAACCGTCGTCATCCTCCCCCGCGCGCCCACCGAAGTGCCGACGAGTCGGCGCGTCGGATGTGACTCGTGCATGTTCTACGGGATAAGAGTTTTTCGATTTGACGAGTCACAAATCGGGGCGCACCGCCCGCAGCTACGGGGCAGGCATGGGTAACCTCCTGTGTCCGCCCAGACGCCCGGTGCGCCCGTACGACCCCCGGTTCGACTACTACCAGGGTCACGGGCAACGAAGCGCGGTCGACACAAGCCAGCCCGTCGGCGCCGACGGCCAACCGGTTCTGACGTCAAAGCAGATCAACCACTTGCCCATTGAAGAGTTCGCCACGGCGGAGGAGATGCTGGAGTGGCGGGTGAGTCAGCTCAAGGACGAGTTGAGACGCGCCAGACTCAACTCTCCGGCGGATAGATCGAACAGGGACGCGCCGATGCCGCTGGAGAAGAGGGAGCTCGTCGACGCGGTGTTGCTGGCCCGGGGCGGTGAGTCCGGGCAGACGTGCAACGTCTGCTTCGACGACTTCGAGTCCGGGGACGGACTTCGAGTGCTGCCTTGCGGTCACCGCTTCCACATCGAGTGCGTGGACAAGTGGCTCAGGAGCCAGAGCCTGCGGTGTCCGCTGTGCAACCACGACGCGACGAAGTTGTTCAGGCAGGGCCTCCGGGCGTGAGCGCTCAGGAAGAAATTCAACACCGTCTCGGTGGTAGCCAGAGTGCACAAGTACATTAGCGATAGTCTCGCGATTGATAACATAGAACGTAGACCCCCGCGACACTAAGGCGCGTCCCTTCGTTTGCTGCTGGGGCTCGGCGAACCACCCAGCCCCTGCATCCAGCTCTTCTCCTGCGTCGCCTGGTTGAAGAAGTCGCTCCCGGTGGGCAAACCCCCCCCCGTCGTCAAGCTGCCGCCAGTCGCGTCCGAGTAGGGCGACCGCCTCTGCGCCGCCTCAGCCTCCGCGCGACGCTTCCGCTCCTCCCGCCTCTGCGCCGGGGACTGCACACCCGAGGAGGACCCGCCCATCCCCCCCTTACCCGGGGTGGTGGACGCGCTCCTTCTTTTAACCTCCTCCGCGGCGGCGATAAACTCGGCGGCGGCTCGGTTCTCCGCTCGCGAAGCCGACTTGACGACGCTCGCCGGGGACGGCCACTTCTTCGAAGCCGATCCCCCCGGAGTTCGTCCGGCTTGTGGAGTCATCTTCGACGTCATCTTCGACGTGGGGGATTCGTCGAGGTCATTCGCGTCGTCGGACGACTCGTCCGAGGTTCCCCCCGTTCGAACCTTGATCCGCACCGGCGAAGGCGACGACCCGAGCCCGAACCACGACTTTTCCACCTTGATCTCCAGCCGCTTATCCGCCTTGTGGAGAAACTCATCCGCGCCCGGGAGGGACGACGCGGCGCTCTCCGACGGCGGGGGCGAGTCCGCCTCCGTCATCACGCTCAGGTTCTCCGAGGACGTCCCGCGGGACATCCCGCCGCCCTCGTCGCCGGATTCGGCGCGAATGCGCGACACCCGCGGGTTCTCGAGAGCGCCGGGCGAAACGTCCATCCGAGTCTTACCCGGCGACGGAGATCGCCGAAGGAATCGCGCGAACAGCCCCGGGGATTTTTCTGAGGCCGGCTCGTCGTTCGGCGGCTCACCCTCTTCCGCGTCGGTGTCGTCCGCGTCGGTGTTCGCCTCGGACAGCGGAATGGCGGCGGCGCGCCTCGCCGCGGACGGCGAGAGGAGAGAGCCGAGCCATTGCACGGGGGAGCCGCCGGACATCTTGTGCCGGGTATCGTCGTCGTCGCCATCCGCGGTGGTACCACGCGGTAGCCGCTTGGACGTGGACTGCGTAGCTCCCGCGGAGCTCCCGAAGGACTCGTCCACCCCGCCGCGCTTAAACGCGCTCGCGGCGGCGGCGAGATCGTCCAAGGGGTTGGTCGGTCGGGGCGCCGAGCCGCCGGCGATTAAAAAGTCGTAAGGCGACTCGCCCACCTCGCCGCCGCCGCCGACGGACGACCCTCCGTACGCCCCCGAGGGGATGATCGGGGAGGTGTCGAGCGTCGCGAGGTTCGCGGGGGACTCGCCCTTGGGGGAGACGAGCGCCTGCGTCGCGGCAGCCACGGCCGCGGCCACCGCGCCCGGGCTGGCGATGGTGCCTCTCGTGACGGAAGCCGGGTCGGTCTTCCCGGGGGACGGGGTAACCTCTCCCTCCCCCTCCTTCTGCGCCCGGACGGCCGGCGAGCTCTCGCGGCTGCCCCCAAACCCGAAGAACCCGCGGCGTCCGGGCGTCGGCGTCCCCTCGCGCGTAGCCGTGGACGCCCTCGAAGCGGCGGCGGCTCGCGCCTTCATCGCCGAGGCGGCTATGCCGTCGACAGCTTCCGCGGTCAAAGCCGCGACGGCGTCGAGCGCCGCCTTGCCCTCCGACACCGACCTCGCGAGCTCCGGGTCCCTCTCCACGAGCTCGGCTCCCGCGCCCAACGCCGCGTCCCTGTCGTCCAACGCCTCCCTCAGCCTCGCCAGCTCTTCCCGAGCCCGCGCCATCTCCTCGGAGGCTCGCCGTTGGTTCAGAGACGTCTCGTCGGAGAGTCTGGCGAGCTCCGCGGCGACGCTCTCGGCGCGCCTCTGCGCGCGCTCGCGCTCCGCCGATTCCTCCGCCGCCCTCAGCTCGTGACGCTTCGCCTTGAGCGCCAACGCGGCCGCCTCCTCGGACTTGGCGTGGAGCCTGTCGCGCGTCGCGTTCAGCGACGCCTCCGCAGCCTCGGCCCTGTCGACGGCTCTGCCGAATTCAATCGCGTTCGACACCCCCCTGGCGGCTTCGCGAACTTCGATCATGTCCGCGATCGCCTTGATGGCCTCGACGTGGGACTCGGCCTCGGCCTCGGCGGCGGCGCGGCGGCGCGCGAGCTCCGCGCCGGGGCCCGCCGCGGCGTCCACGGCGAGCCTGGCGGCTTCGCCCCCGTGCAGCGTCGCGAGTTCGGCGAGCTCCCTGCTCACCCTGCTCGACTCCCTGTGGCACCCGATGAGCCCGACCCAGTGCGACTCCCGGAGGCGGAGCTTGGCAGCCTCGTCGCGCGCCTCGCGGAGCGCCCCAGCGCTCGCGCCCGTCGCGGCGTCGCGCGCCGCGAAGGCGTCCGCCGCGTCCCGCCGCGCCGCCTTCGCCTCCTCCCTCGCCAGCTCCGCCGCCTCCTCGGCCAAGGATGCGCGGACGCCGCCGGTGGCGCGCTCGCGGCGGTACGACTCGATCGCCTCGTCCCTGGACGTCTCGAGGTCCGACTTGATCTTTCGCCACGCTCGGCCGGCGTCGCGGGACGCGGCGCGTTCGTCTTCGAGCGCCGCACGCCAGGCTCGCGTCTCGCCTCGGAGTCGCGCGATCTTCCGTTGCTGCACGGCGGCGGCGGCGGCGCGACGCCACGCGGCCGCTTCGGCGTCGGCCGCCGCGGCGAGCGCGCCCGCGACGATGTCCGTACCGCCGTCGCCGCCGCCGTCGTCGTTCGGGTTCGATCGCGATGCCGCAGATGTCGCGACTCGCAAAGCGTCGATCGCCTTGAGGAACGCGGCGGCGTCGGCGGCGGCGCCGTCAGCGCCCAACCGGTGCGCCTCTTCCTCGGCTCGGCGCATCGCGTCAGCCTCCGCCGGGTCGCTCGGGGGGATGACCGCCACGTCCTCGAACGACGCCTCCTGCACGGCGCGCATCTGCCGGCGCAGCGCCTCGTTGTGCGCGCGGAGCTTGGCGAGCTCAGCCTCGAGCCGGACGACCTTTCGTTCGCCGCGTTGCTCGGCGAGGATGCGTCGATACGTATCCCCGGATGCCGCGTCGGATTCGACGTTCGCCGCCGAGTCGGAGAATTCGAAGCGATTCGCTCCGTCCAGGCTCGAGCCGGTCCTCTTGGGCGCCTTGGTCGGGGACGGCGCGGCCACGGCTCGAGGCGACGCGAACGGCGGCGGCTTGGAGCTCGATCCAGACGGCGGCTGTCGGTCCGATTCCAACCCCAGATTCGGAAAAGAGGAATTCGGCGCGCGAGTCCCGAGAGACGCCCGCGACTTGAACTCCTCGCGCTCGCGTTCGCGCCCCGCGCGCTCCCCTTCCAGCGTCGCCTCAAGCACCCTCACCCTCTGCGCGAGCTCCGCGTTCTTGGCTCGCAAACCGCGTATCGCGCTCGCCGCCGCCGGGGACTTTTCCGCGACGTCGTCCAGCCCAGCGTCTCTATCGGATACGCCGGAGAGACTTCCGGAAGCCCGGTCGTCGTCGACGACCGCCGCCTCCGTCGCCGCCCTCAACGCCTCGGCGAGCCTCGCGCGCTCCGTCTCGAGCGATTGCACCCTCTGCTCGAGAGCCCGCACCTCCCGCCCGCGAACGGCGTCCAAACGAGCCCTGACCCTGGCCTCCGCGTCCTCCCTCGGATCGTCCCTCGGATCGGCGTCGTTTACGTTTACGCTTACGTCGTCGGCGAACCTCGCCGCCGCCACCTCCTCGGCCACCAGCCGCAACTCGTGGAGGTACGCGCGCTGATCCGCGTTGCGTTCGGCGGCGAGCTGAAGCTCCCGCGCGGCGATGCGCGCGCGCGCGTCGTCCGCGGCGGCGCGCGTCGACGCGGTGAATCTCGCCTCCCTCGCGTCGAGCTCGACGTCGAACCTTCGCTCGAGCAAGTCGCGCTCCCGCTTCGACGCGTCCAAGAGCCGACGCAGCCGCTCCAGCTCGAAGCGCGCCTCCGACAGCTGCGTCTCCCCGCGGTCGGCGGCGTCGGCGTTGGCCCAGAGCCGACCGGAGGCGTCGGGGCCGGGAACGAGGAGCGGCGCAGGCGGCGCGGACGAGCGCGGGTACCTCCCGGGACTTTCGCGTTTGTTTCCGTCCGTCGTTTGGAGCGTCGTTTGGGGCGACGACGGATTCGAACCCGCGGCGACGGAACGCGACCGGAACGGCGAAAGAGGCGGCGAACGCGGGGTGTTCGCACGCGCGTCGGGCAAGTCCGGGGCCGTCGGGGTCGTTCGCGGCGGACGTTCGTTCGGCGACGGCCGCGACAAAATCTCGGCGACGGCGCCCCGAGTCAAACCGCCCCTCCCCGGCGGGTTCGTCTCGCGGGGACCACCCGGAGCCATGTCCCCGTCGCTCGTGCCGTACTCCGACGACGACCCGTCGATCCGCGGGCGGCGGCGGCGGGACGACGAGCGGGTTTTATCGTCCTGGGTTCGATTCCCGCCGCGGCCGAGGAGCGAGTCGACGCGGCGAACGCTCCCCGACGCCTTCGCGTCGTCGCCGGCGAAATCGTCGGCTGTCGTCGCCAGCTGTGCGCGCGCCTGCTTCCTGCGCGCGTCCCTCGCCTGCTGCAGCGCGGACCTCTCACCTCGGGAGAACTCGGCGGTGCTCCTCGCGGCGGTGCTCGGCGCGGCGTTCTCGTCGTTCCCGGCTTCGTTCCAAGCGGGCGCCGGCGGCAGCCCGGACGATGTGCCAGCCGCGTCGATTCCCCCGCCGGATGCATCCCCCCTTCGACGCCGCGGGGACGTGGACGTGGCGGCGAGCAGGGCGCGGCGGTTGGCCTCCTCGTTCGCGAGCGCGGCTTCGGCCCTGAGCGCCGCGGCGGACGCCGACTCCAGCGCGTCGTCGCGGTCGCGGCGGGCGGGGGACGACCGCTCTCGGGGTGCGTCGCGGCTGGATCGGGCCGAGGACGACGCTCCTCCTCGCGACGTTTTGGACGGGGCGCTTCCTCCTCCGGGGGGCGCGAGCGCGCCGCCCTTGTGCAGGGACGCGACGCTCTCCGGCGCCTGCAGGAACGCCGCGAGCTTCGAGTCCACGGGATGGGTGAAATCCACGCTGAAGTCGCTGTGCGTCGCGAGGTTCTTCAGGAAGAAGGCCATGACCAGAAAGTTGTAGCAGCTCTTGAACGACGCGTGCTGGATTCCGCGCGTATCGAGCACGCTCTTGGGAAGTTCGAGGTGCTCGAACATGTTGCCCATGAGCTCGAAGTTGCCGCTCACGGACCGCGGCTGGCCCTTGCGGCGGCAGCGGTCGTACGCCGCGGGCCAGGTCTCCTTCATGCAGCGAAGCAGCACGTCGCCATCTTTGAGCTCGTCGAATTTCGTCACGATCCGGCCGCTCGCCTGCGAGGCCCACTGCAGGAGCTCCTTCTTGCCCACCATGCCGCCGCTCGGGGGTTGCGGGGTGGACGCCACCATCGGCTGAGTGTCCCGAAGCCGGGGGCCGAAGGTTGACTCTCCCACCGAGGGCGCCCTGTTACAATGGCAGCTCGCGCGAAGGGCGTATCTTCATCTTCAAATTGCCCAACGGCCCGTTATGACCCGTATTTTCTTTTGACACGCGCCGCGCGCCACGCTTCTGAACGTTTCCCACGGCTCCCTCCGGATCGCGTCGAGGGCACCCAGACCGAGGAGAGGAGGCGCCGCACGCAGCGCGCGATGGGGCGAAAGAACGGTCGGAAGGCGAAGGGTGCGCGAGGCGCCGGGGAGGCCGCCGACGACGAGGCGTCCGACGGCGAGAGCGGCGGCGCCATCGACGCCGCTTCGCTCGCCCCGACGCGCCCGAACGACGATGGGCCCGAGGCGACCTGCGCGGTGGCGACGGACGAGGTCACGCTGGAGCTCCCGGGCGACGACGGCACCCCGGAGGGCACCCCGGACGATACGCGGGGCGCCGTCGCGGGGGCCTGGCGGGGTTTCTTCGGCGGCAGGGGCGCGCGGGGCGGCGACGATGGCAGCGACACCGAGCCGGAGTCCACCCCCGCGGGATCGCGCCGCGGAACTCCTCGGCCGTCCAGCGGCTACTCGGGCAACTCCTCCGCGTCCGTCACTCCTCGCGAATCGCGCGGCGGCGGCGGCGGCCTCGGCCTGAGCGCCGTGCGCGTGCGGGGGATGAGCCTGCGCGAGGGCGACGAGGACGCCGAGTCCGTCGGCTCCATGTCCGGAGACGAGCTGCTCAATCTCGACGGCGAGATTGAAGAGGGATCGCCGGGTTCCCGACCGGGGTCCGCCGCGGCCTCGCCGCGCGTCTCGAAGGGCGGCATGATGCCCGGGTTCGGCTCGCCGCGGTTCCTCAAATCCTTTCGCAGGGCGCTGTCCAAGCGCGGCAGCACGGGGCGGCGGTCCGACAACGGCGAGGAACCGAACGACGACGACGACGACGTCGACGACGAGACTCGAATTCGGTTAGAGGCGAAACGCGAGAAGAAGGCTCGGAAGGAGACGAAGAGGCGCGCGAAAAAGGCGAGGCGGCGGCTCAAGCGCCTCGTCCACGCCACCAACACCATGGGCGCGGCGGTGTCCGCGAAGGACGAGACGAACACGCAGCTGGCGCTGTGCATGCAGCTCGGCCTGACCATGGCGCTCAGGGCGCAAAAGCCGGCGAGCGCCATCGACTGGATCAACGACCCCGACGCGCTGGAACGAAACGACGTTTCGATGACGCTCAACGTCGGGCGCAAGGCGGTGGTGGACGGGAGCACGCTGCCGGCGTTCAGGTTCATCGTACACGCCCCCGATAGGTTCGAGAAGGTTCGCGCCGCCTGGGGTTTGAACCTGGGAACGTACCAGGAGTCCTTCGCGCTTCGACCGGTGCGACACGACCCCTATAACGGCGCGCCCCTGGACCCCAACGCGGTCCAACCCGGCGCGGACGAGTGGGCGGACGCCGTCGCGAGCCACGAGCTGCTCGGCCGGGGATTGGAGGAGAACACCGCGGAGGAGGATCACGCGAGGTACGCCGCCGCAGCCGCCGCGCGACGCGACTCGCAAAACGCAAACGCAAATTTGCCAAATTTGCCAAATTTCGGAACGGGCCCGCCCCGATCGACGCAAGATCGGGCCCTCGGCGGCGAGCAACAGAAGCCGCGGGAGGGTGGGGGAGCGACAGAGCCGGACACCCCCGGCGGGCGGCACAGCAGGCGCGCGTCCACCGCGTCCTCCGTCGGCGAACCGCCGAACGCGGGCGGCGGCGGCGGCGGCGGGGGCGGCAAGAACGCCGCGGGCGGCGGCTCGGTTGGCGGGAAACCCCCCGCGGCGCCGTCCCAACCCCCGCCCGTCACCTCGAGCCACGCCCGGCGTCACTCGGTGGGATCCGTGGGCACCGACGCGGACAGCGACGCGGCGTACGATCCCGACGGCTTCCAGAACGACCAGAACGGCTTCCAGAATGACGGCTTCTCCAGCGGGTACGATTCCGACGGCCGCGGCGGCGCCTCCCGCCTCCTCCCGTCCACCACGTCCTTACGGGTCATATCCACCGCCAACGCGTCCGGCAAGAGCAGCAGCTGGTTCTACTGCAGCAAAGACGGGCGATTCCTGGTCAAGACGTGCACGACGAAGGAGAAGGACGTTTTGATGAACATTTTGCGCGAGTACAGCGCGCACGCGGAGGCGAATCGCGGGGTGAGTTTGCTGCCGCAGTACTACGGCCTGTACAGCATCGAGGTTGGCCGAAGATCCGCGCACTTCATCATCATGAACTACTGGTTCGCCACCATGCACGAGATCAACCTCCGGTACGACCTGAAGGGGAGCACCAAGGGACGGCGGGCGAGCGCCAAGGAGCGCGCCAAGGGCCCCACCGCGATTTACAAGGACCTGGATCGGATCGAACGCGGGACCATCGTCGAGAACAGGATGGCGAGCGAGATCAAGGCGGCGATCGCGAACGACGTGGAGTTCATGCGACGGAACCGCCTCATCGATTACTCCATGATGCTCGGCGTTCACTTCAAGACGGACGGCACGGCGCGAGGCGGCGACGCCGGCGACGCCGGAGCCGGCGGCGCGGCGGGGTCCGAGAGCGACGCACAGGGCGTCGTCAGCAGCGACGGCGGCGGCGGCGCCTTCGACGAGCGATCGGGCGTCGTTCCGCCCCAGACGCAGGACGCGCCGCCGTCCGCGGCGGTGCTCGCGGCGGAACGCGACGAGCCGCAGCCGCCGAGCGCGAGGGACCCGCGCGGTGGGGGCGGATATTTCGTCGACGTGTACGCCGAGAGAGAGTCCGACGCGGAGGCGGGTGGTCCCTCCGCGCCGCCCTCGCCGTCCTTCGCGACGACGCGGGATCATCACGCGCGGGGAGGCGGGGCGTCCGGCGTCGGCGGCGTCGGCGTCGGCGTCGGGGGCGGGGGCGGGCGACTGGCGAGGATCGAGTCAAGCAAGCCGATGGAACGGGAGGGATCCGAGTTTTTCAGCAAGGAGGACGACCGAACGCTGCAGTTTCAGCTGCGAGCGCTGGACACCCCGCAGGGGCTGGCGTACCTCGGGATCATCGACATTCTCACGCAGTACACGGCGGCGAAGGCGCAGGAGACGTTCTGGTGCGGATACGTCGTCGGATGCGGCGCGGACATATCTTGCCAGCCGCCGAGCAGGTACGCCAGACGATTTCTGCGCATGTTGGACAGCGTGCTGGTGGAGCCGAGAGGGGAGGGATCGGAGGGGGCCGGCGGAGGGACGAGCCGCGGGGGTTCGGGGCGGTCGATGGACCTGGCCAGATCGAACGCGAGCGCCTGAACGTCTCCGTGATTAACGCCACCTCATCGGAGCGACTCGTCAATCGGAATTCTTAAGAGTTAATAACAACCGACACCCGTTAACCGTCTCACGGTCCGTCCCTTCGCGCGATTCGCTGAGCTGGACGGTAGGGTTATCGACTTTTGGCACCGAGTAACAACGATTGCGGACGCGTTCGGCGTCCACATCGACACGAGCGAACCATGTTCGCCGTCGCCACCAACCCTCACGCGACTGTCGTGGCGCGCGGCGGTCGCGCGCCCGCCGCGCGCGCTTCCAAGGGTGCGCGCCCGTCCGCGTTCCACCCATCCGACCATTTTCTGAGGGCACGTTTTTTTGCCCTTTTTGAAACCGTTCGACGATCCTCGGACGCGTCAGCTCGCGCGCGTCGATACATCCGCGCGGTCCCTCTCGCTGACCGCGCGTTGCCGCTCCCCGCCACAATCCCATCGCAGCAGCGCCCCCGCGCGCGACCTCGCCGTCGAGCAAGGCGGCGACGTCCTCCCGCGCGTCGTTGGCCTCCACGTTCGGCCGCAAGGCATCTGCCCGTCGCGCGCAACGACCCGCGGATGCCCTGCGGGTTCGCGCATCCTCCGCACCCGCGCCCGTCGTCTTCGCTGGCGACGTGGCCGCCGCGTCGTCGGATGCCGCCACATCCCCCGGATTCGTGTGGAAGGGCGCGAAGATCGTCCCCGCGCTCCTCTCCGTCGCCGTGGGGTTGGTGGTGAAGTTCGTCATCCCCTGCCCCGCCGGGGTCCTGCCCCAGGCGTGGACGCTCCTCGCCATCTTCCTCTCGACCATCGCCGGGCTGGTGCTCACGCCCCTGCCCGTCGGCGCGTGGGCCTTCTGCGGCCTCTCCATGTGCGTCGTCACCAAGACCCTGACCTTCCAGCAGGCGTTCTCCGCGATGACCAACGACGTCATCTGGCTCATCGTGTTGGCCTTTTTCTTCGCCAAGGGGTTCGTGCAAACCGGACTCGGCGATCGCGTCGCCACCTGGTTCGTCAAGATGCTCGGCAAGTCCACGCTCGGGCTGTCGTACGGTCTGTCCATCTCCGAGGCGCTCCTGGCGCCCGCGATGCCCTCCACCACCGCGCGCGCGGGCGGAGTCTACCTCCCCATCATCAAATCCCTCGCCAAAAACGCGGGATCCGAGCCCGGACCGACGGCGAATAAACTCGGCGGTTTCCTCATCCAGACCCAACTCCAGTGCAGCGGGCACTCCTCCGCCATGTGCATGACCGCCGCGGCGCAGAACCTCCTGTCCTTGAAGCTCGCCGCGTCCCTCGGGATCGTCATCGCGTCCCCGTGGCTCACGTGGTTCAAGGCTGCGTGCGTTCCCGCAATCGTCGGGCTGGCGGTGACGCCGCTGCTGGTGTTTAAGATGTTCCCCCCCGAGATTCAGGACACCCCCGAGGCGCCCAAGGAGGCGGCGGAGAAGCTCAAGAAGCTCGGTCCGCTGTCGCAGGACGAGACGATGGTCGTCGTCACCATGGGACTCACCGTGATCCTCTGGATCTTCGGAGATAAAATCGGGATGAGCTCCGTCACCGCGGCAATGCTCGGCATGTCGCTGCAGCTCGTGTCCGGAGTCATCACCTGGCAGGACTGCCTCAACGAGAAGGGCGCGTGGGACACCCTCCTGTGGTTCGCGGTGCTCATCGGCATGTCCGCGCAGCTCAACGCCATGGGTTTCATCACCTACCTCTCCAACTCAGTCGCCGGCGCCCTCGCGGCGACGTCGCTGGGCTGGGGTCAGGTGTTTGTCCTTCTCCACGCGTGCTATTTCGGCATCCACTACCTGTTCGCGTCGCAGACCGCGCAGGTCGCCGCGCTCTCCACCGCGTTCATGGCGATGATGATCGCGTCCGGCGCGCCTCCCTTGCTCGCGGGTCTCACGATGGCGTTTCACACCAACCTCTTTGGCGCCATCACCCACTACGCATCCGGTCAGGGCGCGGTGTATTTCGGCGCGGGTTACGTCGACCTGCCCACCACGTTCAAGCTCGGCGGCGTGCTGGGCGTGGTGAACCTGCTCATCTGGGGCGTCATCGGCGGCGCGTGGTGGAAGGTCATCGGCCTCTACTGAGCTCTCATCGGTTCTGAAACCCCGCCGGCGTCCACTCGACGCCGGCTAAAACACGTTGTCAAAAAACTTTCTAAAAACTCGTCATGATATTCATCGGCGTCGATCGTATCCACGTCGTCTACGTCGGCGTCGCGCTCGCACGCTCACGCTCACGGCGAGATGATCTCCTCGACGTCGGACCTCCGCCGCTTATCGCCAACCTGTCTCGCCTTGAGCCGCTTGAGCTTCTCCACCTCGCGGCTGGGCTTCAGCTTGGAGACGGCGACCATGTGCGACGTGCCCGCGACTGGGCAACTCATCACCTTCTCGCCGACGCCGCCGCGGCCCTCGGACTTACCGTTCCTCCTGATGTATTCCTCGATCGCCGCGCGTTCGTACACGTACCCCTTCTCGTCCGCCAGCGGCTCGTCGATGTCCTCGAGTTTCTTCCCGGACATCGGGCACTTCTCGTTGGGAAACGAGATCCCGTCGAGGAGGACCCCGCCCGCTCCCGCCTGGGTGATGATGAGATCCTCGTCCTCGTCGTCGCCGCGCTTCGCCTTGGCGCGTTGCGCCTTCACGGCGTCGTCGAAGTCCTTGAGGATGCCGTCGGTATTCCTCCCCATCATCGCCAGCTTGGACTTGGTCCCGTCCTCCACAGCCTTGGCGATGTCCAGGACGTCGTCCGCCTTGGCCTCGTACGTGTTTCCCAGATCTTTCAGCGCCTCGACGCGAGCCACCTGCGTTTGCGACGCCTTGATCGCCTCCTCGAGCTTCTTGCGGATGTTCGCCGAGCTCTTACCCGCGTGCTCCAGAACGAGCCCGACGTCCTTCAGGGATTCGAAGACCTCGCGGTATTCCGCGATCAGAGCCTCCGTCTTCTCCACCGCGTTGGTCTTGGGGTTGTCGGTGCTGGAGTTCTTCGGCATCCGCAGGTTGCCCTGGGCGTCGAGGACGTAGTCCATCTGGCCGGTGCCCATGAGGGCCTGCTTGACGGACTCACCGGAGACGCCCCTCTCCTTGATCTGCGCCGCGGTGAGCATGGGAGCGTTGTCGTTCCTGTTCCCCGGGGGCGTGTCTTCGTCGGCCATCGTCGTCGTGCGATCGCGCGCGGCGGTCAAATGGTTTAAAATTTGGGGTTGCCAACAATTTTGCGAGCAGAGTTATTATACAAATCGAGACCTAATGGGCTGGCCCGGTTGTTCCTGGAGATACCTCTCGTTAAGCGGCCGTCGCCACTGGGACTAATCTGCAGAGCAAGCCGAGCAGAGCCACACAGTTTTTACAAGCTTGTTTGCGCGTGTCTATTATACAACATCTTAACCTGCTACATGCTGGTACACAACGCGTCGAGGACCTGCGGTGATGTCGAGGGACGGTGTTAAACTCAGCCGCGACAACGCGGGGGTGGGGGGAAGAAAACGCGGGTTCGCGGGTCCGAGTCGGCGCCCGTCAGCTCTCATACACAATTTTGTATTCCCTCACGCGCGGCGTTTGGGGTGGCGTCGGGAGATCCGGTTCCCGTCGCGGACCGTTCCCGCCGCGCACGCGCCTTCAGGTTAATTAATCAACGGACGAGCCTTTCGACGCGTCCTTAACCCGTCGACGCGAGCGCTTCGGTGCGAAGTCTCCGGTACTTTGGGCCTCCCGCCGCCCGCCGTCGGGATACGGTCGGTTATGCATCACGGGGCGGCGAACGAAAAGACGATCGTCGATGGCGAGGGTCAACAGGGAGGGTTCGAAAGAGTCGGGTCGCGCACCTGCCGCCCCGTCGCGTAAACGAATCAACCGCCTTCGTCGTCGCCGTCTGCACCGGCCACCGCCCGATCCTCCTCCTCGGACGAATCGCACCCGGACGAATCGACCCCGGCGTCCTATGTGTCAGCGTCCCGTTGGACGGCGTCCTATGTGTCAGCGTCCCATTGGACGACGGATCCGTTCCAAGCGACGGAGACGAGCCGCGGCTTGACGGGATGCCACGCGCAGTCCCTGACGAGCGCGCCCCGCCTCAACGCCGCCTCGTTCGCGGGGTACTCGCCCCGTCGCGATCGCCGGAGCGCGGGACCGATGACGTTGCCGTGGGGTGCGGCGGAGGAGAGTCCGGCTTCGACGTCGGTTCCAGTCGTCTTTGCGACGAGCTCGCCGGTTTGTAAATCCCAAAAACAAACCGAGCCGTCGCCGGAACCGGAGTACACGTACCTCCCGCCCGTGGTCGCGAGCGGGGAAAAGTAGGCGCGTATCAGCGTCTGATCCACCCTGTGCCCGCGTAACGTCTGCAGCGCGCGTTTAGCGCGAAACTTCGTCTCCTCGTCCGCGGTGCCGGCGAACCGCGCCATGTCGAAATCCCAACCGGAGGCGGGATACGCCATGAACCGATAATCCCAGCTCCACACCGGGATCGGCCTGCGCCGGCACCACGCCGCGGCGTCCTCGTTGCTCCACGCGCGCCTCAGATCCCACACCCTCACCGTCTGATCCTTGCCGTTGGACAGCAGGTGCCGCCCGTCGTCCCTGGAGTCCACGTGACACACGCCCTCCGTGTGACCCAAAAACACCCCGACGGGAACCCCGGGGGGCGCCCTCGAGTCCCACGCCTTCACCACGCAATCGTCCGAGCCCGTGAAGTACACGCGCGCGTCGCCCCCGTCCCCGCCGTTCGCCCACGCCACGGCGTTGACGTCGCCGTCGTGCGCCTTGTGCCGCGCGACGGTGACGTCGCGTTCGACGTCGTGAACGCACGCCGCGGCGTCCGAAGTGCCGCACAGTAACCGGGTCCCGTCCGACGACCATCGGCACGACCAGATGCCGAAGACCCCGTCGCGCTCCAAACCGGGGGACGCGAACCCGCGACCGATCTCCAGCGACTCGTGCGGGGTGGAACGATCGTGCGGGGTTTGCGTTCCACCGGAAGTCGTTCGTCCGGCGTTTGTTGAACCTTCCGGACCGTCGTTCGCGTCGGCGCCGGAACCACCATCCGACGACGTCGAACCTTCCGGGACCCGCGCCAGGTGCACGTACGGCGTGATGGACGCGTAGAACAGGACGGACTCGTCTGGAGACACGGCGCAATCCGTCACCGTCCAACGCAGCGCCCTGGCCGTGACCACGCCCCGCGTGAACCAAGCGTCGTTCGAGGCGTCGTACACGTGTATACGTCGGTCCTGACACGCGGCGACGAAGAGATCGCCCGACTTTGAGAAGCGTCCGCAGTACGCCCTTGAGCCGAGCGCGTCGACGAGCTTCGGGTTTCTGCACGGCACGTACCTCGAGCCGACGGCCGCGTTGGTCGAGTGCGATGTTTTCATCGGAGTTTTTATCATCGGAGCGTTTTTATCGTCGGAGCGGCGGTTTCGGCGGCGCGAAGACGCGAAGCCGCGTTCTCGGTTGCGGAGGAGTTCGGAGGTGAGCGGGGGCGACGCGACGCGCCTGAGCTCCGCGGCCAGGTCGGCGTCGCTCGGCTCGATGGGCCGCGCGTCGTGGGTTCCGACGCGAGGGAACGCGTACATCGGCGACGTCGACGGCCCGGAACCCACGAACCCTCCGCCGGTCCTCCTCCCGTACACGCACAGCAGCGCGCTCCTACGATGGGGCCCCGCCGCGACTCGCCCTCCCGACGGTTCGCGCGTCGAGGAGCGCGGTTCCTCCACCTTGACGCCGCCCGGGTTCCTCAGCGCGCCCTTGATCGGGCGCCCGTCGGACCCGGAGTGGAACAGCGGGTTGTAGAGGGAGATGCGGAGCGTTTGGAGCGCGGAGACGACACCGTTCGGAGGGTCGTCGCCCCTCGCGGAGTCGTCGTCATCCCCGGACGAATCGTCGGGCGTCGAAGGATCGCCGTCGGAGCCGGACCCCGAGTCGGACGGTGGGGGGGACTCCCGCCGCGGGGTGTGACGCACGAACGCGCCCGCCGCGTTGCGGATCAGGCGCCCGAGCGCCTCCATCCCCCTCCAACCCTCGACTTCGCCGCACCCGAGGTGCGGCACGACTTGTGATTCGAGGCGACTTCGTTAGGGTTGCCGGCGAAACCGAAAGTGAGTTTTCGTTGCCTTTCCCGAGCTCGCCACTCGCCATGGCGTCGGAGTGGCGCGCGATCAAGACACCGGACGGCGGTCGCCACACGTACTATCACAACGTCCGCACGAATGAGACCACGTGGATCAAGCCCGCCGGGTTCGTCGACGCCAACGGCCGCGCGCAGAGTAAGATCGAGGGCACGGACTGGGTCGAGGTGTCGCAACCTTCGGGGCCGAGCTACTTCCACAACCCGAGGAGCGGGGATGTGACATGGCACGCGCCGGAGGAGGTCAGAGCCGCCTTCGCCGCGCGGGCCGCCGCGAGGGCCGCCGCTCCTCCGCCGGGTGCGGCGCCGGCGCCGGGTCCCGCCGCGACGAAGCCGGCACCCCCGCAGCAGGCGCCGCGGCAGATCCTTCGAGCGGCCGCGCCACAACCCGAGGACGACCCGACCATTCCCGACGACGACGACGACGACGACATCGACGTCGACGCGTACGAGGTCGAGCCCGTCGTTCCCGTCGAGGAGGTCGGGGCCCCCGAACCCGCGCCGGTCGCCGCGACGAAGGTTCCCACCGCTCCGGCTGCGTCGTCGAAAGTTCCCGCCGCGCCGGCGGCCGCGTCGTCTCCCCTCCCGGCCGCCGACGACCCTTTCATCGCCGCGCGCAAGGCCAAGGAGGCCGCCGCCGAATCCTTCCGATCGCTCCTTCGCGAGCGCGGCGTGGACGGCCGCGCGCGGTGGGACAGGTGGCACTCCAAGCTCGTCGACGACCCGAGGTTTCAACGGGTCGCGACGCACTCCGAGCGTCGGTCCGTGTTTGACAAATACGTCAGGACCGTCGCGGACGAGGAAAAGGCGGCGAAGCGCGCCGATAGAAAGGGGGGATCCGCCGCCGGAAGGGGGGCGGCCGCGACCGGCGCCGCCGCCGGCGAGGACGGGGAGATCACCGCCGGAACGGACGGAGGAAAGAGGCGCGACGAAAGAGGCGCGGAGAACGCGGCTGATCGCAAAAGGCGCGAGAGGGAAGAACGCGTGAGGCGGGAGAAGCGAGAGGAGGCGGAGGCTTTGGCGCGCGCGCGGAGGCGGATCGATCGCGACGCCGCGCTCGCACGGTTCAGGGCGCTGCTCGCGGAGTCGGTTCGGGACCCCGAGGCGACGTGGGCGGACGCGTTACCGGCGTTAACGCGGGACGCGCAGGGTCGATGCAGGGTCGATGGCTCGAGCGACGCGCCTCTCGCCGAGTTTGAACTTCGGGACGAGTTCGAGGCGCACGTCGCGGGGTTGGTTCGCGACGCGGCGCTCGGCGTGATGGCGCTGCTGCGGGAGTCGCTGAAGGCGACGTGCAAGGAGGACTTCGCGCCCGCCGCGCGCGAGACGAAAGAGGCGAAAGAGACCGAGGGGGATCGATCCGACGAGGACGACGAGGACGACGAGGACGACGGGGACGGGAATCCGCTGACGAGCTACGTCGCCGCCGCCGAGGTGTTGTCGCTGGACCCGAGGTTCGAGAGGTGTCCGCTCAAGGAGCGGGCCGCGCTGTACTGCGAGCACGTGCGCAAGCTGTGCGAGCGGCACGGCGCGGAGATCCCGCCGGACGTGAAGGCGCTCGGCGAGGAGCTGGAGAAGGCTAAGGAGGAGGAGGCGAGGGCTCGAGCGGCGAGGCGAGAAGAGGAAGCCGGAGGGCACCGACGAAGACGCGGAGACGGCCGCGACGATCGAGACAGCCGACCGCCGCGACGGTCCCGTTCGCGGTCGAGGGATAGGGGAAGGAAACGGTCGCGTTCGCGGTCCCGATGATCGGCTGATTAGACTAAGTTTGCTCACGATACTAAGCTAATATACTAACCTGCGTTCCTACTCGTGGCGTGTCTTCTACTTTCGTTTCCGTTTCTTCGCATCCGCCGACGTTCCAAACACCAGCCTCGCACCCGTCCGTCGCTCGAACAGTTCCTTGTGCCACTTCGGCACACCCGCTCGCAGGCCCGGGATGGGCGGCATCTTGTACGCCCGATCGCCGATGCGCTCGCACACGATCCACGTCACCATCGCGAGGTACCGGTTCTCTCCGCTGGCGTTGCGACCCGCCCTGTGCACGTACGCGCTGTCGTGGGACAACGCCCAGCCGCGCGGGATGTCCCGCTGGACGCCGCACACGGTGGGCGCGCCCATTTTCGCGTCCACCGTCTTCGCGTGAAAGCAGTTTACGTACTGGTTGAAGTATTCCCCCGGCGCGTCGACGTCGACGTGATCCTCCTGTTCGGAACTCTCGAAACTCTCCGGGTTTTTACTCTCCGGGGGGTTCACCTTGAGTTGGACAAAGACGGGAAGGACGTTGTCGTGCGCGAGGGGCGGCGGGACGCCCGTTTCGCCGGGCCCGAGCTCGCGAAAGAACTCGCGCCAGCCGCCGTTTGGGTTCGCGAAAGCATCGTCGGCGGATTTTGGACTCGGCGACGAGTCCTCCTCGCCGAGTCTAGTAGGCAGATCGAGCGCGTCCCAGATTCGTCGCGACAACGCCTCGTGCGAGTACGTCCGCACGTTGTCGACGTTGTAGTCGTACCGCATGGGAACGCGGTGCGATTCGCGCCCCGAGACCCAACGGAGACTCAGCTTCTCGATCCCCGTGTTCTCGTCTACGCCATCCACCTCGACGCCAAAGCGCGTCTTCTCAAACTCCCAGTCGCACCGCGCGGACAGATCGAACGAGGACGTCTCCAGTGCCCTCACGCCCATCTCCGACGGCGTCACCTTTCCCCCGCGGGTCTTCCGCAGGAGCTTCGCGTCGAGAAGGAGCTCGATCGATTTCGCCCCGAACTTGGCGCCGATTTCTGCCTGGGCGACGCCGCGATTTTCCATCTTCGGCCCACGAGTCAGCGCCTTGAGCGTCTCCAGCGCGTTCTTACCCTCCTCGGTGGACGCGTCGACGGTCACCGCCTTCTTCGTCGCCGCCTGCGTGTCGGTCTGGGGTGAGTGGTGGGTGTGGGGGTCAGCGCCGAGAGTAGACCCCGTTGAGTTGGCGCGTTGTATCCGCGCTGGTCACATGACTGTGCTATGGCAAGCTGCTCCGCGGCAGCCCCGCGAGGGGGCGCCCGGCCGGAGGTCCCGTCCGCTAGGACCGGCACTTTCTGCCTCATTGCCCGGGGATTTTCGCCCGGTGATCGTCTCCGTCTTGGAAAAGCGATCCCGCCCGCGCTCGAGCCCGAAGAGGGCGAGCGCTCCGCCGCGCGCGAACCGAGAGATTCGGGGGGGATTTGGAGGGCGGGGTTCCTATAAGTCCACCGAGGGTGACCCTTCGCGCGCCCCCACCTTGGTTTTGCGACCGTACTCATCGAAGGGATGCCGCATGGCGAAGCACCGGCCGGGTGACCGGGCGACCTCGACGCCGACGAGCGCGCCCGCGCGCGGCGTGAAGTGAAGAGCGGCGGCGGAGATTAGGGCAAAACATATCTCGCCCCCATGCCTGTCTCAGCTGCTGTCACGCGCGTTGAGTCTAAAATATGCGTTACGAGCGCGCGTCGCCGGACACTCAGGCGCGCGCGGCGGGAATGTCCGCGACTCGTCTCGTCACGATGACGCTCACGACGACGTGCGCGATGGCGTCACCCGCGTCCACCGCCGGACCGATCGCGGCGACCGCGCGCACGCTTCGCCGCGTGTGCTCGAGCGCGCCGAAAAGTCATGCGCTTCTCAACCCTCACGCGGACGCGCTCACGCGCTCCCTCGGCGCGCTCGCTTCCATCCGCGGTGAACGCGTGAGACGCCTCGGCGCGTCCGCCCCAACGCACGCCTCCCCAAAACTCACGACGACGCGCGCGGGCAAGGCGAACGAGTGGCGCGGGCCCCGTTACGGCAAAGGGGGCCGGGGCGGTGGCCGCGGCGGCGGCGGCAGGGGCGGTGGCCGCGGCGGTGCCTCCGACGCCGCCGTCTACGTCAAGCGCCCGAGACGCGCGTTCACCGAGGACGAGCAACGGCGCATCGCCGCACTGCAGGCGCTCGCCGACGCGGGCGCCGCGCCCGTCGCCACCCTCGCCAAGGGCAAGGCCAACCTCTTTCTCGACGGCAATCCCATCGTCTACGGCGGAGCCGTCGACGCGATTGCGAACGGCAAACGCGACGGGGCGCCTCCGCGAACGGGCGATCCCATCATCGTCGCCGACCACGAGGGTAAGGCGTTGGCGTGGGGGGTGTACAACGACACGAGCCAGTACGTCGTCAGGATCCTGCGCATGGCGTGGGAGTGCGAGCTGGCGCCGCACCCGGCTGCCGGCGTCTCGGCAGAGTCCGTCGCCGTAAAATGCGACGTCGAGGAGGTGATCCGCGATAAGATAAAAGTCGCGGCGCGCATGCGTTCGGACTGTCGCGTCGCCGCCGGGAACGCGAACGGCCCGACGACGGTGTACAGGCTGGTCAACTCGGAGGGCGACGGTCTGAGCGGCGTGTGCGTCGACGTGTACGACTGCGGGGGCGAAGGCGAAGGCGAAGGCGGCGGGAAGGTTGCCGTCGCTGCGGTGTCCGCGGCTTGGGCGCACATGCGACGCGACGCCGTGGTCAAGGCGCTGGGCGAGTGCGCCGGGATCGACCGCGTGTTGTGGAGGACGGACGCGCGCATGCTCAAGCTGGAGGGAATCTTCGATGAATCCCAATCCGAGGAGTCGCGATCCGAGGAGACCGACGACGAGACAGCGGAGGGGGTCGACGACGCCGACGGCCAATCGGACGCTGGGCCGATCGTATCCGGCCAATCGGAAGCCGCCAGGTGCTACGACGCCAAGACCGGCGCGGAGACCTCGCCGCCCGCCGGTTGGGTCACCGTCGCGGAGAACGGCGTGCGGTACGAGGTCGACCTGACGAAGGGACACAAGACGGGCTTTTACGTCGACCAGCGCGATAATCGCGCCGAGGTCAGAGCATTGGGCGCGGGAAAGGGAAGGGTCCTCGACGTCTGCTGCTACACCGGCGGGTTCGCGATCAACGCCGCGTTGGGCGGCGCCGCGGACGTGACCGGCGTGGACTCCTCGCCGCTCGCGCTGGACATCGCGCGGAGGAACGCGGAGGTCAACGGCGTCGCGGCGTCGACCACTTTTGTCCAGTCGGAGGCTTTCAAGTACCTCGACGACTTGGTCGCCGACGAGGGCAACCTCGGGACGTTCGACATGATCGTTCTGGACCCGCCGAAGCTGGCGCCGAGCGTGAACGCGCTGGACAAGGCGACGCGCAAGTACGTCAAGATGAATCAGGCGGCGATGCGTCTGTTGAGACCGGGTGGGATTTTGGTCACGTGCTCGTGCAGCGGAGCGGTTACGCAGCGGGAGTTGCTGCCGGCCATCGTGACCGCCGCGGCCACCGCGGCGGGTCGTAGGGTGACGATGCTGGGCAAGCCGAGGGGCGCGGGGGCGGACCAGCCGCTGGACCCGGCGTACCCGGAGGGGAGCTACCTGACCGTCGTCGTCTGTCGCGTGGCGTGACCTCTCTTTTCAATTTCAATTCGTTTACGCTACTTGTTCGTAGCCGGCGGACCAAACGCGGGTCGCGCGGGAGCTCTCCGGGCTCGGAATCCTCCTGATCGGTTCGGCACCGCCACACCTCGGTCTCGGAACGACTCGTTCACGCGAAGCGCCTCTTGTAGAGGCCGTAGTAGTTGTGTTTGGCGGACTTCATAGCCTCGCGAAGGACCTCCGGGGACGACTCGCCGGTTGCGAGCGCGGGTTCCAGTCCGCCGCGAGGCGCGCCCGCGGCGACGTCGCCCCAGAGGTAGCGGTACGCCTGGTCGTCCGGGAGCGCGCGCGAGTTGTACGGCGAGAGCCAGACGCGGAAGAGCAGCCGACCGCCATCCGCCGGCGCCGAGGCGTCGTCCATTTTTTCCGTTTTCGTCTCGGTCGGGTTCGGGGCGTCGTCGAACGAGGGCGCGACCTCCTCGGCGCTGTCCGCCCACGCCGTGCGGCCGTGGTATACCTGGTGGTTATTGAGCCAGTACACGCATCCGGGTCGCATGACGAACTCCACGCAGTGCTTGAGGCCGATCTCCTCGACGAGGTCGATGGCCTCGACGGTGTCCGCGTCGAGGGGGCACGATCCGGGAAGGAGCTGCGCGCACTCGATGTAGGAGGGCGAGATCTGCGACGTGAACTTGCCCTCCTTCGTGATGTCCATCAGGGGCAGCGCCACCTTGCCGTCCTTGCCCTCCCAGATGCGCTCCACGGGGTTGAAGAGCTTGGGCACGAGCGCGGGATACTTCTCGAGCATCTCGTTGTAAATCGTCACCGCGCTGGCCACCCGGCTGGCGCCACCCTTCGCCGCGGCGCGAATGCTGAGGAGGGAGATGACGTCGCACCTGTCGGTGTGCAGGCGGAAGTAGTTGTTGGACTGCTTGCCCGCCTCGGGGGTGTTTCCCTTCATCTCGGCGCGAACGCGGCCGAGGTACACGCCGTACCCGCGGGACCGAGACCTGAGCCCGGCGCTGGATTGCCACCTCGGGACGCCGAGGTGGGTGCAGAACCCGACGTAGAGGGCGCCGACGTCCTCCTCGGAGACGTCTTCGACGGGGAAGTTTCGGATCATGACGGCACCCATGCCGTCCTCGAGATCGGCGGCCATCTCGGTCACCAGCGCGAGGCACTCGGGGCCGAGGGCGAAGAGCTCCTTGGTCATGTTGGCGGGGATCCTCATCCCGTCGACGTCCTCCCACTCGAGTCCGTTAGCCTTAGCGTGCGCCAGCGCGGCGTGGAGCTCGGCGATCTGAGACTCGGTCAGGGTGCGGCCCCAGTTTTGGGACGCGAGCAGATCGGCGGGCTTCCACGCGGCGGGACCGGTCAAGGGCACGAGGGGCGCTCCCGTCGTGGGTGAGGTCGCGACGGGATCCTGCAGGGCGCCGAGCGCATTCTCGTTGTTAGCTTTCGACTCGGTCTGGAGCGCGTCGAAGGAGACGTGAGCAACGGCGGCGTCGGGAGGGGCCATGTGGTTTCGTTCGAGGGTTCGTGAGTGTGCGGGGTGTTCTCGGAGGTCGCGTACGCGTCGCGTGTGCGTGCGGTGAGATCCTCGTCGACGTGGCCCTGATGGCGATAAAACGCGCGAAAACGCCAGGACGCCCGAAATTATACCTTTTTCCCGAATTTTATTCCCAGATTGTGAACCGGAGGCGCGCCACGTGGAGAAATCGGGGAGAAATCGGAGCGCTCGGCGAGATCACCGCGTTTCTTGGTTTGGGCACTCGCCTCAAATTCTCACCGATCGGACTCCTCCGGGTGCGAGGAGCCCGCCGAGTAGTGCTAAAAGCAATGTCATCATCTGTTATGATAGTGTACAAGGGCCGAGAGCTAATATCCTCCGACCCTACTTCAGCGACCCGTAGGCTCCCTCGCCGGACTCCACGTCCGTCCCCTTCTTGTCCCCACTCCTCCCGCGCCCCTCCGGCTCG
>Ga0181571_10000619_pt1 | contig 23733 bp, 18 predicted proteins | sample 101ome_17_FD_132440 | JGI IMG/M metagenome (GOLD analysis project Ga0181571, IMG submission 132440) | Coastal salt marsh microbial communities from the Groves Creek Marsh, Skidaway Island, Georgia - 101407AT metaG (megahit assembly) | ecosystem: Environmental > Aquatic > Marine > Intertidal... | reverse complement strand
TTTAGGCCCAGGTGGTAAAATTTCTAGTATAGTTATTACAAATCCAGGAAGCGGATATATTACTGCTCCAAAGGTAACACTAAATGGTTCTATTGAAGATGGTGGACATCCAGCAAGAGTTTCAGCTAGGATAGGAGATAGTTTAGTTAGAACAACTCATACCACTGTTAAGTTTGATAGAGTAAGCGGAACTTTCTTTATTACACAATTAAATGAAACAGAACAGTTTTTAGGAACTGCATCTAAGACAGAATACGATCTTAGCTGGCCTATGGATATGAGAACCAATACAGTTGAAGTTACTGTTAACGGTGAACTTGTACTTAATAGTCAATATACTTACGACAATTATCTCAATACAGAAAGCGGCTTTGACAAATACTATGGGAAAGTTATATTTAACGATCCGCCAAAAAATAATTCAGTAATTGAAGTAAACTACAAAAAGTCAGTTAGGTTGTTAGATGCACAAGATAGAATTAATTTATTCTACAATCCAACTAGCGGACAAATAGGTAAAGATATTACTCAGTTAATGGACGGTGTTGACTATGGCGGCGTACAAGTTAAATCATTTGAATTTGCTGGACCTACCGGTTGGGATACAGACAATTGGTATACCGGAGCTTGGGATATATTTGACGAAAGTTTTGATGAAGAATCATTCGAAACAGACGGTAGTACATTAGTATTCGAATTAAGCTCTCCGTTACAAAAAGGTGTAAAATATAATGTTTACATTAATGGTGAACGTGTAGATGACGACGGTTGGGACGGAACAACAAGTGCTGATAATCTAGCAAACAAAAAAGCATTTATGGCTCCGGTAATAGGTGATGGTATAACTGATACTTTTACTTTTGAAAACCAAACAGGTTATTACAAATATTTAGATGATCTTAGTCCTGGATGGAGAGATAATCCGCCAAAAGAAATTATAACAATACGTAGAACTACTTCGGACGGTTCGTTAAAACCCAATGAAGAAAGTTTTGATACTGCTTTAGAAGGCGGCGACTTAGCTTATACAACAGCATTAGGTATCAATGCAGAAGAAATTAATGTTGATGGTGATGGATTTGTAACACCAACAACAAGTAAAGGACCAGAAGAAACTATTCCTGGACAAGTACTTGATGCACTAGACATTACAGTGTATGAACGTCCAGTTAGTGGATCTAGTTTAATGCAAACTTATCTGTTTAAAGGTGATGGTTCAACAACTACCTTTACATTAAAACAACGTCCATTCTCATACGAAAGTGTTATTGTTAAAATTAACTATGAAATTGTATATGGCAAGTCTAAGTATAAAATTGATTATGATAATAATCAAGTAATATTCTATACACCGCCAGCTGATAATGATAATATTGCAATAATTAGTATGGGCATAGGCGGCGAGAATGTTCTAGATTATGATGAATTTACAGCTGACGGTGTAACACAAGATTATTTAACGGGTATTGCTTATAGTGAAACAGCTCATGCGTATGTAACAGTTAATGGCGAATATCAAGCATTTGATTTAATTGAGTCTGACGAAACATACGAAGTACCAGGCAACTGTGTTATACGTTTTGTTCAACCACCAGAAGAAAATAGATTAATACAATATGGATTATTTGACGGTGAAATTGATTCATTTAGCCAAGTTACAGTAGATGAAATTATAGCAGACGGCTCTTCCACTAGTTACGAATTGTCAAGAGCACCATTTAATCAAGAACCAGATTCATTTAACATAATTGTAACAGTTAACGATAAACTTCTAAATGCAGGATATAGTGAGTCGTTTACAGTTCTTGAAGATGTATTAGAATATAGAATGAAAGTATGGCAAGTTCCGGTAGGTACACTATCAGGAACACATATGAAAGTTTTCTTAAATGGCAGAGAACTTGAATTTTTACAAGAATGGACATTTGAAGGTGCAACAGCATTTAATCCTAATATTAGTGATGATGCACAACCAGGTAGTACTGTAATTCTTAATAGAGGTGTTGCTGCTGCCGGCGATGAACTAAAAGTTTATGTTATGGACGACGGCGAATATAGATTTGGCTATTGGGACGAAAATGATATTTTTGTTGACACATCAGGAAGTGATAGTATAACTCCAGTACTTCATTTTGATGCTACTTATGAAGAAGGTGATATTATAAGGGTATACCAGTTTAGCAATCATGATGGTCAAGGAATAGAACGAGAAAATTATGATATAGTACAACGTACTGAAATGACATATCAATCACAAGGATATTATGATTATAGACGTTTAAAAAGAGGTTTAATTAAACTAAGACAAGAAGCTGTCGGTGTTGATTATGTTTGGGTAGCACTAAACAATAAATGGTTAACGCCAACTGCTGATTATATTTTATTAGAAAATAAACAATACATTGAGTTTATTACACCAGTAAATGATGGTGATTCTATTGACATTATACACTTTAGTAATCCTCCAATATCCAATAAGTTTGGTTGGAGACAATTTAAAGATATGTTAAATCGTACACATTACAAGCGTTTAAATAGTGAAGATCAATATACTTTAGCACAACCATTAAATTGGTATGATAGAAGTATTACTGTAGTTGAACAAGAAGGAAATCTACCAACACCAGATCCAAAAGGAAATACTCCAGGTGTAATCTTTATTGAAGGAGAGCGTATTGAATTCTTTAGAAGAGAAGGTAATGTATTAAAACAATTACGTAGAGGAACTTTAGGTACAGGCGTTAAAGATCTTTATGAAGCAGGTACTAAATTCTATAATCAAAGTGTAGATAGTTCAATTCCTTATAAAGACAGACAAGAAGAAGTAATAGCACTTGCAGGAGAATATAAGGATATGTCATTGGTGTATCCGGATAATAGTCCTGAAATAAGTGTAACAAGTATTGCATATAACTTTAATAATAATACAGTATTTCCGTTAGGTGGGCAAATTGCAACAGTAGACGGAGAAGGGTTCCGTGAAGGAGTAACTGTATTAGTACAAGATGTTAAATGTGAAACAACATACATAAGTGGAACACAGTTACAATTTGTAACTCCAGCATTACCTGTAGGAGCATACGATTTAGTAATTATTAATCCAGTAGAAACAGATCCAATATTTAGACCTTCAACTACTTTAGTTGTTACTAAGTATCTACCATATGTACAAATATTGTTACCATTTGCTCCGTATCCTAATCCTGCAAGTTCAGGCGCTTGGGATCCAGCAACTGAAACAGGATGGTACAAGGATGCATTTGAAAACTTAGGAATCCCAGAAGTATATTGGGAGGCGCAAGATATTGAGGTATTTGCAAATGGTCGTAGACTTCGTAAAAATCCAATTAAAGTTTACGATGTAAACGAAGGTCAGTTTAGCCCAGATGGCGATGTTTGGTTACAAGCAGAATATGCAGTTAACAAAAATGTCGGAGCATATGTACGCCTAACTGCACCTCCAGAACCAAATACAGTGCTAACTATAGTTAGAAATCAAGGTTTAATTTGGAATGAAATTATAGACGAAACAACAGGAACGTATAAACCACTAGGTCAGTCTAATACAGAAGTAGCAACTTTCTTACGTGGAAAGAGTATTGAATTACCGCGATAAATACATTGACAGGAAAACAAAATGGCAGACAATTTTTTTGATAAACAAGGTATATTTTTAGAAGGTCATGTAAAAATTCATGATCCAGATTCTGGAGAAATACTACTTAATAAGCGTAATGCAATACATTATGAAAATATGAGTATTGCTCTTGCAGAAAGTTTAAGTAATGCAGGCCAGGGCTGGGTACATGAAATGAGCTTTGGTAACGGCGGAACTAGTTTAGATCCAACAGGAATTATTACTTACCTAACACCAAACAGCACAGGAACAAATGCAAGTTTGTATAACCAAACTTTTACTAAAGTTGTTGACGATAGAAGTGTTAATAACATAGATCCGGCACGTAATAAAATTGATATTCGTCATGTTAGTGGTACAAACTATACAGACATATTAGTATCTTGTTTATTAGACTACGGTGAGCCTAATGGACAAGACGCATTTGATACTGCTAGTAGTACTGAAAGTTTATATGTGTTTGACGAACTTGGTTTAAGAGGTTATGATCCAGATGGTCAAGGTCGTTTGCTGACACATGTAATTTTCCATCCTATACAAAAGTCATTAAACAGACTTATACAAATTGATTACACTGTAAGAGTACAATCATTAACTGGTTTCAACGAGGGGTAATAAATGCCATATACTATTAATTACACAGATGTTGCAAACAAAGGAACTATTACAGTAGAAGACGGTGTAATTAACCGTGAAACTACACTAGGTTTTCCAGGACGTAATTCAACAGCGTATGGTGCAACGATTGCAGAAAACTTTTTACATTTATTAGAAAATTTTGCATCAAATATTCCTCCTGATAATCCAGTTGAAGGACAATTATGGTATGATAATACCTTAACTGAAGAAAAGTTAATGGTGTATAATGATACTAACTGGGTTCCTGCAAGCGGTATTACAAAATCAATTAACACTCCGGCAATCGCACAATTAGGCGACTTATGGGTAGATACAGACAACCAACAACTATATTTGTTTACAGGCGGCGGCTGGATCTTAGTAGGTCCTAGTTTTTCAGAAGGTTTAGCAACAGGTGCAAAAGCAGATCAGATTACTGGTCAAGATAATGTTTTATATAATATTTTAAGAATTGAAGTATCGGGACAAACTGTTGGCGTTATTAGCGGATCAGATACTTCTTTTGTTCCTAAGTCAACGATTGCAGGCTTCTCTCAAATTAATCCGGGTTTTAATTTAATTAATAAAGATACTGACAATGACGGATTAAGTAATTATAAATTTTTTGGTACTGCTGAAAAAGCAGAAAATCTAATTGTTAATAATGAAATTGTTGCTGCTGGAAATTTCTTAAGAGGTAATACTACAAGTACTACACTATTTCCACTCAACATTCAAAACAACCAAGGTATTAACTACGGAGTAAATGCTGAACTTTCAATTGGTGTAGAAGGTAATGCAGGTGTTATACAGCATAATATTGGCGGATCTAATATTGACATGCGTGTTAGGAACAATGATGTTGCTAAAACAGTTATACGTGTTGATTCTAGCTTACGTGTTGGCATTAATACAGAAGCTCCGGAGGAAGCACTTGATGTAGTAGGTAATATTCAGTCATCTGGAAGTGCTATTATTAATGATACTACACAAAGTACAACAATCAATAATGGTGCATTGCAAGTTAGAGGCGGCGCAGGAATTAGACAAAATTTAAATGTTGGCGGCGAGACTAAACTATTAGGACTAATGACGTCAACAAATATAGTTCCAGATGATAACAATATTCGCGACTTGGGTTCATCAACTAGATCTTACAGAAATACATATTCAACTAATTTTTATGGAACACTAGAAGGCACAGTTAACGGTAAAGTTAACGGACCATCTACAAAATCTGCTGCACTGATTGATAAAACAACATTTATTATGGAAGGCGATGTTAGTACTATTGTTCCTGTAGTGTTTGACGGAGCATATCAAGATCCACAGTTTGATAACGGCGAAGGTAACGCAGTTGGTGAAGTTCCGTTAACAAAGAAATTTAGAACTGAAATTTCAAATAACTTTATTCAAGGTAAAGAATTACAATCTGATGTTTCAGACGATGATTTAATTTTATTTGATGATGTAGAAGGTGCTTCACCTGGACTTAAAAGTGTTACTAAAGAAAATTTCTTAAAAACTATACCAAGAACACCTGCAGGTGTTATATTACCATTTGGCGGAGATGTTCCTCCAAACGATGATTGGATTTTATGTGATGGCAGAGAGCTTGATAAAACTGATTATCAAGCATTATTCCAAGTTATTGGTTATAAATTTAAACCAGAATCGCAAGTAAGTAACAACAGTTTTGCTGTTCCTGATATGCGAGGTAGATTGCCAATGGGTGCTGATAACATGGGAGGCACAAGTGCTAATGTTGTAGAGGCCACAGCAGCAGATATTGTTGGTGCTTTAGATGGTAGCGAAACAAAACTTATTGACGTTACTAACTTACCAGAACACCAACACAACTTACAAGATACAGATAGAAACCAATTTTATGCTATTCAAGATAGACAAGATCCGTCAACTGACAGCAATGTTACAGGAATTGACGGACCAACTGCTACTAACGGCGGCCAAAAATTATCAAATAGCGGTAATATTATTAGTTCTAACCCTGTAGGACAAGAATTTAATATTATGCCTCCAACAGTGACAATGAATTATATTATATATTCTGGAAGAGGGTAACAATGAGTTATAAATTAAACAAAACTAACGGCGAATTATTAGTAGATCTAGTTGACGGACAGATTGATACTACTAGCACTGATGTGTCACTAGTTGGCAGAAACTACAAAGGCTACGGCGAAGCATTTAATGAAAACTTTATTAAAATGCTTGAAAATTTTGCTAAAACAAGCCCTCCAGGCGCACCACTAGTTGGACAGTTATGGTATGACACTGCGGAACAGCGTTTGAAAATTTATACAGGAGAGACATTTAGGTCGGCTGCAGGAGCAGTAGTCAGCCAAACACAACCTAATTTAGTAGCAGGCGATCTTTGGATTGATAGTTTAAATAATAGACTTTACTTTTTTGACGGAAGTGACATAGTATTAGTTGGCCCTCAATTTACTGCATCTCAAGGAAAGACAGGTGTAGAAGCATTTACTATATTAGATGCAAACGGACAAGACCAAACGGTGTTGTATATGTATATTAACGGTCAGCTAACGGGAATTTATTCTAGAACTGAATTTAGACCTCAAGTGAATATTGTAGGTTTTCCTGTAGATCCTGATGATAACCGAGTACCAAAACGTCAACTAATTCGCATTGGGTTTAATCCTGCAAGTGAAAGTTTTTGGTATAGAGGAACAGCTACAAGCTCAAGAGGCTTAATTAGTGATGCAGGCGAAGAGTTTAGTGAAGCTAACTTTATGAAAACTGATAGAGATACTAGTACAACTGGTAGTCTTGCAGTTAAAAACTCAGGCGGACTAACAGTCGGAGTAAGCGATACTGTTTATGCTGCATTAAGAATTGACACAGATTACATTACTACACTAGAAACACAACGTTTAGATAGAGACTTTACTATTAGAACACGCCGAGGAAACTTATTTGACAATGCATTTTATGCAGATTCAACAAACAAACGTGTAGGGATTTATACAACAACACCAACAGTTGATTTTGATGTTAATGGCGATGCAAGAGTTACAGGAGATCTTGAAGTTGAAGGTAATTTAATAGTTCAAGGCGAAACTACATATTTAAATGTTTCTACTTTGCGTGTAGAAGATAAAAACATTGAACTTGGAATGTTAAACGATAGTTCAATTGGCGATGATACAGTTGTTGATGGTGCAGGTTTAATTATTAGATCATCTGATAGTGATAAAACAATAACATGGGAAATAGAAACCGGAAACTGGACGTCAAGTGAAGATTGGGATTTAGAAACTGGTCATACATATAAAATTAATAATAGAACCTTGTTATCAGCAAATAGGTTGCATGACGATGTATTATATGCAGAAGGTTTAATACAAGTAGGTAGTTTATCAAACTTAACTGTGGTAGGTGATGTTACTATTGATCAAAATCTAATTTCTAGTAATCCACTTAATATTAATAGTAATGGCACAATAACAGTTAATAATCAATTAATTCAAGGAGTTACTACTCCAATTAGTCAGCGTGTTGCTGGAAATACTGGCGGCGTAGAAGATAGTAATAACAGCGTAGCAACAAAGGGCTATGTTGATCAAGAAATTAGTGCAGAACCTGTAGTCTTAACAATGGATACTACAGGATTTTCAAATCCTTCACCAGTATTTTCTGACAATGTAGGACCACACCAAGATATTAAAGATGCATTAGAGTATCTGTATCCTGCTTCACAAAAAGAAAACGGAACAGACGCAAGGATATTTGCATCAAGCTATGTTTCTGCATCTGTAACAGGCATTGATATTAATGCCGCAATAACTAAATCTACAGTTAATGTATACGTTGATCCTGATGATAGTACTACACCTGAGTTTGATAGTGTGTTAAAAGACATTTCATTTAGTCCGGTTGCAGGTAATGCAAACTTGTCTCCGGAAAGAGCAAAAATAGATTTTACAGTAGTGGGCGGAGTATGGCAGTGGCAGCGAACCACGCCAGTTTAACAAAACAGATAAATACTAAGTCGCAATAGGGGTTTATAAATGGCATATACAATAGATACATATAGTAACAGTAAATCATGGAAAATTGAAGATGGTACTGTTGATCAAACTACTGATTTAAAATTAGTAGGTAAAAACTTTGCAGGGTATGGTGAAATACAAAATGAAAATATGGTATTTTTACTTGAAAACTTTGCAGGACAAACAGAACCGCCACGCAAACTAACAGGTCAACTTTGGTTTGATAGCGGAAACAGTAAACTAAAATTCTTTGATGGTATTAAATGGCGTACAACAGGTGGCGCAGAAGTTAGTTCTACAGTTCCAACAGGCCTTAAAGAAGGTGATTTTTGGTGGGATCAAGACAACGAACAACTTTATACATATAACGGCGGAGACTTTGTACTTATAGGACCCCAAAGTGCAGGCTCAGGACAAACCCAAATTGTAAGCCGTTCAGTTCGCGACACTGGCGGAACAAGTAGAGGTATTATTACCGCTGTTGTTAACGATGAAGTAGTATTTACTGTTAGCTCATTTGATTTTACTATTGATAGCCAAGATGTTGATTCAAATATTCCAGGATTTGATAGAATACGTCAAGGTATTACCCTAAAAAATACATTAGATGGAAGCGGCGGCATTACTTCAGGTGATTGGAGATTAGTTGGTACTTCTACTAACTCTGAAAAACTTGGAGGAAAGTCAGCATCTGAATATGTAGTTAAAACAGATGCTAATTTTAGTCAATTAGCTCGTTTTTCAGATTTAGGTATTGCAATTGGCGATTCTAACGATTTAAAAATTAAACAAGAAATTATTACAGGCAATGGTACACAAGTAGAAAGACCTGTTATATCTAACGAAACTGGCGGTACTATTGCATTTAAAGCAAAAAACAACTCAGGCGTTGTTGTTAACTCTTTACAAGTATTGTCAAATTCTGTTATTCCTGGATTTACTAACGGCACTGAAACACAAAATAAACCATCACCAACTAATACTACTTTAGGTACAGAACAGTATCCATGGGAATCAATATTTGCTAAAGAATATATTGGTTTAGGAACAGCATCTAGAGGCTTAATATTAGAAGATGATGTTGACAGTTATGTATTTGATTTTACTAACGGTTTAGAGCCACCTGCAACTTTACTAAGAAAGCCAAGCAAATCAGCTGCTCCAAATACTGTTGTTGTAAGAGATCAAGATAGTGACATTTATGCAAACTATTTTCAAGGCATTGCAACAGAAGCATTATATGCTGACCTTGCAGAAAAATATACTACAGATGCAGACTATCCAGTAGGAACAGTTATGGCAGTAGCAACACAAGGTGAAGCAGAAACAAGATCAGCAAATAGAGGCAGTATTGCAATCGGTGTTATTTCATTAGAACCTGCCTACTTAATGAATAAAGGACTAGAAGGCGGCCAAGCTATTGGTCTTAAAGGGCGTGTTCCTGTTCGTGTAATTGGTGCAGTTAAAAAAGGCGATGCAGTTTATGTTGACGATAACGGTTGTGCAAGCACAGCAATTAACGGAGGATGCATGGTAGGTATTGCACTAGAAACTAGTGACGATGAAGCAGAAAAATTAATCGAGTGTGTTTTGAAAGTATAAATAATAGTAGCACTTAATAGGAAGAAGATAACATGGCAAGTTTAGTCCGAGGAGCCGACGATCCAAACGGAGCGTCAAGAATTACAGCAGCTAACTATAATGATTTGCAAAAAACTGTTGCAGATATCTTAGGTGTTGGATTCGCCAATACAGGTTACGGACAAGACCTTGTTAGTTCGGCATTATTAGCAAATGATATTGTTAGAGCTGAACATATGAATTTAATTAGAGATGATATCAATAGAATTCAAGTTCATCAAACAGGAAGTCTTAGTTCTTTATTAGAACTTGAACCTGGAGAAACTGTTGGTGCTAATGACATTGCAGGTGTAGTTGATAAAGGTTTTAATCAATTTGTTGCAGTTGTTAATATTTTAGAAGCTAACAAAGATGTAGTTGACGGAACTCAAGTAACACTCGAAACTGCAACTACTAGTACACGTTTTGCAGCATGGAATGGTACTGTAGTACATAGTTTTACAGCTACTTTTGATGATGCTGATCACAGACGTGCATTTTTTAATGCCGGCGGCCAAATTCAAATAAGTGCAACTCTTGAAGGCGACAATACACAAAAAGGCGCAGATTGGCAGACCATTTTAACAAATATGGGAACAATTAAATTTAGCGCAAATACAACTGAAAAGACTGGAAGTGCTGGTCTTTTACAGCCAATTGGAAACTATGACTTAACAACTAGCTATCAAAAAATCTTTGAACGTAGAGGTCAAGCTGATTATTATGCAGAAAACAGATTCTTTATCTATGCAAAAGAAGTAAGCAACCGAGCAATACAATTTAGTATTGAGTTTGAAGATAACGATGTAGGTGATCCAAACGATGACGAACTCATTAGAGGAACACTAACTAGTATTATTAAACAACTAAGACCTACAGGATCATTTGTATCCGTTAAATCTCCTGCATATAGTACACAATCTGATATATCAGAAGGAGATTAATTTATGGCAGTATCAGTTGGCGATATAGTTGATCATGACGATTATATTGGTCTAATAGATAGATTAACCGCTGTTATGGGAAACGGCAGTGGACAAAATGGCTATGGTCAAGTAGTTGCTTCGGCTGAAACATACAAAACTGCAATATCTGGTGGTAGTACTGTTAACATTTCACGAAACGAATGGAATGCATTAAGACTTGACATTAACAGATGTACTCAACATCAAAGTTCTTCTAATTCTGGAATCAGTACCATTGCTTCAACACATATTATTGGTGCAAACGCAACTGGAACTAGTGTTACTAGAATTACAGGAGATACATTTTCAATTGTTTCACCTGATAACGACGAAGGTGTAAACGACTTTGAATCAGCAATTAGTTCTATAGAAACAAATGCTAATAACATAGCTAGTGGACAATTTTCATTAACAACAGGAAGAGTTTTTGGAAATTCATCTAGAACAACACAATGGGGTGTTAACACTGTTAACCCTATGATATATACCGAAATGAGTGTAACATTTGATGGTGGCTATTCAACTACTGCTACTAATGGAACTAGTACTACTGCATCTGGTGCCGATCACAGACGTCATTTTTTTAATGCTGGTGGTGAAATACGTTTGAGTGCAACACTTAGTGGTTCTACAGCAAAGGATACAGACTGGGGAACAATGTTAGGTAACATGGACCAAGTTATTTTTGGTAAAAATGCAACAACATTGTCGCCAAGTGGTTCAGGCAGAGCTAGAGACGGAAGCACCGATGTTGACGGAGCAGGCGGAATTGAAAGTGCGTTAGGTAATTATCAATTAACTACGGGCTACCAACTTATATTTCAAAAAAACGGCTCTCAATCAGAATATGCAGAAAACTACGTTGCCATTTATGCTAAAAGAAATAGTTCACAAAATACAATTACATTTTTGTTTGAATTTCACGACATTGATAGCGGTGACCAAACAGGTATTGGCCCACCTGTTGATGAACCGGTATTCCAAAACGGTGGCAGTATGGCCGCTGGAATAGACCTAAAACGACCAAATCAAACAGCTGATGTTAATGTTCCTGAGCCAGTATTTGCAACAGTTACCGAACTTCGTCTCACATAATACTTGACAAATATTCCTTCTGACTATATACTACTAGTATAATTGGAGGAATTTATGGACGAAAGATTAGAAAAAGCATTAGATTTTTCAAACTATATGGTTACGTTGAATAATCAACGAAGAATTATTCATGAACAGTTTATAGAAAGCTGTGTACACTATCTTAACGGTGGTAAATTTTCTGTTAACAGAGATCTTATAACGTTTTGTCACACATTAATAAAGTGCGATCAAACTAGCGCAGTGATTATTGATGATAACAATACTCCAGTTAATGTAGAAGATTTACAAAAATTTTTAGATGATATATTAGATATTTATTTTACAACTTCTTACGAATATCTTGACAAACACAACGAGATTAAGAAAAACAGAACTGTGGAAGGTCTTGTTGATTTATGAGCAAAGGTGTACTACTGTTTGCACAAAACAATCACTCAATTGATTACATTAAACAAGCAATATTTTGTGCAAAGAAAATTAAAAAACATCTAAATCTTCCCGTAGCTCTTGCTACGGATAATGCAGACTATCTTAAAAACACATTTCCTTATTACGAAAGATATATTGATCATGTTCTAGAGTTAAACTGGTACGAATGTAAGCAAAAGCGTACATATCGTGATGGCACTATGAGTACTAGAGATTTAGAATGGCGCAATCATGATCGTGTAACAGCGTATGATATTACGCCATTTGATGAAACTATTGTTATGGATACCGATTTTATTATTGGTAATGATAGTTTATTAAATGCATTTGATACTGATCAAGATTTTTTAATATTTAGACACATAACAGATCTAAATATGGACAGGCCTGACGAATATAGATTTAATAAAATTAGCGACCGAAGTGTTGATATGTATTGGGCAACTGTTTTTTATTTTAAAAAAACAGAAAGTATGAGATTGTTTTTTGATCTCATAACACATATTAAAGAAAACTGGAATTTTTATAGACTTACATATCAAATTGCAAATAAAACATATCGTAATGATTTTGCATTTAGTATAGCCATACATATACTAAATGGATTTCAAAGAACAAATTGGCCAAAAGTCTTACCTGGCAGGTTATGGTTTACTAGTGATGCAGATGTGTTAGTTAAACTTGAAGATGAAAGTTATACATTTCTATTAGATAAAAAACATTGGGTAGGACACTACCATGTAGGAAAGGCAGAAAATGTAAACATTCATATTATGAATAAATTTGCATTGGATAGATTTATTACAGAGGAGTTAGCAAATGAATAGAGGATTTTGTTTGCTGGCACAAAATAATTCTAAAACAGATTATGTACGTCAAGCATATGCTCTTGCACTAAGTTTGCATCTTTATAACAAAGATCAAAAGATTAGTTTAATTACTAATGATATTGTGCCCAAAGAATGGCAAAGTGTATTTGATCAAATTATTCCTATACCTTGGACTGATAGTGCAGAAGATAGCGAATGGAAAATTGAAAACAGATGGAAAGTTTATCATGCTAGTCCATATGAAGAAACTATTGTATTAGAAGCTGACATGCTTATTACTAGTGATATTACTCATTGGTGGAACGAATTAGGAAAACATGATTTATTTTTTGTAAGCAATGTAAGAACTTATCGAGATGAATTAGTAACTAACAGATTTTATAGAAAAACATTTGATGCTAACGAACTTCCTAATTTGTATAGTGCGTTACATTATTTTAAGAAAGGTAAAACTGCAAAAGAATTTTATAATTTACTTGAAATTATTGTGAATAACTGGGCATTATTTTATTCTAAGTATGCTCCAAACGAATATCAAAAATGGTGTAGTATTGATTTATCAGCAGCTATTGCAAGTAAAATATTAGGCAATGAAACTGAAATTACTAACCCTAGCAGTTTTATCACATTTACACATATGAAGCCGCTAATACAAGGATGGTATAATAAACCTCAAAAATGGACTAAAGTTCTTGGAAAATATTTTACTGATGAAGGTAATTTGTTTTTAGGAAATTATTTACAAACTAGAGTACTACATTATGTAGAAGATAGTTTCTTAACAGATGAATTAATAGAGAAATTAAAACATGGAAAAACACTTTTATCTTAATTTTAGAGAAGACACAGGAAATATATGGAAGCTAACTAACGAGTTAGATACTTCAACGCCTTATATTGAAATTGATCGCGAAACAATGTTAGACTTTGCTGAAGAAAGAAAAAAGATGGATGATTATATGGTTGTTCCGTCTAGCGATAAAACATTAAAATATGAGATTAAATTTAAACATAAAGATTTATCTGAATTTGATGTTGATAAAAGTGTTCACAGATTACCTATAGTTGATACTATAGATACAAATAATGCATTTTTAATTAAACAAAATTTAAAAACTGCTACGTGGACTATTAGTTTAACAGAAGAACTAAGAGAGTTATTATCGAGTACACTTTATTATAAAGATAAAAATCAAGTAGTATATGTTACACAAAAAGATAATCCTGCTGTATTACTAGACACACTTGATATTAAAATGTATAATGTATTATATACAGATAGTTTTGAAATGAAAGATCAAGATATAGATGTTGCTAAAAATCCTAAAGTAAGTTTATATTGCGGAAAAGCATTTGAAAATTATTTTCACATTCAGGAGACAGAATGAGTACTATTAAAATAGTAGATCAAGATATTATCTTTTTGTCATACGACGAACCAAACGCAGAAAAGAACTATGCTGACTTATGTCAGAAAGTGCCTTGGGCTAAACGTGTACATGGAGTACATGGTAGCGATGCAGCACATAAGGCGTGTGCAGACTTAGCTGAAACAGAATATTTTATTACTGTAGATGCAGATAATATTATAGATCAAGAATTTTTAAATGTTGAAGTAGATTATGAAGAATTAGGGTTAACGCCTGAACATGTTTTTAGTTGGTGTGGTAAAGTACACGTTAACGGACTTATGTACGGCAACGGTGGACTTAAAATGTGGACACGCAAATTTGTTCACAATATGAAAACACATGAACACAGTGAAGAAGGCGACGAACGTGGAAAAGTTGAATTTTGCTTTGACGACAAGTATTATCAATTTAACGAGAACTACAGCGTTTCATATACTAATGCTACACCTTGGCAGTCTTGGAGAGCAGGCTTCCGTGAAGGTGTTAAAATGAGTTTAGATCAAGGCGCAAAAGTAAATGATTTGCGTAAGGTATGGTGGCAAAACTATCAACGATTACTTATATGGAGTCAAGTTGGAGCAGATGTAAAAAACGGCATATGGAGTATATTAGGCGCACGACAAGGCTGTTATATGACAAACTGTACAGATTGGGATTATGCTAATGTGCGTGACTTTGAATGGTTAAACAACTTTTGGGAAAGTGATGTAAAAAATCTAAACCCAGAAGAAGAAGCAGAACGTTTAGGATTTGAAATACTAAAAGGCACAGGTGTTGATATGTCTACTAAACCGTTAGATGCAGAACAAAGCAAGTTCTTTAAGGCAGTATATCAAAATACACCAAGGATTATTAGATCTAGATGAGTAACGAACAGCGTATAAAAATACTAGAAGAAAAGCGTGAAAAAATTAACAATGTTAGTTGTAGCTTCTGTACGGCTAAATGGCTGCAAACTACACTGCTATTACAAAATGGATACAATCACAGTTGCCACCATCCAGCACCGCATAAAATTCCTTTAGAAGAAATTGAAAAAGACCCTGCTGCACTGCATAACAGTCAATATAAAAAACAACAAAGACTTGATATGATTTTAGGTAACAGGCCTAAAGAATGCGAATATTGTTGGAAGATAGAAGATTTAGGCAAAGACTATTTTAGTGATCGTCATTACAAAACAGCAGATACTTGGGCATGGGATAGATTTGAAGAAATAGCAACCAGTGACCCTGGAGAAAATGTTTATCCTAGTTACTTAGAAGTATCATTTTCAAATGCATGTAACTTTGCTTGTGCGTACTGTTCTCCTGAAATTAGTTCAAAGTGGATGGAAGATGTAAAACAAAATGGACCTTATCCTACTAAGCATGGTGCTCATCATTTAGATTATTTAGAAAAAACAGGCAAAATGCCTTATCGTCATAGTGATGATAATCCATATGTTACTGCATTTTGGAAATGGTTTCCTGATGCATTGCCTTATTTAAAAGTATTACGCATTACAGGCGGCGAACCTACAATGTCAAAAGACACATGGAAGTTGCTAGATTATCTAATTGAAAATCCTCGTCAAGGGTTAGACGTTGCTATCAATACAAATGCCTGTGTTGAAAATAAATTAATAGATAAACTAATAGAAAAAATCAATGCATTAAATAGTGTTGGTGTTAAAGTTGATGTTTATACTAGCCTTGAAAGCACAGGCGCACAAGCAGAATATGTAAGAGACGGGCTAGTTTACAGCAAGTGGTTAATAAATGTAGATAGATTACTAAAAGAAACTAAATCATCTGTTGCTATAATGACTACAGTTAACATGTTAAGTCTTCCTAGTTTTATTGATTTTATAATGTTAATTATGGACTTTCGTAAAGAATACAATAAAACATTTGAAATTAATCGTATACCGTTAAGTATTAATATTATGCGTTGGCCACCTCACTTACAATGCACTTTATTAGATAAAGAATATCGAACAAGTATTGCAAATACTATTGAAAAAGTTTGTGAACAATGGTTAAAATATTATACTAAAGAAAAATATGCTAGAATATATCTAGAAGAATTTGATCAAATACAAAGACTTTGTGATTATTTGAGGTCAACGGAGCCAGCAGTGGAACACAGAGCTGACTTTGTACGATACATACATGCATATGATAAAAGAAGAAATAAAAATTTTGTAGAAGTATTTCCACAATATATAGAAATGTTAGAGGAATGGGATGCCAAAGAAGCCTGAAGAAAATTTACAACAGTATCGAGATAGGGTACTTAACAGTAAAAGTAAAAGTTTTTGCGGAGCAAAGTGGTACAATGCTACTACTTGGTTAGGTAGTGGTACAACTGCAAGTTGTCACCATCCACCTGCACATCAAATTCCGCTAGTAGAAGTACAGGAAAATTTTACAGCTATTCATAATACAGAACACAAAAAAGAAATGCGCCGTATGATGCAAAACGGTGAGCGTCCTCGAGAGTGTGAGTATTGCTGGAAGATGGAAGATATGGGTAAAAATGCAGTCAGTGACCGTACTTTCAAAAGCATTATCTATACTGACGAACAATTACAACAAGCATATGAAGCTGACTATAAAGAAAATACTAACCTTAAAACTTTCGAGATTGCTTTTGATAGGGTTTGTAATCTTGCTTGTTCATACTGCAATGCCTCCTTTAGCACCACCTGGGCCAAAGACATCAAGAACAACGGACCATACGAGAATCTTGTAAGTGATGGCGCCGGAGCCTTCCATCAAGACGGATCGTGGGCACAGCCTTATAAAAATGACGAAGACAATCCTTACATTCAAGCATTTTGGAAATGGTGGGATAACGGTCTTAGTGAAAGTTTAGAAGAACTACGTGTTACAGGTGGCGAACCTTTGATGAGCGGAAACACTTGGAAATTATTTGATTGGTTTAATGCGCAAGATACTAATATGAGATTTGCTATCAATAGTAATCTTATTGCTAAAGAAGATATTATAGATAGGCTAATTGCCAAAACACAAGGTATGAAACATTTTGATTTGTATACTAGTTGCGAAGCAGTAGGTGCGCAAGCAGAATATATTCGTGATGGATTAGATTATGAACTATGGTTAAAAAATATTAAACGTATTTTAACCGAAGGTAATTGTAATGGCGTAAACATTATGATGACTATTAATAGTCTTTGTTTGTTTAGTATTACAGAGTTCCTTGACGAAGTATATAAATTAAAAGAACTTACACAAAGTAGAAAACCTACAGTAAGTTTAAACTTATTGCGTTTTCCTAGTTTTCAAAGTCCACTAGCATTACCTAACCATATAAAAGACTATTGTCATGATAAGTTAAACACTTGGTGGCAAAAACGCAAAGACGATATTGGCTGGCATGAGTTTGAAAAAGCAAGTATAGAAAGACTTATAGATTACTTAGTTACTGTTGATGCTCCGCATAGACGTACAAGTAATCCAGTAACGCTATGGCGTGACTTTAAAACTTTCTATCAGCAATATGACATTAGACGTAACAAAAGCATCTATGTATTTCCTAAAATTCTTACAGACTGGGTAGACAGTATTCCGGACACTGATTTAGCAATACAAGAATTAGCAGAAAAAGAAGGTTGGGTGCTAAAACCCGATTCGAGGAACATCGATGATCCCCTTGCGGCCTACGATTAATTTGTATTACGATAAAATTATAGACAATACTCCAGTTCCAAATGGTGTCACAGAATATAATTTTACTAAAGACTTACTTAGAATTCCTGTAAGTGCTAAAAAACACTGGCCAATTAACGATACTACATTACTCTTTAACGTACTTAAAGTACTAGATGTTGAAAGAGTTAATATCTTTTCAGGAAACGAAACTGCAAAGAGTTTGTTTTATCCATTAGAGCTTAACAAAGGAAATTCATGGTATGATTTAGATTTTGAAACTATTATTCCTAATAAATCTCTTTCTAAAATTAGAAAAGGTAAAATGAAATTATTAATTTTTGCACCAAGATTGTCTCATGATTATAGAGTATTATGGAAATTAAGAACACAACTTGATAAACTAGGTGCAAAAAAGATAACAAGAGATAAAATCTACATTGTGTTAGGAGATTTAAATCGTTCATATAGAAAATTATTTGATAATCCTAATGTATATGGTATAGACTGGTGGCAAATTTTTGCACAACTTGCTTATAAAAATAGAGATAGTGAAAAAAGCATGTATTGGGTATATAGAGAGCCATCATTTTTTCCGTTATCTCCTGAACAAATTGATAAAGAAGATTTTAAATTTGAAAATTGGAAGCCTAAAAGAGTATTTACAGCATACACAGGTAATAATGCAAGACACAATCTTGCATTTATTAGTGAATTGATATATAGACAGTTAGATGTGCATGGGAAATATAGTTTTAATTTAACAAAAGAAAAAACTCCTATAAATTCTAGTAATTTTAGAATAATTGACAAAACTAACAGTACTGAATATGTTAGAAAAAAAGAACAACTTATAAAATCATTAACAGGAACAAAAAAATTAGATTATGATTTTAATACTTTAAGAAGAACTCCGTTAGTGTTTGATAAATCTGACTACGAAGATAGTTTAATTAGTATTGTCAGCGGACCATATTCGCCTATGTTTGATAGATCTTATATGGATGAAGTTAATATGCTATCCCCTAAATTAGGTATTTGGAGACAAATAGCCAAAGGGCACCCGTTCATGGCGCTTGGTTGTTTAAATACAATGGGTTATATAGGAGGAGAAGGATATTTTCTTCCTACCTTAATTACAAATCATTTTTATGATAGAGTATCAAAAACAACAGATAAAGTTAAACTAATGTGCGATAGTATTGAAATAATGTCACAGTACACTGAGCAAGAAATGGCAGATAAAGTAGAAGAATTAATACCATTTATGAAAAAGAATAAACAAAAGTTTTTTAATATGAAACATCAACGTAAATTTGAAAAACTTTTTAGTGAGATGAACTATGAATGATGATTTAAAAAATAGTCCTAATTTTTGCGTAGCACCGTGGATGCATTTACATGTTATTAATGATGGAAGATCGTTTGCATGTTGTCAAACGCCTTTACGTGAAGAAAATAGTTTTGGAAATGTCAAACATGAAAAATTAATAGACGTTGTTAATAGTCCTAAAGCTAAAAAAATGCGAAAGGACATGTTAGAAGGAAAACCTCTTCCTAGTGCATGTGAACGTTGTGTATCAAAACAACAGAATAATTTGAATACTATGCGTACTGGTCTTAATAGTAAATGGTTTGATGAAACTAAAGACTTAATTGCTAGTACGGCAGAAGATGGTACATTGCCTGAATTACAATTAAAATATTGGGACTTTAGATTTTCAAATTATTGTAATCTTGCTTGTACAACATGTTCGCCTCTCTTTAGTACACAGTGGGCAAAAGATTTTCAAAAATTACATCCTGGTGCAGACAAATATAGTGAAACTCAACTTATTGACTTAAAAGAAGCAAATGTATTTTGGGAAGACATTGAAGAAAATCTTGAAACTATGAAAGAGATACACTTTGCTGGTGGCGAACCATTAATTATGCCCGAGCATTGGAGAATTCTCAATATGCTAGACGAAAAAGAAAAATATGATATTTCTTTACGTTACAGTACAAATGGTACAACATTAGGAACAAAAAAACAAGATGTAATAGAATTATGGAAAAAATTTAACTATGTTCATTTAAGTTTAAGTATAGACGGAGAAAGTGATACATTTGAGCACATTCGTTATAAAGGCAAATGGAAAGAAACATTAGAAAATCTTAAAAAGATTAGAGCTAGTGGAGCAGTTGATTATTGGTTTCATCCTACTGTTAGTATTCTTAATATATTTAGGCTTACTGAGTTACATCATGAATTGCATATTAATGATTTAATGCCACTAGAAGCAGTCCATCCAACTAGGGGCTTTTATATGGAAAACTATTGGGTAGATAGATTTCATATTAATCCTTTATTTACACCTGATTATTATAGTATAACTGTTTTACCAGAAAATTTAAAAGAACAAGCAGCAGATAAGATTACAAAATATGGTAAAAAATTAGAAGCTGACACAGGCATACCGTTTAGTGGTTGGCAAAATATTATAGACTTTATGTACCAACATGATAATAGTCATTTATGGAAACAGTTTAAATGGAAGTCAAAACAGATAGACGATATTAGAGGTACTGATGTTTTTGCGTTAAATCCGGAGTTATTAGATGGCTAAAATCAGAGGAGAAAAATTTAAACCTTTTGCACAAAATGCACCAATGAATAGTGATAATATTGCTTACTATGGTGTACTTAAATATGAAGCGTTTCTTACACGACTTGAAAAGTTTAGTCCTGATGGCAATTATTTTATTAAAGAAACTATGCAAGATGCAGAAAAAGAAAATTTTGACAAAGATCCTTGGACTTACTATTTTAATAAATTTAATTTTAGAGATGAGTTTAATGCTGATAGTCCTAAAAAGAAAATTGGGTTTTTTGGCTGTAGTTTTACAATGGGAGAAGGAATTAAAAGAGAAAAAACTTTTGCCTATCAAGTAGCAAGCGAGTTTGATTTAGAATATTTTAATTTTGGTGCTCCTGGTTCAAGTGTAGAAAGGGTTGCTAGAACTTTTAGTATGGCTACTAAACTTGTTAATTTAGATTATGCAGTAATAACTTTTCCTAGTCATTTTAGACAATTTTATCAAAATTCAAATTCAGAGATTATCAATATAATTCCTGGATGGCCTCACAGTGGATATAAAAAGATGGTAGAGACACTGTATACACTAGATGATGAATTTTTTGCAGTTAAAGCAGTGTCGCATATTAATTGGGTGCATGATGTTGCCGAAGCTAATAATATTAAAATAATTTATAGTAGTTGGGATCATCCATTAAACGAGCTTTGCAGTTTCTTAGCACCAAAGCAGACAATAGATCCATTTCCTAACATTGATGATAAATGTGCAAGAGATAACATGCATCCTGGTATAAAATCGCAAACTGCTCATGCAGAACAAATTATAAAGGCAATCAATGATAGAGCTTGGGTTTAGAAATATAGAAAATAAAATTGAATATATTAATATACAGCCAAATGATAATGAACTATCAAACATATGGCTTAGTCAGCTTGACTTTTTATTAGCAACACATAATAGAAAAATATTTCAAAAAAATTTTAGTTTGTTAGGGTTTCATAACGATTACAGAACAGTAGCCCATATATGTGACGATCTTGATAGAAGTATTGCAACGATTAATTATTATAGCGATTATAAGATAGTAGAAAATTTTGGTCCCTTGCGTAATGGTTATGATCAAGATTTATTAAATATTTTACATCATCATTTTGAAGTTATGCAAGGGCAGTTATGGAATCCTGGTAACGAACTTGCTAATGCAAATGGTGATACTAGATTAGCAATTTGTTTTCTTAATCATTGCTGTCATGAATTAGAAGCATGGTACGAAACAGAAAACATAAAAGACGAAGGTTATCGAAACGGTTATTTTTATTATAACTTATTAGGTATCCAAGACAGGATTGAACTAGATCCTAAATTTAAAAAAGATTTTACAAAAGATGTTACAGACGGAATGGTATATCTTCATTACGCACAAACTGGAAAAACCTGGTTTGAAGCATATCTAGATAATGACGATGTTGTTGAATCAGCAGGAATATCTGAGCATAGAGTTATTAGTGGAGAATTTAATTGCTATTTTGGAACTGGATACGAATTACCTTCAGATGAAAAATTTAGTTCTTGGCTAGAAAGTAAAGGCGTCGATCCTAATGATGAACAATTAGGTCTTGGTTATGCACCTGTCGGAAAAGTAACAAATCTTACTGATGGAGAAGCACAAGATTTCTTTAAAGAATATAATGACTTTTATAGTATAGAATTTAACAAAAAACGTATTGAATATGATTTTCGTCACACTGATAATGCCTATATTAGATTGCTCACAGACATGTGGAGTAAATGGGGACAACAATGAGTGTACCTGATTTAGAACGTGCAGTAGTAGAAGTATTTGGCGGCTGTAATTACAAGTGTCAAATGTGTCCACAGACTACCGGAAGAGGTAAGGACTGGACACGTAAAATGCCTATGGACATGTTTATTAACATACTTGAACAACTGCCAGGTAAACCTGTTATTAATTTAGAAGGCAGTGGCGAACCTACTATGGCTAAAGATTTGCCTAAGTATATTGAGGAATGTACCAAGCGAGGATTTCCTAGTTTTATGTACAGTAACGGTAGTTTCTTTAGCGGACACTTTATGCAAGAGTGTATTGATGCAGGACTAAGTTTTGCTAGGTTTAGTTGTATAGGATATAACAAAGAAAAATACAAAGAGTGGATGTCTGTAGATAATTTTGATTTATTGAAAACAAACATAGTAAAGGCTAAAGAATACATTAAAGAAACTAATAGTAAATGTGTAGTAAGCAGTTATCATTTAATACTTGACAATAATCAAGTAGATTACGAAGTTGATCAATACAGAAATAATTTTATAGGACCTACAGGAACTATAGGTTATATTTGGAAAATGCATAACTGGAGCGGAAACTACCAACCATTGTATGTTAGAGATCCTAGTAAGCGTAGAACTTGTGGCCGCCCGTTCGCTCCTGAAATTACAATACGTAGTGGAGGTAACGGAGGATTAAAAGGTGCAGTTACGCCTTGCTGTCAAACAATGGGTCCTCCTAACGAAAGCAAAAGTGTGCTAGGACATGTGCAAAATCAAACCATAGAAGAAATATGGTACGGAGACGAATACAACAAACTTCGTAAGGCACATGAGTTGAAAGACTTTGACAGTATTGATTATTGTAAAAATTGCGATTTCTTGTATGACGATCCAGAAGTATTAGTATGGTCGAACGATAAAACAGCAACACCGTATCATATGCTAGGCACAAACTTTAGTCTAAAAGATTACGGTTGACATATAAACACAGAGGCTTTATAATTATAAAATGTACGATATTGTCTTCATAAGTTATAACGAAACAAATGCAGAAGAAAACTGGTTA
>Ga0181571_10000618_pt1 | contig 23751 bp, 12 predicted proteins | sample 101ome_17_FD_132440 | JGI IMG/M metagenome (GOLD analysis project Ga0181571, IMG submission 132440) | Coastal salt marsh microbial communities from the Groves Creek Marsh, Skidaway Island, Georgia - 101407AT metaG (megahit assembly) | ecosystem: Environmental > Aquatic > Marine > Intertidal... | reverse complement strand
CGAAGGCGTTGGCGGCGGACATGTTCGACTAACGGCGTTGAAGTGTGGCGTCGGGTCGACGGTGCCAACTTGTTTCGCTCGCTGATGAGAGCCACGAGTTTTGTTTGCCGATTTATTGTGCTGTGTCCAGCCACATCGCGACGCGCGGTACCCATGCTCGCGGCACGCGTCCCGACGGTCGCACTCTCGAGCCCGCGGCGCCACGTCCGCGGAAAAGCTTCGATCGCCTCCAAAAAACCCGCCGCCCGCGTCGTCGCGACCCGCGCCATGCCGGAGGGCCCTTACCCCGAGCTCGCCGTCTTCGACCTCGACGCGTGCTTCTGGGACGAGGAGATGTACACGCTGCGGGACATCGTCGATCCCGCCAGGTCCGTCCGCGGAAACCTCGGCAACGGCGTCGGCGAGGGCGTCGTGTCCGCCATGAGCGGCAACACCGCCATCACCATCAATCCCGGTGCCCTCAGGGCCTTACAGGATTTTCACGCGGGCAAGTACCCAGGGATGAGGATCGCCGCGGCTTCGTCCGCGGACACTCCTCTGGCCGTGAGGATTGGAAGAAGCGCGCTCGACGTCCTGGAGATCGTCCCCGGCGTGACCGCGAGGGCGGTGTTCGCGATCGGCTGGCCGGAGGGCTTCGACGGCAACATGCAGATCGGGCGGACCCCGCCGCTCTCGTCGAACAAGTCTCAGACGCACTTTCCGATTTTAAGGCGGGAGACGGGAGTGGGGTACGATCGCATGCTCTTCTTCGACGACTGCAACTGGGGGGACCACTGCGCGGCGGTGGCGAACGGGTGCCGGGACGAGATGACGGGGTTGGGGCCGGTGGTGGTTCGGACGCCGCGCGGGCTACATGTGGCCGAGTGGGAGAAGGGCCTCGAGCTCTATCGGGAGAGAGTCGAGAAACGCGCGCCGGCGGAGCCGCCCAAACTCTAATTCAACGTCTAAACGACCTACTCGGCTAAGCCGTACCCGCGCGCTTTCCCCCACGCGCGCGCGCGGGATACGGTGTTGAGCGACCCCGTCACGCACACCGCACCCCCCCGCCCCTTCTCCCCTTTTCGCAGACCAATCACGGCGGCGTCAATCGCCGCGTCGAAATCGTCCTCCACCAAAACCCGCGGCGGCGACCACGGATTGAACAGTTCGGGCTTACCCTTCTCGTCCGCCTTCTTCTTCGCGTACGCCTCCGCGCCCCTCACCTTCTCTTCGCAAAAATCCCACGCCTCCTTGAGCGCGGAGGTCGACATGGAACGTTCCGTCCCGCCCGCGATCGGCACCGTGGTCAGCACGATCACCTCCGGCTTGGCCTTGATCACCTCCATGAGGAACCCCGCCCTGTCCTTGTCGCTGGCCATGGCGACCACGACCGCGAGGGGGTCGCCCGGGAAGATTTCTCCGACCGTCTCGAAGAACGCCTGCGCGGACTCGACGGTGTGCGCGCCGTCGGCGACGATCCCGCACTCGACGTCGATGGACCTCGACCACCGCTCCCTCGTCGCAACCTCGTCTGTCCATACCCGTCCGCGGAGCGGGGGCAGCACCGTCTCGAAACACCCGGGAGACGTCGCGTTCTCCAGCCCGACGCGCATGGTGCCGTCCGTGATCTTACTCCAGCGGTAGCCGCCGTCGGAATCTTCGGGTCCCTGACCCCCGCCGCACCGGATAAACTCCATCACCCGCAGAGCGTTGACGGCGTTTTCGCGCTGGTGCGGTCCAACCAGCGACATCCGAACCCCCTTGAGGTCCCGCTTCACCCACGCGAGGTGCTTCCCGCTCCACAGGTCGTCGCTGCCGTCGGTCCATATCTCGTAGTCCACGAGCTGAACCGGCTTGCCCTCCGCCGTCCACTCGATCTCGCCCGTGGGAAAGGCCTTCACGTCGAGATCGTACTCGGTGATCCAGCGCCCGCCCTCGGCCCAAATCTCCGAGCACAGGAGCGCGTTAACGTCGTCGCGCTGCAGGACGTCCCCTCTGGTCTGGGGCGCCACGAACGTGGGCCTGTGCATCTGCACGATGCCGCACTTGGCGCGGACGATGTGCCCGAGAGTACCGCCGAGCGCGTCCACGTGGTCCTTCCCGATGGCGGTCATGACCACCGCGGCGATGGACTCTTGGGTGAAGATGTTCGTCGCGTCGTGCTCGCCGCCGACGCCGCACTCCACCACCGCCATCTCCGCGCCGAGCTGCCTGAACTTGACCATCGCCAGGACGGTGAGGATCTCAAAGTACGTCAGCTTACCCTTCTCCTTCTCCTGCGCGTCAAGGACGATCCGCGCGGTTTCCGCGTCGATCTTCCCGTGCGTCGCCAGTCTGGTGGTTGGATCGAGATGCGCGCCTCGTTCGTCCAGCTGTGCGTCGGGCGGGATCGGGCCGCACACGACGCGCTCGGCGACGGAGTGCACGTGCGGCGACTTGTACGTCGCGGTGTTATACCCGGACGCGCGAAGGATGCCGGCGAGGAAGCCCACGGTGCTCCCCTTGCCCTTGGTGCCCGCGACGTGGATGGTCTGGAACCCCGGGCCCCAGCGCGCTCCGGTGTGCTCCGTCTTTTCCCACAGGTGCGGCTCTCCCAGCGCGCGTAACAGGTCGTAGACGCGCCGCAGGTCGTACGCGTCGTCTTTGTACTGCTCGTCGGTCCTATTCAGCGTCCCCAGCCGTCTGAAGTCGGGCAAGCCCGTCTTCTCGTAGTTCCTGTACGGCGCGAGGAAGGCGTCGATGTCCACCATGCCGTCGTCGTCGCCTTCCCGCGGGGCGGCGGTGCCGAACCCGCGGTGCCAACGCGTCACTCGTCCGGCGGCGTCGCGAGGCGCGCATCGGAGGGCCCGGGATCGCGCTTCAGCCCCGGCGATCCACGCGGTCCTCACGGCGCGCGCGATCGCGCCGGCCACCCGACGCGGCGACCCCGTCATCGGCGCCGCGCGCGCGGGAGTGCCGCTGCGCCGAAGAGGTTTCACATCCTCGAAACCGGCGAGTGTGACGGAAGAGGGTTTGTTGAATTCCGGGTCGGCTCTCGCTCCTCCGAGCTCTTCCGCGTCAGAGGCGGGGCGAGCGGGGCGAGGGAAACGCGCGAGATGCGTTTCCCGCGCGTCAGAGCGATGCCCGGAGGGGCCGCGATGGCCGAAATCGCGGCGGAGGCGGAGGGCGAACCGACCACCTCCGCCGGCCATCCCGAAACGCAGTCCACTGAACCGGGAGCGAAGGGCGGGGTTGCCCCGAGGACCCCGCGGGCATCGGCGCGAAACAGGGCGCCGACGTCGGCGTATCGCGACGTTCTCCGGCGCGAGTGGGACCCGCGCCACAGGCTACGACCCAGGGTGGGCCACTCGCACTTCGTCAAGAACCTTCGCCTGGTCCAGCGCCTGGACAGGCACGCCGGATGCGTCAACACCGTGGCGTGGAGCGAGGATGCGTCGCTCCTGCTCTCCGGCAGCGACGACCTGTGCGTGTGCGTGTGGAGCGTCGGCACGTCGTTTCCGTGCCTCGGAACCGTGTACACGGGCCACAACCACAACATATTCAGCGCGGAGTTCGTGCCGGGCACGCGAGGCGGCCGGTGCGTCACCACCGCCGGCGACGGAGACGTGCGCGTCGTCGACCTCGTTCGGGGATTCCAGTCCGCGCGCGGCCGAGGCGACCCCCGTTCGGAGCGACGGAGCCCCTTTCGGACCCGCCGCTTCGGCTTCGACGACGACGACGCCGACGATTCATCCGCCAGGTCCCTCTTCGCGGGCAGGCCGACGGACCCGAACGAGCTCGGCGACGTCATGGGCATGAAGGTTCGCTTCGTCCCGGGCGCTCCCGACGTCTTACTCACCACGCATCAGGACGGCCGGGTCCGACGGTTCGACCTGCGCCAGTCCCCGAGGTCAACGGGCGACGTCGTCGTGGACCTCAGCGTCCAGGGCGGATGCAGCGACCTCGCGTTCGATCCGTCCGCCCCGTCGCTCTTCGCGCTGGGATGCGACGATCCGTTTGTTCGCGTCTTTGACGTCAGACACCTCGCGGAGTCCGCCAGGGACGCGTCGGCCCGGCGTCGCGCGAGATCGCCCAGCGAGCGCGAACACGCGGACCTCATACCCGTCGTGGCGAAGTACTCCCCGGGTAAGTCCCACGGGTTCAACAGCAGGTCGCTGAGGTTCGACGGCGTGTCGGGGCTGGCGTACGGTAAACGGGGCGAACTCGCCGTGACGTACAGGGGCGAGCACCTGTACGTCATCGACCAGCGCGCGTACGAGTCGAGACGTTTGGCGACGGTTGGCGACGGTCACGGAAACGGTCGCGGAAACGGTCACGGCGTCGGAGCGGCGGGCACGGGGACGGAGTGGGGGTCGCTGTTCGGCGCGGGGGGTTCGCCGCCGCCTGCGGGTTCGGAGTCCCCAGAGTTTGGCTACGCGTCTCCGGACACGTCCGGGCTCAGATCGGAAGGATCGGATTCTGACTCCGGCTCGGACGCCGGCTCCGAGTCCGAGTCCGACGACGACGACGGGGCGGCTGACGCGAGGAGGAGCGTGTCGGTGCCGCGGGACAGGGTGTTGAGCCCCCGCCCGCAACCCTCCGCCGGGTGGGACCTCTTCGACGACGACCCGACGCACCGACCGATGGAACGCGACGATTCCGCGGTGCGGCGGTACGTCGGGCACAGGAACGTGAAGACCTTCTTGAAATCCGTCGCGTTCATGTGCGACGACGCGTACGTGTCGACGGGGAGCGACTGCGGCGGGATGTTCGTGTGGGACGCGCGCACGTGCGAGCTGGTGCTCAAGGTGCAGGCGGATTCGCAGGTTGTCAACAACGTGTGCCCCCACCCCAGCCTGCCCATGGTGGTCACCAGCGGCATAGACGACTGCATGCGGGTGTGGGAGGGTGGAGACGGGCGACATCTGATCGACCTGCCGTTGAGGAACAACTCCATCAGCGACGACGACGACGACGACTACTACGACAACGAGTTGGACAGAGACGACTACGACTACGACCACGAGTTGGACAGATATTATGGCCAACTCGCCGACGAGTTGGACAGATCCACTTCCGACGACGAGGACGAGGAGAACGAGTCCGATCACGTCCACGACCCAGAGGAGGAGGAGGAGGAGGAGGAGGAAGAAGAAGAAGAAGATGAGGATGGGGAAGAGGCGGAGCGATTCGGGGAGTTCGCGCGAGCCGAGGAGGCGCAGTTGGAGTCAGACGAGGCGGGGGTTTCGCCGGAGGACGACGGGGGCGAGACGGCCGAGCCGAGCGCGAAGAAACAGAGGGCGCAGCCCTGACGCGAGCGCGTAATATCGAGATGTTGTCACTGAAAAATCTAACGATGACGATGCAGCGTACCCCGCCACGGCTCGTGCGCCGTCTCGCCCCCGTGGAAGGCGTCGCCGGGTTCCAAAAGCAGCCTCCTTGAGTACAGCCGCCTGACTTTCGCAACCTCGTCGTCCTTGTCCAAACCCGCCATCTTCACCGCGATGATCGCCACGACGCCCAAGACGACGATGAAGAGTAATGTGAGGATGCACTTATCCGTCGCCAACCCCCGCGTCAGGTCCTTGATGACCTTCATGCTCTTCTTCAAGGAGAAGTGAATCTCGTCGAGGTCGTCCACCACCTTCTCCATCTGCTGCGTCTGATTCCGAAGCTGTTCGGCGGTCTGCGTGCCCAGCTCGATGGTCCTCGCGACGGTCGCCTTGCTACGGTCGATGATGGCATCGGTGTCCTTGATCTTATCCCGGCCGTACACCAGGAGCTCCTCCGTCTGCATGCCCTGCAGCTCGATCTCGCCGGGCGCGACAATCTCCGACTGCGCCGCCGCCGCCGCCGCGCCACCCTTGGAACCCTTCGAAAACTTCGAAAACTTGGACCCCCCGCCCGCGCCCGCGTCCGCCGCCCCGAGTCCCACCGGCTCCGACGACGTCGACGCGGCGCCCGACGACGAGAAAGGGTTCTGCTTCTCCCGTTCCGCCGCGTCCCTCGCGGCGGCGAAGGGGTCCGGCTTGGGATCCCCCCGCTTGGCCTTGGCGTCAGGCGCCGGGGACGCGCCCGCCGCGGCTTCCAGCTGCTCCTGCCTCGCGGCGATGTCCGCCTGCGCCGCCTTCTTCCGCTGGACGTAATCGTTCAGCTGCTTGACCATCTCGCGCTTGCGCTGCGCGGTGTGCTCGGGGTCGGCGGAAGGGTCCTCCTGGCTCACGCGCTCGTACTCCTTGATGAGGGACTTCGACTCGGCCATCTTCTTGGTGAGGGTCTTGACGAACGCGGTCGCCTCCGCGGGGTCGCCCTCCAGTTTTTTCTTGTCCGCAAATCCCGCACTGTTGGATAGGTGACGAGGCGGGGAGTTGATACGTCAGGGCGCGGCCGAGGGTGCGGGGGATGGGGCGCAGGTCGTCGTGTCCGATGCGAAAAACCTCAGCTGGGCACGGGGCTGGCGAGGGGCGGGGTCGCGCGCGGGTTCCGGCGGGGCGCGTACTCTATCTGGCCGTAGATCGCCTTGATCTGGACGTCCACCTGAGCCGGCGTGGACATGGCTGCCGTACGACGGGTGAGCGCGGCCTGGTTTGTTGGGCGGGCAGCGCACGGCGCGTGATGTCACCTCCACGGCTCTTCTCTTTCCAACGTCTTTCCTTTGTCAAGACTCGCTCGCAAGCTTCGCTCGCAGCGCATTCCAGCAGTCCAGGGCTGCCAGGAACTCCAGCTGAGGAATCTCAAGATCGCCTTGTACTTGTAGCCGGGCTGAGGACGAGCGGCATGTCGTGCCGAGTTGTTGCGGGTGGAAGCGGTGCGAGGGTGTCTTCGCGAGGGAGGTTGACAACCTCCTCATGCCTCAGCGCCCAACGTCGGATGTGAGTAGCACTAGCTAGAGAGGGTCTTAATAGTCTACGGCATAGCTCTAAGGATAAATGGATCGGCAACCGCCTCGCCGCTTGTTACACCGCTCACTTGCCGAAGCCGAAGAATCCCTTCTTCTCGGGCTTAGCGGCGGCGCCCTTGGCTCCCTTAGCAGCGGGCTTGCCGCCAGCCTTCTTCGCGGCGGCCTTCTTCTTGTTCTCCTCGATGAGCTTCTTCTTCGCCTCCATCTTCTTCTTGTACTCGTCCGCGGGGATGTTAGGACCGAACCCGCCGATGGCGCGGGTCTCCTTGTTCACCCGGGAGGATGCGCGGGTCTTGTCGCCGACGAGGGCGGGGCGCGCGGCGACGGCGGCGGTGAAAGACAGGGCGGACATGGTGCGGCTGTGCGGTCAGAAGTGGCGTGCCGTCTCTCGCGGGAAAACGCGTCGAGACTGGTGGCGTGAGCACAAGCCACGTCGATCGCGAGGCGAGGAAAAGCACGCAGCTGGCTCGAGGGCAGCCAAGCGCGAGTCTCGGACGTGCGCGCGGGCCAGTCTTGAACGGACGCGACCCACCGCGAGCGCCCCGTTCGATCGCGATGGCTCTAATGACCACCCGCATGATGGTGCGCAACGGCGCGGAGTGCCTCGGGCGCTCCGCCCCGTCGCTCCGCTCCGTGCTGCGATGCGCCCCCTCGCAGAGGGCGACGCTCGCGAGCCCGGGCGCCCCGACGCCGGTGAGGCTCGGGGTCGGCGGCGCCGGGCGCTCGATGGTCTCGATTCGCGCGAGCTCCGTCACCACCACCGCGGATGCTGCCGCGGCGACCTCCGCGTCGGCGCCGTTCAAGCGCCACGAGCGCATCGCCGCCATCAAGGTACGCGCGCCGGTTCGCGGACCCGGGATGCCCTATCCACAGAATTCCGCCTTTTCGCGCCCCAGCCTTCCCAACCCCAACCCGTGACCCCCGCCCCGTTTCCGTTCATCCCAGGGCAAGGACCAGGGCAAGTCCCGCGTCGGCGATACCGTGCAGCTCCGCGGCTGGGTCCGCACCGTCCGCGCGCAGAAGGACCTCTCGTTCATCGAGGTGAACGACGGCTCGTCGCTGAGCGGCATCCAGGCGGTGGTGAACGGAGACGTGCCCGGGCGCGAGCACCTCGACGCGGGCGACGTCACCACCGGCGCCGCGGTGCTCATCGAGGGTACCGTGGTGGAATCTCCGGGCGGTAAGCAGGCGGTGGAGGTGGCCGTGCAGTCCATCAAGCTCATCGGAGGAGCCGACGCGTCCACCTTCCCCCTGCAGAAGAAGAGGCACACCCTCGAGTACCTCCGCGGCATCGCGCACCTCAGGCCGAGGACTAACACCATCGGCGCGGTCACCCGCGTCAGGAACCAGCTCGCGTACGCCACGCACACCTTCTTCCAGCAGCACGGCTTCCAGTACGTCAACACCCCGATCGTCACCGCGTCCGACTGCGAGGGCGCCGGCGAGCAGTTCCAGGTCACCACGCTCATCAACGGCATCGACGGACCGAGCGTCGCCTCCGCTCAATCGAACGTCGCGTCCGAGGCTGACATCACCGCCGCCAAGGCTGCCGCCGCGGAGCAGGGCGTCGTCGTCAAGACCCTCAAGGATGCCAAGAAGGAGGGCAAGGCGACGAAGGAGGAGGTGGACGAAGCCGTCGCCGAGCTCCTCGCGCTCAAGGCGAAGGCGGAGTCCCTCGAGAATTCTCCGGCGGTTGAAGCGGGCGGCGACATCCCCCGCGACGCCACCGGCGCCGTGGACTACGGCAAGGACTTCTTCGGCAAACCCTCCTACCTGACCGTTTCCGGCCAGCTCAACGCCGAGATTTACGCGTGCGCCATGAGGGACGTCTACACGTTCGGGCCGACGTTCAGGGCTGAGAACTCCAACACCAGCCGACACCTCGCCGAGTTCTGGATGGTCGAGCCCGAGCTCGCGTTCGCGGACCTTCAGGACGACATGGACTGCGCCGAGGCGTACCTCAAGCACTGCCTGACGCACGTGCTGGAGCACTGCGACGAGGACCTGGAGTTTTTCGAGAAGAACATCTCGAAGGATAACCTCCGCGAGCGCCTTCGCGGCGTCGCCACCTCCGACTTCGCCAGGATCACCTACACGGAGGCTGTCGACCACGTTCTCAAGGCGAAGAAGAAGTTCGAGTTCCCCGTGGAGTGGGGGTGCGACCTGCAGAGCGAGCACGAGCGGTACCTCACCGAGGAGGTCTTCAAGAACCGCCCCGTCATCGTCCGCGATTACCCCAAAGGGGTCAAGGCGTTTTACATGCGCGAAAACGACGACGGCAAGACGGTGGCCGCGATGGATGTGCTCGTGCCCAAGGTGGGCGAGCTCATGGGCGGGTCGCAGAGGGAGGAGCGCCTCGACGTGCTCGAGCGCAGGATCGAAGAGGTCGGCCTGGAGAAGGAGAGCTACTGGTGGTACCTCGACCTTCGCAGGTACGGGAGCGTCCCTCACGCGGGCTTCGGCCTCGGGTTTGAGCGGCTGGTGCAGTACGTCACCGGCGTGGAGAACATTCGGGACGTGATCCCGTTCCCGAGGTACCCGGGCAGCGCGGAGTTCTGAGAGATGTGAGAGACGTGGGCGGATGTGGGCGGCGTGGTATCCGTGGTAGACCTGAAAATATTTATTCCTTGGAAAAGTCTCTGCCCGCCAGCGCCCTTCCGTTCAAAGCATCAGTCAGTCGTCTGCCGATTTGCCGTTCGCCGGTCACGGTGCCCAACCCAGACACATCGCCCGAGACGGGGCATACGCGCCTGCGCGGTCGTTCGGGTGGGAACGCCGCGGGGTGCTGTCTTTTGAGGGCGAGGCGGGCCCTCGGATACTACCGGAGAGCGCCTCGGGCTCTTCGCGCCACGGGGAAGGCGGCGGCCCCCGCGCCGCGTCGAACGACTGGATTTGGATCCGTTTGACCGCGAAATGCCCGTGAGCAAATTTCCGCCCGAGACGGGCTCGATGAGGCTGACCATGCCCGGCGGACGCGCGGGATCGACTTCACCGGTCGATCCCAACGACCCGCTTCCGTGGCTCAGGCTCTTCCCTCCTGCGGTCAACTTCCACGGCATCGAGGCCGACACCGTCTACACCGCCGAGGTGACGGTGCGCAACGCGGACAGTCGCATCCACACCGTGAAGATGATCAAGCCCACGACGAAGAAGTTCTTCCTCGTCGCGGACGCGTTCAAGAGCTTCAAGCTCGCGCCGGGAATGACCGCGAAGTTCGAGGTGGCGTTCGCGGCGGACTCGCAAAATGACTTCTGGGACAAGATCGTCATCCAGACGGAGGTTGGCGACGCGGAGCTGCCCTTAGCCGCGTACGCCCCCGCGCCCGAGTGCAGAGCCGAAGGCGACCTCGACATGGGTGTCATCGCGCAGGGGTGCTCGGTGACGCGCGAGCTCACGCTCACGAACCACGGGTCCTCGCCCGGCGCCTACCGCTGCGATTACGACAGGACCCTCGGTCCCGCGCTGCGCGTGGAACCCGCGGTGGGGTCCGTGCCCCCCGCGTCTGGGTCGACGCCAGGCGTGGCCAAGGTGAGGGTCACGTGCGCGCCGGATGCGCCCGGCGCATCCACCGAGCAGCTCGAGGTCTTCTTCGACGGCAAGGCGGCGCCGTTCCATTTCTTCGTGGACCACACGTGCGTCCCGCACGCGCTCGAGCTGCTCGTGGACGACGCGAAGGGGGCGGGCGCTGGGGGGGACCCAAAGCGGCTGACGGAGATGCCGTTTGGCGCCGTGCTCTACGGCGACGCAGTGACCGCGACGTGTATCCTGTTCAACAACGGGCCCAACCAGACCACCTTCGCGATGGACGTGACGAACGAGGAGGATCTACAGGGTACCATCCACGCCATGTACCGCGGGGAGACCGGGCCTGGCGGAAGCTCGCGGTGCGTTGAGCTGGACGACGGTACCTTGGCCATCGAGCCGAGGTCGGGGATACTGAAGCCTTACGAGCGGCGCAGGATATCGGTCACCGTGGCGCCGAAGCTGGCGACGTCCACCAAGGGGTTTAAGTCGGTGTCGAGGAAGATCGACGGGGATGCGAAGTCGCTCGCGTGCCTCGGGGTCATCACCTTCTCCGGCGTGCCCAAGGCCAGGTGCCTCCTTCCGATCACGGCAAAGGCGGTCACGGGCGCGTTGGACGTTCAGCCCGCGTCGCTGGACTTTGGGTCGGTCGCCTGCCATGACGTGGGCGACCACATCGTGATGATCAAGAACATGAACAAGGAGGCGCCCGTGGACTACGTCATCGACCGGTCAACCTTCTTCAAGCCGCAGCCGGCGAGCGGTAAGATTCCGCCGGGGCAGAGCGTCAGCGTCGTCGTTCGGTACGAGCCCAAAAACTTGGGCACTCACGTCGAGGATCTCACCGTCAAGGCGATTGCCACGAGCGGCAAGGTGATGGCGGAGCGGACGGTGCGCGTCAAGGGGTTCTCCGATTTCGTCACTGAGAAGCCGCCGCTCCCCGGCGGGACCATGGCGGTGCCGGAGGATTTCGAGAGGCCGCGTAAGTTTGTCAGCGCGGAGGAGGTGAGAAAGGCGACGATTGCGAGGTCGCGAGCCGGCCGGAAGCACTTGAACCCGATGCCCACGTCGCTTCAGCGAAACACGGGTCGGTACACGGACGACACGCTCGACAGGCGTTTCAGCGAGACGCTCACGCTGCAGCAGGCAACCGCGCGGGAGACTCACCGCACCGGCTACGTCGATTACATTCGGACCAACAGGCGGCGGAGCACGAAGGCGGCGAGGGTTAACCCCACGGATCCGACGTCGCTCGGTCTCGTGGACAGGAGCGGGCTGGTGGATAACGGGCCGCCGCTGCCGGACCCGGTGGAGCCCCTGTGGTTGAACCCGGACGTGCCCGAGGGGAGGCTCAGGCCGCAACACAGGGCACAGTGCCTCGCGGAGGATGACGAGCTGCTCAAGCTGGGCGTCGTCTCCAACTTTAAGCGAATGCCGAGCACCGCCAAGGAGATGAAGGAGTGCTCCAGGGTTCTCATACCGAAGGAGCTGGCGAAGCTCAAGATCGGACCGAGCATGCTGGACTTTGGGGAGGTGTCGGTGCTGAGCGATAACCTCAAGTTCTTCACCGTGACAAACGAAAACGATCAGGCCGTGTTGGTCCACGTGGACACCGCGGGTCAACTGGAGCTGAAGAACTCGACGCCGACGTCGCAGGTTGTCCCGCCCGGTAAAACCGCGCACTTTGGCATCGCGCTCTGCGTCGATCGCGTGGACAGGAACTTCAAGACCACCGTGGGGTACTCCATCAACAGCAACCGAACCACGAGCTACGCCTTCGACGTGCTCGCCGACGTCGTCCCCGTGCAGCTCGACCTGAACGCTTCGGCGCTCAAATTTCGGTTCGCGCCGGAAAATTGGGAGAACACCGTGACGGAGACGCTGGTCGTCACGAACCCGAACATGTACGCGGCCGAGTACCGGTGGCGCGTCCCGCCCGGGTGCGCGTACAGCGTGCATCCGGCGCGGGGCACCGTGCCCGGCGACGGCATGCAGCCGGTGCGGGTCACGTGGTCCCCGTCGTGGACCGTCGGTTCGCCCCTGTCGGAGGAAAATTTCGCGACGATCGTGATGGACGTCGTCGGCGGGAGCACGTCTCGTGCCGTGCGGTGCACCGCGGACGCGGGGGAGCCCAAGTTGCGGTTCAAGGAGCCCGTCGTGGACTTTGAGACGATCGCGGCGGGGCTCGTGGCGACGAGGTATTGCACGCTTAAGAACGTGGGCAGGTTCGACGCGGTGTATCGCCTCGACGAAAATTTCAAGGCGAAGCATCCGCAGTTTTCGTGCGACCCCGACTTTGGGTCCATCAGACCGGGCGCGTCGCAGCGACTGACCGTGACGTTCGAGTCGCCGTACCCCGGCGCGCACAAGGTGAACATGCAGATGAACTTGCGCGGGGGTAAACCGGTCAAGATCCCCGTGCTCACGAGCGTCATCGTCCCGGTGGTGCACTGCAAGCAGCAGGCTTTGAATTTCGGGAACACGTTCAGGATGGAGATCACCAAGCGGCCGGTGACGCTCGTGAACACCTCGGATATCGACGCGGAGCTGACCTGCGACCTCAGGCAGTACCCGGACTTCGACCTGGAGATATCACCCGAGGCGTGGTCGCCGGAGTATTACGAAGATGTCCCGGTGTACGCGTTGGAGACGGATCCAAGCACCGGCGGGTCTCTGTATAAGATTCACGTCGCGGGTAAGCAGGAGCTCACTTTCCGCATGGTGTTTCACCCCACGGACACCGCCAGGAAAGTTTCGTTCGCGATGCCCTTCTTGTTAGAGGGGGTCGTGGACCAGCCCACGCCCGCGGAGAAACTGTGCAAGACGGTCACCGCGGAGTCGAAGGAGCCGCGGGTGCTGCTGGGCACGTCGCTGGTTGACTTTGCGCACAAGATTCTTCTCCGCGAGGGAATGAGGAAGGTGCCGCACGTGCAGGAGTTCACCATCACGAACAACGATCCGGCGAGCGGACCGGAGAGCCTGCACTGGGCGTTCGGCAAGCCCGTCGCGCTGGACGCGGACGAGGCGAGCGTGATCGACGACGGCTCTCCCAAGCCCTACGACCTCGTGCACACGTTTCAGTTTGAGCCCAAATTCGGCATCCTCAAACGCGGCGAGTCGGTCACCGTCAAGTGCAGTTTCTCGCCGATGCTGGCGACCAAGTTCGAGGGCAAGGTGCCCGTGTACCTGGACGGCGCGGCGAAGACAAAGAACGCGCACCTCCGCTTCGGCGTCGTGGGGCTCGGCGCCCACCCCAGGATCAAATTTGACGAGAGGGAGGTTCGACTGGCGCCCACCCCGCTCGGCGTCGCGACGACGCGGAGACTCTGGCTCATCAACGAGGGCTTCGATAACATGGGCATCTCCTGCAAGCTTCCGGCGGACAAGCTCGCGGTGCCGCTGCAGATCGAGTGGCCGGAGGGTCGGATGATCGGCATCGCCAAGCAGAGGCTCCCGGTGGACGTCAGCTTCGAGAGCAAGAAGCCTCTGAGCTTCACCGCGACGATTGAGTTTTTGGACGAGGATGGGAAACGGTTTCCGATTCCCGTCTCGGGAATCGCGGATAACTGTACGCTGACCACGGAACAGTTCCTCGCCGCGAACGACGGCTGCATGACGATGGACGGCGCGGACGTCAACCGGCCGGTGATGCTGCCGCGACAAGCGCGATACATGGCGCCGCCGATGGCGCAGCTCGACCAGGGCGCGGACAACGCCAGCCTCGCGAGGTGGCTCAACGCGTGCACCCCGGAGGGGCCGGTTCGCGACATCCCCGGCGATTTCATCCGCACCAAGGGTTTGCTCCTGGTGGAAATCATCAAGTTCTGGACGGGACGAGAGATCGTGGCGACGGTGGAGAAGCACGGGCTGAACAAGCGCCAGCACGCGCTCTGGCTCTGCGAGAGGTTCGACAAGATCATAACGTACCTGAAAGGAACCGGCGCGCTCCTCAACGGCGTCTACCCCGAGTTTCTGGTCGACGAGCAGGACTACCACAGGCTCTTGAGGGACAAGATGGCCAAGGTGCAGTCAGGGGAGTGGTCCATCGTGGACGGGGACAGGCTGAAACACTGGATCGCTCTGTACGAGGACAGGGATAGGTTCCGCGATGTTTCCGCGTCGGCTTGGCGCGCGGTGCTGATGCAGACGATTCGCATTTTCGTCCTCAACCGCATCACGCCAAAGCAGTTCAGCACGGTGCCCAACTGCGGGGACCTCGCGGTCAACTCCGCCACGGACGCGTCCATCGCCGGGAGCAACGTCTTCTCCGTCGCGGAGAGCATCATCTTGAAGTGGATGACGCACCACCGCGCGAGGGTCTTCCCGGGCGCGGCGAGGGTCTGCGATTTCGACGATGACCTCCGCGACGGCACCGTCCTTTACGGGCTCTTAGTCAGTCACTGGCCGAACCTCTCGCAGTTCTCCCAGGACATGAAGTTCGTCCCGGAGACCCGCGAGGATATCGTCGCGAACCACGAGGTGGTCCTGGACATGTTGAGGTACGTGCAGCTGTCGTACGACGACGTCACGGCGGATGAGCTCGCGAGCTTGAGTCCCAGCGAGCGACTCCTGTTCTGCCTGTTTTTGTACAACCACCTACCGCAGCTGGTGCCCAGGACGGTCATCGACTTCCCGACGCTGCTTGGGCAAAAAGTGGTGAAGAACATCGAGCTGACGAACCCGGCGATGGCGCCCATCTCCTACTCCGTCCGTTTGGAGGGTAACCCCGACTTCACCGTCGAGGCGACCACGGTGAGAATGGAGAAGAGGAGCTCGGCGCAGCTCGCGGTTTCTTGCACGCCCACGTCGTCGCTCCCCGAACGGTGTCGGCTTATCCTCGCTGCGGTGAAGGAGGAGTCGCAGGTGAACGGGAGCACGCTCGTGTTCGATCTGAACCCCGTGGTCAAATCGTCCGAGCCCATCCGCAAGATTGACTTCAAGGCGAAGTGCTACGAGTACACGGAGCAAATCATCGAGTTGGAAAATCCGTACCCGGGAGACTGCGAGTTTGGCATCGTTTGCACCAACTACACCGCGGACGAGGTCGAGGCGATGGCCGCCGCAAAGGAGGCGGAACAGATGGAGTTACACTCCGCCGCGTACACCGGGCGAACGCCGAGGACATCGAGGAGATCACAAAAATCAATCCGCGAGCTGATGGGCAAACCCCCAGATCCGGCCCTGGGTAAGATTGACCCGTCGCTGTACCCTGACCCCTTCGGCGTTGATCGCAGGTCGGTTCGACTCAAGAAAGGGGAGAAGGTCAAGCTCCGCGTCAGTTTCCTGCCGTTCATCATGGGACCTCACACCGCGCACTTGTCCTTCGAGGATCACCGATTTGGCAAGTTTGTCTACGAGCTCGCCGGCGGGGCGGATTACCCGCAGCCGATGTCGGAGCACAGAGCCGAGGTGGAAATCAAACCCCAGATGTCGAACATCGTGGTGTCGTTCCTGAACAACCCGCTGGAGCTGGCGAAGCGCACGTTCCTCGAGAAGCATCCGCTCGCCAAGGTGAAGGAGCAGGCTGATCGCATTCGAAAGGCTGAGCCGTGGCCGCAGAGCGTCTTGTACGCGCTGGAGGTTGTCTCCTCGCACATGGAGATTTTTGGCAAGCCGCGGCTTCCCCTCGTCAAGACCCCGAGGGCCGGTAAGAAGACCGTGACGACGGGCGCGGACGGCCAGAAGGTTGAGCAGTTCATCCCGGGAGAGAATACGGTGTCGCTCAATCTCAATCTTCGCAACGCGGGCGTTTATCCGGGCAAGGTGGTGCTCAAGTCGCAGTTTGACGTCAGGATCGTCGACCTCGAGTACAGGTGCGGCCTCACCGGCGACGCCGCGCAGCTCGAGTTCGAGTGCGCCGCGGGCCAATCGATCACCCAGAACATTCCACTGGTAAACAGCGGCATGAAGCCCATGAGCGTCTCCGCAAACTTTGCCGGGCAGCGCGAGTACTTTGCCGGTTACGGCCGCGACATGGTCGTCGACGGGAAGAAAAAAGCCGATTTCCCCCTCACGTTCAGACCCGCGAGGCCGGGAACTTTTCTCGCCAAACTGGTGCTCAAGACGGGCGGCGAGTCCATCTCGTACGCGCTGAAGGGTGTCGCGAACGAACCACTGGCGCAGGGCCACGTCGTCGTCGACGCCGACGCGAGGGGCCGGACCCGGCACAGGTTCACGGTGCCCAACGTCTTTGGAGCCGAGCGCGAGGCGGCGTACGAGGTCAGCTCCGACCTCAACTTCGTCGGCGGGGACCCGCAGTGCGTGGTTCGACCCAAAGCCACCTCCACGTACGACATGGGCGTGGCGCCCACGTGCTCCGGCGTGTTCCACGGCAGCATCACGTTCACGGCGCCGGACGGTTCGTTTTGCTGGTGGACGCTAGAGGTTAGAGTCGCCCCGCCGCCAGTCGAGGACACGCTCGATTTGACGGTTCCCGTGCGGGAGGCGCTCACGACGCAGATCACCCTCGCGAACCCCTCCGACCAGCCCGCCACGTTTCGCATCTACCGCCAGGGCCACGGCGTGCTGGGCGCGGATACCATGCGAATCGCCGCGAAATCCGAGAAGACGTACGACCTCGTGTACTCGCCGATGCTCACCGGGCCGACGGAGGGCACCGTTCGCTTCGTGTCCGCGCAGCTCGGAGAGTTTTGGTACGCGCTCAGACTCGACGCGCTCGACGCGACCGCGACCGTGGTGCCCGAGATGGTATCCGAGGTTGGCGGCGCGCGCGGGTCCACCACGCTGGACATCGAGAACCCCTTGGACGAGGAGATTCTCGTCGCGCTGTCTTGCCCGGATAACCCTCGCAACTTCGTCGTCGCGCCGCCGAGCGTCGCCGTACCCCCCTTCGGCGTCGGCAAGTTCAGGGTGACGTACGCTCCGAGCAGCCTCAACCAGCTGGAGACAGGGACGATCGTGGCGACGAACGAGGAGGCGGGCACGTGGACGTGGTCCGTCAGCGGAAGAGGCGCGGAACCCACCAAACTCGCGGCTACCGACATCTTCGTCACGCTCGGGCAAACCGGCAGCGGTTCGGTCAGCTTCCAGAACCCTTTCCACGAACCAATCTACGTGGACGTCGCCATCGAAACCGACGAGGATGCCGGCGTGTGGGAGGACATACTCAAGAAGAGGCAGGGCGTGCACGTGGACGGCTTCCAGGTGGTGCCCATCCCGTTCAAGTTTTCGCCCCGCGCGATGACCCGCCACGAGGCGACCATGGTCATCACCACCGAGAGCGCGGGTGACACGCTGACGTGGAGGTACCCCCTGATCGGCATCGCGGAAGCTGTGCCCAAGGGAGATCACTTCAGGATCGAGGGCAAGGCCCGACGGCGGTGCGAGATGGGCCTGGAGGTGTTCCTGCACGGCCTGAAGGTGGACGTTCCGATCGAGCACTACACCTTCGAGGTTGTGGTGCCCGATTCGGAGAAACACCACCTTCGCAAGGCTCTGGTCATCAAGCCCCTGATGGCGAGCCTCACGCCAAAGACGAGGAGTTTGCGCTTCGCCGTCGCGTTCCGACCAAAGCGCGCGATGTCCTGCTCCATCGACTTCCTCGTCAACAAGCAGAGCGGCGGCAGGTGGCGGTTCCCCATCCACCTCGAGGCGATCGAGCCCGAAATCGACGGCACCGTCGTCGTCGAGGCAAACGTCAACGAGAAGGCCGAGGCTGTCTTCTCCCTGGCCAACCCCGACCCGGAGGCGTGCGCGTTCACGGCGTACTTCACGCCGGATTCGCCAGCGGAGTTCAGCGTCAAGCCCAACGTCGGGACGATGCTTCCGGGGAAATCACCGGAGACTCCTCTGAAGCCCGGAGCTGACAAGGGCGTCGCGGTGGAGACGGCGGATGCCGGCCCGGGCGTGGACCTGAGGATCAGGTACAGGCCCAAGGAGTACGGCGGAGACAGGGTTGGGAAACTGGTGGTCACCACGAAGGAGAACACGTGGGTGTTCGAGGTGGTGGGCACGATGCCGGAATACAACGTGCCCGTGGCGACGACCAAGCTCAACACGAGAATCGATCCGTCGGTGGACGAAGCGCTGAAGGTTGCGCAGCGCAGGCGAAGACCGAGGACGATCGTGCGGGAGAACCTGCGCGCGGAGAATTACACGAGCAGAAGGCTGCTGAGTAAGACGCCGGGACACGAAATCACCCCGAAGGATCTCATGGACACGACTAGGAGCCAATTCAACTAGCTATAGGCGCACGTGTAACGCTACTGGTCATTTTTAGCTGGCACCCTACCCTCTGAGCTGTAACCTAAAATTGAGACCCTCATGCTTAGTCTAGTCAACACCGGCGCGCCTCCCCGCGCGGCACGCCTTCATCATCCTCATGCGTCACTTCCAGCTCCCGAGATGCGCGGTCGTCGGAAGCACTGTTCCGGTCGTCGCCATTTTGGTACTGGCGACCTGCACCCCCGTGCACTCCGTGTGCTCGGGCCCGACCGACCAAGGCGGTGTTCGCACTGCGATGTTGGCATCGCACGACGAATATAGCCCGCCCGCGCCCCAGTCGGGCCAGACCACGGTCATGGTCGAAGTCTCCGGCGAGCTCGAGCTGATAAAGTCGGTGTCCGAGCCCACGGGTACGATCGAGATGGCCATCCAGCACACGATGACCTGGCCCGACTCCAGGCTGGCGTTCAACACAACGACCAGAAACAACGGGTGCTTCGATCACGAGCGTGCCGTGTTCCCCTCGGCGATGCTCTCCGAGGTCTGGCACCCCGAGTACTCGTTCTTGAACGCCATCGGATCCTTCGGCACCGCGTCCACGTTCTTAGTGTTCAAGAACGACGGTGAGGTCACGGTGACGATCCGAGAGGGCGTCAGCGCGACGTGCATCTTCGATTTCAAGAAGATGCCGTTCGACGAGCAGACGTGCTACGCGCGAATGTTGCTCAACGCGCCTTCCAAGATGGTCGCGTTCACCGCCCCGACGACCGGACAGGAGCTGTTCAAGATCCCGACCGGCGGTTTGCTCGGCGGCACCACCGAGTGGACCGTCCTTGGCACGAACATGACCGTGGGCGAGAGGTCTGGTGAGAGTGTTTTATGTTCTCTGACTGTTTGCCTATACTAACTTTGTGTTTTTTACCTTCGTAACAGGGATGCCCCCCATGTCGTACGTCGACTTCACGGTCCGGATGAAGCGAAAGCCGGACTACTGGATCGCCTTCGTGTTACTGCCGTCCATCTTCCTGGTGGCGCTGAGCTACGGCACGTTCTGGATCCAACGCGGAGCCATTCCCGCGCGCGCCGCGTTCTGCTTCATCTCCTACCTGTCCGTCATCAACCTCACGAAAGGCGCGCTCGCGTCGTTGCCGAAACTGAACGACTCGGACGCGTGGATGCTCGGCGTGCTGAGCAAGAGCCAGTACTTCTGCGCGTACACCGTGCTGGGCGTCGTCGTCGCCAACTACCTGCTCCACGTCGAGAAGCGCGTCGACGCCGCGCTGAAGGATGCGAGGGACAAGGAGGATGCGTCGCTCGGGGAGAAGATCAGCGACATGAGAGGGTTCGTCCGCGGCAAGGCTGGGAGGTTCGCGGGGATGCTCGTGGGGAAGGACGGGAATATGAGGTTCGCCGACAGGCACGTCGATGTATTCTCGCGATGGTGCTTCCCCGCGGCGTACGTCGCCGCCGTTGCTCTCGTCTCAATCGAGGCTGGCGTGTTTGCGTGAGATGTTGATGGTGCTGTGCTGTAACCGCTGTAATAACCGCTGTAACCTAAAACTGAGGCCCACAAAGACAAACCGCCGCCAAACTGCGACCGTATCTTGGAGCTCCCATCTTGTTTGGCCGAGGGTACTTGGACTCGGTCCCGACGATCCCGCCGCCCTTTTACGGACGCACGCCGCTCAGCGACGTCGTCGACGGAGTCCAAGCGAACTCCTCGAGGCTCTTCCGAGACGAAGACGCCTGCCGTGCCGGAGATCCACGTGGGTTCCGCGCGTATTTTTTGAAAGCGACTTAGGGTTGGAAGACCACTATGCCGAAGGGAGTGAAGGGAAAGGGAGGCAAGAACCGCCGCAGGGGCAAGAACGAGGGTGACGAGAAGCGCGAGCTCATCTTCAAGGAGGACGGCCAGGAGTACGCGCAGGTCCTGCGCATGCTCGGGAACGGCCGCCTGGAGGCGCAGTGCATCGACGGCGTGAAGCGCCTCTGCCACATTCGCGGCAAGATGCGCAAGAAGGTTTGGGTGAACACGGGCGACATCGTCCTCCTCGGCCTCCGCGACTACCAGGACGAGAAGGCGGACGTCATCCTCAAGTACCTCGCGGACGAGGCCCGTTCCCTCAAGGTATTCGCCCCGTGTTTTCGGAGACCCACCTTTCGCTCCCTCTCGAGCCTGTTCATCCCCGAATCCCCCGCTGACGCTCCCTCTCCCCTCTCCCAGGCCTACGGTGAGCTTCCCGAGTCCATCCGCGTCAACGAAACCGACACCTTCGAGGAGGAGCGCGACGAGAACGACGACTTCTTCGACTTCGACGACGTGGACGCAATCTGAGTCGGGTCATGAACGAGGGAGGATGTGAATCACGAAATTCGTGTACAGTTTGTAATGCGACAGGCGTCCGATTGGGATGTCCCGAACGCTCCGTCGGCTCCGGCGCCAAACGCGTCCGTCTAAGATTCGTCGCCGCCTCGTCACCGCCTGGCGCCGGCTAAGATTCTAAGTCGCCTCGCACTCTGGGAAAAAGTTTGGATAGAAGTACGTCGCCTCCGGGCCGTCGTCCCGGCACAGGATCCCGTGCCTCTCCGCCATGAGCAGGTACTCCGACGCGATCGTGGGGGGAATACCCAACGCCACGGACGCGGAGTACGCGTCCATCCTTCGCATCGTGTCGCGTTCGTCGTCGTCCTCGCGGGAAATCGGTCGATTGATCATCTCCGTGAGCGTGGCGCAAACCTCGTCGTCGCTCCTGTCCAGGCTCTGCACCACCTGCACCCCGCTGTCGAACCGCCTGTACTGCAGCGGCACCCCGAGCCGCCTCCACAGCTGGCACGCCTTGAGCAGATCCTCCGGCGAGATCAGCTCGGACCCGCGAGCGCGATTGAACAGGCAGAACACGTCGGGGAGCGCCAGGATCCCTCCCCTCTTGGCGAGCACCTGCGGGAGCCAGTCCGCGAGCTGCCTGGCGAGCTGCTGGTGGTACAGCGCGCCCGCCGTCTCCCTCGTCACCGGCGAGGCTATTCCCATCGACAGCATCATCGCGTCCATCTCCGTCGTCTCCGCGTCCGACGCGTCTGAGGGTGATGACGCGTCGCCCGGGTCCGTCGTCTTTGATTGGCGTCGGTTCGCGACGGAGCCTGCGAGGTGCTCGGCGAGCGTCACCATCTCCTTGGCCTTGGCCATGAGCGCGTTCATGTCCGTGAACGCCCCGCCGAGCGTCTCCTGCCGTTGCTTGTGCTCCTGGTGCTGCCTGTGAAGCACGCCGCCCACGCCCGCGCTGATCGCGAAGGGTCTCGTGGGTCTCCCCGCGGGCGCAGTCGGCGGCGGCGGCGGTTGCCCCGGGGGCACTCGCGTCGCGAAGGGTCTCGTGGGTCTCCCCGCGTCGGTCGTCGTCGACGGCGGCGGCGGCGGCTCGGCGAGCCACGTCTTTTTCGCCAGCGCGTCGGCGACGGCCGCGGTGAAGGCGTCCGGGTTTTCGCCCCTGAAGGCGAGCACGAGCGCGCCCCCCGCGTCGTTCGGTCCGACGATCCCCCTCCGCAGCGCCAACCTCAGCCGTCTGGTGCGCGACCCGAACATCTTCAGCGGCACCGGCGCCGCCTCGATGACCCGCGAGAGGTGTACGCTGCAGCTCAGTCCCTCCGTTCCGGGCATTCTCGCCTGATCGAGCCATATCAGCCTGTGTGAGGTGACCAGGGCGACTCCCGCGACGTACTTGTCAGCCTCTCTGCCCTGCAGCCCGCCGCGCATGTTCCCCGCGCGCTTGTCGCCGAACTCGACGTCGACGCGCTCGATCATCCGCAGCTCGAGCTCCTCGGGTGCCAGCACCGGCCGACCGCTCGGCGTGAGCGCCACGCCCTCCACCAGGAGCGACATCGCGACACCGCCGCGGCGCCCCAAATGGGCAAAAGCGGTGGGCACACTCCCGTCATCACCAGCCAGGCTGCCAGGCGACCTGCTGGCGAGTCTCGCGGAAAAAAAGGCGCGCAAACTGAAGCAGCGTTTGAACCGTCAGAGTCGGAGGCGCGATGGCGGACCGCGTGCGTCGGGTCTCGTTCCTGGTGGACCTCGGCGCGGGTACCGCCGAGGAGAGGGCGCAGGTGCGGCTGGTGCTGTCGCGAGTTCTGACGCACCTGTCGCGGCAGAGCCCCGCGCCCCCGCGATGGTCCTTCAGATTCTACGACTCGTCCCTCACCCCGCAGCGGTTCGACGCGAGGATGCACGCGCGCGCCAAGGCGCCTTCCGCGGTGGACCCGAAGCTCGGCGCGGCCGCGTCGCTGCGCCGAGACGAGTTCCACGCGTGCACCCCCGACGCGATCGCCGCGGTGCTGCGCCAGTACGACCAAGCCGTCGAGCTCTACAACGCCGCCGACGCGGAGGGTGCCAATCACGTGGGCACCCCGCCCGAGCACCCCGGAGATCCCGTCGACGGCCCCGACTCCGCCGAGCGCACCGGCTGGTTCACCACGCTCGCGAGGCAGATGGCCGGGGTGATCCAACGCGCCGCGGGGGAGCTCGCGGGGATGACCGGCGACGGTGACGGCGGCGGATCGGAGAGACAGCACAGCGCGGTGGTCATCCTCGCCAGGGTGCGCGGCGACGCCCCCGCGCCATCCAACGACGAGAACGATCCGACGGCTCAACCGCCCCCGACGGGAACCGAGGTCGACTTCCTCCGGCCCTTCAAGGGCATTGAGGACGCGTACAGGAAGGAGAACACCAGGGCGTACCTCCTCCGACTGGGCACCTCTCCCTCTTCGCGGGAGACTCTTCGCAGGGCGTCGGAGCTCTTCGCCAGGTTCGGAGGATCGTCCGCTCCCGTCGCCGCCGTCGCCCATGCGTGTAGCTGCCTGCCCCCGGGGCTCCTCATGTCCGCGTTCGCGCGGGTGAAGCCTCATCGGGGGGGTCACGGGACGACGCCCGACGGGAACGACGGGAACGATCGTCCTCTCGGTTCGTTCGTCCTCTCGGCGCGTCGTCACGCGACGGAGCTCTGGGTGCGAAGAACCGATCGTCAGACGACGTCCGAGAAGAAATCCGAGTCGTCGTCCGATTCGTCCTCCGTGCGCCTCGGCGCCATCGCCGTCGTTCCGTGCGATGGACCCGGCCATCACGTGCGTTCGATCCGCGGGATCAGGCGCGTCACGATCGCGTCGCTCGCGTCCGCGGACCAGCTCGCCGCGTGTTG
>Ga0181571_10000611_pt1 | contig 23824 bp, 13 predicted proteins | sample 101ome_17_FD_132440 | JGI IMG/M metagenome (GOLD analysis project Ga0181571, IMG submission 132440) | Coastal salt marsh microbial communities from the Groves Creek Marsh, Skidaway Island, Georgia - 101407AT metaG (megahit assembly) | ecosystem: Environmental > Aquatic > Marine > Intertidal... | reverse complement strand
CACGCCCGGTGCAACGCGAACGGGTGCGAGGGATCGTCGCATCGCAGCAGCTCCCCCACGCTCCGCAGCTCCTCCCTCCGTCCGGGAACGCCCGGCCCGGGTTCCGAAACCAGCCGGACTAAACCGGGTTTGCCCGGAAGCCTCGACGCCGTCGCCGAGATGGGCCTGCGGAGGGCGCCGCCGCCGTCGGTGGACCCGTCGGTGGACCCATCGTCGCCGCAGTACGGGGACGTGAGCACGGGGACGTGAAGCACGACGCCCCTGCGCTCGAGGGAGTACGGCGGGGTATCCGTCCATCCGCCCGCGAGGTTGAGTCTGGCGGGATACTCGGCACGCACCGCCGCCATCTTCTCGAGCCTCGACACCGCCGACGCGGCGGGCGCGGGCGGGAGGGGAGCCTCGCCGGGATCGTCGTCGTCGCCGTCCCCGAGCACACTCATGACCGACGCGAAGAACGCGGCCTTCTCCGCCTTCTCCGCCGCGGGCCTGCCGAAGAGCGGCGCGGCGCGAGCAAAGGGCGACACCACCGCCGCTCGGAGGCACCGCCGCGCCGCCGCCTCAGCCGCCTCCGAGCCCGCCTCCGAGCCCGGCGCTCCCTCGCGCGGCGCGAGCGCGAGCGCGACGCGTCCCGCGGCGAGGAGCTCGCGCCTCGACGGACCGGGCGATCCGCCGTCGTCGTCGCCGCCGCCCTCTCGCTTGCCACCGCCCGCCCGGCCGCCCCCCTCTCGCTCCACCCTCGACGCGCGTCTGGCGCGATCGTACGAGTGGGCGAGCGAGACCAGCTCGAGGGCTCGAGCCGTCGCCGTCGCCGCCGAGTCGTTCGGTCCGGAGACGAACGATCGAAGCGGAGGCGCGCGATCGAGCCACGTGTCCGCCGGGTACTCCTTCCGCACCATCTGCCGAACAATCGGACCGAGGATCTTGCTCCGGAGCTCGCCCCTGCGTCGCATCATCGCCGCGTGGTCGGCGAGAACCCTGAGCGCCTCGCTCACCGACACCCGCAAACCGCCGTCGTCGTCGTCGTTCCTCGCGGCGGACCTCTTGTCGGACCTCTTGTCGGACCTCTTGGAAACAACGGGCCCGAACCCGGACGCCGTAACGCTCGTAACGCTCGTAACGCGTCTGCCCGGCGTGCCCGGAGGGACTCCCCTCACCCTCGCGAGCAGCTCGAGCGCGGCGATCGCGGCGTCCCGCTGCGTGGCTCGCACGGGGAACAGACGCGCCAACGTCGTCGTCTGCGCCTCGCCCTCGGCCCACACGGCGCCGCCGGGGGTCGCGTCGAGCCCGAGCCTCGCCGCCGCCTCCGCGACGGGTACCCCGAGCAGGGTGCTGCAAGTCGCGCTCTTGACCTCGTCTTTGACGTCCGTGACGATGCAGGTCCAACAGCGCGCGCCCCCGGGGTTTGGACCGTCGCTCGCGTCGGCGGCCGCCACCGCCACTCCGGCTCCCGCCGCGGCCGCCTCGTTCAGCGGCACGCAGTGCATGAACACCCCCGCGGGCACCACCACCCCGGCGGGAAGGTCCACGTCGTGTAGAAGGCACCCCGATCCCACGGTGGCGAGGGCGCCCACGTCGCAGTGCGCGACGAGTGATCCGGCGCCGACCCTCGCGCCCATCGCGACGTGCGACGCGAGCATGCACGCGCCGGGGCCCGAGGACCGACCGGATCCCCAGACGCCGTCCGCGCCGATCGACTTGCGACTGGCGCCGAAGCCCGCGGCGTCCATCATGCCGCTGTCCCACGTGCCCAGGTGCGTGCCCGCGTGCGCCGCGGGATACGCCGCGAGAACGTTCGAGTCCACCGCGGTGTGCTCGAGCAGCTCGGGCATGGTGCCCACGTGCACGAACCTGCTCGGCAGCATCGGGCGGATGAGCAACGGCTTACCCGCGACGCACGCCGCCACCAGCTCCCTGGCGCGGCGAAGTCGATCCCCTTTGAGCGTCGACGAATCCATCGAGCGAGACCCGGACCCGGACGCCGTAACGTTCGTAACGCTCGTAACGCTCGCGACGTGGTCCACGCGCTTCATGTACGCCGCGCTCGGGTCCGGGTCCCTTCCCATGGGCTGCATGAAGTCGCCGTAGGCGCAAATCTCCACCCCGCCCAACGCCTCCGGGTGCGACGCCGCGAGTTTTACCAACGCGTCGCACATTCGCCACCCGAGGTGGTACGCCGAATCGGTCAGCACCCACTCGCCTCCGCCGCCGCCGGGGAGGCCCATGCCCGCGGGGGTGGGTAGGACCGCGTTCGCCGCGCGCATCTCCGCGTCGGAGGGTTTCTGAAGGCACCTCACGCACTCGATCACGCCGGCGTACCGAGCGGCGGTTTGGTTTTTATCGATCGGCTCGGCGTTTTCCTTGTCGCGCGACTCGTCATCCGCGCTTCGACGTATGAGCTCCACGAGCTCGTGCCTGTCGCAGACAAAGACGCCGTGGGACCTGCCGGTGGCGACGGTGCTCGCGTGTCCCAGCGCGAGGATCCCGTGCGACGCCCTCTCCGCCGTGGTCTCGTCGAGCGGCGCCAGCGCGGGCATCTGGAGCACCACATCGGCGGCTGAGATGAACACCCCGGGGGGCAACGACGCGGGGAGCTCCTGAAGGTAGACGAGCTGCGCCTCGAGCATCGTCGCGGGGGCTCCCATGTTCGCGGCGTCCATGGGTAGCTGCGCGAAGGCTTTGCCCAGCGTGCCGTGCGCCGGCGATCGCTCGCTGTACCCGCCCGCGTGAAGCAGGAGGATGCGGCTTCGCCTCCAGCACGGTCCGACGTCCGCCTGCAGCCTGAGCATCACGTGAAGCGTCGCGCCTCCGCTGCCCACGCGCGGGCCGGGGGGGTCGGGCACGACGAGGTAACGCGTGCGCTCGCCGGGAAGCTGTCCCCGCGAGTGGAGCTGGTCGAGCTGCGCGCGATACACGCCGGCCTGCCCCTCGTTCGCGGCGGTCACCACCACCGCGTCCCAGAACCTCCCATCCAAGGACGTCGCCAGGTCTCCGCCGGGGAGCATGCGCCGATACTCCCGTAGGCGGGCCTCCGCGCCCGCCACCATCGCCCTCTGCTCAGTGTCCCACCCGCGGAAGTGGGGCGCCGAGCCCATCATCTCGCACCCGTACCCTCGTGCGCCTCGAAAGTGTCTGGAGGATCGGCCGGCACCCAACAAGACTGGAAACGGCGAAGCGCCGGGGAGTTCGAAGCTGGGCTGCTGGGAGTTCGAAATTGAGCAAGCGCTTGGGGTCCGCGCTTTTGGCTCTTCGGACCCTTTTCGGGCAGCAGATGGAAGCAAGATGGAAGCAAGATGGCGATGACACACAAGCACGTGCGCCTGGAGATTGGCGACGCATAAACCATCGCCGCGGGCGCGGGTCACTCCCGAAACGACCATGAGTGCATTCGCGGCGGTCGCGACCGCCGGATACCGCGTAAACCCGGGTCCAAGGCGCCCGTCTCTCGGCAGGAGGAGAACTGGCGCGAAAGAGCCCGTGCTTATCCGCCGTCTGAAAAAGCGAAGCGTCGTCGCGTCGGCGAAGAGCGAGGCATCAGCCGAGGCGGACTCCTTCTATGACGTGACGCCCGAGTACTGTGGTGTGCCAATCAAGATTTCCGGCCGCCCTAAGCGCATCGTCCTCATTCGCCACGCCGAGTCCGAGGGGAACGTGGACGAGACCGTGTATCAGCGCAAACCGGACCACAGGATTGAACTGACCGAGCGGGGGAAGGAACAGGCGAGGCAGGCAGGGCTGGCTCTGAAGGAGCTTCTGGATCCCGACGAGCAGGTTTACGTGTACGTGTCGCCGTACATGCGGACGATGCAGACGTTGTACGAGCTCGGTCAGACCCTGGGACCAGAGCGAATCAGCGGCGTGAGGGAGGAGCCGAGGATGCGCGAGCAGGACTTTGGGAACTTTCAGGACCACACTATGCAGGAGCTCAAGAAAGAGAGGCACGGGTTCGGGCGGTTCTTCTACCGCTTTCCCAACGGAGAGAGCGCTTCGGACGTGTACGATCGCGTGACCAGCTTCCGGGAGACGCTCCGAAACGACATGAACTTTGGCCGATACACGGAGAACTGCACCGTGCTGATTATCACTCACGGGCTGACCCTGCGAGTTTTCCTGATGCGGTGGTACAAGTGGACCTGCGACATGTTCGACAAACTTCGTAACCCTGGAAACGCTGAACTCGTGGTGATGGAGCGGGGCGAGCGCGGGCGGTACTCGATGCTGTCCGAGTCGCAGGATGAGGAGTTTCTGCAGAAGATGGGCTTCACCGACGATATGATTGAGGATCAGCATTGGGCCAGGACTGCTTCCATGTCGGACCTGAACAGCTCGTGGGCAACGAGCAAGGGCACGATCTTCTTCGACGGCTTCCCGGATCGACTGGAGGCGAGCAGGCGCGCGGTGAAGCGCGCGGATGAGACCTACTTCTCGACGTCGGAAACCACGCGGCGGAAGGCGATGAAGGAGGCGAAGACGAAGAAGGCTTACGACGAGGACCTTAGACCTCACGGTTGATGCATCAAAAGACCTCTTGACACGTGTAATGTAAGACTACATCTCTTTCTTTCGATCACTGCGGGGTGCGGAAGAACGCGTGGTCCGTCGCACCCGCCGCGTCCCACATCTTCGCCGTTCGCAGCGCGTCCACCATCGTCATCTTCGGAGCCTTCCAGTCCATGGCGCCGTTGTACCCGACGGGCGGGACGATGCTCTCCATCGCGGGCAGCGTGGGCTCCTCCCTCGGTATATCGCTCGTGGCCGTCAGGTTGGCGTGAAGCCGCGCCGCGATCTCCCGCAGCGGCACGGGAACGCTCGCGGCTTCCGCCACCTCCGCCAAACCCTCCTCCGCCTCTGTCGGATGGTGGCCCATCATCAGCGACAGCTCGTGGATGGAGATCATCGCGACGGCGTGGGGAAACCCGAATCGAGCCTCCCCCTTGTTGAGCTGCTTAAGCGCCGCGCGAGCGTGGTGAAAGAGCGCATTCGCAGCTGGCGTGTAACCCGCGCTGGAGAGGACCAGCGCGGAGAGGTAGCAGCGCTGTAACGTCACCTCCGCGCGTATCACCGGGTCAATCGGCTTCAACGCGTTTGCCCCGTGCGACACCACGTGAAGCGCCTCGAGGAGCCGCGTGAGCGCCTTCGCGTTCCACTGCCCGTTCCTCCCGAGTTCGTCGTTCACCGCGTGCACCGTCTCGCTCGCGGCGCGGTCCGTCTCGCCCACGAGGGCGTGGAGCACCGCGGACTCGGCGGTGTCCCCGCCGCATCCGCCCTCCCACGCCCCCCCCGCGTCGCGAGTGGCGTCGCACATCCTGTCGAACCTCTCGACGATCGACGGGTCGGATTCGGTCGCGGCGAAGCGCGCCCTGACCAGCAAGAGCCTCCAGCTTCGCTCCGTGACGTTCTGGATCGAACCCGCAGCCTCCGCGGCGATCTCCCACTCGCCGAGCTCCACCGCCCTCTCGCACGCGAGGACGTGCGCCGCATCCTTGGACCCCGGCGAGGAATCCGGCAGCGTTCGCATGAGCGCCGTCGCCATCTCAACCTGCGAGCCGCGGATCAGCGCCCGGACAGCCTCGCGAGTGTTACCCACGGAGAGGTAACGCGACGCCGCGCCGATGACGTCGCCGTGGAGTAAGCGCGCGGCCGCCTGGGCGCCGCGAACGGTGGAAGCCTCGTCGACGCCGCCCTTGGCGATGAATTTTTTTGCGGCGGCGACGACGCCCTGCGCGCCGGCGGGGGTCGGGGGAAGCGCCCCGCCGTCGCCGTGAGCCGTTACCGCGTGACCGTTACCGTTGGTCTGCAGAGAACCGAACGCGGAGACGGCCCTGAGCTTGTTGAGCGTGCCCGCGCCGGCGATGGGGGGAAGCGGCGCCAGTTTGCCCACCCCGCCGCCGAGGCTCGGGAGGGAATTTCTCGCCTTGAGCGCGGCGGGGAGGGATCCGTCGAGGTTGTGCGGGAGCGTGTCCAGCGGGCCTCCCGCGCCGGACCCGTCGGATGGCACCCTCGCGTGGTGACCCGGCGCGGGCGGCGGGCTCAGCGGGCCCGCGGGTTTGGGCGGCGATCCGCCGCCGCCGCCGAGGGGCGCCAATTTTTTCAGCGGCGACGGGCTCGGCGTGCCCCCCGCATCCTCCGCGATTTCCGGCCCGAACCGTCCCTCCGCGGCTGTGCACGCCACCGTGAACGCTTCCTCGTCCCTACCGGCGCGAACCAGGCCGCTGGTGGCGTCCGAGACCTTACCGGCGGCCAGCTGAAGGTGGACGAGCCTCTCCACGTCGGCGTCCTCATCCTTCTCCATCGACTTGATCCGTTCACCCGCGAGTCGTCTCCAGTACTCCAAGGACACTGCGGGCGCAATCGACAGCGCCGTGTCCCACTCGCCGATCTCCTTCATGAGCTCGCAGCACGCCCGGAAATCCCCGAGCTCCAGTCTGAGCGTCGCCGCCTTTCGCAGCGCCACGTCCTTCTTGTCGCCGCCGCGTGTCTTGGCGAACCGAGCCTCCTCGAGGCGAGCCGCCGCGTCGCCCACCAGCGACTCAACCTCGGACCTGTGCGGCACGGAGATACCCGTCGCGCCGAAACCCCGAGCGTCCTTCACGCCCGTGGACTCGATCGTCGCGAGGTGCCACAGCTCCTCGGCGAGCGGCTCGCCCGACAGCGCCGCGAACGCCGCTCCGAACCTCTCCCCGTCGGATGAGGAAGCCGCCATCTTTTCGCCCAAATCGCGACCCGCCGCGCGGCCCAACAGTCTCTTGCGCTCGTCGCCGTTTCTCTCCTCGCCGACGATCGAGCACGACGTCGCGTCCTTCCCAAGCACCGCGCGGATCTTCGCCGCGGGGGCGCACTCCTCGGTGCTCCAGAACCGAATCGTGGAGTCCCGGCTGCAAGTCACCGCGATGAACGGCCTCGCCGGGTGCGTGGCGATTGCGTACACGTCGGCGAGGTGGCGCTTGGTGACTTGCAGGCACTGACCCGTGACGGAGTTCCACGTGCGCACGGTCTTATCCCAGGATCCCGTGAAACAAATCTCGGGAATCTCCGGGTGCCAAGCCTGGCCGCGGACGTTGGACTCGTGGCCCTCCAGCGTCACCGGCCTCCTCGCCGTGTATCGCCCGTCGGGGGTGAGCTCAAAGATCTTCGCGGTCTTATCGTCAGAGACGCTCATGAGCCGTCCCTGAACCAGCGGGGAGTACAGCACGCCGTACACCCTGGTGGTGTGCTTATCGCGGATCTTGTCGATGGACTGGTGGTCCTCGTTGGTGACGTTCCAAATCTCAATCGTGCCGTCCTTCCCGCCGCACGCGATGATATCCGGCTGGAATGGGTCCCAGCTGCAGCCCTGTATGGGCATGGTATGGTTCAAGGCCTTGCGCAAGCCGTCCCTGGTCACCACGCAGCACCTCGCGTCGACACCCGCAGTGGCGAACACGCCGTGTTCCAGCGGATGAGCGACGATCCTGTGCACGGCGCCGGTGTGAACCCGGTGCGCCTTGAGCGCCTTGCCGCTCTCGACGTCGAAAAAGTACACGATGCCCTCAAAGCCCGCCGCGGCGATGGTGCCCCCGTCGCAGGATATGGCGCAGGTGTAGAGGGCGCCTCTGCCGGCCTGATGCGCCTCGTTATCGCTTCCGAGCCTGCCGCTTGGCGCGTCGCCCGTGAAGAAGCACGCGGTCTGCTCCTTGGTTCGCATGTCCCAGCATCGAACGGTGCCGTCGAAGGAAGCCGAGATTAACTTATTCGGATCCGAAGGCGCAATGACGCAGTCAAACACAGTCTCCGTGTGACCTCCGGTGGTGGCCCAACGCGTCCGCCTGGTTCTTACGTCCACGATGCTCACCTCGCCGGTCTTGAAGCTCACCGAGAGCTTCGAACCCGACTCCACGCCCTGCAGCGGCGCGAGAGAGTGCACCTTGCCCTGCTCCAGCTTGATCATGTTCATCGGGTTGGCGTTGGAAACGGACCACGTTCGCAGGACGCCGTGCCTGTCGCTCGCGGTGACGAACGTGCCGGGCATGTTGGGCATGAATTTGCACGCGCACAGGCCCGCGGGCTGCCTCGAAAACTCGGTGATGACCATGGGTTTGATCTCCTTCTTCTTGGGGTCGATGTTGCCGGCACCTTGCACGCACCACATGGAAATCTGTCCACTGGCGCACGCAATCAGCATGTAATCCTCGGATTTTGGGTCAAAGTCCAGGTCCACGATCGGCTCCTTGTAGTTGGTGACGACCGTCTCGTGGACGCCGTTGTCGGTGTTGTAGAGGTACACGTGTCCCTTATCGGTGCCGATAGCGCACATGGACGAGAGCCTGGCGTTGCGCACCATCCTCGTGATGCGGTGTCCCCCAGGTGGCGAGAAGCGGATCTGCTCGAGCATGTTCTTGTCGAGGTTCAGCTTGCATATGGTGTTGTCCGCGACGCACCGGATAATCTGAGGGCTGTTGGGATCCCATTCCAGCTGGACGACGTCGCGCTTGGGCATTTTGAGCTTCTTCACGGATTCGTCCTTGGCGACGTCGAAGATGTTGATGTGGTCGTCGTTGGTCGCCACCGCGATGATGTTGGAATCCCGCGGGTTCCACGCGAACGCGGTGATGGTGTGCGACTGATATCCGGTGATCTGTTAAAAAACGGGACGAGGGGGTCAGCGTTCCAACCGCCGGCTCGGTCAGGCTGCATATCGCTAAGATTCGACAATTCACGTTGGGCGCGGCTCGGGGCGCGCACCTTCTGAAGCTGCTGGTCCTCGTTGTTGTAAATGTACACCGCGAGGGTGGAGGCGTACGCGAACTGCTTGCCATGGGCCACCAGAGGCTGAGATATCCAGTTCTGAGCACCCGACGCGATGAGGTGCGTCTGGCGGAACAGCCCTGGGCCCTGGCCGGGCATACTGGCAGGCAGATCCCGAGCAGTTAGTTAGACGAAATGAGGCACGAGCCCGCTGGAACGGCCGCGTTCAGCCCCACGCCTCGACGCCTCGGCGCGGGTTCGACCGGGTCAACCTTCAACAACTCTGTTTCGGTCCGCACGCCCGCTGCTGCGCTCTACAGAGTGGTTCGGGCCTCGGACCGGCGGCCGGCCAGAGGTCGAATTCGGCCCGAGCGAAGAGTCTTGTCAACCGTATCCGATCCGTCGGTCCGCAGTTGGCAGGTTGGGTGGTCACGGTCAACCCGTTGCGGTTTGATTTATTTTCACCTCACGCGACACCCGCCCCGCTTCAACTGATCAACACGACCTCTAGATGACCTAATCCGAGAGGTCCGACGCCGTCGAACCCCCGTCCTCCTCCGTCTCCCTCGCCCGTCTCTCCTCCTCCTCCTCCTCCTCCCTCGCAGCCAGCCTGGCCGCCTCCCGCTCGTCCCGAATCTTTCGTCGCTCCCGATCCATCTTCTCCCGCTCCTCCTTCTCGCCCGCGATGACGTCTCTGACCGTCGCCCTGTGAGATTCGATCTCGCTCCGAGAGAACCGCTTGATGCGCTTGAACGCGAACCGCATCAGCGCGTCGGCGTCGTGCATACGACGGAAAGCGTTCTGCAGCAGCTGCATGGTATCCGGCAGCGAGTCGCACTTGAGAAGCTCCGACTCGTTGAGCTTCAACACGGCGAGGCAGACCCTGAACCAAACCTTGAACCCCTCGCTGAACACCGCGTCCAGCACCCTCGCCGCGGACTCGGGGGGCAGCGACTCCGTGAAGAAGCACAGGAGCCACTTGGACGCGATCATCACCAGGTCCGTCTCCGTCTTCTCGAAGTGCCGTTGCAGCCTGGGCTCGCGCGTAGCGAGCAGCCCGTGCAGCACCCTGTACTCGCTGATCGTTCCCCTTATGTCCGGCGCGTGCACCCCCGGCTGGCAGATGTCGTCCAGCAAACACACCATCACCCAGAACACCGTCTCCTCGTCCCGCAGCACCAGCCACAGGAACGCGCCCACGTAGTTCATGCCCTGGCAGTACCCCGTCCCCGGGTTGTGCCTCGCGTACGCCAGAAGCACCCTGCGCAAGCACTCGCGCCCCACCTCCGTGTTGTACCTGGCGTTCTCCGGGAACGTCCTGACGAGGTCGATGTCCACCTGGTCCCTCACCGCCTTCTCCACGGGTAAGGACCTGAGCCTCTTGTAGTACGCTCGGGGGGCTCGCGCCTTCTTCGACGCCGCGCCGGACGCGGCTATCCACACCTTGGGCCTCAGGTCATGGGGCACGCCCTTGCGCATCAGCGTCTTGAGCGCGCCATCGGGGCGGCTCATCCGCGTCTGCTCGTGCGAGAGGTCGTCCGGCAGGGGCTTACCCTCCCTGTACGCCTGCCATCGCTTGGACCGACGCGACGCCGTCTCCGCGCATCGCGCCCGGGCCTTGATCGCGGCGTCGTCGAGCGCGCGCAGCGGGAACCCGTACAGGTCTAGGGGTGCCACGTCGCCGTTCCCGACGTCGTCATCGTCGGCACCGACGGATCGTCGCGATGCCCTCGATTCGCGTCTCCGGGCCATGTCCGCAACCTCCGTCTCGTCCGCTTCCTCGGATGGTTCGCGATGCTCTCGATCTCGTAGGTACGAGTCGAGCGCGTCGTCGTCGGAGTCGGGCGCCGCTGTGGAAGGAACGAAGAGGTCGTCGTCGGAATCGGACGACTCCGGGGGTTCCGGCGCCTTCTTGGGCGCTGGCGCTACGACACCGGCCGAGACGCACCCGCAGCCCAGGCGCATAGGACTGGTCCACTTGGGTGCTGACATAAGATTTTCAAACAGCCGCGTGGACCTCCGCTGGTTTTCGTGAAGTCCGCCGAGAGGGTGGTCAAGTTCGAGACGGGCGGGGTCGACGGCGATGTCGAGGCGAAAGGAGGACGGTTGGGGATCTTCTCGTAGTGTTACAACAGTGTTTTGTCTAGTCGTACTCGCACAACGTGCGAAAGGAACGGAGGGGTCGCGTGCTCCGAGAGGCAGCACATGGGACGCGAAGTGAACGGACGTCTCATCGCCCTTCGTTGACGACCCTCAGCGCCCGCCTGACCCGCCTCTCCCCGACGTCGTCGCGATCACGCGCGACGTTCTCTCCATCATCCATCGTCCCGTGGTACCGCTTCCCCACCTTCAGTCGCTCCAAGACGCCGCCGCCGCACGCGGTCGTCGACACGTCGCTCGGCGACCCTCCGATGCCCGCGCCCCGAAGAAGATGCAGCTCCCACTCCGGTACGTACACGCGCTCGTGGTGCGGACTTATCAGGCCCGTCTCCTGGGCGTACCTGTACCACTCGGACGTGCGTCTGGGGGTCGTTTGGGTGCCACCCGGCGTCGTCGCGGTCGCGCCGTGGTGGAACATGGCCGACGTCGAGTCCGCGGACGTGTGCCGCCGCGCTTCTGGCGTTTGGCAGTTTGAAATCTGCGCTTTTCGTCTGCCACCTCATCGCCTCCTCTCACTTTTCGCCGCCCGCACCAACCTACACCAACCAACGATGCCCGAGCTCTCCGCGATCGCCCTCGGGCTCAACGGCGGCTGCTGCTTCGCCTACGCCGTCCTGTTCGGCCTGATGCAGAACAAGCTCCTCCAGATGTACGGAGTCGAGGTGCGATACCCCCCAGACGCGTTCGCGGCAGCTGCCAACAGAATCAATCAATCCAACAACAGAGAATTCCCCCTGACGAAGCCGTGTCCCTCGCCCCATTTCTAGGCTGACATGAAGACCTGGACCAAGTCCGACGCGTGGGATGTGATGATACAGATCATGCGCATCGTCGGCGCCTTCGAGTTCCTCATGTCTTTCCTCTACCTCCACTACATCGGCTTCCCCGAGAAACACCAGGCTGGTTTGAGGGTGGGCGTCATGCAGTACGCGCTCCTGGCCGCCGTATCCCTGTATCGCGTCGCGCTTGAGCCCACCAGCGCAAAGAACAAAGCGGTGGCGCTGAAGAGTCTCATCATTCAGGGCGTGTTCCTTGGCATCAGCGTCGTTGGCATGCTCAACGCGCCGAAGCCGCCGAAGAGGAAGACGGCCTGAACGCCCGATCTCGAGCACACGTGTAAAAATATCTGAAGTGAAAAAAATGTTGCGCCGACTCTCACTTACAAACCTAATCACATGATCCCCTCGATGCCCGCGTCCGCCTTGGCCAGCTCCGCGAGGAGGGTGTCGTCGAAGAACTTCTGCACGCTCACGTCCTCGCTCATCCCCTTCCGTCGCCTCGTCTTCACCATGAACTCCCTCGCGAGCGCCTGCACCGGGCTCGGCTCCAGCGGCCGCAGGACTATGCCGCGGTCCAGCGGGTCGCCGGGCACAACCGCCCAATGATCGAAGTAGCTCTGCCCGAACGCCTGGCCCTGCGTGTGATAGCGAAGATCTGTTTCGAAACCGAACGATTCGATCGCGGGGATGAGCGCCTTGACCGTGTACACCGGAGTGCCGGGTTTGGGGTTGTCGGCGATGACGTGCCCGCGGCGCTTGGAGAGCACCGTGTAAATCGCGCTCATGCAATCCGCGGGGGTCTGAATCTCGCAAGCGAACACGGGCTCCATCAGCCTCGGCGACGCCATCAGGAACGATGAATACGCTACCCTGCGCGCGGTGGGGATCACCTGCCCGCCGCCCCTGTGCAGCGGCTGATCCGCGACGATCGCGTCCAGGATCTTAAACTTAACGTTGCGGATGGGCTCGTCGCACAACGGTCCTTCCCTCGTGCCCCACTGGAAACCCTGCACGATGCTCTCCTTGACCGCGTTGAGCAGGGATTTGTCAATCTCACCGGGCAGGGTGTCATCGAGCAGCGCGTTGGGACCCTTCTCGTCCGGGCCGAACGCCCACACGCTCCGCGCGGCGAGGATATCCCAATCGTACTTGTTCTGGAAGAAATCCCCGAGCTTCTTTTTTGGCCACTTGAGCGACACCGTCCCGTTCTCGATGTCCGCCGCCAATCCTTTATCCAGCGGCTCGGCGATCATGGTGATCTTGTTTTTCTTGTTCGGGGTCTCTGCGAAACACTTCAGGCTGGACGTCTCGACCACGGTCTCGCAGAAGGTGACGACCGGGTCGGCAACCTTGACCTCAACCTCCGAGTACAGCTCGCGAAGGTCCTTCATGATGGAGTCCAGGAAAATCTCGCCTGTGCCCATGATGGTGTGCTCGCCGCTCTCCTCAACCTTCGTCACCGCGAGCGGGTAGGACTTGTTGATCTTACGCAGACCCTCAACCATCTTCGGCAGGTCGCTGGGGTTCAGCGGCTCCGTCGCGATCTTCACCACCGACTGGTTATCAAACGCGAGAGGCCTGAACACGTACGCATCCTCCTCCCCGTACTCCGCCACGAGCGTCGCCGTCTTGCTGATGCTTCCGTCGATGCCCTCGACGAGAACCCAGGCGCCCGCGGCGACCTCCTCCACGGGGATGCGGTACCTCGCCTGGTACACCCACAGGTTCGTCACCTGCTTCACCGCGCAGTCCTCCTCGTCGTCCGGCGAGTACGCCTCGCCCAACACCCGCACGTTCTGACCCTTCTTCAGCGTGCCGCTCATGACCCTCGCGAGCGCGTCGAAGGATGAGCAGTCGTCCTTCGGGTAGAGCTTCGCGACCATCACCTGCAACGGGCCGTTTGCGTCGCACGCGCGCATGGTGTTCACGCAGCTGCGTTCGTCGGCGCCGGCGAGGGGGCCGGCGTACGCGTTTTCAACCTTCGCAGACGCTCCGCCCCTCGCGGTGGGCACGTGCGCGCAGAGCATGTCGACCAGACCGGACGCGTCGCCGAAGATCTTGGTGCACGCGAGTTTGATGAGGGGCTTGGTGTTCATCTTGTACTCCTTGGGTTTGAGCGTCACGCCGAGCTCGGCGAGGACGCGGGCGAAGGACGCCTGGTGCTCGCCCACGGCTTGCGAGTAAATCTTATACAGCGGCTCGAGGATGAACTGCACGAATGAGCGGTCGCCGCCGCCCGGCGGGGGCTTGCGTCTGAACGTGCGCGTCTCCTCGTTGAAGTACATGTCGCCCCAGAGCCTGTGCGCGAACGCCTGGGTATCCATGTCTACGCCGCGAATATCCGCGTAGAGCCTCGCAAATGAGTTGAGGGTGAAGGACCAGCCGAACTTTGCGGATCCAAAGAACACGCTCCCCTTGACTGGATCCGCGAACGGCGCGTTCTCGTCGCCTCCGTAGGTGGCCTCGATGATGGCATTGATCTCCTCGAGCGTGTGCCTGATCTTGTGGTACGCGTCCGCGGGGGGAAGCTTGAGCTCGAGGATGAGCCTGTCCACCTTGTTGACAAAGACGCAGATTGGCAGACGCTCCTTCGCAGCGTGCTTGATGAGCCGCTCCGTGCCGCACATCACGCCCTCCACCGCGTCCACCACGAGCATAACGCCGTCGCTCAAACGGTAGCTCGCGGTGACCTCGTCGCTGAAGTTGACGTGGCCCGGGGTGTCCATCATGTTGAAGAGCAGGTGCTTGCCCGCGCCGTTTGGCATAACCAGCGACATGGGCACCGCCTTGATGCTAACCTCCCGGTCCTGCTCGTCCAACCTGGTGTCCGTGTATCGCAGCGCCCTATCGTCCGCGTGCACGATCGCGTCGTCCACGTGGTGCGTCTGCTCCACCAGCATGTCGAACAGCGTCGTCTTGCCGTGGTGCAGGTGCCCGGCGACGGCTACGTTCCGCACGAGGTTGGCGTTGCCCATGAGGCCCCGCAGGTACTCCTCGCTCACCTTCAACTCGAGCGCGTTCTTACCCCGGTCCGCCTCGATCTGCTTCTTTTTCACCGGCGCGATGATGGGCTCCTCGAGCGGCTGTGCGTCCTCGTCCATGATCAGCGTCTCAGTCCCGGGGCCGTACACCTCCTCGGCGGTTGGGTAGTACTTCTTGTCCTCGGCGAGGACGATCGCGGTTTCGAAGTTCTCCTCGGCGTCGTCGCCGTCGACGTCCATGCCCGCGGTGCCGTTGTCGGCATCCCCTTGGGGCCGGTCATTCCACGGGTCGTCCTGTTTCGGATCGCGGATCGAACGGGAGCGGGGCGAGGTTAGCGGCGGGAACGATCCGCAGATCGGAGATTCGCGCTTTTGGATGAGCGGGATGGCGGGAGAGGTATCCTGGGGGATCCGTCGATGATGGGATCTCACCTGCTGGTCGTTGGCATCCGCCCCACCGTCGCTGTCGCTATCGTCGCTCAGCTCGGGTCCGATGTAGTTGCCGAACTCGTCGTAGTGCGAGTCCATGGCGCCTCTTTTACCCTAGGTACGGGGCTTCGATTCGAGCGCGCTTCCCCCGCAGTTCGAGGCGTCGCGGCGCGTTCTAGACCTATCGGCTCCGAATCCTGCCCAGTGGCGATGCGTGACTGACGTTGAACGTCGCCCGCTGAGTCACCTGCGCGCGTGTGGCGGTGTGTGTCTACCCTGAGGAGGGGCGGCCGTAATCTGCTTCGATTGGCGCAAATGTCCGACCGATTCGTCGAGTTAATTTAACGAGTCATTTATTTGGGAAAAAAGGTCGGTCGTATTATACATGTAAACCAGTTTTGGGGAAAACCAATGACACTGACTCGGCAACCCCATTCAACAACCGACACCGACGAAATGGGCGACACCTGCACGACGTCGGGTCCCTTCGGGGTTTTCCCCGACTGCGAGGGACTCGGCGCGAGCGTGTTTCTCAACCTCGTTTACGGCTACGCTCTGCTCACCGCGGCGGGGTTCATCTCGGACGGCTCCGAGCTGCTCCTCGAGATTCTGTCACCCGGACTTGTGGGCGGATTGCTCCTGCCCATCCTCGGCGCCGTTCCCGACGCGGCGGTCATCATCGCGTCGGGGCTGGGTGCCAGCAAGGAAGATGCGCAAGAACAGGTGAGCGTCGGCATGGGTACCCTCGCGGGGTCCACCGTCATGCTGCTGACCATCGCGTGGGGCGGTTCGCTGATTGTGGGCCGCTGCGACCTGAGCTCCAGGGGCACGGCCATCAACAAGACCCTCACCCCCAAGGCGTCCATCACCGAGGCCGCAAACGAGACCGGCGTGACCACTGACACGGACACAAAGACCAACGCAATGGTCATGATGGGCTCCTGTGTCACGTTCCTCGTCATCCAGATCCCCGCGTGGATTGGAATGCAGGCCAACAAGAAAATCGACCTGGCCGCAGCCGCTGTGGCGCTCGGTGGCCTCGCGCTTTACTGCGGCTACCAGGTTCTATTCCCCGAGCTTCAGCGCCGCAAGATCGCCGCGGCTCAGGCCAAGGCCGCAAGGAAGCGCGGCGCTATGTTCGCCGCACACCTGGGCAACACCATGGGTGGCATTCTTGTCGACGGCGAGGTCAACGTCCAAGCGCTAAATAAGATGTTCGAGCAGTTCGACGCCGATGGCAACAATGAGGTTGACGTCCACGAGCTCAAGCTCGCGCTCGTGGCGATGAGCGTCACGATGCAGGACACAGCAATATCAGACGGAGACGTGGAGGTTTGGCTCAAGGAGTTTGACAAGGACGGCGACGGTCTCATATCGCGTGCAGAGTTTTGCGCGGGGATGACGCACTGGGTGCTGGAGCAGACCAAGAACATCTCGGTCCACTCTAGGCGCCCGTCCTTCGAGGGATCCTTACGAGGAGGGGGTCGTCCCGAACTGTCCGCCGCCAGGGGCCCGGCGCACGCGGGTCTCGAGCCTCTGCTCGGGTCAGCGCCCGAGCAGGAAGCCGGCGAAGGACAGGGAGAGGAGGACGAGAGCGACGTCGAGGAGGACGACGACGAGGAGCCCATGACAAAGTCGCAGATCATCAAGAAGGCGATGCTCTTCCTCGCGATCGGCATGGCCATGGTGACACTTTTCGCCGATCCCATGGTTGGCGCGGTGAGCTCCCTGAGCAAAGCCTTGGGCCTGCCCTCGCCGTTCTTCGCATCCTTCGTCCTCACGCCTTTTGCGTCCAATGCGTCAGAGCTGGTCAGCTCCTTGTACTTCGCGAGCAAGAAGCGCAAGAAGAACATCTCGCTGACCTACTCGCAGGTATACGGCGCCGTGACCATGAACAACACGATGTGCCTCGGGCTATTCATGGTGGTCATGCGCGCGCAGGGCCTCGAGTGGACGTTCTCGTCCGAGACGCTCACCATCCTGCTGGTCACCCTCCTGGTCGGGTACCTCGGCGCGAGCCGGGAAACTTTCAAGTCGAGGCTCGCAGTTCCCGTTCTGGCGCTCTACCCGCTGTCGATCGCGCTCGTGTGCTTCCTGGACTTTGTCGTCGGCTGGAACTAAGCCGAGAGCCGTGCGCACGCGACGTCCTATTCTTAGGCTACTGTACTATTCAATCGGTTGCGTCACTCGGAAAATTCGGTTTCCTTGCCACGATCCTCGCCGCCGTCCCGAATGTGTACTCTCTCACCTCCACCTCAGCCCCGAGCTCCTCGAGCATCTCACCCACCCGCCCGACCGCCACCGTGGACCTAATGCTCGCGCTGAGGTACCTGTACGCCTTGGGATCGTTCATGAACACCGCCGCTATCCGCGGCATGACGCGCTCCAGCCAAAGTTCCAGCACCCACCGCACGCACGCGTTACCCGGCGGGAACGCGTCCAACACGACCACGAAACCGCCGGGCTTGGTCACCCGGTACATCTCTCCCACGCCCTTGTCCAGATCCGGGAAGTTTCGCAGGGTGTACACCGTCGTGACCACGTCGAATGTGTCGGTTTCGTATTGCAAGTCGCACACGTCCCCGAGGGTGAACTTCGCACCGGGATTAACCTTCCTCGCCTCATCCAGCATCACCTTGGAGCAGTCCATGCCCTCGACATCCAGCGCCATGCCGCGGTAGTACCATCCGAAGAACCACGTGACCCATCCGGTGCCGCACCCGACGTCGAGGACCCGCGAACCCGGTTTCAGCACCCCTTTGCGGCCCGCTAAGCGGGTTAGCGCCATGAGCCTCCAGATGGTGGTGTTTCCCAGCGATATGAAGTGGTTCAGCAGGTCGTAGGTGGGCGCGACGCGATCGAACATGTCCGACACGAAGGCCAGCTTGTCTTTTCCTCGAAGCTTGAATCCCTCCAGGGGCGCGTGCGCATCGAACGATGACCCAACCATCGCCGCGAAGCCCCTCGGGCCCGTCGGCAGTTGACGTGGCCTAACAATCTGATTTTTCGCAACCTTGGAAGGCTTCACACATGGAATGTGTCTTTTCGTGCGAACGACCGACGCTGTTGAATCCCTGAATCACATCAAGCGCCAAGAGCCCCCGGGGGAAGTGCGAGGGTGCCCGCGATTTTGACCCGCGATCAACACCATCCGGACGAAACTTTTGCATTGAGGTGAGCACGCCCTGGGAATCCATCGCACCCGGCCGAACCCCCGATTTTCGCGCACTCCGCGCGTCCCTGTCGGTCACCCCAAAAAGGAACGCGCGATCCGCATGCCCAGCTCCTCACCTTCCGCGCCCCTCGCCTCCCAAGGCACCATGACCGTCGGAGCGGTAGACATCGAAAAACCGTTGAGCCCCCCAGCCGCGGGCAAAAGTCGTCATAGCGAGGATCTGAAGTTCGGGTTCAACGACGTACGCACGCAGAGGCGGCAGCTCCGCGGCAGGCAGGGGATAACAGCCGCTGGCGTGTTCCATGACGAGTCTCGCGAGATGCCGGAGCCCAGGCGCAAGCTCATCGAGACGCCTTCGGCGAAGCGTGAAAAGGAGAAGTGCGACCAGAACATGTGGCACCTCATCGGCCCGTCCGCGCCGTGCCACGCGGAGGACAGCTCAAGGGATAAGCACCGTAACTGCAGAGACCCCCCGCCCGAGCGCCGGTCCGATCGATATCCGCAGCAAAACATCCTCAACAACTCTCTGCCCAGAGGCGCAGAGGTGAGGGAGTGCAACTTCAAGTACGAGCGGGACCCGTTGACGGGGAAGGGGTCGTACCGCGGGCAGAGGATTCCGATGGAGAACTACGAGATGATGGCCGACGAACGCGCCAGCAAAATCGAGCAGCAGAGGGTGCAGAACAGGATGAACCGAACGATGCACATACGCGAGGGCGAGGAGATGCGTCGGAACAACTACAACATCTTGACGGGCGTCGGCAACGACGGCCGCGCGAGGAACGTCGGCGCGTCGGGGCGACGGTCGCCGGTGGATCCCCCCGTCGAGGTGAGACCCTCCATCCTGCAGAACGCGCAGGGGGAGAGGATGAGGTTCATGGCGGACACGCCGGCGTATCAGACGCGGGGCGTGAGAAGCCGGCGATGATGTCACCTCGTCACCGAGGGGGCTCCGGCTCGTGTTGTAAATCTCCGTAAGATTAGCATCTGTTCCGCGTTTGATTGAAAGGCTATTCTAGCCGATTAAAACTACACCGTAGGAACAGTGACTGTTCCCACGCGTGGCGGTCGGAGACCGCTCGTACAAACACACACTTCGCGCGTGCCCATTTAACTTCCCCCTCCACCCCTGAAAGGCGATAGCGCCCGAGAAAAAATCCCAAACATCCGACACAGCGTGTCAGCACGAAACTCGCGTCACCCCTCGATGGTCTTCTGTGCCAGCCTTCGAACGCGCCTGTTGTACTGGCTCGGGTCCTCCTGGAACAGCTGTGCAGCCTCCGGGTTCGCGGGCGAGCTCGGGTTCGGGTCGGTGAGCAGCGACTGGATCGATGTGAGCAGGGTGCACACGTTGTGAATGGGCGACCACTGGTCCTGAATGATGTCCATGCAGAGTGTCCCGTCAGAGTACACGTTGGGGTGGAACACCTCCGATGTGAACCTGACTCGTGGGGGTTTCTCGGGGTACTGTTCGCCGAACGTCATTCGCAGTGAGAACACGCCGCCTGCGAGGCGGAGATTTGGGTCGCGCGGGTCACTCGGATGGTCCGGGGTTTGTTCGGAACAGCGAAGGGACGAAAGGATGCGCGAGGGCGTGTTGGTTGGTTGACTCTGCGCCCGCACCTTCCCAGGCTGTCTCGTCGGGGCCGAAGATGGTGGCGCTCCAGACGAACAGGTTATCGTCGCTGTGGGGGCTCGCGCTACATCCCTGTCGTCGCGAATCGCGTTTTGGGCGTCGAAGGTCAGCGAAACGGTCGGGGGCGAGCGCTCGAGGGTGGGCTCGGACGGGACGCTCGGTCGTTTTCTCCGCCCAGCCGCGTCAGGAACGAGGGTTGCGCGGGAGGGGCGCCCTTCCGCCGTGCGCGGCGGTCGACGCGTCTCGGTGGGCGCGCGAGGGATGAGAACTCACGTCAGGAGGCTCGGTCTTGATGGCCTTCAGGTCGGACTGCAGCCTGAGCACGGCGGCCGTCTGCTGGCACGACGCGCCCGCCATGGCCCCCTCGGCTCAACTTTCGGGTTGGTCGCGCACTGCTGGCGTTCGAGGGCGAGGTGGGATTGTTGTTGGCTCGGCTCGGGTTGTCGGCTCGGGTTTAGCGACGCGTGGGTGTCGAACGCGGTCGCTCGTCGGCGTGTTGATGCGAGTGAAGCACCGCGGAAAGATCCGCCGGGCGTGCGCAAACGCGAGTGCGGTCTCGGGGCGCGGAGGCCGGCGGTCCACGCCGGACGTCCTTTTCTCACGAAACTATTTCGCGGGTGTGACTGGGCCGCTTTGGCGCGTTTTGCTTTTGGTCGATTTTTGTGACTGACTCTGCGTGGCACACGGGGTGCCAATCATCGCTCGAACCAGAAAAGCCCGCGGGTTGCACAAGGCTTTGGTGGGCAGGAACGTGAAACGGACCGATCGATCCACGAGATCTCGGACTTTTATGGGACCGGTGAGGATATCGTTGGTTCCCATCGGGGGTAGGGTCCCTGTGGCGAACACTCAAGAGAGCCGCGACCTCCCGACGGGCAGCATGTCCTGCATCATCGGTGTCGCCTCGACGACGGCGAGCGGCCTCGCCGCCGCCTCCCGCGCCCGCCGCGGGACGCGCGCCACCCGGACCGCGCCCCGCCTCGGCGTTCGTCGTGCCGGCGGATTCGCGGCGGGCGACCGCGTCGTCGCGTGCACCGCGAAGCGCGCCTCCCTCCGCGCCGGGGCGGCGGTGACCCCGCTCGCGGCCATCGCTGAGCCGGACGCCGACGCTAAGGCCACCTCGTTCAGGCCGAGGAAACACGCCGGCCAGGCGGACGAGTTCATGAAGCTCGCCGCGGCGGGTCACAACCTCATCCCTCTGTACAGGCGCCTCTTCAATGATCAGCTCACGCCCATCCTCGCGTACCGGTGCCTCGTCAAGGAGGACGAGCGCGACGCGCCCAGCTTCCTTCTCGAGTCCGTCGTGGGCGGCACTCAGACCGGTCGTTTCTCGTTCCTGGGTTCCAGGCCCTACATGGAGGTGAGCGATCGCGCGCATCCCCCGCCGCGACCCGTGATCAACCCCGCCCCGCCCCTCGCGTCGCTTCGCGACCGCTGAAAATTCCCATCCCCAACCTCCCCCCTTCCGCGCGCAGGTGATGGCCAAGGAGAACCACGTGTCCATCCTAGATCATCTCAAGGGCGAGCGCACTCGGTCCGACGAGACCGACCCGATCACTGTCGCCGGCAAGATCTCCGAGCGGTGGAACCCCTGCCGCACGCAGGGCCTCCCCGAGTGCTTCACCGGCGGCTGGGTCGGGTACATGGGCTACGACACGGTCCGTTACCAGTACCTCAACAAGCTCCCGTTCGAGGAGGCGCCCGACGACGACCGCGCGCTCCCGGACTTGTGCCTGGGTCTGTACCGCGACGTCGTGGTGTTCGACCACGCCACCAAGCAGCTGTACGCGGTGCACTGGGTGGACACGACCCTCCACGATGGGGACGCGGCGGCGGCGCTTGCCGAGGGCGAGCAGTCCCTGGACGCGCTCGTCAGGGCGCTTCAGCCGGATTCGGTTCCCACGCTGCCGTTCGGCGAGGTGTCCATGAGCCTGACGCAGCCGCCGACGCCTCCCGCGGACAGCACCATGTCCAAGGAGGAGTTCCTCGCCGCCGTGGCGGACACCAAGGAGCACATCAAGGCTGGCGACATCTTCCAGCTCGTGCTGTCGCACAGGTTCCAGAGGAGCACCTACGCGGACCCGTTCGACGTGTACCGCGCGCTGCGGGTGGTGAATCCGAGCCCGTACATGATCTATCTGCAGGCGCGGGGCAGCATCCTGGTGGCGTCGTCGCCCGAGATTTTATGCCGCACGGATAAGGAGCGGACCGTCGTGAACCGACCGCTGGCGGGTACCCGGATGCGGGGTAAGACCGAGGAGGAGGACGCCGCACTGGAGGTGGACCTCCTCGCGGATGAGAAGGAGAAGGCCGAGCACGTCATGCTGGTGGACCTGGGCCGCAACGACGTCGGGCGGGTCAGCAAGGCTGGAACTGTCAAGGTGGAGAAGCTGATGGAGATTGAGCGGTACTCGCACGTCATGCACATCTCGTCGACGGTGACCGGATCCCTCCTGGACGAGCTCGGGCCCTGGGACGTGCTCCGCGCGGCGCTTCCGGCGGGCACGGTGAGCGGCGCGCCCAAGGTGCGCGCGATGCAGATCATCGACGACCTCGAGGCGACTCGACGCGGCCCTTACGGCGGCGGCATCGGATACGTGGGGTTCACGGGCGAGATGGACATGGCGCTGGCGCTGCGCACGATGGTGGTGCCCACGGCGCACACGGATAACATCTATAAGTTCAGCAAGGAGGCGTCCGAGCCCCCGCGCGCCAAGCGCGAGTGGGTGATTCACCTCCAGGCGGGTGCCGGAATCGTCGCCGACTCCAATCCGGAGAGCGAGTACCAGGAGACTGTGAATAAGGCGGCAGCCTTGGGGCGCGCCATCGACCTCGCCGAAGAGGCGTTCGACGTGTAAACCCACCCGCGCGCGTGCCGAGAGACGTAGGCGTTGCTTTTTTTGATCGTCTGTGGTTTGGTTAAAAAGTCTAATCGTGTCGTCTTCGTCGATTCGTCATCCCGAAAAATGAAAGGGCTTCGCGTCGTCCCCTAAACGCCGGTCGCGTTTCCCGCGTCCCCGGCTCCCGGCTGCTGTGGCTGCGTAACCTGTGGGGCGCTAACCTGCTGTTCCTGATACTGCTGCATGAGCGTCGCCGCGTACTGCCGCAACATCTCCGGGTTTGGCATCATCGCAGCCATCATGGGGTTACTGGCGTAAGCCGCCATCAGCTGTTGCTGCAGGGCCATCCGCTGCATCTCCTGTTGCTGCAGGGCGGCGTAGGCTTCCCCGAAAAGCTGCGGGTTCTGGGTGACGCTCGGAGCCGGCGCGGCGACGGGCGCGGGCGCGGCGACGCCGCCGAAGAACGACGGCGCCCCCGCGGCGGCGTTTTCTCTCTTGAGAGCCGCCGCGATCTCAAATTCGGGGTGCCTCTGCGGCTTAGATCCGTCGGTCGATGACGGTTCCAAACCGTTTTCTGGATGTTTGAATTGCTGCTGCTGCTGCTGCTGCTGCACCTGCTGCTGCTGCTGCTGGTGGTGGTGCTGCGCCATCATCGCGGCGTACGCCTGCTGGTAGGCTGCGAGAGGGTTGACCACCGCCGCGGGAGCCTCCGTTTTGTCGGGCGGCTTGGCCGCTGGCTTGGCCTTCTTCGCGGGTGGAACCTCGACCGGCTTGGGCTTGGGCCTCTTCGGAGCGGGCTTGGCCGTGAACGCGCCGAGGCCGAGGAGGAGCTCGGCAGCTTCGTCGTGCTCGTCGTCCAGTGCCTCCTCCTCCGCCTTGGCCCGCGCCGCCGCCGCCTCCGCAGACGCCGCCGCCCGCTCAGCCTTTTTCGCAGCCTCGGAAGCCTTCGCCGCCGCCTCCGCCGCGCCGCCGCCGCCGTTTGACGCGGGCGCCGCTTCGCCCTTCACCCTTTTGCTCGCCGGCGCCCCCTCCTTCTTATGCGCCCCCTCCTTTTTAAGCGCCCCCTCCTTCTTAAGCGCCCCTTCTTTCTTCGCATCCCCCTT
>Ga0181571_10000603_pt1 | contig 23971 bp, 6 predicted proteins | sample 101ome_17_FD_132440 | JGI IMG/M metagenome (GOLD analysis project Ga0181571, IMG submission 132440) | Coastal salt marsh microbial communities from the Groves Creek Marsh, Skidaway Island, Georgia - 101407AT metaG (megahit assembly) | ecosystem: Environmental > Aquatic > Marine > Intertidal zone... | reverse complement strand
GGCTCCGTCGCGGCGCGGACCGCGAGCAAAGGGTTGGCGGCGTCGCCGCACTGCGCCCTACCGGCGCGCTCCGCCTGCGCCGCGTCGGCGAAGACCACGAGGGCGCTTCCCTTTCGTCTCTTTCCGTCCCTGATCACCACGTCCTCCACCGTCCCGAAGGCGTCGAATATCTCCCTGAGCCCGGACGCGGCGTAGTCCGAGATGTCCTTGCGCCACACCACCTTGAGGGTCCGGTACATGTGCTCCGGGACGTCGACTGCGGTGGCTTTTTTGTCCTCGCCTTTTTGTGCACCGTCTCCGTGCGCGCTCCTCCCGTTGGCGTCGGCGCCGGTGCCCTTCGTCGCCTCGGCGTCGTACCCCTTTCTTCGCGTCGCGAAAGTCTTGCGGAGCCTCGCGAGCTCCTGCTGCAGCCGATCCTTGGCCTCCTCCTCCTCGTTCCTCCCGCGCTCCGCCGCCCGCTCCCGCCGCTCGAGATCCTCCCTCATCTTCCGCCGCTTGGCATCCTGTGACTCGTGCCGTTGCCTCGTCGCCTGCCTCGCCTTCGCGAGGTTCTCCAGAGCCGCCCTCGCCTCAGGATCCAGCAGGATGTCGTACGCCTTCTGAAGCTGGTCGAACTCTTGCTGCGCGCGCTCCCGCTCCGAGTCTTTACGCTTGTCGGGGTGCAGCTTCAGAGCCAACTTTCGATACGCCTTCTTGATCTCGGCATCGGTCAGGTTGGGCTTGGGATCTATGCCCAGCACCCTGTACGGGTCAACCTCCGCCATGTTCTCCATCGCGATGGAACGTTGGGGGTGGATCGGCCGGCCCACTGGCCTTCTTCTCCTCCTCCTCCTCCCGGCCGCCGCCAAAGCGGGTCGTCGTGTGAACGAAATTCGCGACTCGTCGCCCCTTGTTTTCCCGAGGTGCCGATGCTGGTGCCGGTCAATCGAAGGGCTCGAAAGGCGGCCCGCTTTCAATTCGGCGACGGTTCATCGAGCACCACCGGTCGTGCCGCGCTGGCGCGTTGGAACGCGTTTGATTGGCCAAGAAAATTTTTTATCCACGAATCGTTGCCGTCCCGCGTGATCACTCCCTCACGACTCGTCGAGTGATTCGCGGTAACCGGCGCGTCACCATGTCGGTCGTCGCATCCTCTGTCGCGAACCTGAAGCCCGCGGCGCGCGTCTCGCCCCGCGTCGCGTCCCGCCGTTCGTCCCTCACCGTTCGCAACGCCACCATCGGCGACAAGTTCGACGAGGCTGCGAACAAGTTCAAGAAGTCCATCCCCAACGTCAAGCTCCCGGACGTTCCCAACGTCAAGCTCCCGGACGTCAAGGTCCCGGTGCCCGGCGAGAAGCGATCGCCGGGGTACGTTCCCGCGGGCACCGGCGAGAAGCTCTACGTCGGGCAGGGGAAGTACATCGAGGCGGACAAGGAGGGCTTCGTCCAGAAAACCGGACGCGACTCTCAGCTCGTGGGAGGTTTCGCGGGCGGCGAGAAGGGCTTCTGGAAGTACCGCGAGATCCTCGAGGAGGACCCGACGATCGTCAAGAAGGAGGAGACGAAGATCCCGGGCGTCCGCAAGGGTACCAAGGAGGTCAACCTCGCGAAGGATTTCGGAGGACTCGCGGGGGGCTTTCCTGGCGGCGAGGTTGGCGTCAAGGCGTACAACGCCACCGGGAACATTCCCACCCGGGACGCGCCCCCGACGATCGGCTGGGGTCCCCCCGTGCTGCTCCTCGCCGCCATCGGAGCCGCGGGCTACTACCTGAACCCCGGGGATCCGGTGGAGGAGTTCAACGCCGCGGTGTCCACCGTGGAGGGCGCCAAGGCTACCATCGACGCGTCGCTGTCGCCAGAGCAGGAGAACCTGGCGTTGGAGGGTGCCGGCGTCGCGCTCGCGGTCTTACTCGGGTCTTCCGTCGTGGGTAGCGCGGTGAAGAAGGTCGGGGAGGGACTCGGGAACGTCGTCAAGACCGGACTGCTCGGAGCAGCCGCGCTCGGGGTGGCTGGTAAGATTTTGGAAATCTGGTGAAACAGCGGAAGCCGCGCTTTTTTCCCGTAAGTGAACGCTATGTAACGAGAGTAGTCACCTCACACGCACACACGTCGTCCTCCTCGGTCGTCGAGGCGCCGCTGTATCGGAACGTGGTCTCGAGCGACCCGCGATCTGGACTTTGGCGCCATGCCTCCCAAGAAGAAGGAGTCGCACGCCAAGCGCATGGCCGCGCAGGTGAGACAGCACATCGGAATCGAAAACGCGGCGGCGGCGTGCCGTGAATGTGGCCGTGCCCTGACCCTTCACGCGCTTCGCTTTGGTCCTACCGCTGACCGACCTCGACCCTGCTCCCGTTCAAACGACAGATGAAGAAGCGCCAGGAGGGGAACAAGACGAGCGGCGTGCGCGAGGCCGCGCAGGTCGCCAACAAGAGCGACGGTCGCATCGACGCGCGCGAGGGGATGGCCACCACCGTGTTCACCGTCGAGTCCCTCGGGCTCAAGAGCACCTACACCGGGCCGACGAAGACGAAGGGCAAGGGTAAACAGGGGACGTACAGGCGCGCGGCGACGACCGTTCTCGCGGGTGAGGCCAAGTACGACGTCGAGCGCAGGGTACGGGACGCGCGGCGCGCGCTTTGCTCGGATCCCCCAGCGTTTGAGGAGATGCGTTGCGCCGACTTTGACCTGACCCGCGGCGCGGTGACCTTGATGCCCGCCAGGCCCAAGTGGGACTACGAGCTCAAGCGCGGTAAGCTCCACTCCCGCGAACGCAAGGCGTTCGTCCGGTGGATCTCCGGCGTGAAGAATCGGCTGAGGGAGGAGGGCAGGGGGTACGCGCCCGCGTTTGAGCAGAACATCGAGGTGTGGCGCCAGCTGTGGCGCGTCCTCGAGAGGGCCGACGTGGCCGTGCTCGTCGTGGACGCGCGGCACCCGCTGTTGCACACGCCACCCGCGTTGTACGCCCACGTCGCCAGGAGGCTCCGCAAACCTCTCGTGCTCGTGCTGAACAAGGTGGACGCCATCCCGAGGAGGGCGGCGGAGGAGTGGGGCCGGCACCTCCTCGCCGCGTTGCCGGGTGTCGACGACGTGGTGGGGTTCACGTCCAAAGATGGCGGCGGCGGGGCGGGCGGGCAGAAGGAGGTGAGGAAACGCATAGGGATGCCCGCGGAGGGTACGACGGGCGGCGCCAGGGAGAAAGTCTCGAGACGGGAGCGCGCTTTGGACTCGAAACTGGCGGATGCGCACCTGCTCCTGCTCAGCGACGACGAGGACGACTCCGGAGCCGACTCTGACCCGTACGCGTCCGAATCCGACGCCGAGGACGTCACGAACGGTGACGCGACCGGCGGGGGCATAGAGATACCGTGGAGACTCCGCGTGGGAACCAACGCGCTGCTCCGCGTGTGCACGCGGCTCGCCGCTAAGGGTAAGCGGGTGGCGGTGAAAAAAGCGGAGGCGGCTGCGGAAGCCGCCGCCGCCGCCGCGGAGGATGCCGCCGAGGAGGCCGAGGCCAAGGCGGCCGCGAGGGAGCAACCGAGGGAGGAGTACGAGGACCAGTACGGGGACTCAGACGATGACGAGCACGACGACGAAGTGGCCGCCGCTGCGCTGCAGGCTGAGGAGGAGGAGGCAACCGCGGCTAAGGACGGGAGGGTCATGATCGGCTTGGTGGGCCACCCCAACGTGGGGAAATCCTCGATGGTGAACTACATACTGGGGCGTAAAGCCGTCAGCGTCAAGGCCACCCCGGGACACACCAAGACGCTGCAGACGCTCATCCTGGACGACGACACGTGCCTCTGCGACTCACCCGGCCTGGTGTTTCCCAGGATAGACATCGGCCTGGCGGAACAGATCATCGGCGGGTTGGTCCCGCTGCCGATTGTGAGGGAGCCCTACAGCGCCGTGCGCTGGCTCGCCGAGCTAAAGGAACGCACGGGCACCAGGTGGTCGGCGATGGCCGCGGATGGCTCCATGTCCCACCAGGACAAGGCCCTGGCCAACGCTCTCGCCGCGACGGTCGATAAGGCTCTCAAGATCCCCCCGCTCGGGGAGTTTGACCCGGAGATTTTACAAATCACGGGTGCGGAGGACGTCCTCGACGAGACGCTCCCGTGGTCCCCGATGTCGCTCCTGCACCAGTACGCCAAAGTGCGGGGTTTCGCGCACAGGGGCGGCGACCCCGACGAGCACACCGCCGGCAACACGGTGCTATCCCTGGTCCTCGAAGGCAGGCTCCCCTACGCGGTGCCGCCCCCCGAGGGTGAGCCCGTCGCGGGCGTTCACGTCGGCGCCGACGGCCAACCGGTGACGCACGCGTTCGACAAGTACGCCGACTCGGAAGCCCACAGGGGCGGTGACGTGTCCGACGAGGAGATTCCCGACGATTCATACGACGAGGACGACGACGACGACGACGACGAGGACCGGGTGATCAATCCGTTTCGTCTCTTGGGGATTGACGCGGAGGGGGAGTCGCAGTACGGATCAGGCGACATTGACGACGGCGGCGCGGGTCGGTTCAAGATGAAGGGACTGGACGGGAAGGGCGCGGCCGCGAGCTACTTCGGGCGGGGCGGCGGTGGGGGCATGGCGTCGATGTTTCTCACGGAGGATGACCTCAAGGAGAGCAAGAAGGGGACGCGCACGAAGAAGGGGCGATAGAGAGAACAGACTTTTTACGAGGACAGCCCGTACAAGTAAAACTTGTCGAAGCTCATCAATCCGACCGTTTTCCGCGGTGTTCTCCTGACGAATTTGCTGGGTTGACCGGGAGGAGGCACCCGACTCGGGTCACAAGCGAGGGCACCCAGGGACGCGTGCACCTCGAGGATACGAGTATCGCGCAAGTAACAGTAGCCAGACTCGCGTTCACGCTCAAAGACGCGGCTTTGGAGGTTCGCGAACCCGTCATCGCTGGGTCAATCTCGGCGAACCAATCAAACCGTTGTTTGCGCGTCCAGCGGGGGACGAGATGGAGCAGTCTCGCAACAGGACATCCTCGGGCGGCGGCTTCGGGCAGTCCACGCGCCGCGCCGGATCCACCATGCCACTACCGCCGCCCGCGAGTGCCAAGAGCATGTCCGGGACCAAGCAGATGTCCGCGTCCGCGGGCGCGGCCGGGAGCTTGGGCACCTCCAAGCCCCTCAGCTCGAAGAACTGGACATACCGCCCGGTGGTGACCAAGCGTGACTCGTTGCCCACTACGCAGCTTCCGGACGAGCCCGGAGATCTACCTCCAATGTGGTCCACGAGCAAGTGGGGCGATGTGAGGCGCTCGAGGACCGCGGACGTCTCCACTGGCAAGCGGGCGCGGGTCAAATCAGGCCCGGGGGGCAGCGGCCCTTCCGACATCTTGATCCAGGTCGCCGGCAAGGAGGACGAGCTCAAGAAGAAGCTCGCCGCGTACGCCTCATTCAACCAGACCGAACGCGACTTACTCCAATCCGCGTTCGGATCCGTGTCCAGGGAGCGCGGCGGCGTGGAGGGGCTGTGCACGCGAACCGAGTTCATGGAAGTCTTCTCCAGATTGGGCGTTCGGATGAGCCCCGCGATTGTCGACGCCATGTTCGGCAAGTACGGAGAGGACAGGACGGGGCGCATGCCCGTGGACCTCTTCGTCACGGCGGTGCTATCCAGCGGTAACAGGATCATCGCCATGGAGGAGCGGCGGGTCGGCGCGTACAAGGCGGGCGATAAGGCTGGGTACGCGTTCGCGGGCAGGATCAAGTACTGGCCGTGCCGCAAGGGAGTGTACGCCCCGTCCAACTGGGACCCGGCGCTCACGGCGAGGTCCGCGCGCGCCCCCAAGGCGGGCCTGTCCCTCGAGTACGTCTACGGGTACGGAGGGTTGAAGAACACCGCGAACAACCTGTTCTACAACAAGGCGGAGCACGCGGTGTATTACGCCGCCGCAGTCGGCGTGGTCTACGATAGGCACAACCATAAGCAGCACTTCTTCCACGGGCACGACGACGACATCAAGTGCCTGGCGATGCACCCGGACACGTGCCTCGTGGCTACCGGCCAGGTTGCGAGCGTTGCCGGCCCTCCCATCGTGTGCGTGTGGGACAGCAGGGTGCACCCGAAGACGGGGGAGTTGAGGGGCCTCGTCGCGCAACTTCCCTTTGAGGGGTACCCTTCAATCGTGGCCCTCCAATTCTCGCCCGACGGCGACAGGCTCGTCGTCATCACCGGCGATGTCGACCACACCGTGCACGTGTTTGACTGGAAGACGGCGGACGAGGCGCTCGGCGCGATCGGAGGCCCCGGCACCGTCACCACCGGCGAGGGCGGCCCCGACGAGCCGCCGACGCCCGGGCTCATCACCGTCGGCAAGGGCGGGAAGGGCGACAGCTTCCCGCACGTGTACGGCGCGTCGTGGAACCCGTTCGGCAAGGTGGACGGCGGTGGAGACGAGGAGGACGCGGCCATCAAACACAAATGGTCGGAGTTTGTCACGTACGGCGCGAGACACGTCAAGTACTGGCGGCTGTTTCACAGGGACGACGGCACTCCGTATTACGGGAAGAAAGGGAGCCCGGGCCTACCCGAGAATTCCAGGTTCTCGCCGGTAACCTCGCCCATCGACGTCATGTCCATCTGCTGGATGCCCCCGCGGGGTAACGAAATCGTCCCCGGCGGCGGATCAGCGCTCGTCGCGGGCACGAGGAACGGGGACGTTTTACTCTTTGTCACCGACCCGACCAAGGGGCTCTTCTGCACCCGCAAGCTCAAGGCGCACAATCCGGGACCGAAGATCCCCGAGCTCTCCGGCGGGGGCGTGACGCTGAACGGCGTGCGATGCCTCGCGTTGCGCGACGACGGCGAAACGCTGGTGAGCGCGGGCGGCGACGGCGCGGTGGTGGTGGACCACGGCGCAGCTCACCGCGGCGGCGCGTTCAAAATCGGTCCCGTGCGAACCCCACACCACGCGGGTCCTAAACGCCGACGACAGCAACCGACCTCCCGCGATTCGCTCTCTGGACTGCCACCTGTACTCGTCCGACGTCATGGTGGGCACGTACAGGTGCGATATTTGGGAGATTGACGACCAGGACGGACCGCACGTGATGCTCTACGGTCACAGCGCGGACGTTAGGGCGCTGGCGGTGCACCCGAGGCACAGCCACGTCGTCGCCACCGGCGCCGAATCCGGCAGGGTCTACCTGTGGAACTGCAACGGACGCGTGCTCAAGGCCAAGTGCAACACGCACCACCCCGTCGTCGGCTTGGGGTTCAGCCCCGACGGCAAGCACCTCGCGGTGGGTTGCAAGGATGGCACGCTTCTCGTCCTAAACTACGACAACATGCTCTCCGGCGAGTTCAACCAGGTGGTGAAGCGAGCGGATAAGTCCCGGTGCGAATTTCACCACTGCAACGAGGCCATAGACGAGGTAAAGTACTCGCCCGACGGCAAACTCCTCGCCGCGGGGTCTCACGACAACTTCATCGGCATCTACGACGTGACGGGCGACGCGGTGCCCGGCCGAAGCACGGGCGTCGCGTACCATCGGCTGCACCGGTTGAGGGGCCACTCGTCTTACATCACCCACCTGGATTGGTCGGCGCTCGACCCAAAGTTTCCGGATCGGCGGATCCTCCAATCCACCTGCGGCGCGTACGAACTGCTGTATTACGACGGCAACACCGGGCAGCAGGTGAGAAGCGCGATGCGAGACGAGCGGTGGGACACGCAGACGTGCACGCTCGGTTTCAGCGTGATGGGCATCTGGCCGAGGGGGATCAAGGGCGAGTCGGTCGACGGCACGGACGTCAACGCGTGCGACCGAGGGCCCGCGCCCGACGGCGAAGGCGAGCTTCTAGCCACCGTGGGGGACTCTGGCAAGGTGAAGCTGTTCAACTGGCCGTGCGTGGTGGAGAACGCGCCGTACAGGCGGATGGAGTGGAGCGGGGATCAAAACGCGGGACCCAGGGATAAACCAAAGGGTAAACCGGTTGGATACGTCGGCCACTCCTCGCACGTGGTCAACGTTCGTTTCGCGAACAGCGGAAGGAACCTGATCTCCGTGGGCGGCCACGATAGGAGCGTGTTTCAGTGGCGGGTCGATTCCGAGGCGAAGGAGCAGAAAGGCGTGGCGAAGCGGCGGGTGGAGCCCAAGCCCTACATCATGGACGATCTCACACCAAAGCTGGCGATGACCCGCGTGCCGGACACATCCGCGGAGGAAGAGAACGCGCTCAATAAGTCGAACAAGTCCGATAAGGCGGAACAGTGCGACTACATCGTAACAGTGGTTACCGGCGACGCCAAGGGAGCGTCGACCGGCGCCACCGTTGTGTTCTCCGCGGCTGGCGTGGACAAGGATGGAAAGACCACCGTTATCCGTGAGCAAAGATTGGACAACTCGCCAGAGAATTTCTCGCGCGGTGCCAAGGACGTGTTCAGGCTCCGAGCGGCGGATCTCGGCAAGCTCACGCACTGCCGCATCGGTCACAACAACGCGGGGGAGAACCCCGGGTGGCTGCTGCAGTCGGTGAAGGTGATGAACGTCACCAAGGGTTGGGAACACACGCTGTTCCCCCAGAACCTCTGGCTCGACCGCAATCGTGGGGGTGAGACGACGGTTACGCTCTACACCAGCAGAGAGGACGCTGAGCAGGCCGCGGGAGCCGCGCTCAGCAATAAGCGGTACATCATTACGATCACAACCGCGGACGTCAAGGGATCAGGGACCGATTCTAACGTGTGGATAGACCTCGTCGGCGTCAGCGGCAAATCAACCGGCGCAATCAAGCTCGACAACTCTGCCAATAATTTTGAGAGGAACAGAGTTGACAGGTTCGAGATTGAGGCCCAAGGCATGGGGACGAGCATCGCGCGCGCGCGCATCGGGCATGACAACTCCGGTTTTGGCGCATCGTGGTGCCTCGGTGAGGTGGCCGTAAGGTGCTTGGAAAGCGGCAACGAGACTGTCTTTGACATTCCATTTGAGGGGATCTGGCTTGAGGATGGCGGCGCGCATGGCACGGCGGTGGACATCTTCCCGCTCGGACCCGACGGAAAGCCCACGATGAAATCGATCAACTACAAGATCGAGGTTATCACTAGCGACATCAAGTTCGCGGGCACCGACGCTAACGTCAGCATAGACATTGTCGGCTCAAAAGGCACCAGCGGCAAGCGCAGGTTGGATAACAGCCGGAATAACTTTGAGCGCGGGATGCGGGACGTGTTCTTCATCGAGATGCCGGACCTCGGCGACCTCACTGCGATCAACATCGGCCACGACAACAGCAGCATCGGCGCGGCGTGGCACCTGGACAAGGTCATCATCTCCGACGAGGCCAAGCCCGGGAAGGCGTACGTGTTCCCGGCTGGACCCAAGGGCCAGCCTGGCGGTAGATGGCTTGAGGATGGCCTATGCATGGTCACCCTCACGCCCATGGACGAACAGGGCGGCGTTCTCTACAGCGTCACGGTGCAAACATCGGACGTCATGTTTGCCGGCACGGATGCCAATGTGAGCATCACGCTCATCGGGGAGAAGGACGGAAAGCCGACCAAGTCTGTGCCCAACGTCAAGCTCAACAACAGCAAGAATAATTTTGAACGCGGCGCGCTTGAGGTTTTCGATGTCGGGCCTTTCCCCGACCTCGGGAAGCTTACCGCGATCGAGATTGGCCACGACGGGACCGGCATGGGCAGCGGATGGCACTGCGCGTACGTTGAGGTTGTCGCGGTGACGCGCCCGGATGAGCGCTTCTTCTTCCCGATCGATTCGTGGTTCGATGTGAAAGAACCCCCGCAGAAGACCAGGCAGATAATCAAGGTTGGGGTCAATGATCCCAACTCAAACAAGACCACCTACAAGATTGATATCCACACCTCCGACATGGACAACGCCGGGACGGATGCCAACGTTCACTTGATAGTTTTCGGCGACAAGGGTGACACGGGCAAGCTCATGATGGACACATCCGCGGACAACTTCCAGCGTGCGAGCAAGGATACGTTCAGCAAGACTGGGGTGAAAAACGTGGGCAAGATTTCTCACATCGTGGTCGGCCACGACGAGGCAAACTTGGGTCCCAGCTGGCACGTGCAACAGATCACCGTGTTCAACCTGGCAACCGGGGAGACCGTGACCTTCAACGCGGACTGCTGGATAGCCAAGGACAAGGCTCCGCACTACAGCAGCGAGATCACGCTTTCACCTGTGGGTGCCGATCCGATTAAGCAGTGTCAGTATCAAGTCACGGTTCGCACATCGGACGTGCGCTGGGCGGGCACGGACGCCACGGTGTCTTGCCGCATCGTCGGCGACAAGGGTAAGACCGGGATGAAGGAGCTGGAGAACGGAAGCTTCGATCGAAACTCTGAGGATGTCTTCACGTTCAGGAGCATCGACGTTGGCACAATCACCGGCTTTGAGATTGGCCACGGGGGTGGCGGCGCTGGCTCCGACTGGCACCTCTCCAACGTAAAGGTTGCCAACATCGACAGACCGGAAGCCAACCCCGTGTTCTTCTTCCACGACGACTGGTGCAAAGAGGACGTGTACGTCAACCTCAAGCCCGAAACCTCCGGCGGTGCCACCTGCAGGTACAACATCGCCGTGCACACGTCCGACAAGAGGTTCGCAGGCACCGATTCGACGGTGACCTGCAGGCTCATCGGCGAGAAGGGCGAGTCCAAGATGCTGACGCTGGAGAACTCCGCCAACAACTTCGAACGCGCGAGGATCGACGAGTTCGTCGTGCAGACCGAGAACATTGGTAAGCTTAAGGGCCTAGACATCGGCATTGACGGTAAGGGCATGGGAGCGTCGTGGCACCTCAACATGGTGTCTGTCGCCAACCTTGGCGACGGCCAAAAGATTTTCTTCCATCACGACAACTGGCTTGATGGCAAAAGCTTGAGGGTCACTCTGAAGCCAGCCGCTCCCAGCGACGCGTCGATCCACAACTACGTCGTTCAGGTGGTCACCTCGGACCTCCGCGGCAGCGGGTGCGACGCCAACGTGTCACTCGTCATCTTTGGTGACAAGGGTGACAGCGGCGAGCTGGCGTTGGACAACTCGGTGAACAATTTTGAACGCGGCGCCAAAGATGTCTTCCATCTCCAGGCCAAGGACGTCGGTAAAATCGAGCGTATACGCATCGGACATGACGACACCGGCAGCCTCTTTGGCCCTGCGTCGTGGCACTGCGCGTCGGTGGAGATTACCAATACCACCACCGGCGCCAGGCAGGCGTTTAGCGTCAACCGATGGTTCAGCAAGGCCAAAACCCCGAACCAAATCTCGCAAATTGTCCACCCCGGTGACGGTGATCACAAGGCCTTTGGTTACGTCGTCACGGTTCACACCTCGGATACACGCGGCGCTGGTACTGACGCAAATGTCAAGCTCGCGCTCAGGGGTAAGCTCGACGGCAAAACGACGGCGATGGGTCCGCTACCGTTGGAGTCGTCAGAGGATGACTTCAAACGCGGTGCTGTGGACCTCTTCCGGGTGCAGGGACCTCGGATGGGCGAAATCACCGAGGCTGTGCTAGAACACGACGGTGCCGGTATGCTGGGTGGGTCTGACTGGCACTGCAAGATGGTTGAGGTGCTGGACGAGGCAACCAAGCAGAAGACCGTGTTCTGGTGTGACCAGCTTGTGAAGAAGGACATCCCCATGAAACTTGCTGCAGGCGGTGCCGCCACCGTCAACGACCGTCACAGATACAAGATCACGGTTCACACCGCGGACGAACGCGGCGCGGGTTCCGACGCCAACGTATACATAACCGTCTATGGAGAGAATGGCGACACGGGCAAGAGGGACCTCGACACGAGCGCTGATAACTTCCAGCGCGGCAAGTCTGACATCTTTGTCATTGAGGCTCCGTTCCTGGGTGAAATTCGCAGGGTGGTCATCGGTCACGATAACTCGGGATTTGGTCCGGGCTGGAAGCTCGATGACGTCATCGTCGAGGACATCAACGCCGCACCTGACGCGCCAGACTGGCACAAAAAGCGGTTCTTCACCGCGGACTGCTGGCTCGACAAGAAGATTGCGCCCTACCAGACCGAATGCGAGCTTCTCCCTGCTTCAGGTGGCCAGCGGATGAAGAAACAGCTCGTCAAATATTTTGTCACGGTTCACACCTCTGACATCAGCGGAGCCGGGACTGACGCTGATGTGCTCGTGGAGCTCAAGGGACCCAACGGAACGATGGGTTGGACCGCACTGCCGGAGCAGCGCGGCGACCCCTTCGGCCGCGGTAAAGTTTCCGAGTTTACGATCGAGGGCACCGACGTCGGTGAGCAGATTGACAAATGCTCCGTCAAGACCGAGGGGAAAAAGTGGCACTGCGCGCTCATCGAGGTTCGCCACGAGCGCACAGGAAAGACATTCATGTTCCCGTGCGATGAGTGGATCTCGGAGGACGCCGCAAAGGAACGCGTACTTCTCGCGGGCGTCGGCGTCGAGGGAGCCGCAAAGAAGGTCGCGAAGGGTCAGCGCAAGTACGTCGTCACCACCGTCACATCCTCCGACTCGTACTCGGGCACCAAGGCTGACGTCTTCATCAAGGTCAAGGGCCCTAAGGGTGAGTTCACGCAAACGCTCGAGGACAAGACCATGTTCGGCGCTCGGTTCGAGGAGGGCAAGGAGGATGCCTTCACGTTCGACGCCGCCGACGTCGCCGACGTGGACCCCAAGGACAAGTCCTGGCCGATCGAGGAGGTGACGCTGGGAGTTTCCGGCGGCGGCATGATGGCCAGCATGATGGGCAGCGACTGGAAGTTGTACACGGTCACCATCCAAGACGTCACCACGGGCGCGGATCTCACGCTCGTCTGCGACGATTGGGTGAAGGACGACGCGCCGCAGGTGTGGCGCCGCGCGGATGGCGACAAGAAAACCGGCCTGAGGGTGGCCTCCGCCTCTGGCGACGAGGGCAAGTTCAAGTACCGAGTCGAGATTGTCACCGGGTCCAAGCGCAACTCCGGAACCGACAGCCGGGTCAGCATCGCGTTGAAGGGCGACAAGAAGCCCGCCGAGTGGTGGACTCCGACGCTGTTACAGACGGAAGGGTCCTTCGAGACCGGCGCCACGGACACGTTCATGCTGTCCCGCGGAGAGGACCTCGGGACCATCACGGGGATTAAGTTGTCGCACAAGTCTGGCGGAATGTTCGGTGATAAATGGTACTGCGACAAGGTTCGCGTGTTCCCCATCACCACCGGGAGGCAGTGGGTGTTCGAAGTCAACGACTGGGTCAATGACGACGGCATCGAGCTCGGCGCTCCGACGCTCGCAACCGCCGGCTACGCGAAAAAGGCTGAGCGCGCGGCGAAGGCTGTCGAGTGCTCAAAGGTTGGTGAGTTTATTCCCACCGACGGCGAGTTCAAGTTGTCGTTCTACACCGGCGCAAAGAGCGGCAGTGGCACGGACGCCGTCGTGTCGGCCCAGCTCGTGGGCGTCAAGGGTAAGTCCGGTGATATGGACATGGACCAGTCACCGGAGCTTTTCGACAGCAAGAGCCTGGATTCGTTCACCCGCGTGGTGGAGGATGACCTTGGAGATTTGACCGAGATCAACGTCTGGCATGATGGGTCTGGTGGAGGTTTGTTTGGTGGCGCCGATTGGTTCATGGATAAGGTTGTCGTGGAGCATGCGTTGACAGAGAGGACTTGGGAGGCGACACACGGTGACTGGATCAAGGGCCCTCGCGCCAAGGGTGTGTCACTGAAGCTCGCTCCGGTGAAGACTGGGATCACGCTCGAGGGTCTCGAGAAGAAGGCGGCTGACTTTGGGGCGAGCGCGGCTAAGGGGAAGGCTCTCAAGGGCGAAGCACCCGCTCCAGCTCCAGCTCCTGCGCCGGCCCCGACGCCTGCGCTGGCTGTTCCAGCTGAAGCGCCGGCTTCTGCGCCGGCCCCTGCTCCTGCCTCAGCTGTTCCAGCTGAAGCGCCGGCCCCTACTCCTGCTCCTGCTCCTGTTCCCGCTCCCGCCGCCGCGGAAGCGGACCCGGTCCACTCCCTCGTCGCCGGCGCCATCGAAAAGGCCATCTCCCCGAAGAAGACCCAAGTCGAGGTGTCTCCCGTCGAGGCGGTCGCACCCATCGAGCCGACGGGTTCCGAGATCAACCCCGCGGTCGCGGACGAGCCCGGCTCGCCAGCCCCAACGTCCCCCATGGAGACGTCGTTCACGACGCAGACGCTAAAGGAGGATCTCGAGGCGTCGGCGAAAAAGGCGGAGAAGGTCCAGGCAGAGACGGACGAATTCGCCAAGATCGAGGCTGAGATCGCGAAGTCCTCACTACCCGAGGAGGCGCCCAAGGAGGCGGCCGCGAAGGCGCCGGCGTCCACGATCGCGACGACGAGCGAAGCGACGGAAACCGTGGCTGCCTCCACATCCGCCGACATCCCCGCCGCGCCGCAGAAGCCTGAGACGTTAAACCCGGCGGTTCAAAACTACGACATCGCGATCGACCAGAGCAGCAGCTTCAACGACCCGATCCAATTTCCGATCGCCGTTCGCGTCGTTGGTAAGCTCGGCGAGGTTGTCGCGCACGTTCCGCCAAACTCGACGGCGGTGGAGGGTTTCACCAAGTTGAAGGCGAAATCCGAGCAGGTCATCGGCGACGTGACTCAGGTTCGCATATCCGTCGTGGGCGGTCCGCTGTCTCCACTCACGCCGTTCCACGTCGACGCGGTGACCGTCACGCACGTCGCTGAGGATGGCGAGTCCTGGACGGTCAATGTCGGAGCGCAGATCGATCAGTTCCACGGCGAGATGCGGGCTGGTATCAAGGCCAGCAAGGAGATGCCGTGCGAGGAGTGGCAGGAGGCCACCGTGAAGGACAAAAAGACGGGCAAGTCGAAGATGTACTGGTACAGCGCGGAGCGTAAGAAGTCGGAATGGAAGGAACCCGCGAAGTACTTCCCCGTCAAGTTCAAGAAGGCCAAGTAGACGGCCGCTGCAGTGTACAGTAGCTCGAGCAATCTCTCGATAGATGATCACAATATTTTAGAAAAAATAGTCCCCTTTCACGACTCGCATGTGTTGAACACGGTGGACGGCCCGAGGGTAACGGTCAAGCCTTCCTCTCCAACCTCCTCGTCAACCTCCTTCGGCGGTGTGTCATCCTTTGTACACAGCGCGCCGCCCGGTGGAAAATGGGAACCGTGCATTTCAACGATCTTATCCCGCCCCGAGCGACGAAGCTGCTTGCTGCAGGGGCGCCTGCAAATTGGCTGCGTCTGGTTTAGGCAAGACAGCGCCTTGGGAATGTCGCAAGCGTCCTTGATTGGGACGTTCGGCGCCCACAGCTTCTCCCAACCTTCGGGTTTCACGTGTGTCACCAGCCTGTGCTGCAATGTGAGCATCAGCAGCGCGAAAGCGTCGTTCTCCCCGCCTTCCCCAAAATCGCTTCCCAATATACTCGACCACTGCAGGGCCCGCGCCGCACACGCAAGCTGCTGCCTCATACGGTCCAGCTTCTCCGGTGTTATCGCCTTTACGATGTCGGGTATCTTCGGTATGTCCGCCGCTGCCACCCGTACGCTGAACTCGTCGTACGGGAGCACGTCATCGTACGGCGCGGCGATGTTATCCTGGACGATGACGGGGATGCAGCCGCTCTGCGTGGCCATGTTGACCCTCCTGCCCCAGCCGCTTCCAGTCGGCGCGATGCAGAAGGTGGACGACGCGTAGTTCATCTCGTAGAATCGACCCGCGCTCTGCACCACGTGGATGCCCTCCTGCTCGCGGCCAGCCATGGCGTCGGCGATGGCTCGGCGGTCGGCGTACGCGGGCTTGTCCACCCAGCTCCCGGCGAAGAACAGCAGCCATCGCCGCGGTTCGGTCTGCTCCGTCATCGCACCCTCGCTTCCGAAGGGCACGTCGCCGCCGCGCAGACCCACGTCGAATTCCCTTCGCGTGCCCATGGGCGCCTTCCACCCGTCCGGGTGGAACGGCGAGTTTTGACTCCCTGGGTTGACCGGCGGTATCAACACATCCTTTGCCGGGTCAAAACACGGTCCCCCTCCGAGGTAGAGGTCGTCGGCGATTGTCAGCCCCCAATGCGTCAACACGATGGCGTTGGCGATCACCTCGTTGATCCTGCGCCGCTTCTTCCAGAACGCCTCGTACTCTGGGTCGTTTTCCTTTTTGGAAAACTCGTCGGAGAACCACTCGCATGGACCCCAGTCGCCCGGGAACACCATGATCGTGTTCCTCCACTCGTGCTTCTTACTCCACTCCCACGTGTTGTCGACGTACTCGATCGCCTCGTGGAAGAAATTGTTCACCCCCGGCCATCCCCCGACGTTATCGGTCCCCCCCCGGAACGCGGATCGCGTGGGGATGGGCAGGAAGAACAGGTCCGCGTCCTCCGGGTTGGCCACCCTGTGGTGGGATGAGAGCAGGCGCTCGTAGATCATCTGCTCCAAGGGCCTGTCGCTGAGCCTCAGATCCACGTGGCCGTTGAACTTGGGGGGCATGGGATAGACGTAGATGCGAGGTGGAGGCCTGACGCGCCCTTCCCACTCGTCGTCAATCAAACGCGGCTTTCCGTCGAGGTCCAAGTACGTGGAGCAGTCCGCGGCGAAGAAGCCCGCATCGCATTTGCAAAATCCCGAGTCGCACTGCCCCCGGTAGTTGCACTGGTTGAGGCAGTCGCCCGCGCCCTTCCTGCGCGGCGCCTTCAGGCCGGACTCGCACGATTCCCCCTCCGTGCCCCTCGGGCAGTCGCATCGTCCCAGCTCCTGGTTGCAAGTGCCGATGTTGTAGCACTCCTTCGAGCAATTGCTGGGCAGCGAGGGCGGCGAGCCTGACAGGGCGAGTCCTCCCGTCGGTGTACAGTTGCCGCCGACTCCGGGGCACATCCCGCGCTGCGACAGCCACCCATGCCCGCCCGGGGCCGGCGGGTCGAACGCACACTCCCCCGGGTTCTCGACCGTGCGGTTTTCGACGGGAGGATCGAGCGCGGATACCCGGTGCCGCTTCCCGGATCCGTCCGACCTTGCGCTTTTCGAGGAGACGTCGTCCCAGCTGAAGGTCTCCTCGACCACGTCGCTGCCGGTCTCCCCGCGGAGTCTAGCGATCGCAGATCCCACGGCATTCCCGGCCCACGTCTCGCGCGCCGCGCACGCCAGCAGCACCGCCAACAGCGGCACGACTCCGCGTCTCCGGAGCGCCATACCGGAGTGTTCGACATTTCAGTGCACCCTGCCGGGCCCACCCCCGAGGATACGAAACGAGGCTCGTCCGAAACTCGTCAGTGCCCCCATGCGCTGCGCCGCGGGGCCGGCTACGATCGGAGCCGCGTCGAGGTTCTCGGCGCCCGACGCGTCCGGCAGATCTGTCTCGAGTCGTGCGAGCGCCTCCGGACGGGGCGGCGGGGTAGCCCCGGCGCGCGTTTCCACGCGGGACACCGGCGGTCGCGGAGCATCCAAGATCTCCGGCGGGAGCGGGGCGATGACGGAGAGCGGCGAGGGTGGCGCGGACGTCCCCGCGGACGACGCCACCTGGACGGTCCGCGCGTGGAGGCAGACCGAGGGAGGCGATTTCGCTCCGTGGGGCCCGGTCGCTCTCGATGCCACCCCCGAGGTGACCTCGATCCCGGGCGCCCATCCCTCCCGCGGACGCGACGACGCCGACGACGACGCGAGCACCTTCGACGCGTCCGCGTACTACTCTCGCCTTCGCACGCGCCGCGACGGACGCGCGCTCCTCACCGCGCGCGAGCTCCCATCCACGCAGTGCCTCATCGGCGATAACGCCGCGACGTCGCCGAGGTCCCTGCCCACGGGCGCCGTGTGCGTCGCGGATGCGCAGGCGTCGGGTAAAGGCAGAGGGGGCAACGAGTGGACGAGCCCGCCGGGGTGCCTCATGTTCTCGCTGCTGACGCGTCACCGGGAGGGCCGGACGCTGCCCTTCATCCAGTACGTGGCGACGATGGCGGCGGTGGACGCCATACAGGAGAGCGCGGACGACGCGCTCGTCGCCGCGGGGGCGCGGGGCCACCGGCGGGGAACCGGGTCCTCGGTGGACGCCAAGATAAAGTGGCCGAACGACCTGTACAGCGGCGGTCTCAAGATCGGCGGCGTGCTGTGCACGTCCACGTACAGCGACGGGGGGTTCGACGTCGTCGTCGGGGTTGGGATAAATCTCGATAACGCGGAGCCGACGACGTGCGTCAACGACGTCGTGCGAAGGCGTCTCGAGAGGGACGGGTTACCCGTCGACGGTTCGGTGCCGCCGAGGGTGAGCAGGGAACGTCTGCTGGCGGGTTTCATGAACAGGTTCGAGGCGATGTGCGCCGCGCTCGACGCCGACGACTCGTTCGACGCGTTGGAGGGGGCGTACCTGCGGCAGTGGCTGCACACGGACCAGGAGGTGACCCTGGAGGAGGACGGCGTTGGGAAGGTCAAGCTGGTGGTCAGAGGGATAACGGGGACGGGGTACCTGCTGGCGACGGACTCGCGCGGGACGCGGTACGAGTTGCACCCGGATGGGAACAGCCTGGACTTCTTCAAGGGCCTGGTGCGCAAGAAGCTGCCGTGATTGCGATTGCGTCGGTGATTAGGATTGCGTGTTACGAGATCAGCGGGTATTTGGAAACGTGTCAGAATAGGAAAGTGTCAGTCGACGTCCGAGTTGTCGTCAACGTCGGGATCGGAGACGTCGTTGCTTCGGTCGGCGCCCTCTCCGACGCACTTGGCGCACCGGCACGCAAATCCGTACGACGCCAGCGCGGACGTGCGCTCCTCCAGGGTCTCGCTCTCGTCGATGTAGCTCATCGTCAGCTCCTCCCCGCACTCTATGTCCCTCAGAGCCTCGAGCCGGACCATCGCGCGTCCCTTCCAGCTGCTGAACCTCGCCGCGGTGGATGGCTCGCACGAGTGGTTCACGAGGCACAGGAGCGAGAAGAGCGCCTGCCCTTTGAAGCCGCCGAAGAGCCTGCGGCTGGCGTCGAAGAGGTCCTCGGCGTCGGCCGTCTCGTCCAACCGAATCTCCCCTTCCATGCCGTCCTCCTCTTCATCCTCCTCCTCGTCCCCTTCGTATCGATCCTCGCCGCCCCATCGAGGCTTGCCCGCCGCCGCATCCTCCGCGTCTCGCATCACCTGCGCCCTGAGCGCGATTGGGAGCAAGACGTCGAGCGTGGGCTTCGCGGCGTCGGCGCCCTCGTACTCGTCCACCCGCAACAGCTTCCTGCACACGTTACGCATGGGCCCGTCGATCGTCATCGAGAGCTGGTTCATGTCGCAGACGCCGAGCAGGTGTCCCACGCCGTCCAGGCCGAGTCGACTCAGGACGTCGGGGAACCGGTGCAGGACGTTCCTGACCTCGACGGCGAGCCGGAAGGCGTCCTCGTCGCCAGCCTCCGCCGCCGCGTCCGCCTCGCGCGCGACGTTGAGCTCCGCGGCGTGCGCGGACTCCGTCATGAGACGCATCGCGCGTTTCGCCAGCCGTTTCTCCGCCCCCGTGCTCCCGGAGGTTTCCCACCACGGGATGCCGACAAAGGCTCGAAACTTTAGCGTCGCGTCGTCGCACGACTGCCCCGCCGCGACGGTGGACGCCATCGAGCCCACGACCCTCGCGATCATGTGCAGGTTATCGTTACCGGAGAAGAACTCGCGAAGCGCACCCGCGCCGGCTGCGGCGGCGCGCTCGGCCTCGTCGCCTCCCCCGCCCCCCGCCGCCTCCTCTCGGACGTCGCCGTCGGACGAGAAAGGGGCATCCGAGCAGCACAACACGTCGTGACCCGCCAGCGCGTGATCCCTCGCGCACTCGTCGCCGCAGTACACCTCCTTGCACCCCCTGTTCCGCCACCGCTTGCAACGAACGATAGGAGGCGTGCCCTCCGCCTCCTCGAGCGCCGCCAGGGACCTTCGCACGGCGATCCACGGGGGCGACGCGCGATCCGTCCCGTTTCCGCGCGCCGCGTCGCCGTCGATTGCTCCGCACGCGAGCGACAGGTACGCGTCGATGTCTCCGACCGCCCTGTGGCACCACCCGCAGCACAATGCCTCGTCGACGTTGGCTGGGGACTGGATCGACACGAGCGGCGCCTCGGACCAGATCACCTCGCCGCGCTCGACGCCTTTGTTTGCGATGACGCCTACTCCCCCGGCGGCGCACGAGTTTTCGACGCGGACACAGCTGGCGCCGACGGTCGCGGCGAGCGACGCGTGGTACGCTTCGACGCCGTCCCTGAGCCTCAGGCCGTGCGGCGGGATCTCCTCGCCCTCGGACGTCCGCCTCGACCGTCGGCCCTCGGTTTCCTCGGTGACGGACTCGCGCCTGTGCTCCAACTCCTCTCTCGTCGCCTTGCCCTCCACCGCGGACATGAACTCTCTGAACGTCTCGGCGTACACCGCGTTCTCCGCCGGGGCGATGAGCATCCACGGCGCGCCGGGGTCCAGCTCGTGTTCGGTGAAGCTGACGTTGCGCATCGGCGGCGGGCTCGTCTTGACCGCGCCGACGAAGGCGTCGCCGTGGAAAGGGTGCCTGACGTCGATGCCGCATCGCTGCGCGAGCTCCAGCGCGCGCGGGTTCTCCGGCAGCGACTTGAGCTTGCCGCACTCGTCCGTGTACAGGTAGACGCCTCTGTAGCCGTTCGTGGATGCGGGGTGGACGAGCGCGAAGGTTTCCGTGGACCCCGACTCTGTGGCAAGCTCAAGAGAACCGCCCCCGACAAAATGCGGGCGCAAAAGATCGACGAGGATATCGCCTCCCGCGGACCCGACGCCGATGCCCTCTCTCTCCTCCACGGGGATGGACTCGTCCGCGGGGATGAAGACGTACTTGAATCGGTGCTCGGTATCAGCCATGGATCGAATACGGCGTCGATGCGTGTCGCCCGGACCGGGATCGAGTGAGCCCCGCGAGGGTTTCGGAGGGCGCTTAACGTTAACAACGACAGCAGCTGAAACTGCTCCCGCTGGCCAGCTGCACTCAAATAGGCTTTCGACTTGGGAGAAAATGGAACGTTTGGCGGGTCACAACAACCCGCGCTGGGACCCTTTCGGCGAGATGTCAGGGCTGGTCGGCAGGGTCAAGAATGTGGCCAAGGTGCGTCCCGTCTTTTCCCCTTCCCGCGCGCGTCAACGGAGCGCGCGCGGGACCCGATGCGAAGCTTGACACGGCCCGGCCGAGTGAAGAAACCTCAACAAGTGCCGATCTGAGACGCTCACCTGCCAACTCCCTTCCCTCATCCACCGACAGGGCGTGGGCGGCGCTGCCAAGGAGTTCGGCCGCATCGTTATCCACGGCAACGGGATCAACCCCGACGAGATCGACGACGGTGGCGCGGAGGTGCGACCCACGCAGAGATCTCCTTACGCTCGGGGTGCCCATCCGTGAACGACACCCGCGGCCTTTTTACCCAGACCGTCGCGAGACCTGACCCAAACCAATCTTCCCCACGTTCCCGTCCCATCACCAGGCGCTCCTCGAGCGCATCAGCGACGGTGTCCTGGCCGACGACCGGCGCTCTGCCGCGCACGAGCTACGGGACCTCGTGCAGGAGTCCCGGGTGGCCCAGTTCGCCATTGGGGTCATCGGCTTGCCCACTTTGATCACCTCGCTCGCGGAGGAGCGAAAGGACACGGAGCTTGTGCACGGCGTCCTGGAGGTCCTCGTCAACGCGCTGACCGGGGGTGTCGCGGGTGCTGATGGGGGTGCCGACACAGCTGTGCGCGAGGGCGGGGAGGGTGCCCACCTCGCACACGCGGGCGCGGCAAACGCGGACGCCTTTGTTCGCAATCCCATGAACCTCGAGCTGGCGCTTTCGCTGTTGGACGAGGAGGACTTCTACGTGCGATACCACACCATGCAGTTGCTCACGGCGTTGAGCGCGACGAATCCGTTCGAGGTTCAGTCCGCGATAATGTCCAACCCCACTGGAGTCGGACGGCTGATGGATAACCTGACGGAGCGCGAGGTGATCCGAAACGAGACGCTGCTGCTTCTCATATCGCTCACCCGCGGTAGCGAGGACCTTCGCAAGATCGTGGCGTTTGAGGGGGCGTTCGAGCGGTGCTTCAACGTGATCAGGGAGGAGGGCGCCGCGGACGGCGGGATCATCGTGCAGGACTGTCTCGAACTGTGCAATAACCTGCTCAGGGGCTCCCCGTCCAATCAGTCATTTTTCCGTGAGTCCTCGTTCCTGCACCAGCTCCCGGAGATGCTCTCACTGAAGGTGCCGTCGCAGGCCAAAGGCGGGCCGCCGCTCGCGCCGCAGAAGGCCGCCAATCTGCTCTGTGCCCTGGAGCTCGTCACCATGCTGGTGTCGTCCAGCGACGCCGGCGGGCCCTCCAAATCCGCCGTGGTCAATGTGGAGGGTGGTGATGACGTAGCCGCAGAGATTGCGGCCAGGGAACGCGCGGCAAAGGAACAGTGTCGAGCCGCGAACCAGGCGGCGCTCGCCAAGGCTGGCATGCTGGACACTCTACTCGCGATGTGCCTGGGGGTCGAGGCGGTGGACAGCGTCCCGGTGCGGGTATTCGCGCTCAGATGCCTGGGAGACATGGTGGCGGATAGCAGGCAGAACCAGGATCTGCTGTTCGCCGCGGCGGTGCGGGTGGCGGACGTCGCCGGCAAAGGCGGGTATCAAACGACGGAACGATCGGAACCCGCGTTGCTCGCGTGTCTCCGCGTGGCGCTCAGGGGTCTGGACGCCGCTGAGCGCACGGCGGCTGAGGGCGTCTTCGCTCGGTGCCTGCGGGGAAACGCCGAGCTTCAGATCATGCTCATCTCCACGATCGCGCCCGCCGGCGAAGAGGACGACGACGGCGAGCGCAACGTCTCGCTCGGCGGTCTGCTCGCGCGCGCGCTGACGGGTAAATCCCCGCACCGCAAGGGCGATGACCAAACCCCGATCGGCGCCCCGAACGAGCTCGAGGTTTCGTGCCACGCCGCCGCCGTGCTCCGCCACGCCTTGGACGGTAACGCGACGGCAAAGGCGAGGATCCTGACCATCCCGCTCGAGATGCCGAAATCTTCGTCCGAGCCCCCCGACCTGTTGCTCCCGCGAATCATGCGCTTCCTCTCCGCGGCGGTGCGCTCGTCGTCCTCGTCGGCGCTGGGCGAAGGAGCAGGCGTTGAACGCGGGGCGGGCGCCCCCGGTTTCACCAACGCCGAGCGCATCGCCGCGATAACCGCGGCGCGTAAAGACGCCGAGAAGCTCCAGGCGGTGCTGCTCCGCCTGCTCATCGCGTGGCTCCACGGCTGTGCGCCGGCGGTGAACTCCTTCCTGGCGCCCGCCGCGCACCTCCCGATGCTCGCGGATCTCGCCCGGGACTCTGGCGGCTCTGCGCACGTCGCGGGATTGGCGTCGGTGCTGCTCGGGTGCTGCCTTTGCGCCGAGACTTTGGACGGTCACGTCGACGCGCACGCGGTGTTGGACGTCGTCACCGCGCGCGTCGGCCTGAACGAGTTCTTCGGAAGGTGGGAGGAGATGCGCAAGACGCCGGAATTCATCGCGGCGGCGGCTGCGCCCGTACTCGCCAAGCCCCTGACTCGGATAACCGCGCAGAAGCTGGTGAACCGCAAGGTTGGCGAGAGCGACGGGCGAGGGGAGGAGGACGCGACGGGGGGAGTGTACGACCACTCCATGGCGCGCTTCATCGACGCGTTCGAGGAGAGCGTCAAGGAACGCGTCATCACGCTGTACGCGAGACCTAAACCGGTCACAGCCGGCGACTCGACCAAAACCTCATGGGAGGCCAAAACCGGCGAGAGCGCGGAGGCGCACGCGTCGAGGCTGAAGAGCCTGCTCAGGTCGCAGGACGCGGAGCTCGCCGAGCAGCGCGCGAGGAACGCCGTTCTCGCCGAGCAGTTGGCCCGCGGCGCAGCTCCAGCAGGCGGGGCTGACCCGGAGACGTCCGGCTCGATTCCCGACTCGCACTCGCACGGGGAGAGCTCGCAGGTGAAAGCCGCGCTGGAGCACGCCAAGGCGGCGCTGGAGGCGGAGCTCAGGGCCGTCAAGCTCGAGTTGGAGGAGTCGAGAGCCGCGGCGATCAGCGCGG